>Ga0126373_10002460_pt1 | contig 13698 bp, 13 predicted proteins | sample PanSoiMetPlot_11_FD_92545 | JGI IMG/M metagenome (GOLD analysis project Ga0126373, IMG submission 92545) | Tropical forest soil microbial communities from Panama - MetaG Plot_11 | ecosystem: Environmental > Terrestrial > Soil > Tropical forest > Bulk soil | place: Panama | collected 2016-02-17 | reverse complement strand
GGGCAGCAAAGTGCCCAACGTGGCCCGGACGAGGCCGCTCGGCGACCGGACGAGCGCAAGTCGGAGTACCGCAAGGTGATGTGCGCCGACTGCGGCGCTGTCGTCCTTGCGGCCAAGTTCAGCATTCAGCACACCAGCGTGCAGTGGGACGCAGCGGCCTTGCGTCGGTGCACTGAGTTCGCCCGGCGCGTCGCCGCCGGGGAGCAGACGCCTCTCATCGAGCGCTGCGAGGCGATGCGAGCGAGCATCGAGGCCGCGGCCCGGCAGGGTCAGGTGCCGGTGGCGCCGCCGTGACCGGTAGCGCTGCTGGTCGTGCTGCTGCCGCGGCTGGCGACCGCAGGTTTCACCGGCTGCGGGTGGCTGCGGTCATCGCGGAGACCGATGAGGCCTGCTCGCTCGTCTTTGACGTGCGGCCCGAGCTTGCCAGCGAGTTCGAGTACCAGCCCGGCCAGTTCCTGACGCTGCGAATCCCGAGCGACCGCGACGGCTCGGTGGCCAGGTGTTACTCGCTGTGCAGCTCGCCGCTGACCGGCGATCCGCTGACGGTGACCGTCAAGCAGACGCCCGACGGGTACGCGTCGCGCTGGATAGCGGCCAACGTACGGCCGGGCACCGAGCTTGATGTGCTGCCGCCGGCCGGCATGTTCGTGCCGCGGTCGCTCGACGACGACATCCTGCTCCTCGCGGCGGGCAGCGGCATTACCCCCGCGATGTCAATCCTGAAGTCCGTGCTCGCGGCGGGCAGCGGCAGGGTCGTGCTGGTGTACGCCAACCGCGATGCCCGATCGGTCATCTTCGCCGCCGCGCTGCGGGAGCTGACGGCCGCTGCCGGACCGCGGCTGCTGGTCGTGCACTGGCTGGATGTCCTGCAGGGCTTGCCGGCCGGACCGCAGCTGGCCCCGCTCATCCGGCCGTTCGCGAGCTACCAGATGTTCGCCAGCGGGCCCGATCCGTTCCTCGCGGCGGTCAGGGAGGCGGCGGCGGCGGTAGGCGTGCCGCCCCGCGCGGTACGCGTCGAGCGATTCCTGTCCCTGCAGCACAACCCGTTCGACGTCACAGCTGATCACGAGCTTGCGGGGGTCGCATCCACGCTGCAGGTCACCCTCGACGACCAGACTCAGTCGCTGGACTGGCCGGCCGGCATCAGGATGCTGGACCTGCTCATCGACGCTGAGCTGGACCCCCCGTACTCGTGCCGGGAGGGCATTTGCGGCGCCTGCGCGTGCAAGCTCGCCGGCGGCAAGGTCGAGATGGCGAACAACGAGGTGCTCGACGACGCTGATCTAGCCGAGGGGTACATCCTGGCCTGCCAGTCTGTCGCGCTCACCCCCGAGGTGATCGTCAGCTACGACTGACGTGCCTGGCGCGAGGATTTATTTTGCCTTCTTGGCCGGGAGCGTGGCGTTGAACGTGAGCGCGCGAGCGACCCACGCCGCGAGGTCCTTCTCGCTGTCGGTCCCCGCAGGCCCGACCAGGATGAAACCGGCGCTCGGGCCGCGCTGGCCCATCTCAAAGGGCCGGGCGGCGCGCTCTGCCAGAGCCGCCTCGTTCTCCGCCGGGCCAACGCGCACGAGCAGATCCTCGCCCATGACTCCGCAGCACATATTGCCGCCGATCATGAACGCCAGGCCGCCGAACATCTTCTTCTCGGTCGTCATCGCCCGGGCAGCTGACAGTGCCGCCCTGGTCCGATCGGCCAGGTCCTCGTCAAAGGCCATCTCGCCCTCCCCTTCGCGCCGGGCTAGGCAGCGCGCGGCGGCTCTCCGTCCACGAGCCAGCTGGTCAGCTCGGCAAGATCGACGATGTGGCGGTGCGAGCCGTCGCAGAAGCCGTACGGATCCACGTGGACGGGATGCAAGCCCGCGCTCCGCGCGCCATTGACGTCGAACCTGATGGTGTCACCCACGTACAGGCTCCGCTCGGCCGGGACGCCGAGCACGTCGATCGCGAGCTGGAAGATCCTCGGATCTGGCTTTTCTACGCCCACCAGGTGTGAGTCGATCACGGCGGCGACCTGCGGGAGGTCCCCGCCCTCTACCGAGCAGACTCCGTACTGCTCGAGCCACTGCGCGACCGTTCCCCACGCGTTCGACACGACGGCGAGCTTGTAACCCGCGCCCGATAGTCCTCGCAGCGCGTCAGCGGCACCGGGCACCGCGACCCACGCCGTGCCGACCATGACGTTCTCAATCAGCGCGGCCGCCGCCTCGAGGCACTCCTCGGGGACGCCGATCTCCGCGGCCACGGCCCTGCGGTGCGTCCGCCAGTCGATCGGCTGCATCTGGTCGAGCAGGGGCAGCGTCGCGTAGTGCGCGCGGTGCCAGTCCTCCGGAGTTGACTCGCAGTCGAGCGTCGCGATGGCAGCACGCCCGGCCTCAGCGTCCGGTAGCAGCAGCACGCCGCCGGCATCGAAGACCACTGCGTCGACGTCTAGGCGGTCCGGGAATGACAGCGCGCTCACGAGCGAACCCTATGCGAAGGGCGGCCCGGGCCCCGCTGTCACCGCGCTGGCCAGAACTGAAACGTGTTCTACTATGGACGGCGAGGCGCGACGGACGACGGAGATCTGATGGCAGCCGGTGAGTCGGACTTCGACTTCGACTTCGTCGTCGTCGGCAGCGGCGCGGCGGGCATGACTGCCGCGCTGACCGCAGCGCTCCGGGGACTGCGCGTGGTCGTGCTGGAGAAGACGGAGTATTTCGGCGGCTCGACGGCCCGCTCTGGTGGTGGCGTCTGGATCCCGGGCAACACCGCGCTGCGCCGGTGCGGCGTGACCGACACCGCCGAGCAAGCGAGCCGCTACCTCGAGTTCGTTGCGGGCGACGACACGCCACCAGCACTGCAAGCGGCCTTCCTGGAGCACGGACCCGCCATGCTGGACCTGGTCCGCGCGAATACACCGGTCGACTTCACCTGGGTTCCGAATTACGCGGACTACTACCCCGAGGCGCCCGGTGGCCGGGCCGGCGGCCGGTCGGTCGAGCCGAAGCTGCTGGACGTCGGCGTGCTCGGAGCCGACGTAGCGAGCTTGCGGCCGCCCTACCTGCCCGCACCCGCGGGGATCACCGTGACGCAAGCGAACTACCGCTGGATGAGTCTGGGCACCAGTAATCGGCGGGCCATCACGACGACCGCCAGGGTGACCGGCCGCATGATCGTCAGCAGGCTGCGCCACCGGCAGTTGCTCAGCATGGGCCAGGCGCTCGCGGCCGGCCTGCGGTCGGGCCTGGCCAGAGTGGGCGTTCCGGTCTGGCTGAGCACGCCGATGACCGGCCTGGAGATGAGCGGCGCCCGCGTCACCGGCGTGAAGACGCTCCGCGACGGCCAGCCCGTCGTGGTCCGGGCCGCCCGCGGCGTGCTGCTGGCAACCGGCGGGTTCGAGCGCAGCGCGGCAATGCGGAGCCGCTACCAGCGGGCGCCGATCGGGATCGACTGGACCGTTGGCTCGCCCGGCAATACCGGCGACGGGATCGAAGCCGGCGCGGCGGCCGGCGGCGCGCTGGCGCTGATGGACGACGCCTGGTGGGGGCCGTCGATCCCGCTGCCCGGCGGGCCAGTGTTCTGCCTGGCCGAGCGCAGCCTGCCCGGCTCCATCTTCGTCAACGCGGCCGGCGAGCGGTTCATGAATGAGGCTGCGCCGTATGTCGACGCTGTGCACGCCATGTACGCCAGGCACACCGACGACAACCCGCACATCCCGTGCTGGATGATCGCTGACCAGCGGTACCGCAACCGCTACGTGTTCACCGGCGTGCCGCCGCGCAGGCCGCTGCCGCGCCGCTGGTACGCATCGGGTGCGGTGGTCCGGGCTGGCTCGCTGGCCGAGCTAGCGGGCGAGATCGGCGTCAGCGCCGACGGGCTGGCCAAGACGGTCGAGGAGTTCAACGAGTTCGCCAGGGTCGGCAAGGACGCTGCGTTCGGCCGCGGAGACTCTGCCTACGACCGCTACTACGGCGACCCCCGCTGCAAGCCCAACCCGAACCTGGCGGCACTGGCTGAGCCGCCGTTCTACGCCATCAAGATCGTTCCCGGTGATCTCGGCACCAAGGGTGGGTTGCGGACCGACGAGCGCGCCAGGGTCCTGCGCGATGACGGCAGCGTCATCGAAGGGCTGTACGCCGCCGGGAATACCAGCGCACTGGTGATGGGCCGCAGCTACGCGGGGCCTGGTGCCACCATCGGCCCGGCCATGACCTTCGGCTACCTCGCCGCCCTGGACGCGGCGTCCGGCGGCTGACCGCATCCCCCGCGGCGAGCACGCAAGAATCGTCTTATGGCCGTAGCACGCGCAATCGGGTTGTTCATCGCCGCCGGTCTCGCCGAGATCGGCGGTGGCTACCTCGTCTGGCGGTGGCTGCGCGAGGGAGCGCCCGTCATCATCGGCATCATTGGCGCGGCAGTCCTTGTGCTGTACGGAGTTATCCCGACGCTGCAGCGAAGTCACGACTTCGGCAGGATCTACGCGGCCTACGGCGGGGTGTTCGTCGTGGCCTCCCTGCTATGGGGGTGGGGGGTCGACGGCAGCCGCCCCGATCGCTACGACGCGATCGGGGCCGCCGTCGTGCTGGCCGGCGTCGCTCTCATCTACTTCGCGCCCCGAAGCTGACGGCATGGGGACGACATCGGGGCGAGCCGTCGACGTCATCGGCGGGCTGTTCGCTAGTGAGGGCGCCGCTGACTACCTGGGCGAGCCGGTGACTCAGGCCGCGCACATGCTTCAGGCCGCGGCCCTGGCCGAGAGGTCCGGTGCCGCGCCTGCGCAGATCGTGGCCGCGCTGCTGCATGATGTCGGTCATTTGCGCGGCGCCCGCAGCGGCCGCGACCTGATGGAGGGCACCGACAACCGGCACAGCGACCAGGGTGCGAGCTGGCTCGCGCGGTGGTTCGGCCCGGACGTCACCGAGCCGGTCCGGCTGCACGTCGACGCCAAGCGGTACCTGTGCGCCGTGGAGCCGGGCTATCTCGGCAGGCTGTCACCGGCCTCGGTGTTCACGCTGGGCGTCCAGGGCGGCCCGATGGACCCGGGGCAGATCGCCGCGTTCGAGGCCAGCCCCTATGCCACCGCCGCCTGCCAGGTTCGGCGGTGGGACGACCAGGCGAAGGACCCGGAGGCGGTGGTGCCGCCGCTTGAGCACTACGCGCCGCTGCTGGCCGCGCTGGCGCGGTAGCGCGACGCCGGTCCGGCGGGCGCGGCCCGGCAGGCGGCGGCGCCGGGGAAGGCCCCCGTTCCCGCATCAGGTCTTGTCTGATCGCGGATACTGAGGCGGGGTGATCTGAGGAGAGGGGGCCTTGGTCGTCATGCGTTATGACCGGGTCGTTGTGAAGCTGAGCGGCGAGGCGCTGGCAGGGGAGGCGGCCTCGGGCGTGGATCCGGCCAGCCTCGCGCGCGTCTCCGGTGAGGTGCTCTCGGTCCGGGAGCTCGGCGTCCAGGTCGCTGTGGTGGTGGGCGGAGGCAACTTCTTCCGCGGCCGGATGGCCGAGGGCTGGGGGATCAGCCGGGCCGAGGCGGACAACATCGGCATGCTGGGGACGGTCATGAACGCCCTGATGCTGCGCGGGGCCCTGACCGCGCGGACCGATATCGACGTCCGGGTCATGACGGCGCTCCCGATTCAGACCGTGGCGGAGCCGTTCATCCGGCTGCGCGCGATCCGGCACCTGGAGCACGGGTCGATCGTGCTGCTGGCCGGCGGCATCGGCCAGCCGTATGTGACGACCGACTATCCCGCCGTGCAGCGTGCCCTGGAACTCGAGGCTGATGCGCTGCTGGTGGCCAAACGGGGCGTCGACGCTGTCTACGACAGTGATCCCAAGCTCAATCCGAACGCGGTTCGCTACGAGCGGCTGACCTATGACGAGGCGCTGGCGGCCGGGGTCAGGGTGATGGACACCAGCGCGTTCGTGCTGGCCAACGAGCAGTCCCTGACCATGCACGTGTTCGACGTCGCGGCCGCCGGAGCGATGCGGCAGATCTGTGAGGGCGTGGACCTGGGGACCCGGATCACCGTCAAGGACTGACGCCCGACTCAGGCCGTGTGGACGTGCTCACGGGGATGGGTGTTTTCTGCCTGGCGGCGCCACAGAGCCCTGCATAGCAGCGCCACAAGGCACGCGCCGAGCACCGAGGAAACCAGGCCGGCGATGTGCGAGGTGGTGGCCCAGGGCTGATGGCTGCGGGTGTGCAGCCACAAGCCGGTGCCGAGTTCGGGCGCCACGTAGAGCGACCAGCAGCCGATGGCGAGCCGCCAGCCGGGCTGGCGCGCGAGCCAGCGGCTGCTCCGGCTGGCGGGCAGCGGCCGCGCGGCCGCGCGGCGCCAGCTGTGCACGCCCAGACGTACGAGTCCCGTGGTGATGAGCGCGCCGATAGCAAGCATGCCGAGCCGGATCGCCCATGTCGTCCCGATGTTTGGGCCCAGATAACCCAGCGAGACGACGAGCATGACCATGCACCACACAATGAGGGCCGCGACGGCCACGGCGCGCAGGACGCGCTCGCTGAGCGTAGGTTCCCGGATCATGCCGCGACGGTTCCTTATCGCAGTGACGGAGCGCCAGCATTCGGATCATAACCGAGCGAGCCGGGCCCGGACGGAGGATCAAATCCGGCGTAACGCCAGGCGGCCGCGGAGGACTGTTGATCGCATGTCCTGTGCCCAGACCTGGCGTGCGGTGAACCTACTCATCGACAACCGCTCATCTGCCCGGAGAGCGGCAGCTCTAGCGGGGGATTCGTCGGGTCCGGGCCAGGCTGATGAGGACGTCGAGGCCGAGTGCGCCGGCCGGGACCAGCGTGACGAGGGCGGGGATCTGGTACCGCCAGGAGAACACGAACAGGTCGGATACCAGCAGCACGAACACGGCCGCGGCGAAGAACAGCAGGCATGCGAGCGCGCGCTGGCGGATGCGGGTGTCCAGGCGGCGTCGAGCGACGGCGATCAGCGAGCCGGCCAGTCCGGTGATGCTGAACAGCACCAGCAGCGGGCCCGGCGTGAACCCGCCGTCGAGCTGGTAGTGGTGCAGGAAGTTCGCCACCGGCCGCCATACTGCGGGCGACCCGCCGCCGAAGTGCCGGGTCATGGCGCCGACCTCTGCCTTGGTGGCGTGGGGGGTGAAGTACTGGAATGACCGCGGGAACTGCCAGCGGGTGATCGGAGGGTCACCGGGTGCCGTGTGCCGGGTGACAGCGTAGAGCTTCAGCACGTCTCCGCCATATGCCCGGAGGACTCGCAGGGGCTGCTGTTTCAGGACAGCTGAGTTGAAGCTCGTGATCGTGCTGTTGACCTCGTCGCGCCGTGGCACGTTGTTGTAGATCGCTTGTACCGGGGATGCGGGGTTGAATGCCAGCCAGTCATTGCCGCTGGCCTGCTGCGCGGCGGTCGGGCAGATCGCGCGCTCGGCGGGCGTGAGCCTGATGGTGGCGCAGTCCACCACCGCGGCGGTCCGGCCATAGAGGGACGTGACGCCCTGGTGCGACAGTCCGAACAGCCCGGTGGTCAGCAGCGAGCCCGTGCTGTAGGCCAGGATGGGCACCGCGAAGGCGACGACCAGCGCGGCGGCCCGGCCGAGCGCGCGCCGCCAGCCGCCACCCACCACGAGCAGGTAGATCGCCGCCGGCAGTACCAGCGCCTCGCCGACCTGGGCGACGGTAGCGGAGGTTCCGAGCACCAGGCCGGCCGCGACGACCCGCCGCCAGCCTGGATCCGGCCGCCAGAGCAGCGTCACCAGGCCGGCCACGATCAGCGCCTCGAACCACACGGTTGGCATGATCGTCTGCTCTTGCTGTAGCTGGTAGCCGTCCAGCAGGACCGGGGCGATGGCCAGCGCCGCGAGCCATCGCGACGCCCCGCGGCGCAGCAGCAGCACGTAGAGGGCGACGGCGATAGCGAGGCCGAGCAGGTGCTGGACGGCGGCGACGGTGTCGAAGTTCGCCACGAACAGGATCGCCCGCAGTGGCGCCTTGTAGCCCTCGGGGTCATTGCCCTGGGAACTGTCGATGTATTTGACGGAGTCGATGTAGAAGAGCGCAGGCCGGTAGGCGAGCAGGGCGAGGACGCGCAGGACCAGGCCGGCTACGAGGAGCGTCGCGGCCAGCCAGTGCCGCGTCAGGATCGACCCGGCGGCAGCCAGCCGACCAGCCGCGGGCGACGGCGCCACAGCGGCCGCGCGGGTGCCGGCGGTGGCGGATGAAGCGACCCCGTTCCCCTGCAGAACCGTCACCAGGGGGTCACGGTCCGCCGGTGCGCCCTGGCGCGCCCGGGACTTCCCCGTGGTCATACGCGTCCCGGCGGGACCCATCCCCCGCTGGAGTGCCAGAGGGCCAGGACGACGGTGACGATCGCCAGCCAGCGGGTCATTCGGTTCCGCGGGACCTGGGTGAGCGCGACCCACGGGAGCGCGGTGTACCAGGCGAACACCCACGGCGCCACGAGGACCCACGCGTAGGTCAGCGCGAACGGCGCGACAACCTCGCGTGGCTGGTCGGCGGAGATCCGCTGGTAGACCAGCCAGGCCACGACGAGCATGCTGACCAGCCACAGGATGCTGATCACCAGCGCCAGGGTGCCGAGATCGGCGTGAAAGTGCTTGCCGAGCGCCTGAACGAACCACCACGGCGACGGCAGGCTAACCCACTGCGACCCGCCGAACAGCGGTTTCAGGGCATCGAGGCCGTAGAAGCTGTAGATCAGTGCGACCGTGGCCATGGCAGCCAGCGCCATCCGGGTGATGCGGCCGTACTCGCGCCGTCTCAGCAGCGGCCAGGCCAGGCCGAGCGCGACCAGCACGGCGGTGATCTTGACGCTGCAGCCGACGCCGATGATCACGCCGATGAGAACGTCCGACCAGATGCCCCTGGTGCGCCTGGCCAGCTGGATAGCGGCGATGGCAGCCGCGGCCACGAACGTGTCGAAGTGACCGCCGCCCACGAGTTGCTGGATGAGCACGGGATTCGCGGTCCAGAACAGCGTCGCCCGGATCGGGTCGTCGGACGTCTTGAGCAGCAGCAGCCCCACGGCCAGGAACACGACGCCGTTGAGGATCATCAGCAACCAGATCGTCGTCTGGACGCTTGGCCCGCCGATCGAGGCCGCGAAGGACTGGACCCAGGTGGCCACCGGGCCGTACACCGAGGGCTGGTTATGCCACAGCTGGCCGACGACCTTGAGGTAATGATCGCCGGGTCTATGGCCGAGCCAGGCGAGGGCTCCTTGTGTGTACGGGTCGTGGCCGAGTGCCGCGATCCGGCCGTACGCCGCGTAGCTCGCGGTATCCGAGGATCCGACCGGCGTGAGGCAGACCATGATCGAAACCACGACCGTGCTGGCCAGCAGCAGTTTGCGCGGGTCCGGGCGCCAGCCCTGGCTGTGCGCCCACAACATGCCGGCGAGCCCTAGGCAGGCGAGGATGTTGCCGCCGTAGAGAAGCGTCGAGGTGAGGATGTCATGAAGGCCGGCCCGGGCCTCATTGTGCGCCGGGTTAAGGAACCAGGACACCAGGTTGGTAAGCGGCAGCCAGACACGCTGGATGGTCTCGGAGTTCGGCGCCGTCGCGCCGACGATCATGCCGAGCAGCAGGCCCGCGGCAGTGACCGTGAGGGCGACCTTCGGGGTGGCGAGCTTGCTAAAGGAGAGCTTGCGGATGACCGCGCTCATAACCCGCTCGATCGGGCCCGTCGGCTCGGTCGACTGGGTTGGTGCCTCCGGGCGGGTCGGCGCGGCCGGCTCCGGAACGTCGACACCGGTGTGTTCGATCACGCCCGCCTGGCCAGCCAGGGCAGGCCCAGCGTGACCGTTACCGTTGCCGCTGGCGGGGTCGATCGCCCCGGAATCCGCCTCCTTGACCGGTCCGGATGAATCGGCAGGGCCGGCGGACACCTGCGTCACGTGGCGCCCACCTCCATCGGAGACCTGCCTGACCAGCTACCCGGTCCGCATCGGCGCTTGTTGGACTCCCCGATAAGTTCTTACCGCTCGGCCGACCCCTGATAGCGGACCTCTGATCAGCCTAGGGCGACCAACGGTGCGTCCGCGCCGGATTCGTCGGATATCGTACCCGCTGGTGAAACCCGAGGGCACCGCCGCCGTGATCACTGGATCGATGGTACAGGGGGCGTTCTGTGATCCAGTTCACTGGCCGACCGCACAGAGTCCCTGCGTGCTCTACTGGACGCAGTGGCAACCTGGCTGTCTGCTCCGGCTCCGGTCGGCGGAAAAGCCGGCGGGAGGAGCGCGACTCGTGCCAGCAGATCACCTGAGCGCGGACCGGCGGCGTCGTTACTGGGACAGCCATGCGGCCGGCTACGACCGGCAGATGCAGTTCGCCGAGCGGCACTTCCTGGGCGACAGCCGTGCCTGGGTCTGCTCCCAGGCCACCGGCAGGACCCTCGAGGTGGCGATCGGGACCGGTCTCAACCTGCCGTTCTACCCACCCGACGTCGAGCTGGCCGGCGTCGACCTCAGCCCGGCGATGCTCACGCTGGCGCGCCGGCGCGCCGCTGACCTTGGCCGCGCAGTCGATCTTCGCGAGGCTGACGCCCTGGCGCTGCCGTTCGCCGATGCGTCCTTCGACACTGTCGTCTGCACGTTCGGGCTGTGCGCAGTTCCCGACGACGGTCCTGCGGTCACCGAGGCGGTCCGGGTGCTGCTGCCTGGCGGTCTGCTGCTGCTTGCCGACCATATCGAAGGCGCCGCCTGGCCGGTGCGGGTCATCCAGCGGCTGATCGAGGTAGTGAGCGTTCCCCTTCAGGGGGAGCACGCACTCCGCCGGCCGCTGCGCCACGTCGAGGCTGCTGGCCTGGCGGTGGTGCGACGCGAGCGCTTCAAGCTCGGCCTGATCGAGCGGCTCGCGGCGCGCAAGCCGGTCACCGCGACAGGGTGATCCCGGCCGCATTGACCGTCAAAATGCGGAGTAATCCGTTAGCGGACCCTCCAGTGCCGCACACCTATTCACCTGCAACGGGCGATGTGATTGCGCGCCTGGCGGGAAACGGTGAGTGGGTGCGTGCTGTCTGAGCCAGGCGCGCGGCAGAGCGCCCTGGACGGCATGCGTGACCGGGGGCTGTCATGCGCAAGGCCGCCATTACCAGCGGTGTGATCGGGCTGATCCTCCTTATTATCGGAGGGCTGCTGGCCTGGTGGATTACGCCGTCTTACGTCGCGCGGGTGCCAGGCGACTACAACAAGACGCGCACCTACACCGGCACGATCCATAGCTTGTTCAACCCGGCGGCGCTGGCGACGGGCAACCTGGGCGCGGCGATTCGATCAAACCTCCCGGTAACGCTCACCGATAACGTCAAGGTGCAGCAGACGTCGGGTAACACCGCGCTCATCCAGGACACCAGGGCGGTGAAGACCGGGAGCACCCCGGTCGGCTCGACCGTCACGCACTACGCGGTCGACCGGCAGACACTGATGGCGACCAGAAGCCATCCGAGCGACTGGAACGTCACCCCCGCGAGCGGCTTGACCGTTAGCTGGCCGTTTGGCGCCAAGAAGCAGAGCTACACCGGCTGGGTTCCCTACACCGAGACGACCACCAAGCTGAGGTTCGTGCGCGAGGCCCAGCAGGGCGGTATCACCACCAACCAGTACCAGACCACGGTGCCGCCGACGCCGATCAAGAACCCGCAGGTGCTCGCGGCGCTGCCGAAGACCCTGCCGACTTCGCTGCTGCCCCGCCTGGAGAGTGCCGGGCTGATCTCGCCCGCTCAGGTCGCCAACCTATCGCGCGTCTTTCCCGGCGCAGCCGCAGTTCCGCTCGGCTACACCTACCAGGCCAGCAACACCTATTACGTGGCCCCGGCCACCGGGCTGGTCGTGAATGTCAGCAACAACGAGACCCAGATGGGCGGCATTAAGCTGCCGACCGGCATGATCGTCCCGCTCATCCCGGTGCTTTCTTACAGCTACCACGCGACCTCCGCCAGCCTCTCGCAGGCGGTGACCGACAACAACAACGGCAACAGCATCATCACGACCCTTGGCGTGTCCCTGCCGATCGTCCTTGCGGTAATCGGCTTCTTGCTGGTGGTCCTCGCCGTGTTCCTGTGGATGCGTAAGCGCAGCCGCGGGAAGCCGGTCGAGCGCGAGCGCCCTCGGCATCCGAGCCCCGCAGGCCGGGTGGGCTGAGCTTCCGCCGCGCACGGTGAGCGCATCGCTCTCCGCTGTCACTGCGCTGGTCTTGTAGGGGAACGGGGCGGCTTGGGGTCGCGGTCGCCCCATTCTCACGGCGCTGGCGATTCGCGACCTCGCGATCTAGCATTCGCTGGTGGCACGTATCGATCGCCGAATCCTGGTGTGGGACTGGGTCCTGCGGCGGACCGGCTCGGTCGCTGAGATGAGCGACGAGAAGGTCCTCGCGCGGCAGTCCCGGCACGTTCCGAGCAACGCGCTGGTCGACCGGATCTTCGGCGGGGTGGCGCAGGGCACAGAACTGCGCGACCTCACCATCGACGGCCCGGCGGGGGACATCCAGGTGCGGGTCTACCGGCCTGCGGACGCTCCGGCGGGGGATCGGCCGCTGATCCTGAACATTCATGGCGGCGGATTCGTCTGGGGCGATCTGCGGCTGTCCGACTGGATGTGCAGCTCAGTCGCTGTCACGGTCGGAGCGGTCGTGGTGTCCGTGGACTACCGGCTGGCGCCGCTGCACCCGTTCCCCGCCGCTGTGGACGACTGCTACGCGACGCTGGTGTGGGCGGCGGATAACGCCGCGCAGTTCGGCGCGGCGACGCCTGCACGCATCGGGGTCATGGGGGAAAGCGCGGGCGGCAATCTCTCCGCCGTCATGTGCCTGCTTGCCCGCGACCGCGGCGGGCCGCTGATCAGCCATCAGGCGCTGCTCTACCCGGCCACCGACATGACCCGCGTCCCGGAGGCTCCGGCCAGGTCGCTCATCATCGACGGGCCGGAGATGCAGGCATTCCGGCGGATGTACCTGGGCGACGCCGATCCGGCCGACCCCCGCATCTCGCCGCTGCGCGCCGCGGATCTGGCGGGCCTGCCCCCCGCGCTGATCCAGGTTGCCGAGCACGATCCCCTGCGCGAGGACGGCGTCCGGTACGCGGCGGCTCTGCGGTCCGCCAGGGTGCCGGTACGGTTCACCGAGTACGTCGGTATGCCGCACGGCTACCTGAACTTCCCCGGCATCTGCCGGGCGGCGCCGCAGGCGCTGGCCGAGATCTGCGCCGAGCAGACAGCGGCTCTGCGGCCAGAGCCGGGTACCGCGATGCCTCAGCCGCCGCAGACCTCCGTCAACGCCTAGTTGGCGCGGCTATCGCAACGGCGCACTAGGTCTTCCCACCTGCGGCCCGTTCGCACGCTCTCGGGCCGGTCAGCCGTGATGTCCGACCCAGGGAGCGCGAACTCGTCTCTGACCTTGACCAGCACCCAGCGCCGCTCGCCCGTGCGGGTCAGGCCAATACCGCCGACAAGCTTCTGCCCGTGCAGGACAACGGACATATGGCCGGGGTCATCACGACGGATCTCTGCCCGGCCTTCGTCCCATATGATCACCGCGCCAGTGCCGCGCCGCGAGCCCTCGTGCACGCCCTCGAATTCGCCAGCCGACAGCTCGTGATCCTCAACCGGCACGGCTAGCCGGCGGACCGCCGGGTCCATCGACGGGCCCCGCGGGACCGCCCATGACCGAAGCGCGCCGCCCACAAGGATCCGCAGGTCGTAGTGCAGCCGGGTGGCG
>Ga0126373_10002459_pt1 | contig 13700 bp, 4 predicted proteins | sample PanSoiMetPlot_11_FD_92545 | JGI IMG/M metagenome (GOLD analysis project Ga0126373, IMG submission 92545) | Tropical forest soil microbial communities from Panama - MetaG Plot_11 | ecosystem: Environmental > Terrestrial > Soil > Tropical forest > Bulk soil | place: Panama | collected 2016-02-17 | reverse complement strand
GTGTGGAGTTTGCAAACGGCAATCGCCGCAATCGTGCTGGCCTTGCTCTGGCAGCCGGCGATCACGGTCGCGGAGTTGAAGCCGCAACAAAACATCATCGCCGTGCTCGTGGACGACTCGCGAAGCATGGCCATATCCGAGGACGGCGCCACCCGCCAGAGTCAAGCCGTCAAGGCGCTCGACAACGGCGTTCTAGCGAGCCTCAACCGCTCTTTCCAAACGCGCCTTTACCGCGTTGACGACGTGGCCACTCGTGTAGAGAATCTCAAAGCGTTGCAACCAAATGCTCCCACGACGCGCCTGGGCGACAGCCTCAAGCAGTTGAGCGCGGAGACATCGGACCTGCCGATCGGCGCCGTGGTACTGCTCAGTGACGGTGATGACAACACCGGTAGCATCAGCGCGGATGCCATAAATGCTTTGCGCGCCCGGCACATTCCCGTCCATACGGTCGGATTCGGACGTGAGCGCGCCCTACGTGATGTGGAACTCGACGACGTTGTGGTCGCCCCGCGCGCTTTGGCCGATTCGCGCCTTGCCGCCAAAGTCACGTGGCACCAGCGCGGGTACGCCGGGCAAAAGATCAATCTGATGGTGAGAGACGTCAGCCGAAATCAAAGCAAGGTGCTGAGCTCTCGCTCAGTCCTCATGGCGTCGGAAGGAAACCTCCAAACCGAGACGCTGATGTTTAACATCGGGGGCTCGGGCGCGAAAACACTTCAGATCGCCGCTGCGCCGCTCCTCGGCGAAGAGAACCTTGCCAATAACACTCTGACGCGCCTGGTGAATGTGAGCTCGGAACCGCGTCGCATCTTGTATATCGAAGGCGAGCCGCGCTGGGAGTACAAATTTATTCGGCAAGCGGAAGAGGACGACCGCATGGTGCAGATCGCCTCCATGGTCCGCACCAGTCAAAACAAGATTTATCGCCAGGGAATCTCGGATCCCAAAGAGCTGGCCGGCGGATTTCCTTCCCGCCCCGAAGAAATGTTCGCTTATGACGGGTTGATCATCGGGTCGGTTGAGGCCGGCTATTTCAGTCCGGGCCAGCAGCAACTGATTCGAGACTTCGTGGATCGGCGGGGCGGCGGGCTGCTTCTGCTGGGCGGGCAATTCTCGCTAGCGGATGGCGGCTGGAACGCGACGAACCTGGTGGATCTGATGCCTACCACGCTGCCGATCCAGGCTGGCACTTTTCATCGCGAGCAGGATCCCAAGAACGGCACGACTCATACGTTCGCCGAACTCGCGCCCGCCGGCGCGGAGAGCATCATAACGCGTGTCGTGGACGATCCGGCCACGAATGCCGCCAAGTGGAAACAGCTTCCTTACCTCATGGATTACGAAGACCCCGGCGTGGCCAAGCCCGGCGCGCAGGTTCTCGCGAACATGATCACACCGGAAGGCCGGACGTTGCCGTTGTTGGTTACCGAGAATTTTGGCCACGGCCGTACCGCGATCATGGCGACCGGGGGCAGTTGGCGTTGGCAAATGAGTTCGCCATTAGGCGACACGGCGCACGATTTGTTCTGGCAGCAGCTTCTGCGCTGGTTGGTTTCCGATACGCCGGGCCACATAACCGCTTCCGTGCCCTCTCAGGTATTGCTCGACAACGGCGCCATCAGTCTGAGCGCTGAAGTTCGCGATCAACAATACAACCCCGTTCGCGAAGCCAAGGTGGAAGCTCACATCCTCGGCCCGAGCGGTGTAGGCGCGTTGGTGGAGATGACACCGGTGCCCGACGGCCCCGGACAATTCCAAGCTACATGGTCGGCTCCAAAGGCCGGCGCTTACCTGACCGAAATCACAGCGCAGCGCACTGATCCCGGTACCCGCAAGGTGCAAGAATTGGGCCGCGACGTCCTAACGTTTCAGCGCGTGGACGGCGTCGCCGAGAATTTTCACACCGAACAGAACCGCGAGTTGCTCGAACACCTTGCATCGCAAACCGGCGGACGATATTGGAAACCGTCGGAACTCGGGAAATTGGCCGGCTCGATTCCTTATTCCGAGGCGGGCGTGACCATGCGCGAGACCATGGGATTGTGGGATCTTCCGCTCGTCTTCCTGGTCTTGGTGCTGCTTCGATTCTCCGAGTGGTGGCTGCGCCGGAAATGGGGGATCGTGTAAATGGGATTATTCGCCCCCTGGTTCCTGGCCGGCCTCGCGGGGCTCGCGCTTCCTCTTTACCTGCATTTGTTGAAGAAGCTGAAAAGCACGCCCAAACAAGTCCCTTCACTGATGTTCTATGAATCGCGAACCATCAGTTCCACGCATCACCGCCGGCTTCGCTATTACCTTTTGCTGTCCCTGCGCCTGGCGTTTCTCGTTCTGTTGATTCTCGCTTTCGCCGGACCCTACATCAATCGCTATGCATCGGCGTCGTCTAGTAACAGGCTGGTGCTGTTGGTGCTCGACAATTCGTTCAGCATGCGCGCGGGAACCAGATTGGCCGATGCGAAGGCGGCCGCGATGAGTGTGCTTGCAGGTGTTGGCGGTGTGCGCGCCCAAGTTGCCGCGTTCAGTTCCGGGTTGCAGTTCATGACGACTCAGCCCACACAAGATCAATCCGTATTGCGTGCAGCAGTGCAAGCAATTCTATCCAGCGATGGGCACGGCAATTTCGCCGAGTTAGCTCGGGGTGTCCGTCCGATAGCGGATTCTACTCGCGTCCCCATCCAGCTGCACCTGTTCAGTGATATGCAACGCGGTAATCTGGACGCAAACTTCTCCGAGATGGCGCTACCAGCGAACGTCCAACTCGTGACTCATGCCGTCGTCACGAAGGCGCAGCCCAACTGGACGGTCGAATCGGTGGACGCTCCCGGTCAAGTCTGGGGCAAGGACGCGAAGCCCGTTCATGTGCAGGCAGTGGTTGCTGGTTACGATACGCTGGCCGCGCGGCGAAGCATGTCTTTAGTCGTCAATGGTAAGACCATCGCCACAAAGTCAGTAGATGTCCCGCCGAACGGGAAGGCGACCGTCGATTTTACGGCGCTCGAGGTGCCTTATGGTTTCAGCCGCTGCGAGGTCCGCATCGATGCCGCCGATGGTTTTCCCGCCGATGATCTACGCCGCTTTGCCGTAGAGCGATCCGACCCGCAAAAGGCTCTGCTGATTCATGGTTACAATGACAGCCGATCGCCGGTCTACGTTCGCGCAGCGCTCTCGGCGGCCGCCGAGTCAGCGTTTATTCTCGAATCGATCAATGTCAACGAGGCCGCCGACCGGCAGCCGACGAATTACGCCTTCATTGTTTTGTCCGACGTGAATTCGCTACCTTCCATTTTGGAGAATTCGCTCACGCAATACGTGCGCGGTGGTGGGAGCCTCTTCATTGCGGCCGGCACTTCCGCCGGCGCGCGCTCTCGCATTCCAATTTTCGATGCCCGTATCATCGAGACGCGCGATTACGGCCGCGTTCCCGATCGTTTCATGTCGGTTGGATCGAGCGACTCCTCGTATCCGGCCGTCGCCAAAGCAGGGGGCTGGCCGGGCGTGAAGTTTTATTACGCGCTCAACGTTGATCCCGGCGAAGCGCGCGTGTTCGCTCGTTTAGCAGACCAGACACCGCTATTGCTCGAACGGCGGATTGGTGAGGGGCGTGTCGTGCTGTTCACCTCTGGCCTCGACAATCGGACGAACGATTTTCCGCTAGAGCCGGCCTTCGTGCCCTTCGTCGAGCAAACCGCGCGCTATCTCGCGGGCAGTGAGCGCCAGGGCGGCGCCCGCACGGTGGACACTTACTTCGAGCTCCGCAATGCCACGCAACCAAGCCAGAACCAGCGCGTGGAGGTCATCGATCCCGATGGCCGCCGCCCGCTCAGTCTGAACGAGGCCGCGTCGGCGCAGTTGTTCCATTTGACTCAGGCCGGTTACTACCAGTTCCGCCTCGCGAATGGCCGGCAGGATGAAGTGGCCGTCAATCCGGATCCCAAGGAGTCGAACCTCGACGTGATTTCGGAAGATGCCCTGGCGTTGTGGCGGGGCGAAAAAGATCAAGCCTCGCAGGAGGCGACGGCCTCGGGTTTGAACACAGCGCGCCGGACGCCTCAAAGTCTCTGGTGGTATGTCATGCTGCTGGTGCTCGGCGCTGCCCTTGCCGAATCGGCCTTGGCCAGCCGCTACCTTGGCACGCAGCGCGAACAGTAGAGCTTCCGCGGAGCCGGAAGCCGCGATATCCTTTATATGTCGATATCGGCGCAGGAGGTTCCGTGAGTCTCCGCGATCAGCTTCACGCCTACATCTCGCAGCTCGAAGAACGTCTGCGGTTGAGCACTCTTCTTCGCGGTATTGCCATTCTTGCCGGCGGCGCCCTCGTTGCGACACTAGCGCTCGTCACCATCGCCAACGCGCGAGCCTTTTCTCAAGGGAGCTTGACGCTCGCCCGCTTTGCGCTGATCCTGATTCTGGCGGTCGTCGCAAGCGCGGGATTAATAGTGCCACTACGCCGGCTCACTCGCCGCCGCGCGGTCGGAATCGCCGAAGCCGCCTTCCCGCAATTCCAGCAGCGCCTCACTACTTTCTCCGAGCGCGACAGTGGCGATCCTTTCATCGAGCTGCTGGCCGCTGACGCGTTGGACCTTGCTAGCTTCGCCGAACCCAAACAGCTAGTCACCGACCGGCGTCTTTGGATATCGCTCGGAACCAGCATCATTTCGGGCGTTCTCCTGATCTGGCTGATCCTCGGCGGTCCCGGCTTTCTTGGCTACGGCGCTTCGCTGCTTTGGACCGGCCCGCACCGCGACAAACCGCTGCTGTATGATCTGCGCGTCACGCCTGGCGACGCAGTCGTGCGTCGCCACGCCGACCAAATTGTTTCCGCAATCCCGAGCGGCATCCGCTCTCCCAGGGTCAAATTGCACGCGCATTTTCAGAGCTCCGGGAAATGGGAAGAAATTGCGATGCAGGCCCAGACGACGGGTAGCTTCGCTGGCGGCTATCAGTTTCTATTTGCTGGCTTGTTAGAAAACGTTGAATACTACGTCACTGCCGGGGCGATGACGTCGAAGCACTATAGCATTCGCGTCACCGATCTGCCCGCGGTGAAGCAGATTCGGGTCACCTACCATTACCCTGCATGGACCGGCATGCCTTCGGAAATTGAAGAACGCGGCGGCGATCTGCGCGCGATCACTGGAACCGTAGCGGAACTGGACATCTCAACCGATCGTCCGCTGCCGGGAGGTCAAATCCTGCTTGGCAACGGTCAGAACATCCAGCTCAGCAGCGGCCAGAACAACGTGTATCACGGCGCCATCAAGATGGAGCAGGACGGCGTTTACCACGTCGCCGGTCTCGAACAAGGCCAGACCGTTCGCCTCAGTGAGGATTTTTTCATCGAGGCGCGCAAGCCCAACCCGCCGCAGATCGCGTTGGTGCGTCCTGGGCAAGCTGACTACCACGCCAATCCAATCGAAGAAATAACCGTCGCGGCCAAGGCGACCGGCGACTACGCCCTGAAGGGCCTTGCGCTGCACTACTCGGTTAATGGCGCCCCTGAGGTGACCGTCGATCTGCTCAAGCAGAAGAACGGAAAACAAGCCGACGGTTCCACCACGATCTCGCTCGAGGATTTCAAGCTGGTCCCCGGCGATGTTGTCAGCGTCTACGCGACTGCGAAGGATGCCAACGCGGAAGCTCATACAGACATGATCTTCATTGAGGCCGACCCGTTCGAGCGCGAGTTCTCGCAATCTCAGATTTCGGGTGGTGGAGGCGGCGGAGGCGGTGGTGGCGATCAAACGCCGCAAATCTCCCAAAGGGAGAAGGAGATCGTTTCGGCCACCTTTAAACAACAGGCCGACAAGAACTCAACCCAGCAGCAGGCCACCGACATCGCCAAGCTGCTCTCGCAGTCTCAGACTACGTTGCGCGAGCAGGCGATTTCCCTGTCGGGCCGCTTGGAAGCTCGCGAACTGACTGATGAAGTGAAGGCCATCGCCGACTTTCAAAAGGACATGCTGGCCGCGGCCAACGCGATGGCGCCGGCAGCGGAACAGTTGCAGCACGAGAAGTGGAAGGAGGCGATTCCCAACGAGCAGAAGGCTCTGCAATTCCTGTTGCGCGCCGAAGCGACGTTCCGCCAGATTCAAGTCGCGTTTGGATCGCGCGGCGGAGGTGGTGGCGGAGGCGGTGCGGCGCGCGACCTTGCCGCTCTCTTCGATCTCGAGCTCGACACCGAACTGAATCAGTACGAGACTCGCAAGAGCGCACCCACCAGCGCCGAGCAAAGGGGGAAACAAATTGAAGACGCGCTGAAAAAGCTCGACGAACTGGCCAAGCGCGAACAGGATCTGGCCCAGCAGCAGCGTAATTCCACCCAGACAGCCGAGCAAAAGTGGCAGCAGGAGCTGCTGCAACGCGAAGCCGAGCAGCTCCAGCAGGAAATGGAACAGCAGCTTGCTCAGAACGGTCAGCAGGGGCAACAGTCGCAACAAGGTCAGCGGGGCGGGCAAGCGAGTAGTTCATCGAGCAGCCAGAGCAGTGGCAGTCAATCGGGCCAGCAGGCAAAACAGGCAGATAGCGGCGGCAATTCGCAGCAGTCCGGGGACCGCGCTGCTGAAAGGGCGCAGCAGGCTGCTATCCGACAAGCGCTCGACCGGTTGCGCCAGGCCAACGACGACATACGGCGTGCGGCGTCGCAGAGCGCGAGCGCGGCCGATTCGCGCCGTGCGGCCGACCGGTTACGAGAGGCGACCGACCTACTAGGCGGCCTGGAGCAACAAGACGCTGCCGGTCGCCTCGACTCCATGGCGCAGACCGCCGACCAACTGGCGGCCCAGCAAAAGAAACAGGCTGATCACGTGCGCGATTTGGTTGCTCAAGCCAATGCCGCTCGCACGGCGGGCAAGCAGCCGGTCTACCCATCGCGTGAAGAAGTCGAAAAAATGGTGAGCGATCGCCAGCAGGTGAGTGACGACTTGACGCATCTCACGCAACAAATGCGCTCCGCCGCGCGCGAGCTCGCGCCCACCCAACCCGGAGCTTCGACGAAATTGCGAAGTGCGCTCGACACCATGGACGAAAACGACCTCGGCACGCGCCTTCAGCGCAGCTCCGATTGGTTGCGCAGCGGTAATTTTTCCGATCCGCTCGAAACCGGCCTCACTGGCGATTTGCAGAAACTCGGTCAACAGGTTAGAGACGCCGCCCGCTCACTCGGAAACGGACAGCAGAACTCGCGCGAGGCCGCACTGAATCGTGCGATGGACGACTTATCCCGGCTGCGCGACCAGCTCTCCAGTCTTACGGGGCGCTCCAACTCCGGCTCCAATGAGTCTGGACGCGCGGGGCAATCTGGCGGACAAGGCGGTCAGTCCGGACAGCAACCAGGGCAGAATGGCCCGACCGGTCAAGGCGCGAGACAGGCGGGTCAAACAGGCGGCGTGGGCGACCGCTTAGCTGGTCCTGTTGGCAATCCGGGCGGGGCAGGCGATCGTAATCGCCAAGCCTTCGGCGCCTACGATACCGGGAACACCCGGATCTCCGGACGCGCCGTGACGCCGCAGCAAGGCCCCAACCCCGCCGACACGCAGCGCGAGATCGATCAAGGATTGAACCTTCTCAACCAGGTTCGGACGGTGGTGCAGGACAATCCCGAAGCGGAGCAACAGTTGCAGTCGCTGATCGAGCAAATGAGAAACCTCGATCCTAGCCGTTTTCCCGGAAATCCTCGCTTGGTGGAGCAAATGCATCAGCAGCTCATGAGTGAAGTGGACGCGTTGGAGCTGCAGCTCCGGCGGGCGCTCGAGGGAGATCGCGGAGGCACGATCCGCAACGCCGACCCGGCCAAGATCCCTTCCGGCTACCGCGAATCGGTCGCGGATTATTACCGGAGACTGTCCGCCGTTGGCCACTAGCTTCAAGAGCAATCAGCCGGTTCGAAAATGGTATATGCTTAATCCAGCGTTCACGGGAGCGAGTTAGCAGGAATTCCGTGCGCGAGGGGGCTGCGATGTTGAAGTGGCTCGCTAGTTTGTGGCATCGAATCGATGCCTGGATGCGTGGACGAACGTCTCCTCCTCCATCCGCGCCGTATCGTCGCGCGAATCTTCACGGCCGTCATCGCTAAGACTTCGCGGTGTACGGTCAGTAAGAACGGATGCTCGAGCACTCACCAGGGTGTGCCACGCGGGCCTTGTCTCCGGCGAGACCCTCCGCTCTCTAGCTGCGCGGAAGTTTATAGGCGACCAGTTCTCCGGAATAGTTGCCGCCGCCGATGGCGACCACCAGGTACTGTTCGCCGTTGAGCGAGTAAGTCATCGGAGATCCGCTCTGCGGCGCGGGCATGTAGACCGCGCCCACTTCCCGGCCAGTCATCTTGTCGTAAGCGCGCAGCATCGCGCCGCGCTGGCCAGAGGGTGTAGTGAAGAATCCGGATTCGCCGGCGATCACAAGCGTCTTGGTGGTCAGAACGCCAATCAATCCCGGGCGGCCTGTGCGCGGGATGTTGAGCCCTTTGAGCGCGGGATGATTGCGGATGTTGTCAGGCGTTTCGCCGTGCGCAATCTGCCAGCGGAACTCGCCCTTGTCGAGATCGATGGCGGTGATTCGGCCGTAAGGAGGTTTCAGCAGTGGAAGACCCTGGACCGCAAGACCGCCTGGACCCGCAGCCGCAGGGCCGCCTCGTCCGCCGGCAGGAGGAGTTGGTGGAGCGGCTTCAGGAGTCGCACCCATCGCACGGCGCGCGCGGGGAGCGACGCCGGCGATTCCCTGAACATAGTTCATGTCGGAGAGAGCAGCGTTCGGCGGCTGGATCAAGCCGAGAACCGCGATTGCGCTCTGGGAGTAAACGTACACGGTGTGTGTTTCCGGGTCGTACGAGCCGCCAGGCCAATTTGTGCCGCCCTGCGATCCAGGAGAGACGAGCGTTGCCAGCGGGCCTTCCTGCTTGCTGACGGTCGGCGGCGTGAAGATGGGTCCCGTCTTGTATTTGGAAATGACCTGGAGAGCTTCCTGGTGCAGCTCGGGCGTGAAGTTGACCAGGCTTTCGGGCAAGACGCCTTGATTGTCGTAAGCTGGGGGCTTCGAGGGAAAGGGCTGTGTCGGTGAATACCACTCGCCCGGAACCGTGCCTTTTTCGACGGGCCGCTCTTCCATGGGCCAGATCGGCTGCCCGTTGGTGCGATCGAAAACGTAAAGGAACGCTTGCTTCGTGGGCTGTGCAACGGCCTTCACTACACGCCCGTTGACATTGATATCGGTCAGAATGGGCGCGCAGGGAATATCCATGTCCCAGAGTCCGTGATGGACAAGCTGATAGTGCCACTTGCGCTTACCGGTTTCGAGGTCGACGGCGACCAGGCTCTCGCCGAACAGACCGGCGCCCGGCCGATGGCCGCCATAATAGTCGCCGGTGGGCAGCTCGACCGGTAGGTAGACAAGGCCGAGGTCTTCGTCAACGGAAATTTGTCCCCACACACCGGCATTCCCGGTGTAGGACCAGGAATCGTTGAGCCACGTCTCGATGCCAAACTCGCCTGGCTTGGGAATGGTGTGGAAGACCCACAGCCGCTTGCCGGTCCGAACGTCGAAGGCGCGCACGTAGCCTTTCACGTTGCTTTTGCTTTTCGGGATACCGCCTTCCAGGTGGGCGGCGCCGACGATGACAACGTTTTTGGCGACGATCGGAGTGGAGTGCAGACCGACACTTCCGGTAATGAGATCCATCTGCTGGTCGTCATCGAGCTTGAGATCGACGACGCCATTCTTACCGAACGTAGGGACCGGAACGCCGGTTTTCGCATCCAGCGCGATCAGGCGATACCCGGGTGTGACATAAAGAATCCGCTCCTCGCTGCCATCGGTCCAGTAGGCGACGCCGTGTCCGGAGAGTTGGCGCGGTGCCGCCTCCCCGCGCAGGCCTTCGTGCTCAGCGTGCATCCAGAGCATTTCGCCGGTCGCGGCGTCAAGCGCGACTACGGCCCGACGCGACCCAGCGGTGCTGTAAACGACACCGTGAACCATCAATGGCGTCGACTCGAACTGATACTCGGGGCGTGGGCCGAACGAATCGGTTTTGAATCGCCAGGCCACTTCGAGCTTATTGAAGTTGTCGGCGTTGATCTGGTCGAGCGATGAATAACGAGTGCTGCCGAGATCGCCGGCGTAGGATCGCCACTCGCCGCCTTTGGAGCTAACCTGCGCGCGGACGGGCAAGCCGAGAAAAACCGTCGCCGCAACCACAAGACAAACACTAGACCACAGCTTTCGCATACGCGTCTCCTCCGCGCCCGGTTCTTCCGGCCGCGCCAGCATCTAGAATATATACTTCAACGCGAACTGGATTTGCCGCATGCTGTAAGCGGTGCCGAGTGTGCTTCCCTGGTCTCGAATTTCTCCGAACGTGGCCGAAGGCGTTTGCGTGGTCGTGCCCCAGGTCATGATTGGGCTGTTCAGGGCTGGGTGATTGAAGATGTTGAACCCTTCCATTCTGAATTGCACGTTGTGACGCTCGGTGAGGTGAATGTTCTTAAACAGCGAGAAATCGGCGTCCCACGTAGACGGCCCGATCAGCCCGTTGCGCTGCACGTTCCCGAACGTCCCCGCCACCGGGTTCGAGAAAGCAGCGATGTTGAACCACTGGTTCGCACTGGGATTGGCATTGTATGGGTCGATGCCCGTCGAGTTGAGGCGGTTGGAATTGGGCTGAACAATCTGGCCGCCGGCGTCCCAGCTTACGGTGTTCAGCGGCCGGCCGCTTTGCGCGGTGACGATCGTAGTCACCTGCCAGCCCCCAACTACGGCGTTCGCGAAGCCGCTGTTATTCAGGAAGGCCTTTCCCCGGCCGAAAGGAAGCTCGTAGAGAATTGAGGTCACGAAGCGGAGGGGAGTGTTGAAACCCGATGGTCCCCATTCGCAGCTCAGGATGCAGTAGGGATTCTCCGGATATTGATCGCCCGTCGTGCCGCGAATCGCGCTTCCGTTGTCGAGGGCTTTCGACCAGGTGAAACTGACCAGCGTAGTCAGGCCGGCCCTGAAGCGTTGAGTGAGTTTGGTAGAAAGCGAATTGTAGCGGCCGGTGCCCCAGCCCTCGGTCAGCTCGATTCCAGAAGAGTACATGGGGAAGGGAACTCGGGTTTGCGCTGCCGCGACCCCGGGAACACCCGCGTCCGCATTGTACTGGTTCTGAAGATGCCGATCGAGCACGCCCTGGTAGCCAACTTCGAGCGTCGAGGCGGAGCCAAGCTGCCGCTGCACGTTGAAGACGAACATCATCGACGTGGGTGTCCTGATGTCTTGAGCGATAGCCCATGTCAGGCCCGGGTTGAGCTGCACAGGAAGAATCGCGGTGCTGAACGAATTGCCGTAAGTCAGGGTGGGAGCAACCTGAGTAGACGGGAGATCCGTTAGTCGGCCCGCTGTTCCGCGATTGACGTCGAACTTGGAGTTGGCGGTCTCCTGGGAGTAGAAGATGCCGAAGCCGGCGCGGATGGACCAGTTGGATGTCGGGCTATAGGCGATACCGAACCGCGGCGCGAAGTTGTGGTAGTCAGTGTTCACCATACGGCCGCCCAGACGGCCATCGCGCGCGACTAGAACCGGACCAGGCTGGCCGACTCCAGTGAGATTCACGTAGTTGTAGTTCAATCCGTCGTAGAAATTGCCGTTGTTTCCTGCGCGAACGTACACCGGGTACAAGCTCGGGTCCACGTTGGCCGCGTGCGGAAGGGTGCCCTTGAACTGGAAATTCGTCATGTTCTGCATCGTGTCGAGCCATGGCTGAACCATCTCCCACCGCAGGCCAACCGTCAGGGTGAGCTTGGGTGTCATCTTGTAGGTGTCATCGATGTATGTGGCAACACTGTTGGCCGTGTCGTTCCCTTGCGCGAGTTGAAGCGCCAGATCGATCCGGTAGGGAGAGCCGATGAAAAAATCGGCGGCTGCGTTTCCCCCTGCCAGCGTTTGCGGATTGGCCGTGTATTGGCCGTTGAACTGAAGCTGGCTGCGCGTGTATTGGTTGCCAAACTGGTTGTAGATGTCATAGCGGTACTCGCCGCCGAAGCGGATCGAGTGCTTGCCGTGGTTCCAGGAGAAGTTGTCGAGGATCTGAGCGATCTTGTCGTTAATGACAAAAGGTCCGTTGGTGTTGTCCCCGAATCCGCTGAGTCCGTTCGTCGCGAGCGAGACGGCCGGTATGCCCCAGCTCTCGGCGTTCTCTTTGGGGAATGGCAAACCTAGTTCGGATACGACGTCCTCTTTGTTGGCGAGGATGTCGGCGACCGCATTGAAAATGGTGGTGTATCCGAAGCGCGCTTCGTTGACTTTGCTCGGCGAGAGCACCCAAATGTTAGAGACCATGTACTGCCGCGAGATGGTCGTCAAGGTTCCGCCGATTTTCGGAAGGGTCGGCGTCACCGTGTCCTCATGAGTCCAGCCGTAACGGCCGAACCATTGCGACTTCGCGCTCAGATTGAAATCGATGCGCTCAGTGACCTGATCCTTGTCGACCGTGGTTTCTTCCGGCGTTTCAAGATTACTAGCCGGGTTCGTGCTGTTCTGGGGATTGATGTTCGGCAGCGGCAGGAAGTTGTAAAGCTTCTGTGAGGTTGCATCCATCATGCTCTTGGGGATCATGTTGCCCCCGAACGGCATTGCTGTGTACTGGCCGGTGCTGTCTTTCACCCGAGTGAGGGGATTCATCAGTACGGTCTTGAACTGTGAGAAATCGCCGTCGCGCCAAGCCTGTGGAGGAACCGTGTACAGGTCCTCGTTGGTGAGGCGGCTCTTGAAACCTTCCCAGTTCGACATGAAGAAGAGCCGGTTGCGTCCGTTATAGATCTTCGGAATCCAGATCGGTCCGCCAAGGTAGTAGCCGTATTGGTTCTGGCGGTACGGATTCTTGGGCGGGCGCGTTCCAATGAAGTCGAAGGGCTTGGCGTCGAAGGCGTCGTTACGCAGAAATTCGAAGAGCGCTCCGTGAAAATCGTTGGTGCCTGGCTTGGTGGAGACGTTGATTTGCGCCGCTTCGCGTCCGAATTCCGCCGGATAAATTCCAGTCTGCACCTTGAATTCCTGGAGCGCATCGATGGAAGGAAGCTGAATGTAGAGATTGAAGTTCGGATCGACATTAGCAACGCCGTCCAGGGTGTAGTTGTTCCAGGTGCCGCGCATGCCGCCAACGGAAATGTTTTGGTTGACGCGGTCCCCGCCTTGACGGCTCGAAGCAATGGAGGGCGGCAGGAATCCGTAGGTGACGTTCGGAGCGAGCGCGACAAGTTGAAGAAAATTACGGCCATTGAGTGGCAGGTCGTTGATGCTCTTTTCGGCGATCACGGTGCCGACGGTCGCGCTCTCCGTTGTCAGCAATTGTGCAGAAGCAGCCACTTCAACGGTCTGAGTTGCTTGCCCGACCATAAGACTGAAATCGATGCGCGCGGTCTGCTGAACTTGCAGTTCGATGTTGGTACGCAGTATGGGTTGAAATCCCGGCGCTTCGACTTTGACTGTATAGATGCCGGGGACCAGCGACGGGAAACTGTAGACGCCCGCGTCGTTGGTGTTCGTAGTACGCGAAACATTTGTTCCCGTGTTTGTGACCGTAACGGGAACGGAAGGGACTACGGCCCCCGATTGATCTTTTACTTCACCCGTAATGTCACCGAACGTCTGCGCCGACCCGGTGGCAATCGATAGCCCAACGGCGACAAGAAACAGAACACTGCGCTGCACACACCCTCCTTAGCTGACGTAGTTAG
>Ga0126373_10002456_pt1 | contig 13703 bp, 11 predicted proteins | sample PanSoiMetPlot_11_FD_92545 | JGI IMG/M metagenome (GOLD analysis project Ga0126373, IMG submission 92545) | Tropical forest soil microbial communities from Panama - MetaG Plot_11 | ecosystem: Environmental > Terrestrial > Soil > Tropical forest > Bulk soil | place: Panama | collected 2016-02-17 | reverse complement strand
CGCCGTCTGCCAGAAGCCGCGCTGCGCGATAGCCGAGATGCAATTTACGTTTGGCGAAGCTGCTCGTGTGACCGAGGAGCCCGGTCATCGCGTGCGTGCGGCCATCGCCGTCCTCCAGGCTTTGGCCCAGAACCATGTAGCCGCCGCATTCGCCGTGAACCGGCCGCGTTTGCGCGAAGCGGCGCAAGCCTTTTGCAAAGTTCGATGCCGCTGCGAGCGCACTCGCGTGTAATTCGGGATAACCGCCCGGCAGCCAACAGCTGTCGGCGTGTTCCGGCGGCGCTTCATCGGCCAATGGAGAGAACGGCAGAATCTCCGCGCCTGCGCTCCGCCAGGCTTCGACAACGTGAGGATAAACGAAGCTGAAAGCCCGATCCTGCGCCAGCGCAACGCGCTGGCCCGGCGGCGGCAGGAAACCAGCCTGACCGTGGCGCGGCGTATGGATCGCGAGCGGGGTGGCGGCCGCGACGATCGCATTGAGATCAAGGGAGCGTTCCGCGGTCGTGGCGAGCCGCTCGATGAGCGCGGCCAGATCGGCATGCTCAGCAGCCTGGACCAGGCCGAGATGGCGCTCCGGCAATGAAAGTGCGGCATCGCGCGGCAGCACGCCGAAAATTGGAAGTCCTACGGCGCCGATAGCGTCGGCAACGAGGCTGCGATGCCGTTCGCTTGCCGTGCGGTTGAGAATGACGCCGGCAATTTTCACGGCCGGATCGTGCAAGGCAAAGCCGCGCGCTATGGCCGCCGCCGATTGCGCCTGGTGCGCGACATCGAGCACCAGCACCACCGGAAGATCAAAATGCGCGGCGAGATCGGCGGTTGCGCCGCGCTGCCCGGCGCTTGCCGCGGCGCCGTCGAATAGGCCCATGACGCCTTCGATGACAAAAATATCTGCGCCGTCCGCGGCGCTTGTTGCCAGGCTGTCGAGCAGCGCGGTTGGCATCGCCCAGGAATCGAGATTGATCGCCGCTCTTGCGCTCACCGCGGCATGAAAAGCCGGATCGATATAATCTGGGCCTGCTTTCGCCGCACTGACTTTCACCCCGCGCCGCCGCAGCGCCGCCACAAGCGCGAGCGTTATCGTGGTCTTGCCGGCGCGCGATTGCGGTGCGGCGATGATGAGGCCGCGTCCCATTATTTCGGTCCCACTGCCGCGCTTGGTTCCGCGACAGCGAGTTCGTCGCGCAGCTTGACGATCTCGCCGATCACCACGATTGCCGGCGGCTCGAGGTTCTGCGTGCGCGCGTCACTCGCAAGTGTCCCAAGCGTGGAAACGACAACGCGCTGCTTCGGCGTGGTCGCGCAGGCGATTACGGCGGCTGGCGTGGCGGCGGCGATCCCCGCCTCGAGCATCGCCGCGGTGATCCGTTCAAGATTGTGCATGACCATATACAGGACGATGGGTTGTCCGGTCCGCGCCAGCGGCGCCCAGTCGAAATCTTCGTCGGCGCCGTGTCCGGCGGCGAAAATAACGGCGCGATTAATGCCGCGGAGCGTCGCCGGAATGCCGGCAGCGGCGAGCGCGGCGAGGCCGGCGGTCACGCCCGGAATGATGCGAAACGGGATGCCGGCCCGCGCCAGCGTCATGGCCTCTTCCCCGCCCCGGCCGAACACGAAGGGGTCGCCGCCCTTGAGCCGCAGCACGCGATGGCCGGCCTGCGCCAGCGCGACGAGCCGATCGCTAATATCGGCTTGTAGCGGCGATGGCTTGCCGCCGCGTTTGCCGGCAAATTCGAGCCGCGCCTGGGATCCGGCCAAGGCCAGTACCCGCTGATCGACCAAGGCGTCGTGGACGACAATGTCCGCTTGCGCGAGTCCGGCGAGAACATCGAGCGTGAGCAGGCCGGGATCGCCCGGCCCCGCGCCGGCGAGCCAGACATGTCCGGGTGCAAAAACAGGAATTCCGGTCCGCCGCGCGGCTAGGGCATCCCATGCGGTCATGATGAGCTCACTGCCACCTCTGCTGGTAGTGACGGCCTCGCGGGACTAAAAAAAGCGGCATGGCGAAACTGGCGAGACAGCAACCGGTGCTGCGCCGAGGCTGGACCACCGGCACCTGCGCTGCGGCAGCGGCTAAAGCGGCCTTTGCCGCGATCGTAACCGGGGACTTTCCCGATCCGGTTATGGTGACGCTGCCACGCGGGGAGCGGCCGAGCTTTGCTCTTGCGATGACACGCATGGCCGGCAATGCCGCCACTGCAGGGGTCATCAAGGACGCGGGCGACGATCCCGACGTGACCCACGGCGCGCTGATTTGCGCCACGGTGCGGCTCGGCGCCGCCGGCAGTAGCGTGATTTTCCGCGCCGGCGAAGGCGTCGGCACGGTCACGCGCGCTGGATTGCCTATTGCACCGGGCGAGCCCGCAATCAACCCGGTACCGCGGCGCATGATCTCCGATGCTATCGCCGAGATCGCGGCAGCGAGCGGTCGTGCAGCGGACGCCGAGGTCGAGATTTCCATTCCGGGCGGCGAGGCGCTGGCGGCGAAAACGCTCAATGCCCGGCTCGGCATCGTGGGCGGCCTGTCGATTCTTGGCACCACCGGCATTGTGGTGCCGTATTCCTGCTCGGCGTGGATTGCCTCGATTCATTCCGGCATCGATGTCGCCCGCGCCGCCGGTTTGACCCACCTCGTTGGCTCGACCGGTGCGAATTCGGAAACCGCCGCGCAGAAGCTCTATGACCTGCCGGAAATCGCGCTGATCGATATGGGGGACTTCGTCGGCGGCATGCTCAAATATCTGCGGCGGCACCCGGTGCCGCGCGTCACCATCGCCGGCGGCGTCGCCAAGATGACCAAGCTGGCGCAAGGGCTCACCGATCTGCACTCCAAGCGTGGTGAGGTCGATTTCGCGGCCTTGGCCAAGTTTGCGACAGCGGCCGGTGCCGGCGGACAGATCGAGCGCGACGTTCTGGCGGCGAATACGGCTGCGCAGGCCTTTGCGCTCGCGCAAGCCGCCGGCATCGCACTCGGCGACCACGTCGCACGGGCGGCGCAGGAAACGGCCATGAACATCGTCGCGGGCGCCGATATCGCCATCGAGATCGTGCTGTTCGATCGCGAGCAGAATCTGGTCGGCCGTGCTCCGTTCGAAGTTTGATTTCTTTGCGCTCATCCGCCGCCTCCGCGAAATCGGCGGCGGTAGCCGGCGTCGTAAAGCGCGCTGTCGCGGAAATCGCGTGCGGCAAGGGCGCGGCCGACCAGGATCAAGGCGGTGCGCTCGATCCGCGCCTCGGCAACTGTCGCGGCGATGTCGGCGAGCGTTCCACAGACGACGCGCTGCGCCGGTGAACTCGCCTCGGCGACGACCGCGGCCGGGCAGTCCGCGCCATAGAGCGGGGTGAGCTCTGCAACGATCGCGTCGAGCACATGGACCGCGAGATGGATGACGAGCGTCGCGCCGGTTGCGGCAAAGGCGGCAAGCGTTTCGCGCTCCGGCATCCGTGAGGCGCGGCCGCCGACGCGCGTGAGCACCACGCTTTGCGCCACTTCGGGGACCGTGAGCTCGCATTGCAGAACCGCGGCGGCGGCGGCAAAAGCCGGCACGCCCGGGGTGAGCGTGTAGGGGATATTGCGCCGGTCGAGCCGGCGCAACTGCTCGGCCAGCGCCGAGAAGATCGACAGATCGCCCGAATGCAGCCGCGCCACGTCGCGTCCCGCCGCATCGGCGGCAACGAACTCAGCTTCGATCTCATCGAGCGACAGCGGCGCGGTGTCGACGATGCGGGCATCTTTCGGGCACGAGCGCAGCAGCTCGGGCGGTACGATCGAACCAGCATAGAGGCAGACCGGACAACGCGCGATCAGTTCGCGTCCGCGCACGGTGATGAGATCGGCGGCGCCAGGACCGGCGCCGATGAAATGCACGGTCATGGTGCGGCTTCCGAACTGGCCAGCGCGCAGGTCGCCGCGCCGACTACAAGCCGGGACGCGATCAGGCGCGATGACGGTCCCGCCGCGGCAAGCGCGGCCGCTTCGGCGAGCGAGGGCACGCCGGTAAGCGCCAGGACGCGATCGGATCGCGTCGCAACGCGCGCGCCTGCGGCTTTGAGCGCGGCCTCGGCTATCGGCGTGACGCCAACGCCGAATGTCGACGCGGCGGTCGCGATGCCTGTCTCGGCTTCTTTGGCCGTGCTGGTCGCGATTGCTTTCAGTTCCGCCGCGCTGATGCCAGCGCGGTCGAGCGCCGCCCGGATCGCGGCCTCGATGTCCGCCGCCGCAGCGCCGCGCTTGCAGCCGATTCCGGCGACGATCATGGCTTGATCCATTTCCATTGCGTCACCGGCATCGCCGCGCGCCAAGCGATTTTTTCGCCGAGCGGTTCTGCCCGCGAAACCGCGAGCCGCAGCAGCTCGCCGCCAAGCACGGCGTGGCGACCGAGCAGCAGCATTTCGGTCTCAAGCGTGACGGCGTTGACGACGAGCCGGCCGTTCGGGCGCAGCGCGCGCGCGGCGCCGTCAAGCACACCGGGTTCGCTGGCGCCGCCGCCGATGAAAATCGCGTCGGGCATCGGCAGCTCGGCGAGCGCGGCCGGTGCGGCGGCGGCAACGACCTGTAATGCCGGCACGCCGCAGGCTGCGGCGTTGCGCACGATGCGCGCGGCACGATCGGCGCGGCGCTCGATGGCGACGGCTTGCATGGTCTGATCACTCAGCATCCATTCGATGGCGATCGATCCCGAGCCGGAGCCGATGTCCCACAGCAATTCACCCCGCCGCGGCGCCAGGGAGGACAGCACGACAGCGCGGATTTCGCGCTTGCTGATTTGTCCGTCATGCTCGAACAGCTCGTCCGGCAATCCGGCCGTGCGCGGCAGGATCCGCGCATCCGGCGCGGCTTCGACTTCGATCGCGACCAAATTGAGCGGGCCTATGGCGTCGAGCGCGAATGCGCCCGCGGTCACGCTGCGGACGCGCTCACGCGGTCCGCCGAGCGCTTCCAGAACCGTCAGCCGCGAGCGGCCGAATCCGCTTTGGGCGAGAAGCCTGGCCAGCGCTGCCGGATCGTCGCCGCCGGACGTCAAAACGAGAATGCGCGCGCCCGGCTGCAAATGCGGCCGAATGAGATCGAGCGAACGTCCATGCAGCGACAGCAGCGCTGTGTCCGGTATCGACCAGCCGAGTCGTGCCGCCGCCAGGCTCAAGGCCGACGGCGCCGGCAGCACGATCATTTCGCGCGGATCGAGGTGGCGCGCCAATACTGCGCCGACGCCGTAATGAAACGGATCGCCGGAGGCCAGCACGCAAACCTGCCGTCCGCGATGGCGGCCGACCTCATCGGCGGCACCCTCAAACGGGCTCGGCCAGGCGCGCGCCGCCCCGCGAATAAGCGGCGCCGCAAGCGCAAGATGACGCCGACCACCGAACACGATTTCGGCCCCGCCAATCAGCTCCCGCGCGGCCGCGCTCAAACCATCGACACCGTCCTCGCCGATCCCGACGATGGACAGCCAGCGCGGCGATGCGGCACTGTGCGCCGAACCCGTCCCGCTAACCGGCTCATTCGCGACAGGCATGTTACGCATCCTCATCCTTGGCGGCACGGCGGAAGCGCGGGAATTGGCCGAACGCCTGGCGCCGCGCGCGCACCTCGAAATCGTCGTGTCGCTGGCCGGCCGCACCAAGTCGCCGGCGCCGCAGCCGGTGCCGGTCCGCAGCGGCGGCTTTGGCGGCGTTGCCGGTCTTGCCGATTATCTGCGGCAAGAACGCATCGACGCTCTGATCGACGCGACGCATCCCTATGCGAATATCATTTCGGCAAATGCCATCGCCGCCGCGCGCCAAATGGGCGTGCGGCTGATTGTGTTGCACCGGCCGCCCTGGCGAGCCGTTGCTGGGGACCGCTGGAGCGAAGCAATCGATGTCGCGGATGCAGTGCGTGGGCTGGGACAGCGGCCGCGCCGGGTCTTTGTCACGCTCGGCCGCACCGAACTCACGCCGCTGGCGACGGCGCCGCAACACTTTTATCTGATCCGCAGCGTCGATCCGGTCGAACCGCCGCTGCCGCTGCCACGCACTAGTTATATCGCCGATCGCGGACCGTTCGGCGCAGCCGATGACCGCGCGCTGATGACCGCGCACGCCATCGATGCAGTGCTCGCAAAGAATAGCGGCGGGGCAGCGAGCTACGGCAAGATCGAAGCGGCGCGCGCGCTCCGCATCGAAGTGATCATGCTGCGCCGGCCCGCGCCGCCGAATGTGCCCGCAGTCGAAAGCGTGGATGAAGCGATCGCGTGGCTCGATCATGCGATCGCCTCGACCATCGCGCGCGGGACGGTGCGCGGCGTGTAAACGAGTGGCGAGCGGCCGGGCCGCTCGATAAGGCGGGTTTCGTGGGTGCCGACAATCACCAGCGTTGCCATGTCGGCCGGTTCGTTTGCGGCGTTTTCCAGTGTCGTCACCGCGATACGCTCGTCCGGCCGACCGACGGCGCGGCCGAATATGACGGGTATCGTCGGTGGCAGATGGCGGCGCACTCGCTCAAGCGCGGTGGCGAACTGCCACGGCCGGGCGCGCGACACCGGGTTGTACAGCGCGATGGCAAAGCCCGCTTGGGCCGCCGCATCGAGGCGGCGTTCGATCAGGGGCCATGGTTTGAGATTGTCGGACAGCGACAGCACGCAAAAATCGTGACCCAAAGGAGCGCCGATGCGCGCGGCGACCGCGAGCATTGCCGTAATGCCTGGGACGAACATAACGTCGAGTGCGCGCCAAGCCTGGGGACCGACGGCGATTTGTTCGCAGATTGCCGCGGCCATCGCGAACACGCCGGGATCGCCGCCGGATACGACCGCGACGCTTTCGCCTTGCGCGGCGTGGCGCAGCGCATCGGCGGCGCGTGCTGCTTCCTCGCGGTTGTCGGACGGATGGCGGCTCTGACCGGCGCGCGCCGGCAAGCGGTCGAGATAAGGACCATAGCCATAGAGCGCTTTCGCCTCGGCGAGCGCCGCGGCGGCCTCGGGAGTGAGATAGCGTTCATCGCCGGGTCCCAGGCCGACGACGGCGAGCCGTCCGCTCATCGTTCGCCTCCCAACTCAGTTCCTGGTTCAGCTCCCGGACGATGGTTCCAGCCGGGCACCAGGACCACCGCGAAATAGGGTGCGTCATCGTCGGGTTTGGCCGCAAGCGGGATCATTTTCTCTTCCGCCATCGTGCCGCGCTCGACATAGAGCGCGCGCGGCAAGCGTCCGCTGCGCGCAAGGGCGCGCCGCAACTTCGGCAGGTGCTGGCCGACCTTCATCACCACCGCCGCATCTGCTTCGGCAAGGCGCCGCACCAATTCGTTCTCGGGCAGCGTCGCCGGGAGCACAGTGAAGACATCGTCGCCCTGTGCGATCGGTATTGCTGCAGCGGACCAGCAGCCCGACATGCCGGTCACGCCCGCGATGACTTCGGTGGCGAACCGCGGTGCCAGCCTGGCGTGCAAATGCATGTAGGAGCCGTAAAACATCGGGTCGCCTTCGCAAATTACGGCAACGACGCGCCCCGCCTCGAGATGCCCGGCAATATCCGCGGCCGCATGCGCGTAGAAACTTTCGAGCGCATCGCGGTAACCGGCGCTGCATTTCGGCAATTCGGTCGTCACCGGGTAGGCGAGCGGCAATTCAATCATGCCGCTGCGCAGGTACGGCGCGATCGTCGCGCGAGAATGACTGGGATTTCCGGCTTTGGCGAAATAGGCGACCACATCGGCCTGGCGCAGCGCGCGCGTTGCTTTGACCGTCATCAATTCTGGATCGCCCGGCCCGACGCCGACGCCGATCAGCTTTCCCGCTCTCGCAGTCGCCCTCATAGGCCAGGCCTCGCCAAAGCATTGATGCCGGCGGCGGTGATGGCGCTGCCGCCGATGCGACCGCGCACAATGACAAACGGCACGCCGCGCGGGTCGGCGGCAAGCGCGTCCTTGGCCTCGGCGGCGCCGACAAAGCCGACCGGGATGCCGAGAACCACGGCAGGTTTCGGCGCGCCGGCATCCAAGAGTTCGAGCAACCGGAACAGCGCGGTGGGGGCATTGCCGATGGCGGCGACCGCACCGTCAAGACGGTCGAGCCACAGATCGAGCGCTGCCGCCGAACGCGTGGTGCCGATCTTTACCGCAATCGCGGCGGTGCGCGGATCGTTGAGCGTGCAAGTCACATCATTGCCGACCGGCAGCCGCGCACGCGTGATCCCGTGCGCCAGCATTTCCGAATCGCAAAAGACCGGCGCGCCAGCGGCGAGCGCAGCGCGCGCCGCCGCGACTAGGTTGCCGCCGAACACGATATGTTCGGCAATCTCGATTTGTCCGCAGGCATGGATCATCCGCACCGCAATCTCGGCCTGTTCCGCGGTAAAGCGCGACAGATCGGCCTCGGCGCGAATGATGGCGAACGATCGGCGATAGATCGCGGCGCCGTCGCGCAAATAGCTGGCTTGGTCGGCTGCGGCGTCAGGCATGACGGGTTCTCTCGCCAGCGCCGAAGCGTTCGCGCAAGTGATCCAAGACGACGTTCGGCAATTCATGCAATGGCGCCGCCGCAAAGGGTGCGTCGCGGACCGAACCGTCGGCAATAAGCGCGCAGTCCTCCGGCGTGCCGACCACGGTGAGCGCAGCGGTGCCGAAATGAGCGCAACCTTTGCCGCAGCCCGACACATGGATGGTCAGCTCGTTGCCCAGATACGGCGCGGCAGCAGCGGCAATATCAGGGGCAATGGCCCGCGCCGCGATGTAAGCGGAGGCGCATAGCGGCGCGCCGGCGCAGGCAATGACGTGCCGGCGCGGATCGCTGGCGCGGGTGATGAAGCCGAGATTTGCTGCAGCGGCCAGGAAATTAGACGTGTCTTCTTTCGTCAGGCCAATTGCGATGAGACTGCGGTTCGGCGCGGTGCGCAGGCCCCGCGCACCGACGATCGCCGCGGCATCGGCAAGCTTTTCCAGCGCGCTCGTCTCGGCATGGCCAAAGGCGAGCCCGACGCCGCAGGCAAAGGATCCATCACGCAGTGCATGCAAGCCGATCGCGTCATTGCATCGGCTCGCGCCGCCGGTTGTGCTACTCTTTGCGGCTTCGCGATCTCCTTTAGATCCGCCGCGCGCGAACGCGAGCGCGTCGTCAAAACAGGCCGTTCCTTCGGCGGCGATGACGTCGCGCGCGCGCGCGCCCCGCTCGGCCAGGACAAGCAGCAAACGTGCGACCGCCTCCGCGCCGAAATCGAGGGCGATCAAGCCCAGATCGAACGCGTTCCGATCGTCGCCGCCGAGTCCCAGCCGCAAGACCGGTCGATCATTGCGCATTTCCGCGCGCACACGAATATCGGCCGTGATGCGGGCCAGATTCAGCGGGGCACCGCCGTCGATCGCAACGGAAACTTTTGGATCAAGGCGAGCGGTGAGCGACCGCCGCGTCAGTTCGCTGCGCAACGCAGCGGCGAGCGGGGCGGCGTCAAAAATTTCCGCCGCGTCGAGGCCGGCGAGCGGATTGCACAGGATGGGTATGCCGTCCTCGGCGGCGATGCCGAGCGCGGCGATTTCTCCTGCAAATTGCGACGCGGAATGCGCGCTCAAGCCGCGCACCTGAATGCTGCCGCGCGCGGTGATCTCGACGATGCCGTTGCCGTACCTGCGCGCCAAAACGCACAGCGCCGCAAAGGGCTCCAGAGCGATCGTGTCGATTGGCAAGATCCGCGCCAGCAGGCCATCGCCGGTCGGCAGGGGGTGCCACAGCCCGGGACAGATGCCGCGGCGCCATTGAACGGCGGGAGTGTTGCTGGCCGGCGCGTTCATGTCATTGCCCCGGAAGCGGTTTGTGCGCGCAACGCCGCCAAGGAAGCGCCGACATCATTGCGGCGCGGATGCCAATACCCGCGTTGCAGCGCTGCCTCGAGACCATGCGCGATGCTCGCGGCTGCCGCAGGGTTCTCGCGCAATAGAAAATCGCGCACGGCCGGATCCTCGACATAGGCGGCGTGCAGGAGTTCGAACAGTTCCCCTGCCACCGCGTCGGTTGTTTCGGCGAAATTCACCAGCCGATCGACAGTCTCGGCAAATTCGGCGGCACCGCGCGGCCCGTGGCGCATCTGACCGGCGATGAAGCGAGGATTGACGGCGCGAGCGCGAACGATACGCGCCAGCGCGGCCGACAAGGGCCGTGCCCGCGGCCGTTGCGGATCGGTCATGTCGAGCAAGACAAGGTCAGCCGTGCGACCGAGCATTTTGGCGGCAGCGGCAAAACCGCCAATGAAAGCGACGTCTTCGGCACCTTCAAGCAGATCGCGTGCGGGATCGTCACTGATATGGAGCAGCATATCGGCGCCGGCGACGCGGGCTGCGAAGGCGCCAGGTGCCGCGCCGGCTTCACCTTCGGCACCGCGGTAAACATGTGACGCCGCGCCGAGATAAGCGGCGCCGAGCTCGGCGCCACCAAGACCGCGGCCGAACATGTCTTCGATGCCGGCGCCATAGGCGCCGGGAGCGTTGCCGAAAACCCGATCGAGTCGGACCTCGCTCTTGCCATTGGCGGCGCGGCGTGCGGCGGTGAGCGGATTATCGTCGTTGTCTTCGTCGCGTGCGGCGACCGCCTGAACCGCCGCGTCCATCAGCGCGATCTGCGCGGGGAAGAGATCGCGGAACAATCCCGAAATCCGCCAGGTGACATCGACCCGAGCGCGTCCGATCGCCGCGACCGGCAGCACTTCGACGCCGGTGACGCGGCCGGTGGCGCGGTCCCACACCGGGCGGCAGCCGAGAAACGCGAACCCTTGCGCGACTTCTTCGCCGCCGGTGCGCAGCGCGGCGCTGCCCCATAGATCGATCACCACGGCGCGCGGCGGCTCGCCGTGGTTCTGCAGATGCGCGCGCACCACTTCGGTCGCTGCGGCAGCGCCGATTTCCATTGCGGTCGGGGTCGGCAGCGTCCGCGGATCGGCGGTGAACAGATTGCGGCCGGTCGGCAGCACATCGCGGCGGCCGCGCGCCGGCGAGCCCGCCGGTCCGGCCGCAACGCGGCGGCCGTCGAGCGCGGCGATCAGCGCGGCGCGTTCCGCTTCGGCGCTGTCGCGCCAAGCCTGATCGTCGGTGCCTGCGGGCGCCCGGCCGAAAATGTGCTGGCCGTCTTTGATGGCGAGGTCCTTGAGATCGCAGAGCCAGGCATCGATGCGCTTGAGTGTTTCATCGGCAGACGCAGTGCCGTCGACGCCGGCCTCGCGGGCGAGGCCGCCGCGCCGGGCCGTTTCGACGATCGACGCGGCAAGCCGTTCGCGCCGCCGGCGATCAAGCCCCTCGGCCTGCGCATATTCGTCGAGCAACAGTTCGAGCGCATGGGCGTCGCCGGTTAGTGCACTTGCGGTCAGCGGCGGCGGCAAATGGCCGATGGTGATGCCGGCAATGCGGCGTTTGGCTTGCGCCGCCTCGCCTGGATTGCTGACGATGAAGGGATAAATGACCGGCAAAGCTCCGGTCACAATTTCCGGAAAACACGCTGCCGTTAGCGCGACGGCTTTTCCGGGCAGCCATTCCAAAGTACCGTGCGCGCCCATGTGAACGATGGCGTCGACGCCCGCCACGTGCTGCAGCCACAAACCGAACGCGACCAGCGCGTGACGCGGCGGTAATTGCGGATCGTGATAATCGGCGCGGCGGTCGAAGCTTCGGCCGCGATCGGGCGGCAGCGCCACAATGAGATTGCCGAATCTCCGCGCGCGGAAGCGAAACGTGCCGTCCTGCAGATCGGGATCGTCGGCCGGGTCGCCCCAAACCTGATAAATCTTTTCGGCGGCGGCCTGCGGTACGCGGTCGAAGAGATGCGCATAATCTTGCAGCGGCAGGATCGCATCGCTGTCGGCGCTCGTAAGGCCTTCGAGCAAAGCGCGTGCGGTATCCGGCACGCCGGCGACGCCGTATCCGGCGCTCCCGAGATCATCAAGCACCGCAAGCACGCTTGCGGGTACATCAAGGCCGACCGCATAGCCGGCGCGATCCTTCGCGCCCGGATAATCCGGCATCAAGATCGCGACCCGCCGGTTTCGGCGAGGCAGCCGTGCCAACCGCACCCATGCGGCGAGGCGATCCGCGGCGATCGCCATGCGATCGGGTTCAACGCGACTGGCAAGCGCGGTGAACGCGAGGTCTTCGGATCGGGCCAGCGCATCCTTGAATGCGACGACGCCGGTGAGAACTCGGGCGTCCAATTCCGGCAGCACGATGTGCATCGCCAAGTCGGCGGCACCGAGACCGCGCGCACTATCGCGCCAAGCCGTTCGCCTGGTGGTGGCGCTGACGACCTGAAACAGTGGCGCGTCGGTATCGTCGAGCGCAGTTGTTTCACCGGCGCCGCTCGCGGCAAAACCGGTCATTGTCACGATCGCCGCCGGGTCGAGCTTGTGCAACGCGCCCCGCACAAACGCCTTCGTGTCAGCGTCCTTGAGAGACTTGACGAATAACGGTGCGGCAGCGAGGCCGCGCGCCGTTAATGCGTCACACAGTGCATCCACAGGCGCGGTGTCGCCGGCGAGCAGCATGGCGCGATAGAAGATGATGGGCACCACCGGTCGATCCGGTGCCAGCCTCTCGATCAGGCGCTCGACTGGCATCGCGCCTTCGCCTGCCAAATAGCCGGCCAATTGCGGCACCGGTGCGGGGTCGCGCGCCTTGAGCGCACAGCCGGCGTGATGCGCCAGCCGGCGCAACAATTCGCGCAGATTGGCGGGCCCGCCTTCGCGGAAATATTGCAACAACGCGCGCAGCTCGTCCTGCGGCACCGTCGAGGCCGCATCTAGCCGCGGATCGTCGCGGTCTTCGCCCGGCAGGACCGCAAGCGCGCTGCCGCGCTCGCGAGCGAGCGCCGCCAGCCGGTCGACGCCATAGCGCCACCAGTCCAGCCCGCCGAGCAGACGAACGACGACGATCTTGGCGTGGGCGCCGACGCGATCGATCCACAGATCGACCGACATCGGGTGCCGCAAGTCGCGCAAATGCGCTAGGCGCAGGCTTGGCAGCGCCGCGCGATCGATCTCCCAGGCGGCGGCGAGCGCGGCGAGGTCACTGTCGGCGAACGACAGGATCGCGATGTCGCCCGGCGATTGGCCGAGATCGACCGCTTCGACTATCTCGTCGAGGCCGGTCGAACTCGTCGTGAGCAGATGCATCGCTCACCTCACAAGAAGCTCAGGCGCGAAGCGCGTCTGTCACTGCGGCACGGTCGAGGCCCTTTAATCCGATCACCACCAGTTGGCCTTGCCGGCGCTCGGCGGCACCCCACGGCCGATCGAATTGGCAGGTCACCCGCGCGCCGACCGCTTGCACCAACAGCCGCAACGGTTTGTTCGCTACTGCCGCAAAGCCCTTCACACGGAGCACCTCGAACCGCTCGGCAAGCGCGGCAATACGCGCGACCAGCGTCGCAGGATCGGCAAGCTCTTCGAGCGGGACGACAAAACTGTCGAAATCGTCATGATCGTGTTCGGCTTCCGCATCGTGCCGCGTCGGGCGATTGGCAATATCGTTTTCAGTTGCGATCCCGAGCCCAAGCAACAGCCTTTGATCGACCTTGCCGTCGCTCACCGTGAGCACTTTGACATTGCGCGGCAACGCGCTTGCAATGGCCGCGCGCGCGCGGTCAAGCCCGCCATCGTCCAACAAATCGCGCTTGTTCAACACAACCAGATCGGCGCAAGCGATCTGATCTTCGAATACTTCTTCGACCGGGTCGTCATGCGTGAGCGCGCTGTCG
>Ga0126373_10002455_pt1 | contig 13704 bp, 15 predicted proteins | sample PanSoiMetPlot_11_FD_92545 | JGI IMG/M metagenome (GOLD analysis project Ga0126373, IMG submission 92545) | Tropical forest soil microbial communities from Panama - MetaG Plot_11 | ecosystem: Environmental > Terrestrial > Soil > Tropical forest > Bulk soil | place: Panama | collected 2016-02-17 | reverse complement strand
TCAGATCCGAATCCGGAGCGTCCGCCACGACGGCGCCGTCAATGATGGCCTGCATGTGCCACTCCCTTCAGGGCGTCGGGAGGCCCAGTTGCGATAACCGGCCGCCAGCGCGTGTGGCTTCCCCGCCGAGCCGACGGCAAACTCGCCTGGCGCGCCCCTCTCCCCGGCAGGCCTTGACTGCACGGGAACCGCCAATCCGATAAGGGCCTTAACGGGGCATGAGACGCATAGCGGTGGTGCCCACACGCGGGGGGAGATCTCTCCTGCCGGCCGCGCTCACGGACGCTTCAGGAACCTCAAATAGAACGCCCCGAAGACCAGGACAATCCCGATGTTGACCAGCAGCCGTTCCAAGAAGTGGTGCCTGAAGAACAGCACGTCAACGCCGACCACGACGGCAATCAGCGCGAGCGCGTAAAGCACGCCGGCGGCCTGTCTTCCCATCGTTTCGTTCTACTCTGTGCGACGGAACGGAGCAAGAGCAGGTCCGTGCGTCCTTCGTCACCTACCGCTCCGCTGGCGGTGCCGGCAACCTGGCCAGCAGCATGGCCGCCGCTGACCCTCCTCCAGCTCCTCCTGGGTCCGGAGGATGCGGCGTTCTCGGGTCATCGCCTGCTTGGCGTCCTCGACCCAGCAGATGAACTCGTTTCGAGCCAGCGGCGTGATGTCATGCCAGGCGTTAAGCGCGGCCGGGTTGGCGATGAGCGCCTTGGACAGGTCCGCGGGAAGGTCGTGCACTACCCCGCCCGGCACTCGCTGGCTGCTCACATGACCCACGGTAGCGATCCACGCCGCGGTGGTTCGGCGCGACGGCGCGGATCTCGTCGTCACTGAGTCTCCACTCAGGCCTGCGCCGCCGCAGGCTCACCACCGGGCATGCTGGCCTCCGAAGCCTCGGCCGCCGTCGAGCTGAAGCGCACGAAGGCTGGCAGTGCCAGGCCAATGACCACGGAGCCGACGATCGTGACGAGACCGCCGGTTAGGGCGCTGATCGTGGGCGAAGTCAGCGACCCTAGAGCGCCAGCCTCGACGTTGCCGATCTGGGCGCCGCCTGCGCCGACCACGTAGTCGGCTGCGGTCACCCGGCCACGGAACTCGTCCGGCGTTGCCGACTGGACGATTGTCCCCCTGAAGATGACGGTAAAGGTGTCAGCCGCGCCCGCAATGGCGAGCAGGCTAAGGGTGAGCCAGAGTGACGGGGCGACCGCGAACCCGGCGAACGCGGCGCCCCAGATCGCGACGGCCCACAGCATCGCTCGGCCCTGCCGCGAGATCCGCACGAACAGCCCGGATACCGCGACGCTCAGTAGGCCGCCCACCCCAATCGCCGCGGTGAACAGGCCGAGCGTGCGCGGGTTTCCGCCGAAGCGTTCGGCGTTGATCGCCGGAAACAGGGCCACTGGCAGGCCGAAGACCGTCGCGTTCAGGTCAGCGAGAAACGCGCCCGCCAGGACCTTGCTGCGACGGATGTACCGAACGCCGTCAGCGACGGCGCGCGGGCCCGGTCGCCGTGTCGCAGCGTACGGGCGCAGTACGGGCAGTCTGCCGACCCCGTACAGGGAGCACGCGAAGGTTGCTGCGTCAGCCAGGTAACAGGCAGCGAGCCCAAGGTGCGGCGTGGCCGCGATGAGGCCTGCGATCGCGGGCCCGACGGTCAGCGTGATCTGAAAGCTCAGCCGGTTGAGCGCGAGGCCGGCGGCCAGCTGACCGGATGGCAGCAGGCCGGGCACGAACGCTTGCCGAGCGGGCGCACTGATGGCGCTCAGGGAGGCTGAGGCCGCGACGAGCGCATAGAGGAGTCCCACGGAGCGCAGGCCAGCGAGTGCGTGCGCGGCTAGTCCGCCAGACACGACCGCGCTCGCGATGCTGGCAATCAGGACGAGCTTGCGCCGGTCCATCGCGTCAGCGACGGCCCCGCCGACCAGCCCGATCGTGATCGTGGGAACCATTTGCGCTACGCCGATAGCGCCCACGGCGAACGGCGACCGAGTGATGTCGTAGACCTGGAGCGGGACGGCGAACATCGTCAGCGCCCCGCCCACGGCCGACAGGGTCGACCCGGCCCACAGCCGGCGGAACGCGGGGGACTCGCGTAGCGGGCTGATGTCGGCCAGCAGCCGTCCTGCGTGTGGCACGGTGAATCACTCCGATAACGGCACTATGATGGGGGCTCCTGATTGTAACAGCACTTATACAAGTCCTGTTACAATCAGCTCATGACCGCGGAGAGGCACACTGACCCGACCGAGCAGAGCATCTGGCGGCCGCTGCGGCTGCTGCTCGACGCGATGGACGCCGACATCGCTCGCCTGTACGCCGAATCAAGGATCGGCGCGATCAAGCCAAGCTTCGTCATGGAACTGCTGCGGCTGAACGCCCGCGGCCCGATGACCATCACCGAGCTGGCCGAGTCTGTCGGGAGAACTCATTCGGCGATCAGCCAGAAAGTGTCCGGCATGCGTGCCGCCGGCCTGGTCCGCACAGCGCCTGGCGCCGACGCTCGCACCAAGAAGATCGTGCTCACAGCCAGAGCCCGCAAGATCGTCGGCCAGCTTGCCGCGGAGTGGCGAGCTACCGAGGCCGCAGTAACGCAGCTCGAGGCGGAAATTCCCTACCCGCTCAGCCGGGTCGTGGCCGACATCGAGAACGCCTTGATGCGCAAGAGCTTCCACGACCGCATCGCCAACAACCTGCGCGGCGACAGTGAATGGAACTGACATTGAGCCGAGGGGTGCCCGGCGGGAAAGCTCCCGGCCGTGCCGCCGAAAATACCGCGTGGTTGTGCTTCCACTGCGGCTCTATGCGCAGTGGAAGCACAACCACGTCGTTTGGTAGTCGGCTGAGCTGTTGCGGCGGCACGCGTCGGTAAAACCGGCGTTACCAGGTGATCGGCAAAGCCGCCAGTCCCCGCATGATGGTCTCGTTGTGCCAGGTCAAAGCGTCCTCCGGCACCGCGAGCCGCACTGCGGGCAACCGCCCGAAGATGGTGCCGAGCGCCACCTGCAGTTCCATCCGGGCGAGGTTTGCTCCCAGGCAGAAGTGGGGCCCGTAGCCGAAAGCGACGTGCGGGTTGGGGTCTCGCTCGAAGTCGAGTTCATCAGCGCGGCTGAAGACGCTCTCGTCCCGGTTTGCTGAGCTCCGGGAGCAGAGCACAGGGTCGCCCGCGCGCACCATGACATCGCCAACCTCGACGTTGGTCGTTGCTATCCGCGGGTTGATTGCGCTGCCGAAGACGTTGAACCGCAGCATCTCCTCGACGGCCCGCGGCAGCACCTCTGGTTCCCGTTTGAGCTGCTCTAGCTGCGGTGAATGCGTGAGGAGCGTATAGGTCATGTTCGTGATCTGGTGTGCCGTTGTCTCATGGCCGGCAACCAACAGCGCGATGGCAAGGATTAACAGTTCCGATTCCGAGAGGCGGTCGTCGTTGTCGCGCGCTTGCACGAGCCCTGTCAGCATGTCGTCGCCCGGACGCGCACGACGATCCGCGATCAGCTCAGCAATGTAGGCGACCAGGTGAAGATAGGCTTCCTGCTCCTGTACCGGTGTCGTCGCCGTAGTTGAGACAATCGCGTTCGCCCAGCCGCGGAACACCTGGCGGTCGCAATCTGGGATACCCAGCAGTTCGCAGATCATGATGGCGGGTAGGGCGAATGAGAAGGCCTCAGCCAGGTCAGCAGGCGGCCCACCCGCAATCATGTTGGCCAGTAAGCCGGAAGCAATCTCAACGGCGCGAGGCCGCAATTCCTCCACGCGGCGCGGCGTGAACGCCTTGCCGACAAGCTTGCGGATCCTCGTGTGCTCGGGCGGATCCATACTCAGCACGCTCTCCGCGACCTGACTGATGTCGACCGCGGACTCACGCGGGTTGTCTTTGCCGACGGCGGCGGCACGACTGAACCGGGCGTCGCCGAGGACGGCCTTCGTGAGGTGATAGTCGGTTACGAGCCACGCTGGCGGCCCGTAGGGCAGCTGCACCCGGCATACCGGCTCGCTGCGCCGCAGCTCCGCGTACTGCGGGTCAGGTTCGAGACGCACGCGGCTGAACGGGTAGCTCCGGAGCACGGTCCGATCGTAGCTGGCGAGCCGTGACGGCGGCGGTGCTCAAGGCTGCGGGTCAGCGGGCAAGACGAGAAGACCTGCGGTGTCCCGGCTAATGGCGAGCACGTCGGTGACCGCGTTCACCGGAAGCGCGCCGTAGACGTGCGGATACTCCGGGCCGCCTGGCTCAACAGCCTCGTGGCGGATCGGCGCCGAAACCTGGTTGACGTCGATGACAAGGACGACGAGCTCGTCGTCGTTCACGTCGCCGTAGACAAACTCCGCCACGGCTGATACCTGGTGACGCTGCGAGCAGTGGATGAACCCTTGATCGGCTAGCGTGATCCCGCGAGTCGACATCCGGTACTCGCCCGTAGGGACCGCTTCGAGCCAGGTGACGCGCTCGGTGATATGGAAGAGTTCGGGCATCGCATCACCTTAATCGGCACCTGTCCGCTGAGCGCGAAACCCGCTGGTCGGCGGTGACTGGCGCGCCAGCCGGGCGGAGAATGAGACCCATGGGTAACGCCGTGATCGCTGCAATGCAATGGCTGAGAGGTCAGCTGCGCCGCAGGCGGCCCTCTCATCCGCCAGAGGCAGGCGTCCGGGAGCCGCGGCGGCCGAGGCCGACCCTGCCCGCGGCAGCGATCGCACTCGCTGAACCGCGCGCCGAGCTGCGCCGCTGGATCAGGCTGAGAAACGTGCGCGACTCTGACGAACGTTAAAGCGAGTTCCGGCCTCAGAACCGGGTAGTCCGCGTTAGAGCTTCTCCCGAGCGCGGCCTGGGTATTTCATGGACACAAACCGCGGCGAAGGGTTGATCTCATGTTCGATGCGGCGCGCGGCATTCTGGGCGCTGACGCCGCCGCACCGATGGCCGGGGCGTAGCCAGTGGCGGGCCGGACGCTAGACGTCGCGGCATTGCTGGTCTGGCTGCTCACCGAGTCGTTTGGCGCCTTCATGCTGCGCGGCTGGATTGTCAGCGGGGGAGCGGCCCGGGCCCGACGCCAGCCGCGGCGGGCCGACGGCATGTCACTGCCCGTGCTGGCAAGCCATGCCGGGCTAAATCTGACCGGCCTGCTGTTCTGGGTGATCTTCCTACTGTCCGGCGTCAAGGTCCTGGCATGGGTCGCAATCGGATTCATGGCACCAGCGATCGGTCTGGGCATTTCGACGGTCGCCATCTGGACCCCGTACCCGGGCGGTCAGCCCAAACCGGACGAACCGCCGCCCAGGGTGCCAGACGCCGTGATCAAGCGAGCGCTCGAGGACGACGCCGTCGCACAGCGGTTGGTCGACGAAATGCTTGAACGCAACCTCGCCCAGCCTCCGGCGCGGACAGTCGGCTGGAGCTGGCGGCCATTGATTCCGGCCGGGCACGGCGTCCTCGCGATCGTGACCTTCTTGCTTGCGACGCTCGCGGCCATCGCCGCCGCCTAGCCACTCGTCGACGCCGGACTGGCCGCCCGCTAAGCGAACTGGGGCATAACCTCAGCAGCTAGCCGGGCCGCCTGCTCGCCCTGGTCGAACATAGTGGTGAACAGGATCAGCTCCGCGCCGGCGTCCGACACCTTGGCAACCTCGGCGACGCACTCCGCCGGGGTGCCAGCCACTGCCGCGGCCTCGATGTCGGGGACCCGCCGCCCGTAGATCTGCGCCATCGCCGCGTTCATGCGGATCCGCGCGCGCTCTGCGTTGTCGTCCACCGCGATGTAGATGCGCTTGGCAATCGGGAATTCCGTCCGACCGTACTCGGCCATCGCCGAACGCACGATCGGGACCTGCTCTGCGAACCTCTGCGTCGGCGTCGACCCCGCGCCGAAGAAGCCGTCGCCCAGCCTGACCGCACGCCGCAGCGCGGGCTCGCCGTTAGCCCCGAACCAGAGGGGCGGGTGCGGCTTCTGTGCTGGCTTCGGCTCCATCGGCGCGTCGGTTAGCTGATAGAACTCGCCGTCGAAGGTGACGCGCGGCTGCGTCCACAATGCCTTCATAAGCTGCACGCCCTCGGTGAACCGGGCGACGTATCGCTCGGGCGTCATGCCAAACGCGGTGAACGGCCGGTGCTTACCACCGGTACCAACGCCGACCTCGACACGCCCGCAGCTGAGCTGATCGAGGCTCGCCAGGCTCTTCGCCAACTGCACTGGCAGATGCAGCGTCGAAACGAATACCACGCAGCCAAGGCGCATCCGGTGCGTGCAAGCGGCCGCGAACGTCATCGCCTCTAGCGGACTGAGCTGCGGCGATGAGCTGAGCGTGCTCTCCTGCGTCCAGGCACTCTCGAACCCGAGCTGCTCGACTGCGGCGCAGTAATTACGGAACTCAGCCGGATCGAATTCGCCGTCGGAATAGAACTGCGGAATCGAGATGGCGAAGCGCATACGCGGCATAGTAACCCGGTCACCCGGGCGAGCCTGGTCTCGCCTCCGGCAAGCCGTCACCGGTCACGCATGACAGGACAAGGGCCGACCACCGTTGTAGGCGATCATGTCCATCAGCGCGGTCGCGAGATCTACCTCGGGCCGTTCTGACGCCAGGTCGCGGTAGGCCCGGTGCAGGTTGCCGACGATTCTCTCCGGGTCCAGCCAGCCCGCGTACTCGCCTAGGTCTGCTTCGCGCGCAGCCGCCAGTGGCGTCAGTCCGGCATCGAGGCCCTGCCGGGCGATGTCGAGCACGAAGCTGAGGTAACCCAGGGTCGTGTCAATCAGATCCGGCCCGCACGGCTCGCCGTGGCCAGGCACGATCGTGCGCGCTGGGATCGGCGCGAGTACTTCCGAAAGCACATCGACGGCGCCGGTAACCGAGCCCATCAGCAAGAACGGCGTGCCTGCGTTGAAGAGGAGGTCGCCGCAGAAGAGCACCTGCGAATCGGGCAGCCAGACCGTGCTGTCATTGGTCGTGTGCGCCGGCTGCCCGACGTAGCTGACCTCGAGCGGCGTGTCGTCGGACCACACCTGTAGGCGGTCGGAGAACGTGACCGTTGGCGGCGCCAGCCGTAGCTCACCCCAGTCGACAGGCTCCCAGACACCGACGTTGCCAAGTAACCCGGTGCTGATGACCTCAGTGCGGCAGCGTTCGTGACCGATGATGGTAACGGCGCCGAACTCGCAATTGCCGTATGTGTGGTCGCCGTGATGGTGCGTGTTGATCAGCGTCGTCACCGGCGCCGGGGTCACCGACGCGATTCGGGCCAGATACGCGCGTGTCCGGCGCTGTGTAGAGCACGCATCGACGCTCACGACCGAGCGCTCGCCAACGACGAAGCCAGTGTTGTTGATCCACCAAGAGCCGTCCGGCTGGATGTAAGCGAATACGCGATCGGCTAGCTCAATAAGCTTTGGCTCGAAGTCCGGCACGCTGGCAAGGCTATGCCTATAGGGCCGGCCGCCGAGGGAGGTGCAGAGTGTCAGGAGAATCGGCAACGCAGGGCGGCAACGTCGCGGGATTGAGGCTACCGGAGGACAACTCGGTAGCCGCAGCGGTGATCGAGGCTATCCACACAGGTGATCTTGGATCGCTACGGCGGCGCCGGAGGCAACACACGCCGGGCCGGGAAATGCACATGACGTCGCGCTGACCGGCCGCCATACTGACCGCGTTGGGCCTGGCCGCTGACAAGGCAGAACGGCCTGCCTCCCTTGCGAGAGACGGGAAAGCGTTCTTGGCAATGAGCTCTGCCGTAGTGCTGTCGGAAACCGCCGTCGACGGCGTCGTCGCTCGCGAGTTCGTGGTCGACGAGATCCCGGGCATGTTGTGGTCGCCAGCCGACCCGAATGCCAGTCGTCCTCTTGTGCTGCTCGGCCACGGGGGCGGGCAGCACAAGTCGGCGCCCAGCCTGGTGGCCCGCGCCCGGCGCTACGTCATGAACTGTGGCTATGCGGTTGCCGCCATCGACGCGCCGGGCTTTGGCGATCGGCATAAGTCAGAGCACGACCTGAAGTTCGAGGCGGACATCAGCAGACTGCGGGCCGCGGGTGAACCGGTCGTTCCGCTCATTGTCCAGGAAAACGCCGAACGCGCGAAGCGCGCCGTGCCAGAGTGGCGCGCCACGCTGGACGCGTTGCAAGAGGAACTGGGCGCTGGTTCTGTCGGGTACTGGGGTGTGTCGCTGGGTGCCATGATCGGCATTCCGTTTGTTGCGGCCGAGCCCCGGGTAAACGCCGCCGTCTTTGGCCTGGCTGGATACGAGAGGCTAGCGGAGGCGGCGGCGCGCATCACCGTCCCGGTCGAGTTCGTGCTGCAGTGGGACGACGAGCTGGTGCCGCGCGAATCCGGTCTGGCGTTGTTTGACGCCTTCGGCTCGGCCGAGAAGACGTTGCACGCGAACCCGGGTCCGCACATGGGCGTGCCGAGGTTCGAGGTTGATAGCTCGGAGCGCTTCTTTGCCCGCCACCTCGGCGTCGTGTGTTGAGCTAGTGGCGCGGATTCGGCCCCGTTCCCGCTCCGATACGCTCACGCGGTGACCACGCCCGCCCCGGTCTGGGTGGTCGCCGGGCCGCCCGGCGCCGGCAAGACAACGGTTGCCCGGCTGCTGGTCGCAGCCCTCGCGCCGACGCCAGCCCAGCTGGATAAGGACGCGATGTACAGCTCGTTCGTCGCCGCGGTCCTGGCCACCGCTGGCAGGCCACCGGGGGAGCGCGAGGGCTCGTGGTACGACGAGCACGTCAAGGTTCACGAGTACCGCGGCATGACCGCGACGGCGCGCGAAATCCGGTCCGCGGGCTGCCCGGTGCTGCTGTCCGCGCCGTTTACCCAGCAGATCCACGATGGCGACAAGTGGTGGCCGTGGGTGGCCGAGCTCGGCGGGCCGCCAGTCCACCTGGTCTGGGTGCGGTCTGATGCCGACACGATCCAGCGCCGGCTGTCAAGCCCGGGCCTTGCCAGGGACACCGGCAAACTTGAGAAATTCGCCGCGTTCACCGCCGGCATCAAGCTTGACGACGCGCCCGCCGTGCCGCATGTCGCCATCGACAACAGGCTGAGCGCCGCTGCGCCGCTGGCAACCCAGATCGCTGCCGCCATCGCGGCGCTGGCCGCCAGCTAGGCCGGGTTGCCCGTCAGCCGGATGTCGTAGACGCGCACCTGGTAGGTCCCAGCCCCGTCAGGTGGCAGGCTAGTGAACCAGACCAGCGCATACCTCGCCCGGACCGGCACGCTCAGCCGCATCGTCAGCGCCCCGCCCGGGTTGCCGGAGCGAGCCACCACCGGCAGGTCCGCGAGTGCTGGCGTGTTGCCGGCACGCAGCTCGATGGTGCCGCCCGGCGTCGCGCTTAGGACCACGGTCGCAGTAGCAATCGTTGCCGGGTTGGCGAGGCTGAGCAGCAGTCCTGTACCCGACTGCAGGCCGCCGAGGTGCGAGCTGGCATACCAGTCACTTGTCCACGCGGTTGTCATGCTGCTGTCGATGGCCAGCGGTGCGCCTTGCGGGTCGTCGCCCTGGCTAGTCCCGGCCGGGCCGAAGGCGGCGGCGCTCGCGATCGTGAGCGGTACTGCCGCCATCGAGGACGCGGCCGGTGACGCGGAACTGCCGGCTGTCGTGTGCGCCGCGGCAGCAGCGCTGGGATGCGATCGCGGCGGCGTGGCTGGCACCCGGCTCGGCGAGCTCTTCGACACCAGCAAGTAGATGACAACGCCGATAAGCGCGAACACGAGGAGCACGAGGAGACCGACGCCGCGTGGCCGCCGCCGTTCGAAGTTCATCGGCAGCCCAGGCCGGAACGCCTCGGCTGCCGTTATGCCCAGCGGAACATGCGCGGCGGGAACATTCGCCAGCCCAGATCGCCTGAGTTGTTTCCTCGCGGCGGCCCTGCGCCGGGCGGCGTCCAACACCGTTTCCGGCAGCTCGGACGTCGCGCCGTCAACGGGTCCGTTGCCGGTCTCTGCGGCCGGATGTCCATTGACCGCGCTAACCCTGGCCCGCGCCTGATCTGACGCAGCGTGGCTGGCAGCGGCCGGGTCCGGCGGCGGCAAGCGCGCCGCGTCGTACTGCTCGATGAGCGGAACGGGGTCGGTGCCAACTACGCGCGCAATCGCTCGAATGTGGCCACGCGCGTAGAAGTCGCCACCACATGCTGAGTAGTCGTCTCGCTCAATGTCGCGGATTATCGTTTCTCTGATGCGGGTGCGCTTGCTCACTTCCGTGATGGTCAGCCCGGCTTCACTGCGCGCCTCTGCCAGCGCCCCGCCGATTTTCACGCTTCACCTCCGCGTCATGGTGTGAAGTCCAATTTAGCCGGTTTACGCCGGGTAATCAGTGCCCTCGGACAGGCGATTTGGGCCGGAATCGCAGTCGCCGTGCTATGCCCCTGCTCGGCCACACGCCGAGCGCATCGGTATTGTCGAGGAGGTGATCGAGCCAGACATTCGGCAGCTTGCAGGCTTCTCCCCGGGCACCCTGACGGTCACGCTCGGTGGGAACCTGCTGCCACTGCCTGGCCGGGCCCGCATCTACGCCTGCGGTATCACCCCTTACGACGTGACCCATCTCGGTCATGCCGCCACGTTCGTCTGGGTTGACACACTGGCTAGGATCCTCCGGTCGGCCGGCACGGAGGTAATCCTTTGCCGGAATGTCACCGACGTTGACGACGTTCTGCTGGCGGCCGCGAACCGGGCCGGCTCGCCCTACGACCGATACGCCGCGATCCAGCAGTACTACTTCGATCGGGACATGGCAGAGCTTGGCGTCACGGAACCGGCGCTCCAGCCGCGCGCACACACATTCATCGGCCAGGTGATCGCGCTAGCCACCGGTCTCCTCGCTCGCGGCGACGCCTATCAGCGAGACGGAAGCGTCTACTTTTCCGGCGCGGCAACGGCCAGAGAGTCTGGGCTAGACCGGGAGACAGCGCTTCGGTTGTCGGCAGAGTACGGAGACCGGCCGGACGATCCGGCCAAGGACGACCCCTTCGACGTGACCATCTGGCAAGCGGTCGGTGAAACGTCAGCCGATGCCGTGGCCTGGCCCAGCCCATGGGGCCCGGGTCGGCCCGGTTGGCACGCTGAGTGCGCGGCCATGGCGCTGCACGCATTCGGACCGGCCATCGACGTCCACGCGGGCGGCGCTGACTTGTATTTCCCGCACCACGCGTACCAGGCCGCACTGGCCGAGCGGTTCTCAGGCGTGACGCCCTTTGCCAGAGCCCAACTCGAGGTCGGCATCGTGACGCTTGACGGCGCCAAGATGGCGAAGTCGACGGGCAACCTCGTGCTCGTTAGCGATCTGCTGAGGCGGTACGCCGCGGCCGCGGTGCGCTTGCTCATCTTGGCCCGCGCGTGGGCCGAGACCTGGGACTATGTGCCTGCCGACTTGGACGGCGCGGCGCAGCGCTTGGAGGTCCTCCATGCCGCCGCGGGCCGGCCCGACAGGAGCGACGCGGCGGTGGACGCCGTCCGGGCCGCGCTCGCCGACGATCTCGACGTCCCGTCCGCCATGGCGATCGCCGAGGAATCGGGCGGCCAGGCGGCCCGCGTCCTCGGCACGCTGCTTGGCCTGTGGTAAAGCCGCTCGAGCCGCTCGATCACCCGTTCGAATCTCGGAATCAGACGGGCCGTCATGCTGCCTGTCGCGCGGACGCCGCCCTCGTCGCGGGGCTGAGACTCAACCGCGACTAAGTAGAGAGTCCGCCTGGGTCAGATCTAGCCGAATCGGCCACGCGCCGACGTATGATCCGCATAGAGGTGGCCGCGGCGGCAGTTGAGCGTCACATTCCAGGCGTAGGGGAGAGCTCTTTAATGGGACTAATGAACGAAGTTCGCCGCGAGTTCATCGCAGCGCCCGACACCGCTAAAGGCCAGATCGTTTACAAGTGGCCCGACCAGAACATCCGCAAATTCACCCGGGCCATCGTCGAACCGGACGCCGTAGCGGTGTTCGTGAGCCAGGGCCAGGTCATGGGCGTCCTGGTACCAGGCCAGCACACGCTCGACGCCAAGGAACTGCCGTTCCTCGGCATGTTCGTGGACTGGGCGACGTCCGGGAACGCCTTCAAGGCGGAGATCTACTTCGTCGGCACTCGCGAATTCCCGAACAACCGGTTTGGCGGGCGCCTCGATGAAGTGCAGGACCCCCAGTCAGGTCTCATTGTCACGCTGCGCACGTTCGGCGAGTACGCGCTGCGCGTGAACGATCCGACCAAGCTCATACTCAACCTTGTCGGCACCGTGGATGTGACGAACAACCAGGCAGTCACCGGCTGGGTCACCCAGCAGCTGCTGAAGGTCACCCGCACGACGGTGACCACGCAGCTCATGTCGGGCGCCTGGCCGATCCTGGGCCTATCCATGCACAGCCCCGAGATTGAGTCGCAGTCGCTCGAAGCCGCCAACCACGAGCTCGCGGACTATGGCATCTCCCTCACCCGGCTCGGCAACGTCGACGTCAACCTCGACGACGAGGACAACGCGCGGCTCAAGAAGCTTGCCGGGGACACTGCTTACAGCCGCCTCGCTGGCGGCTTCCTCCAGGCTGCGCAGGCTGAAATGCTGCAAGGTGCCGGGCAGGGCATGGCCCAAGGCGGCGGCGCGGTGACGCCGATGTTCATGGGCATGGGGATGGGCGTGGCCGGCCAGGCGATGCAGGCGCCTGCGCAGGCCCCATACCCGCCCCCGCCAGGCACGGGGTTCGCTGGTGGCGGCCAGGGCTACGCGCAGCAGGCAGCGGCCGGTGTTCAGCAGGCCGCGGCTCCCGCTCCCGCGCCGGCTGCAGCTCCGGCGGAGGCCGCAGCGGCGGTCGCCACCGTGGCGTGCAGCAACTGCCAGAGCCCGGTGCAGGTCGGCGCCAAGTTCTGCCCTGAGTGCGGCACCGCGACGTCAAAGCACTGCACCAACTGCAACGCCAGCCTGAGCCCGGCGGCGAAGTTCTGCGCCGAGTGCGGCACGTCCACGAGCCCGCCCTCGGCATAACCCCAAGCAGCGGACCAGTCGTCCGCTACGCTCACAGCCATTATCGGCGGTTGTGTCCGCAGTTTTCGGCGCAACACCCAGGTCTTGGCATGCCCGCAGAACCCCGTCCGTTTCGACTGATCAGCCCTCCAAACAGAAAGGCCTGCCCGGATGGACAGGATCGAGTGTCAGTGGTGCAAGGCTCAGAACGAGCCGGAGCGGACAAGCTGCAACACCTGTGGCGCCCCGCTCGACAAGAAGAACCTCGTCTCTGACTCGGGCTGGGCCGAGGCCCCGCGCCTGCGGGACATGACGGAGTTCAAGTTCTCCAACTCCACGTGCCAGATCGAAGGCGAGATCGTGCCGGTAGCCGAGCTGGCACTGGCTCCCGGCGACTCGGTGTTCTTCGAGCACCACGTCATGCTGTGGAAGGAGCCTCAGGTCCCGCTCTCAGCGCTGAACGTTCCTGGCGGTGCGCGGCGGATGATCGGCGGCATGCCGCACATCATGAGCGTGGCCCACGGGCCTGGCCGCATCGCGCTATCAAAGGATGCGACGGGTGAGGTCGTCGTCCTGCCAATTCACCCGTCGCATGAGATCGACGTGCGCGAGCACGCGTTCCTGGCGGGTACGCACTCGCTCAACTACTCGTTCGTGCGGATCAAGGGTCTGGTCAACGTTCTGCATGGCGGCAGTGGCATGTACATGGACAGGTTCGTGACCGGTGGCGAGCAGGGGCTGCTCCTGCTGCACGGGTACGGCAATGTCTTCCAGAAGACGCTT
>Ga0126373_10002454_pt1 | contig 13706 bp, 12 predicted proteins | sample PanSoiMetPlot_11_FD_92545 | JGI IMG/M metagenome (GOLD analysis project Ga0126373, IMG submission 92545) | Tropical forest soil microbial communities from Panama - MetaG Plot_11 | ecosystem: Environmental > Terrestrial > Soil > Tropical forest > Bulk soil | place: Panama | collected 2016-02-17 | reverse complement strand
TGCTCGCGCGGCGGCTGGGACGGGATCGGTCGAGGCTCGAAGAGCGCACGGATTTGAATGCCGATTACATCAAGAGGATCACACGCGTGGGGATCAATGGCATGCCGCCGCATAACCGGATCGAATTGCCGGATGGGGAGCTCGATTTGATCGCCCTCTATCTGACACGCCCGGCATCCTTGCGCGCTGCCGAAGGGGCCGAAGGGAAAGGCGGCGCACCGTGAGGCGCCGGGATTTTCTAAAAGGCATCGCCATCGTACCGGCCAGCGCGGCTGCAGCTCAATGGTCCACTGTGGCCAAAAGGTCTTGCGGTTGGGTGAAGGATTTGCGAATTTCGGCCGTCGTTTACGACGAGCGCTACGCCGACTGCCGGCTCTTCGCTGACGTTCTTGCGCAGCAGGGAGCTGTCAGATTCCCATCGGCTGGAGATGCGGTGAGCGTGTGGTACGGCGCGTTGCGCGAGCATATCGCCCAGCGCGGTGGCCGTGTGGGCGGGATGACCACCGATTCTGATCTGACCGTCTCGCGCATATGCGGAAGAGAAGAAGGGCTAAAGCTCATCTACGAGGGTTCACACGATTGTCGGACGTCAAACCGCCTGGTTCATCGGCTTGTCGGAAACGGCGTGGAGAGGGAAGTCTATGCGGCGCTGCTGGGCGACAAGACCCCGTGGCCTCATGCCATTGCTGACGCCCTTAGCAGGCCCCTGCTCGCGGCGCGTTTCATGAACCCCGCTGCAGGGAGGCCTGTGATCACGAGGCCTCACTCCATCGCCCATCCCGGCTACCTGGCCTCCTGGCTGCTGGGGAGCGATTGGCAGGGTCCGTTATTCTGAGCCAGCCGGTTGCAGCGAGCGGTCCTGGCTCTCCGGAGTTCGCTCGGGGTGGGTGAGAAGGGGAACCGTCACGGTCACTTTCGTTCCCGACCCGCTCGAGGTAATCTCGAGTTGTCCGCCGAACTGGCCGACGCGCTCCCGCATTCCTCGAATTCCCACTCCAGGAGTATCCGCTTGGAGCGCCGACAGCTGGTCAGGGGGAATGCCCTTCCCTTGATCCTGTATGACTAGCGACACCATGCCGGGCTGGCGCTCTAGCTCGATCAAGGCCGTTTTGCTTTCAGAGTGGCGATGAATATTCGTCAGGCACTCTTGCACCAGGCGGAAGATAACCAATTCCAAATCCGGGGACAACCGTCCGAATTCGTCGGCAATGTTCAACTCGATATCAAGTCCGCTGCGGTCCATCAGGCCGCGCACATACCAGCTGAGCGCCGCATCCAGCCCTCGTTCATCCAACAGTGGAGGATGCAGCAGGTAGGAGGTGGTGCGTATCTCGCGACTCAATTGCCGCACCAGTTCCTCGGCTTCTTCAGCAAATTTCGCCGCCTGGCCGGAGCGCTTGCCCAGTTCTTGCCGAAGCCGCGCGAGACTGATCCCGAGAACAGTCAGCGTTTGGCCTGCGCTATCATGGAGTTCGCGCGCGATGTGCCGGCGCTCGTTATCCTGAATTTCCAGCATGCGCCGGGAGAGCGCGCGAAGCTGCTCGGCATTCCTGACAACCTTGGCGTGTTGCCGTCGCAGCTCGTCCGTCCTGGCGCGAACCTCTGCTTCTAGAGACTCTGTTAATTTGCGATAGCTCTCCTCGATGCGCTTTTGTTCGGTGACGTCTCGGGCCACTTTCGAAGCGCCAATGACTCTCCCCGAGAAATCCCTGACCGGTGAAATCGTTAGCGAAACATTGATAAGGCTCCCATCCTTGCACCTGCGGATGGTCTGGAAGTGGTCCACTACTTCGCCGCGTCTTAGGCGCTGAAGAATCTGAAGCTCCTCCTCGAGCCGATCGGGAGGAACGATCAGCGTGATGTGCTGACCCAAGGCTTCTCCGGCGCTGTAGCCAAACATGCGATCTGCGCCCATGTTCCAGCTGGTGATGACACCATCGAGGTCCTTACTGACGATCGCGTCACTCGACGAGTCAACGATCGCGGCCAGCAAGTTCGTCGCCCGCTCGGCCTGTTGCCGCAAGGCAGGCCGCTCATCCAGAATGCGGTCGTTCACCTCGGTTACCATCTCCGGATCGTTCTGAATCGACTCGGCGAGCGCCTGGTTCGTCGCCAAGAGCTGCTTCATGTCCTCTTCCATCGTCAGTTCCGGGTGGACCTGCGTCCAATAGTGCGCGCTCCGAATGAAAGCCAGCAGCAGGATCAGATCGTTCAGGCGAACGTTGCCCAGCAGCAGCTTCAGTGCGCCGAGGCAGGCAATCGCGTCGGGGGTTTGCAGGAAAGCATGGCTCGCAAACGCAAAAATCGCCTCCTCGGTATCCGAGCCGCTCTCCGGCAAGTCCTCGAGTGGGCCGCTGCTGCCACCTGTATAGATCGACAAAAGCCGCGCCAAATCTTCGCCGCGCGGCACCGGCCGCCGGAGCAACCGCACAATCTCCTCTGGCGACTGAACCGCGGTGTTCGCATGGCCCGATCGATCACCGAGCCCCGCCGGAAGGCCTACGTGCCGCGCGAGGCAATAACGAGCCTTGCCCAAGCGCGACAAGTAGACAAACAGCCGCTCCTTGAACAGCGACGGCAGCGGATTCTCGAGATAGGCGGCTCTGGCAAAGCCCCGCAGCTCTTCTGTGAGTTCGGGCGCCTCAGGCAGTATACCGAATCGTTGTTTTATCTGCGCCTCGAGTGCAGGCTTTTGGGATTGCGCATTGTCAGGACGAGTGCTTCGAGTCGCTACCTGGTTGCGCGCCTGCCTGTTCTGTCGATGCGTAAACACACGGTCAATGGCCGGGAGGAGCTCTTCCGCGAGGTTCGACTTGGCCACAAACCCGCGAACGTCTACACTCTGGGCCTGCCGCGCGACGATTGCCGGATCATTCTGGCTTACCAGGATTACTTCAGACTCTGGTTCGTCATGCCGGATTGATTCCGCCGCCTTCAAACCGTCCATGCGCGGCATGGATACGTCCATCAAAACGATGTCCGGGTGCAGTTTCCTTGCGCACTCCACTGCCTCGAGACCGTCGGCCGCCTCGCCGCAGATAGACCAATCAGAACGCGCGGACAAAAGTGAGCGAAGTGCGCCCCGAACTCTGGCGTCATCGTCAACAATCAGAATCCGAGAAGTCTTCACCCTGGAAAAGTCCCCTCCGAGCGGCAGGCTAGCAACCTGGAAGAATACTGAATTTCCTCAAACTGTCGAGACGGGGATTTCTGGCCTCTCACTAAGGCATTTTCTAAGGCAATCTACCGGTTTCTCCCGATGACAAGGCCTCTCCGCACGGGATTTGCCTAAGAAGAACTCCGGCAGGCGTTTTCACAGGCGCTACGCTCTGCTTCTGGGCGCCCCGAGACGGTTCGAGACGAAAGTCGCAGCAAAGAGAGGATCGAATGCCATACGTCCATGTGGGACGAGAAAACTCAGCGGACATCAACCTGTACGATGAGGACCACGGTTCTGGCGCTCCAGTTATTTTGATCCACGGCTACCCGCTGAGCGGCGCCTCCTGGGAAAGGCAGGTGGCGGTACTTCTCTCCGCGGGCCACCGTGTCATTACCTATGACCGCCGGGGTTTCGGCCAATCCGATCAGCCGGCAAGCGGCTACAACTACGATACTTTTGCAGAGGATCTCCGCAAACTCATCCACCATCTCAACCTGCGCGATTTTACGCTGATGGGTTTTTCGATGGGCGGCGGTGAAGTGGCCCGCTACATCGGTAAGTACGGATCTCAAAGCGTCAGCTAGGCCGTAATCATCGGTAGCGTCCCGCCGTACTTGCTAAAGACCGCCGACAATCCCGATGGCGTCGAGGCCAGCGTCTTCGAAGGCATCCAAAAAGCCATCGCAACGGACCGCTACGCCTTCTTCACGGAATTCTTCAAGAACTTTTTCAACCTGGACGTTCTTCTTGGCAAACGCATCAGCGAGCAAGTTGTGCAGGCCAGCTGGAACGTGGTGGCCAGTGCTTCGGTCGCGAGCCTGGCCTGTGTTTCTACCTGGCACGAGGATTTTCGCAGCGACGTCGCTAAGATAGACGTTCCAACGCTCGTCATTCACGGAGAGGCCGACCGCATCGTGCCGTTTCAGGCGGCAGGGCAGAGAACCGCGAGGCTGGTCAAAGGCGCTCAGTTAGTCGGGATCAAAGAAGGGCCGCATGCCGTGAGCTGGACACACGCCGAGGAAGTCAATTCAGCCCTGCTACATTTTCTCGGGAAAGCAACGAGGCGCCAAGCCTCCACTGCGGATTAGCCTTTGCTCACCCCAGGCTCTGCAAACTATCACCATTGTCCGGAGGGCCAAAGCTACCTCTGCTTGAGCCTCCTCTGGGCGTCGTCAGAGATTGCTGTCGGCAACCGTCACGGATTTCGCCTCGCGCTCGAAACGGACTGAATCGCGAACCACGTAGGCGCTCTGCAGCGGAATGGCGAGCGCTGTACCGGCCGACTCTACAATCTCAAGGATTCGCAAAAGTAGCTGCTCTTGGATCGCCAGGAACTCCTCGGGGTTCGTGGCGAAGACGTATGCGGAGATTTCGGTATTTTGCGAAGCGCTGCCGAGGCCAGTGAATCGTACGCGCGCTGTCCCCGATTCCACGCGATCGTCTTTCTCCAACAGGTCACGGAGCTTGTGCAGGACGGCCTGCATCTGGCCGGTGGTTGTCTCATGCGCTAGTAAAATCGTTGGGCGAAACCAGTACTTGTCGCGCAGTGTGAAATTCTCCAAGTTCATTGTGGCAAGTTGCCCGTTCGGAATGGTGGCGATCGAGCGATCGAGAGTACGGACGCGCGTCGAGCGGAGCCCGATGTCCAGGACCGTTCCAGTGATGTCGCCGATCTTGCAGGCGTCGCCGATGCGCACTGGTCGATCCGAGATGATCATGATGCCGCCGAACAGATTCTCGAGCGTCTTCTGCGCTGCGAATGCCAGGGCCAAGCCGCCGATCCCAAGACCGGCAAGAGCTGCGGTCAAATTCACGCCGCCCAAATTAAGCACAGTCAAAACGCCGATGATAAGAACGGCCACCTGCAACATCCGGCCCAACAGAGCTGCCAGCGCGAGCTTCTCCCAGGCACCGGTGCGTCGTAGTCTCGCAACGTACAGCTTGGTCGCGATGCCGAGCAGTCTCAGCGACAGCCACGTCGCTCCGAAAACGATTAGGTCGGCGCTGAGGTTTTTCCAGAAGCGTCGCCCCAGCAGCGTGAAGGAGTAGTCGGAGCCGATGAGCAACAAGATTCCCAATAGGACCAATCGCAGCGGGCCGACGAGGCTCCCCACAGAGTCGATTTCCGTTCTTCCCAGAAGTCGGGTCGTTACTGCTGTGAGAAGGGGTCGCAGAAGACGACCAAGCAAGGACCCCAGCACAAAAACCAATGGAATCGAGATCAGTAGGATGAACCATTGCCACAGCGGCCGCGAAAGAAACTTGGAACTCAGCCTTCCCGGCAGATATCGCTCAATTCCCGGGGTGTTTGCGATGTCCTTGTAGGCCTCCGGCACGTGCCGCAAGGTGTCTCGAGAAAAAAGCCATATCGGCGGGTTATCTCCTCGCTGCACGCGTTCCACCCGAATGGGCACGCCCCCCGTTGAGGTCGTCGCCATGCCCACCAGATTGCGATTAGGATTCTGAGGATCTTGCCGAGTGCCGTCGGGTTTGGCGCTCACCTCATTGAGGTCAATCGAAGATTCTCGATTAAGGACGGCTTGGAGCTGCTGTGCGAGTTGTCGGGCCGAATCCCCTCGTTGGTTGGTGTCCAGGTAACTGACGGCAAGGTCATAGTCTTCTTTGTCGGCAGCTCTCATGAAGCCCACAACGGTCCCCCGCGGAGTGCTGCGACCGAGTGGATCGTCACTGGACTCCTCTAATGCCGCCGGGGTCTTCGGCGGTGCAGCGGGAAGTTGCGCTCTTACCCCCGGGGCGACAAGCAGCGCCAGCAGGAGCAGGCGGTTTAGTCGACGCGTGTCCATCGAACTATCCTTCGAACCTCCCCCAACGATCGTCGCGTCAACACCTTGTGATGATCACGGCTGCGACTGTCAGGCCGTCGATCAAGCGAGGTCGCGATTTGGCTTTCGAGCAATCGAGAAGGCAGTCCTACGCGCCTTCTCCTTTGGCGCGATAGTGACGATGATGGTCGTGAACGGCCAACTGTCACTTTGTACAGTTCGAAGGTCGCATCCTGGCTGCACGCGGCCCAGTATGACCAGATTGAAACGAAGGCCTTCACCGCCGGCGGAGACGAGCCGAGGTGACGAAAGGACGCCAAACGTTCAGCGGTGATCAGAACGATCCAACCCTACCTGATCACTAGGAATACAGCCAGAAAGAAGAGAGTGGTCAGCGCTGAACAACATTCACCGGCCGACGCGAAATTGTGATCTGCAAGTATTGACAGGTGATTCGCCCTCAGGCCGCCCCTATTTTCTCCCCGCAACGCGGACTGTTTTTCTTCTCGTAGCGAGTTGGTTTGCCGCAACGCTCCGGCAGTACCCGGAATCATTTTGCTTTCCGCAAGCCACTGAAAAGGAGTGACCGAGATGAGATACGTCGGAATCGTGTGCCTGACACTCACCTTCATTTCTGGAATTTTCATTCCGCGAGCGGCTTTAGGCCAGTCGGCAGACCAGAACGTCCAAGACCTGCGGAAGCAGCTCGATGACTTGCGCGAGCAAATGAACAAAATACAGGCGCGGCTCGATCAACTGGGAACTGCTCAAGCCACCGCTTCGACAAGCACACCTTCGGCTGTGGCCTCCCATCCAGAGGGGACCATTGAGTCAACTCAGGTCCTTGCTCAGATAGCGCCGTCAAGCACACAAGCAGCGGGCGAGCAGACCGCTACCTACAATGAATTCTCTGAGGACACCGTTGCTGCGCCGCGTTTCGAAGGTCGATCGCGGCTTCCCTCCCAAACGGGCAGAGCGATACAGTCTTCGGTTGGGGCTTTTAACGTTTCCGCGGATGTGAAGACTTTCGGGAGAGACAACATTATTCTCGCAGCTGCCGGCGGACACGGAATTTCACGATACATACAGGATACTTCTGGACTTGGAATTGACGCGGAGCCTAGCTCGACTCCTGCCCCTCATTTGCAAGCAACCCCCGCAGCGGGACTTTCAGGAGCTTATCAGCACTATTGGTCGAAGACCTGGCGCTCGAGCGTATTCTACTCCTACGCCGCCGTGCACAATACAGCCCTCGAGCCTTTGACCACCTACAATCATGCGACATATACCGGGGGGAATTTGATCTGGAATCCCTCAGGCTCATCGTTGAATGTCGGCGCCGAATTTCTCTATGGCTGGAAGGTGTTGCAGAGTGGGGAAGAAGCGAACGACCCTCGGCTCCAGTTCAGTGCCAAGTACAGTTTCGTAAAGACAAAAACAGAGCGCTAAGGATTGGCCAACGACCGAAGTTGTGTTTACTGGTTCTCAAGGCCTCAGAATATTCCGGTCAGTCGCTCTGCTCGCGACCAAGATGTGCTAAGCCGTACCGAACAGGCTTGTAGTCAGGCTTGAGGCGGAGCGCTTGTTTGTACTCCTCAGCGGCTGCGTCGAATTTTCGCATCTCGCTCAGCGCGAGGCCCGCGTTCTTGTGCGCCTCGGCATTGTCAGGAGTGATCGCCAGCGCCACCTTGGCCTCGCGGAGTGCTGCATCCGCGTCGCCCAGGCGGTAGAGGATGTAGCTGAGCTTCGTGTGTACCTCGGGAAAGTCCGGCTCCTGATTCAACACTGCTTCGTACATCACCTCTGCGCGCTCCCAATCCTCGCGCTGCTGCAGCAACTCGCCCATGACGAATCCGCACTCCGGGCTCTTGAAACTCACGGTCACCGCCGCGGTCAGGTTGCGCGCAGCCTCATCGTACCGCTTGGCGTGCATCAATCTGGCAGCGTCGCTTAGTCGCTGAAGCACGTCCGTATTGGCGTTGTCGCCGGCGCTCTCTTCGCCCTGCGCCAGCGACACCTTCGCGCTATCGAGGGCCTTGAGGACCATTGGATTTGCCCCCGCATTCATCAGAAACGCACGGTAGGCGGGATCGGGACGAAAAGCCAAGCCATTGGTCAGAATCTGCTGCACCACATTTTCCGGCAGAGCGTTGCCCGCCACTAGGGCCAGCAACTCAGTTTGCCGCACAGGCATCGGTGCGGTGACTTGCGCGGGTACGAGTGTGAGCCAGGTCGCCAGCAGGATCACAAAACGCTTTCCCATAACCATCGACCTTAGCGAGCTACGCGGCCTGTGTCCGTAGAACCGGCGTACAGCGAATGTTCAAGTTTGAACCTGTCCGGACGGGTAGGCTGCCAGGTTCTGGGTTGTGAATCCGGCGGAGGCGCTAGCGCGCTTGGCGCGTCGAGCATGGCTCTTCGAAGACTGTGCCATCGGCCGCCTAGCTGACGACTCATGTCAGCTAACTTGCGTTCACCCGCACAAAGGCCGGCAGGAAGGGCCGTCCACGAGTGGCTGCTGAGCTCGGTTGCTACTGCCGACAGCTGCACGATCGTTGCTGGGCGACGCGTTAGCTCCGTGCGTGCGCGCGGTGACGAAATTTGCCTGCCTTTCTCCCGCCCTGCTATCCTTGTTCCGCTGTGGAGCTAACGCCCCAACAGATTGGTTTTCTGACCCAACTGCGTTCGCACGGCTTCGATATAGTCGCCTTTCCCCTGTATGAAGATTTCGTGGGCGTTCGAAAAGGGAATTGCGGCGCGCTGCTCGCGCCCGATGTCGGGGGTTTTAAGATCTACGGCGAGCCCTCCTATCTCGTTCGAGGCCAACCCAGCGCCCGCATGATCCAGTCCGATGGTCATTGGTTCGTTCGCAAAGATGAACGGGTCGCGGCTACGCCCGAGCGCACCTCCGAACTCGACGCCTTCGCCGCCGAATTAGCGAATGCTCTCCTCCTTGTGGCCTGAGTAAACTTCGCCTGCTCTCCCGCTGCGCCACCCAAGCGTAGTGCCAGGACACCCCTCGCGCTACGGGCTCATCCTGACGCCAGTAACCGGAGTCGTCTGGCCGCCTGGACGGGCGACACAGATGAGTACTCGTACTTGATTTCGAGTCAAATTTGATGCAAAGTACTTTGCATTGTAAAGTCGGAGGGAAAGATGTGCTTGGAAAGCAGTAGCTCAGCGGTGTCACAGGTTTGGTGTGACTATTTTCATTCCAAGGCCGGTTCGGTTGACCATCTGCCATGGAATACCAAATACAGGCTCTCCGGTGCCGAACGGCGCTCGATCGCCAATTCGATCCAGCAGTTTCAGCTCGGCGAGGGAGCTGAAGGCCGGCGTCTGCTCAAGCGCGGTGAGGATTGGGCGCGCTCTGCCGATGACCGCGGTTTTCTCACCGCGCTTTCGCTGTTCATTAGGGAGGAACAGCGCCACAGCAACATGCTGCTCGAGTTTATGCGCCGCGAGAGGATCCCCGCGCTGCCTAGGCATTGGCTAGACGAAATTTTCCGACACATCCGCGTTCTCTTAGGACTCGAACTTGAGCTCCGTGTCCTGGTTACCGCGGAAGTCATTGCCGTTCCCTATTATCGTGCCCTTGGCCGGGCGACAAAATCCGATCTTCTTCGGGCGATCAGTTCTGTGATTCTGGCGGACGAAGCGGGCCATCTGCAATTTCAAAAGTCTATGTTGACCCGGATCGGCGCCCGGCGCGATCCGGGCTTGCGCTGTTTGCTAACGCAGCTGCATCGCGTGTTCCTCGTGGGCACTTGCTCGGTGGTTTGGATGGAGCACAGAAGCGTGTTCAAGGCCGCAAAATACTCATTCGGTCGTCTGCTCGAAGATTCTTTAGCCGAGATGTCCGCGCTTGAAGCACCCTCTTCCGGGTCCGTTGTTTTTCGTTCGGGCAGAACTGAAGCGGTGCCCTAGACAGGCCGTTTTGGCGCGGTTTCTACCCTGAGGTCATTCGATCCCGGCACCATCGAGGGCCCGCAGGATGCTGGTGGCCGTGGCATCCGGCGTGAAAGCGCGAGGCGCAAGACGAGGCGTGCAGCAGAATTCGCCGGGGCGGCACGATGCTTGTGCCAACAACCGCTTGCAATTTGCCTCGGCTCCCGGCTAGCTTAAAAGCGTGACGATAGAGATGGAAAAGTTCAAATCAGCAGGGTTCCTCGGGCAACAGCCACTTTCGACTACGTTGCCCCTAGTCAGTCGAGGCGGTCTAGCGAACAAGGTTGCTTCTTGGTTGCGGAACATAATCATTCGAGGGGGGGCCTAACCTACCGTGACCAGCGATCATCACCGGTCACTTCCAGCTCCTGGCGCCTACGAGGTCGTTTGCATCGGTGCGGGACCGACTGGGCTTGCCTGCGCCATTGAAGCCAAGCGTGCTGGCCTTCGCCCGCTGGTCATCGACAAAGGTGCGCTGTGCAACTCGCTTTTGCACTATCCGGTCAACATGCTCTTTTTCACCACGCCCGAGCGCATGGAGATTGGGGACCTACCGTTGGTTACTCTGGGAGGGAAGCCCTCTCGCACCGAAGCCCTGAAGTATTATCGCCGCGCGGCCGAACATTACTGTCTCGAAACCCAGCTCTATCAGCGCGTCAGCCACATTCGCGGCAGCTATGGCGCATTCGTCATCGAGACGCTCGACGAAGGTGGCCTCCGGCGCGAATACGCCGGCCGAAGGGTCATCATCGCAACCGGCTACTACGACCTGCCGAATCGTCTCGGCGTTCCGGGCGAGGATTTGCCGCAGGTTTCCCACTACTTCAACGAGGCGCACCCGTATTGGAATCAGGATGTCGTCGTCGTGGGCGGAAAAAATTCCGCTGCTGAGGCCGCGCTCGATCTCTTCCGGGGCGGTGCGCGAGTGACGCTCGTTCACCGCGGAGCCGAAATGGGCAAGAGTCTGAAATATTGGGTCAAGCCAGACATCGAAAATAGGATTCGCGCCGGTGAAATTCGCGCGCTCTTCTCGACGCAGGTGACTCGCATTGAGCCCGGCCGCGTTTTCCTCAAGAATGGCGGCGGTGAGAAAGTCATTGCGGCGATGCACGTTTTCGCGCTAAGCGGTTACCATCCCGATTTCGAGTTTCTCGAGCAGCAGGGGATTCGCTTGGATCCGGTGACACGCCGTCCAGCCATTGATCCGGAAACTCTCGAAACCAATGTCCCCGGTATCTACGTTGCCGGCGTAGTCGTCGGCGGCATGCTTACCTCCGAGATCTTTATCGAAAACGGCCGCTTTCACGGCCGTCAGATCATCGCCGCCATGACCGGGAAGGGGAAAATCGACGAGCCCGCCCCTGTCGCTCCTCCCGGAGAATAGAGACTTACTCTCTGGTGAGAGAGAACACCCGGATGGTTCGAATTGCGGAAACGGAAGCGCGACCTAACACGCGGTCCGCTGCGCGTGTGATCAGGCGCTCCAGGAGAATTGCGCCGTAAGCGGTCGCGGTTCGTCCCCGTGCCTCCAGCAAGGCAATGAGGAAATCCATGTCGGGGTCCATCGCGCCGATGGTATCACAAGGGGTGGTGGGCCCTCGCTTAGCCCTCGCCAAACAAGCTGCAGATCGATCGCTTGAGGGGATGTTTGGACTGGTCCTTTGCGGGAGAGGGAGCGAGATGCAGATCAGGTGAGCTGTTCGGCGGTTCGATTGAGTCGGCGAGAACGAAGCACCGCATCCTGTCTTGCGGGCCGCCGGGCATCGGGTCGAGCAGCGTCTTGCCTTCGCTCTCGCCCAGGCTCCTGCAGGCGGCGAAATGGGCCTTCCCTAGGACCCTTGGCCGCGAGTGGGTCAAACAATTAGCGAAGCCTTACGCCGCCTGGGTTGCAAGAAAAAACAGTTGCGCCATCGAACGTGAAACGGAGTTATGATTGCATCCATGGTTCCGAATGCAGCATCGTCGGAACTCGAGTTCACGAGGAGCTCGGTGGCTCTTCCGCGCGGAAAGGCTCCAGCAAACCGCGGACGTTGCGCTTTCGCGCGCAGCGCAGCCCTCATCAGTGCGGCGTTGGTCGCACTCGCGGTGCCTGTGGTCGCCCAAAAGACTTCGCATCCTCCCTCGGGCGGGGGAGGGGCGCCCGCGCCGTCGCCGGTCATGGGCGCGCCGAATTATCCACAGCCATACTCGACAGGCCCCCTAACTTTGCCAGGTGGGGGCGATCCGTTCGCGCAGCTGCCTGTGACTATGCCCGGGGTCATCACTGTGAATGGGGATTCGGCTCGCACTGTTGAGTCCGAAGCCTGCAATTCCTGGACGGACTCGGGCGTGCATAGCCCGACGGTGAGCGTGACTCGCCTGGAAGTACCGGATAAGGCCAGCAGCGAGTTTCAGAAGGCCTGCTCATCTTACAAAGGTAAGAAGCTGACCGACGCCGAGGAACACGTGCGCAAAGCGCTCGGTCTCTATCCCCAGTATGCGGCCAGCTGGGTGCTGCTTGGCCAAGTCCTCGACGCAGAGCACCAACTCCAAGAGGCCGGAAAAGCCTGCTCGCAGGGTGCAACCGTTGATCCCAAATACATCGCACCGTACCTCTGCCTGGCTGAATTTGCGGCCAGAAGTGACGATTGGAAGCAGGTCTCGCAATTGTCCGATGAGGCGCTGGCAATTGATCCCACGAGCAATGCTTACGCGCTCTATTATTCGGCCGCCGCCGATTTTCACCTTCAGAAAAGTCTGCCCGATGCCGAACAGCACGCGCGCGCCGCGGCTGATCTCGACCCCTGGCACCATCTGCCCCAGGTACATCTGCTATTGGCAAACATCTATGCGAGCAGAAACGACCCGCACTTAGAAGAGAGCGAACTCAAGGAGTTTTTGAAGATCGCGTCGAATTCGCCGGACGCTCCAGCTGCTCGGGTCTTGCTCAAGGGGCTGCAAAATCCTCCCCGGCAAAATCCACCCGCGCCCTCCAGTCCCGCGCAGGCTGGCGCACCCCCTACTGACTCAGCGACGACACCTGCCCCTAGCGAGCAGCCATAACCATTTCAATAAGCAAGATCGCCGTGCAGAGCTAGCTTGCTTTACGGCTTACGCTAAGAATACGCCGAGGGTTTGGTGGGCACTTCCTAGGCCGAAAGGGGCTAGCGTTCGGGTCGCGCAGCGGCCTGGCGCTCGGCGACAATCTTGCGCGCGCTGGCATACAGCGCTTTCGCCTGAGGCAGAGAGGTGATGGCCTTGTCGAGCTGAGGATCATTCTCGAGCGCGACCTTATAGCCTTCGTTGAGACCAAATACGGTAGTAAATACCTCTCGCTTGATTTCCCACTTGAGCCAGACAACATTGTCCTGAACCTGCTGGTCGCTGAAGTCTATGTGCTCTTGGGCCAGGTATTTCTTGAATTGCGCAACGACCGCGTCATCGGCGACGAAGTCGCGGGTAATGGCCGGCCGCTGCCCCAGGTAATAGCGAACGAAATCGCCCACACCTTGCGGTCCCGGATAGAAAACTCCGCGACGCTCCAGAAGATCCTCGAATTCCGTCGGCTTCGGCTCGGCAACGGGCACATCAGGCGTGATACCGCCCTGCCCGTAGACCTGGCGCCCCGTATCGGTCAATTTCACCTCTGGTGCCTGCGGCGGCTTGGGATTGTAGTGGTAGTCGTACAGCGTCACATTCTTGTAGTCCCGCTGAATGAGGCGCCCGCTCGGTGTGTAGTAGCGCGCGGTGGTCAAAAGCAGCGCTGTTTCGTCGCTGATTGGGAACTGGGTCTGCACCAAGCCTTTGCCAAAGGTTGTCTCGCCAACGATTAATCC
>Ga0126373_10002453_pt1 | contig 13706 bp, 12 predicted proteins | sample PanSoiMetPlot_11_FD_92545 | JGI IMG/M metagenome (GOLD analysis project Ga0126373, IMG submission 92545) | Tropical forest soil microbial communities from Panama - MetaG Plot_11 | ecosystem: Environmental > Terrestrial > Soil > Tropical forest > Bulk soil | place: Panama | collected 2016-02-17 | reverse complement strand
GCCGTAATCGTCGGCGCCACCATACCCAGTGCCGGCCCCAAATGCGGCACGAACTGCAACACCGCCGCAAGTCCGGCCCAGAGCGGGGCCAGCGGCACGCCCAAGACGCGCAACCCGATGTACCACATTGCGCCGACCGTCAGCGAATCCTCACATTGCGCGATCAGCCAATTCTTCAGCGCGGTCTCGGTCAGCCGTAGATGCTCTTCGATCTTCACGTCTAATTGAGCTTACCTCTTCGACCGTCGTTCGCCTCGCAAACTACATAACAGCTTCAGGGGCACACCACCGCAATCGTTGCAGGCTCCTTCTTCGATGACATACTGAGTGAGGCAAACGGGACAGTATGTGCGGGAATATGGGTCGCTCGGGGCTGGGGGCTTAAGTAGAGATTCAGGATCGATCTTTTGAACTAGTAGAAATTTTCTTATGACATTCTCGAGGAGGGTGTCGTGAGTAGTGAACTTGATCCTACGCAGTTCCCGGCCGGCAAACTGCAAGAAATCCTCTGCGCGCAGAAAAGCGCACGCGATAGCGATGGGATGGAAGTTCTCCAGAAGGTCCGCTGCCAGAAAATCAATCGCGCGAATGGCGGCGAATGGTGAGAGTGTAATCGCGAGCAAGGGTTGTAGATCGCGATCTTGCCGTCGCGGATAGAGACGGCGCTCGGCGCGCCGAAAGGCCCACAAAATTAGGAATACGTAAAAAACGAGCGTCAGTAGCAGGGAAAGCCAGATCCGCTGTAGTCCTAGAATGTAAATGCCGACGGGGACGACGAGGAAAATAAACGCATAGAGAGAAATGCGTATAAAGTTGAGGAGCTCGGTGCATTTCGAAAAGAGCTGCAGGCGCTCTTTGAGCGTATCGAGCGCGAACCTGCGATGTAATTCGCGGTCGAGTAATGCCTGCTGTTTGGAGGGCCGCAAAGCCTGAAGCTGGTCAAGAAAGACCGCGAGCTCGGCTGCGGTGCGTTGCGAATGAAGCGTGGCAATTAGCGAATCGTCCAAGAAAAGCTTCTTGGCTTTTGAAGCGAAGCGGTGATGTAGGTCGAATGCAACGCGGCCCACCATCGACCTGCTGTTTGCGCAGGCGGTAAAGTCCACTCCGGAGACTTCCCCTTTCGGGCCGACGAGAAATGAGAATGGGAGCCCATCGGCATAGACCACGGTTAAGAACGGTAAGAACGGGTTGACAAGAAATAGACGCGCTTGCGAAGGCCCAATTGGCCAAGAATGACGGACAAGGCGACCGCGCAGACGCGAATCGATTAGAAAGACTACGCTGTGGGGTGGAGCGGCGGAAATGCACTGCACGGCATAGACGACAAACAAAACGGCAAACAGAGAAAATAGCTCAGTCATCCTTGTTGAGGGGTCCCCTCGGAAGCTTGCTTACTGGCATCCCCGGAGTCTTGTTGAGCGGTCTCCTCGGCACCTTTCCCAGCGAACACTCGTTTGAGGGATTCCCAAAGGCGCTTCAGGAACCCAATCAAAGCCGCGATGGCCAAGGCGATGAGTTTCCAGAATTTCGCCAAGAGGCCGGTTTTGGTTGCTATGGCTGCGGCGCCGCCAACCACCAGTGCGGCTAGACCGTACTTGGCAATCTTGTCGCCAGGCCGGAATTCGGCATAAGTGCTTCCTGGCAGAAACGAAAAGCCGGAAAGGAGTTTTTCGAATTTGGGAACAGCCTGCTCTACAACATTCGGACCGAGGACCAAGTCGGCGTCCATCGTACCCCTCCTTCCGAGAATGCGAACAGAGTAGTTGATGGAGCGTTCCTGCTTGTTGCCATCGACGGAATAGCCCTGCATCGCCCAGGTCAAATTCTTGGTACTGACATCGTAGAACGGGGGCTTGTACCAGCCCGTGACATGGTAGGGTGGCCAGCCGCGTTTGGCTCGTTCTCCGTTGGAATTCTCGGTATTGTCGCTGATGCTCTTGAGGAGACCGTCGGCGTCGAGCTTGTCGCGATCATCATCTTTGACGTAGCCAACGTCGTTAAATTCGAAAATGACGAACCAGGACCCTGAATCTTTAGACTCAGCATCGTCGGATTGGGAGGTAATGGGGACTATGGTGCCGAGTTCGTTTCCGCCGGGAGGATTCTGCGTGAGCTCAAGGAACTTGCGAGTGCCTTCCCTGCCGGTGAAGCTATAGCCTGCGGGAAGCTTAATTTCAGCGATGTCTCCGAGACGAGCGGTAATGGGGCCATCCACCCAGTCGATTGGCACTTTTGGGTCATCCGCGGCAATTGTCGCTGGCCAGAAACAGAACAGGAACGCAAGCAACGAAGGAACTAAGTGGGTTAGACGCGAGGATCGCATGGAAGGCACCTCCAGGGCAAAGCGGAGAAGACAGCGAAAAGGAAACTACGCGTACAGGCTGTGGCCGAATTCTCTGCGGTACAGCCCTTATTGTCAATGTTTATTATTGGCTGTGTGATGACGATGGCAGTCGCAGTCTCCTCACTCGACACCGGAGACCGTACTGTGAGTTAGGCTCCCTCGGCTGAGCGATGTCTTGAGCGACGAAAAGAAACAGCAAGTTATTGCGCTAGGGAAGCTCGGATGGTCCTTGCGGCGCATCGAGGAAGTCACCGGTGTGCGCAGGGAAACAGCGAGCGCCTATCTAAAAACGGCCGGCGTGGTGGTGTGCCTGCCACGGTGGACGCCGAGCGCCGGCAAAACCGGCCATAGTGACCCCCGACTTTATTGCGCTTTTTTCACCAAATCCGGGCGCTTTGAAAAGCAGGTTTCAGTACGGACGTCTGTCTTTAGAATCTACGAATTCCGAGACGAGGGAGAAGCAGTTTCAAGCTCCCGTTGCGCGGAGGCAGGCTCGCCTAGCTCACGCTTGCGCTGGCCGCGATGGACAATCAAGTGCATGAAAAACATGAGGACAAGAATGCCACCGAAAGTGACGACGATCGTGGCACCGGTCGGCGTGTCAAGCTGCACGCTGAGGTAGCAACCCAACGCCGAAACGAGCGTGCCCATTGTCCAGCCGATCGCAAGACGCGTGCCGATACGGTCCGCAAATAGCATTGCTCCCACGCTGGGGACGATAAGGTAACAGAAAACCAGCAATACCCCGGCAATGGCCACCGAAGAGGTGACCACAAAACCAAAAGAAGCGTAGAAGAGGAAATCCCAGAAGCGCACATTCATTCCCGACTGCTCCGCCTTGCCGTGGTTCATCGAAATGGATAGAAACTTCTTGCGAAAGATAAAGTGGAAGAGGCCGATAGCGCCATAGAGGAAGGCGGTTTTGCGAACTTCGGGCCAAGACACGGCGAGGATGTTACCAACCAGCATATCTTTGAGGTGCTCCGTCTCACCGGTAGCTTTGCTCATTAAAAGAATGGCCGTGGCCGAAGCGACAGCGTATGCGATGCCAATGAAGGCCTCTTGAGGGATGTGACCACGAGCACTACGCGCGAAAGAGAAGATGGCGGCGCCGAGGAAAGTAAATCCGAGACTGATCCAGTATGAAGCGCGGCCGTGTGGGTCCATTCCGGCGACAACAGCGACGGTGGCTCCAAGCGCAGCGATCTGGGCGAGGGCAAGGTCGACGAAAATGACGCCGCGCTCGACCACGTGCACGCCAAGATAGGCGTGGATGCCGGTAAGAATGAGGCTCGCTACAAAAGGCGCGAGCAAGAACGGCAGGATTTCCATTCCACACTCTCCTCGAGGTTATTTGGTTGCATCGAAGGCCTGCTTCAGTTTCGCGATGTCGTAATCGAACAGCTTGAAATAGTCGGTGATTTCTTTTTCTCCACCTACTGACGGCATGAGGACGACGACTTGACCGCCAGTGTCGCGAGCAACGGCATTGGGCGTCTTCAAATCGAAATATGGCTCAACGGCGATAACCTTCACGCTGTCGCGCTTCATCAAACCAATCAATTCCACGGTGTGCTGAGGACTCGGCGGAATGCCGGGGCGTGGCTCAACGTAGCCCACGACATTAAGATTGAAGTGTTCGGCAAAATTTGGCCAGGAGCGATGATAAGTGACAATCTTGCGACCCGCGTAGGGCTTCATTTCAGCAAGCCACTTTTCGTCGGCTTGCTTGATGCGCTGCTCAAAGGAATCATAGCGTTGGGCAAAGTAATCGGCACCGTTGGGACGCATCTCAGAGAGCTTGTTCTGGATTCCCTTGGCGATGCGCAGGCCATTCTCAGGATCGAGCCAGTAGTGCGGATTGCCCAGCGGGTGGACGTCGCCTTCGGCTCGAGTCACCACGCCGGTAGGAATTTCGAGGATCTTGGCGTAGCGCGAGGCGTCAAAGTAGCCAGGCGCGCCAACCTGGATCTTCGGGTTTGTGGATTGCGTTATCAGAGGAGGAAGCCAGCCGATTTCGAGTTCGAGACCCACGACGATGAGGAGATCAGCGCGGCGGAGTTTCAAAAGAAAGCTGGGCTTGGCTTCCACAAAATGTGGATCCTGGTAGCCGCGAGCTACAGACTCGACTTCGACTTTATCGCCGCCGATTTCTTGAGCGAGAGCAGCAAGGTCGGTGGTCGCAGTCATGATATTCAATTTGCTCTCGGCACCGAGAGGAGGCGGGCAGGCGGCGCCGAACAGCGTAAGGGTGGCAAACAGCGCGATACAGCGAGTGTAAAAGGATTCGTTTCGCATGGTTTCTCCAAAAAGCATAGTTAGAACGGGTGTGCGCCGTGCGCCCCCATCACAAAAAGGAATTGAAACAAGAATTCGTTTGCGTTCGTGAAGCGATCATTGGGAATATCCCACAAATGTCCGTAACGATATTGGCCACGTATCTGGCTGAACTCGCTGGGCCAGTAGGTCAGGATAGTCGAAAAACCTGTGTCTGTCAGACTCGCGCTGGTGGCGCGTCCACTGCGGTCGAACCGTCCGCCGACTGTCCAGCGGCGGTTCACGCGGTACTCGGCGGAAGAGTACAAGCCGAATGCGTGTTGCGTCTCGAAAACGTTGATCGGAGAAAGTTGATCACGAGCACTCCAGAAGAGCTCGGTACGAAAAAGGAAAGAATGGTAGATGGCCCGGCGAAGTGGCTTCCAACGGAGGGTCGCATCCGCGGCATACAGGTTCGTCAGGAAACGCTCCGGATTGAAGGTTGTGCCGACGCCTGCGTTGTTGTGACCACGAGCATAGGATGCGCCCAGATCGATGTTGGTCGATTCGCCGAGGTCGCGATAAATACGAAGATGGCCCACGACGCTAACGTCCTGGCGCCGATTGGCCGTGAAAACGTCATCGGAATCGCCACGGTAAACTTGGGCAGTGCCTTGGACAAACCAACTCTTTGGCGCCGGCAAAAAACGTGAGAGCGAAATGCCAGCGTCATCGATACCGTCCTCGCCGCCGACGAGATTGTCGGTCACGAGAGGTCGGTCAATGAATGGCAGGGCGTGATTGTGGATCGTATTGACCTTACCGAATTCGGCACGCATTTTGCCTACTTTCAATAACAGCCCCGCTGGGAGGGCTGTAAAGGTGACGTAGCCTTCTTCGACGTTTACACCGGTCTCACCGAAGGAGATAAAAGCATCCGCACGTGCATAGGGGTCGATGATGGCCTGCATCCCCACCTCGGACTCATGGAGTTCGAGTGATTTTGAGGGCGAGACGGTGTTGGTCCCCGCCGTCCCGATAAAATCTCCAATCAAGCTGATATCTGGATTGAGAAGTTTGGCGTTAGAGGTTGCTCCTCCGTAGCTTTGCGTTTGGGCGTACTGAGGAGAGGCCGCACTAGCACTGACCGCGGGCGCAACGGAGTCAGCAGGCGATGTCGCGACTGGGAGTGTGCCCGCTTCGACGCGCGAGGAAGCGAGCAAAATATGCTCCACAGAAGCCGGTTGAGAGGATTTTTCATCGCGAAGCGCACTCAACTCGCCGCGAAGCAGGGCTACTTGTTCCGCGAGCGAGCGCACCTGCTCCTCCAAAGCTTTCATGCGCATTTCTTGGGCGGAAGGTTCCTGTTTCCCTGAACTCTGGGAGATTGCCGGCCTTTCCTGCGCGTAAGCCGCAACGGCACAAAGAACAAGCAGAAACAGAACAGAAAATCGTTTCATAGCACAACTCCTAGTTAAGAACTTGGGATTCTTGACGACGCGAAACGGATGCGACCAGAGGCTGGCTAGAGAGCAGGAGGTGCGCGCGGAGAGATGGTGCGTGGGATGACCGAAGAAATCGAAACCACACTAGGCGCAATCTCAAGCCGGTTAATGACCGCAATCAGCGCAACGGTCGGCCTCTGCGTGGCCACCAGGGAACCTGTCACAGAGCAAAATGGGCAGGGGTGCGATGCCAAAAGCACCGAACTCAGGTCGGTGCAAAAGTGTAATTGTGCCCCCAGCAAAATTGCGGCGAGGAGCAAGGCCAAAGTGAGTACACGCTGAGTTCTGACTGGCATCCGTGTAATATGACGAAAGTTAGGCAAAAAGAGTTGCAGGGTCAACCAAACTTGTCACCCCTTCGTTCCTCCTCAGCAACTAACTGCGTACTGGCGTTTGAGGGGAAAGGCGGGGCGTTTTCATTACCAAAGTCTACATATATAGAGAACTTTTGTCATCCGTGAGGATTTGGCAGATTTGGCAGAGCTTATGATCCGTCTCCGCGCCAGAGCTCCTGCTACGGCGGCGTGAACCCCGCAAAATCCGTCACCGCGTTCACATGAGTCGTCCCTGCTTCAGCTTTTCCCAAGACGACCAGATCGCTATCAGACGCAAACAGCGCCAATTCTTCCGTGAAGGACATTTTAACTTTTACTTGTTGCGCCACTGGAACCAGGCACGCGACATGCACATCTCCTGAGGCTTTCGACAGCATATTCGTAATTCCACCGGCCGGCCCTTTACGAAACAGGCGACTATGCACACTCGCAATTTGCTCAGGTGTCTTGCCCGCACCCTGACTGGGAGATGAGCCGACCGCGAACGCGGCCACAACGAGGATCGCGGTAATGAAACGGATCGCACGGCAACGGAACAGGTAGAAGAGCATGGCTTACTCCTTTCATAGATTGCGGGAACACGCTGGCGTTGCTCCTGCGGATGGGATTGGAGGACGTTACTACCAGGATTACCACGTAAGTAATATTGTGCCGGACGACGTGACCGTCAACGCCTTACCGGAGGAATGCGCGGATATGCGCTTGATGTTGTGATCGACACGACTGCGGTAATCAGAACCTTGACGCTGGTCATCGTTTTCTTCCGGCCCGAGCGCGCCTTCAATTTCGGTACGACCACTTCACTGGAGGGTCTAGCTGCATCGACAGAGCGAACTGATGAAAACCACGTGTGGTTGCCTTTCCGATTAAGAAATCCGGGCCATGGCCGCCGAGACACCGTGGAATCGAGTGTGGGCTACTGTACAAAAGAGTGCTTGCCCTGAATTCAAAGGGCCGGCACTTGCAGTTGCCAAAACAGAAAGCTAAGAATATCCGTGCCTTCCTCGATGAGTTTATTGACGGGACGGCCGCCAGAGTGTCCCGACTTGGTGTCGTAGAGGAGTAAGATTGGACGGTCGGAGCCGTTGGAGGCCTGCAAGAGCGCTGTCATCTTGCGCGCGTGCAAAGGAGCGACGCGCGTGTCTCCGTCGCCGGTAACAAAGAGCGCTGCGGGATACTTCGTTCCCTTGGTGACGTGGTGGTAGGGCGAGTATTTATAAATATATGGAAATTGCTCGGGGTTCTCTGCGCTTCCGTATTCCGGCACCCAATAAGGGCCCTCGAGGAATTTCTGGAAGCGCAGCATATCGAGCAGGGGATAGAGGCAGACGACGGCTTGGAAAAGATCCGGTCGCTGCGTGATTGCTGCACCGACCAGCAGGCCGCCGTTGCTGCCGCCAGACACGGCGAGCTTCGCCCGAGTCGTGTACTTGTGCGAAATCAGGAATTCCGCCGCCGAAATAAAGTCGTCGAACACGTTTTGCTTTTTCTCGAACATTCCCGCGTGGTGCCATTCCTCCCCGAATTCGCCGCCACCGCGGAGATTGGCGACTGCAAAAATTCCGCCACGCTCGACCCACACGATAGCCAGAGGCCGGTAGACGGGAGTTTCGCTGGAGTTGAAACCACCGTAGCCTGTCAATAAGACAGGATTCAGGCCATCGAGTTTCAGGTTCTTCTTGTGAAAAAGGAACATGGGAACGCGAGTCTTGTCTTTCGATTCATACCAAACTTGGTCGACGTCAAAGGCGGATGAATCAAGCGGCACGTTGTCGCGGGCCCATACTTCGGATCTGGCTTGCTTGACGTCATAGCGAAAGACCGCGGGCACGGAGTTGTAAGATTCAAACGAGTAAAACAACTCCGGGCTCTCCCAACGGCCCGACATTGCACCGACGGTGCCCAACGACGGAAGGGAAATGGAAGATTCGAGCTTGCCGTTGCCATCGAAGGCTTTCAGCTCCGAGGAAGCGTTGTGCGTGTACTGGCCAATAAGCTTTCCTCCAGAGACGGCAATCGTCTCCAAGTGAACACCGCTCTCGGGAACAAGTTCGCGCCAATGATCGCGCTGCGGAGCTGAGAGATCCGTAGAGAAAACCCGCCACTGAGGTGCCTTCGAGTTTGTAAGAATAAAAAGCCGGCTTGCCGCGAAAGCCGGGAAGAAAAGAGCTTTCTCATCATTGACAACCGTTAGGACAGGCCCGTTCTCCTTTACATTTTGCACGTATAACTCGTTTTTCTCAGAGCCTGAGCCATAGATGACCAAATAGACGATGTAGCTACCATCTTCGGAAAGCTGCAAAGCAAGAATCTTATCTTTTCCGAGGTCCTTGCCGAAAATAATGGGGTCGTTCGCGGGGTCGTCGCCCATGTGGTGGAAGAACGCGCGCGGACCGTCCGGAGTCACGCGAACGTAGTAAAGACCTCTGTTGTCGGGCGTGGGTTCAATGGAAAAGTAGTTTGCTGATGGAAAAGCATCGGGCAAAGTCTTTTTCGTGTCCACCTCAAGCACGTGGGGCGTGATCTCGTCCTGGCCGCCTTCGCGGCGGCCATAAAAGATGTATTTGCCGTCGCGGCTGACGTTCTCGAGCGTTGCGCTGGCAGAATGGTCGGCGCTCCAAGGAAGTGGATCGACCAGCACTTCGTCTGGCGCGTTGCGGCCACGGCGCATATAGAGGAGAAAGAGTTCCTGTCCGGCCAGGCGTTTGCGGAAGAAATAGCGTCCGCCGCGTTCGATGGGAATCTCAAACGAATCAGTGTGCAGAAGCTCGCTGAGTCGTTTCGTGAGTTGAGTCCGGCCGGGGAGATTTGAAAGCGCCGCTTCGGTGCACTTTTGCTCGGCGTCGATCCAGGAACGTGTCTCCGCGCTTTTCTGGTCTTCGAGCCAGCGATATGGATCAGGCACAACACTGGTGCCATAGGTTTCTTTGGCAGAATCGATACGCGCGGCGGGAGGGCATTTCGGTGCAGAGGGGCTTTGGGCCGAAACCGCACCGGCAAAGACCAGTCCCGCGACCAGAAAAAGCGGCAAGAGCACTATGCCGCCCCATATTGCGCGGCGCTCCCAAGAAAACGACGTTCGACTGGGTGACTTGCGCATGGTGCCTCCTTGCAGGAAGGCGGATGATAACACTGAGCTCGCAAGAGTAAAATCGCGTGTGAGAGGATTGAGCGACTGAATCTTGGCTCTTCTTGATCGAGCACTCGGCTCGTCGTGAAGCCGAGCTCGTTATTACATCCATCAGTGAAGTGGGGACCAGTGGACCAGTACCAATCTTATGCTGCATTAGATGCGACGCGCGGCTTAGGGTTTGGCCAATCTTACGATTGCCCCTCTTTCCTTCTCTCCTTTGCTCCCTTTCTGGATGGCAGCGGCCGATGGCTTCGCTCGCGCTTTTGCTCCCGGTTTTCGCCCTCATCCCTCATGAGCGATGCGGCTGGCGTTGGCTGGGGCACTGCAATCTGGCCACCCACTGCTGGCGAACGTGGAGCCGACATGTTTGGTTCCCCCCCGCCCGCGGCTGAAGAACTGGCCGCCGCGACCGTTCCTCCGAGATCGCTCAACTTCGCCACACGCCTCGTGGCCGACGCGTTCGCCTCCCACCAACTCGGAAGACCCGTGGCCAAGGCCGATAGCGGCACACGGGGCTTAACCTGGTCAAGAACTTCCCGCATGCCAGCACCCAACAACCCGAGCGCCTCCAGGACATTCGTGTTGCTGCCTGCCGCCGCGCGCACCAGCTCCAAGACTTCCGCCATCATCTCCTTCTCGGAACGCACCGGCACCGCCGCTCCCGCTACGTCCGGAATCTCCCCCAGATTCTTTTGCAGCTCAGGCCACATTCGCTCGAACAAAGTGTCCAACTTTTCCTCGGTCAACGAATCTCCTAACACCCTATTCACCGTGCGAACCATCTTCCACGTGTCATCCTTCACCGCCATCGCCCCCTGGAAGATCCCGAGCGGAGGCTTTACATTTTCAGGTCGAAGGCTCCCAAAGAGATATGGGCAGATGCGAGTCTTTTCACCCATGGCGTTAGAAAGCGCGCCCACCTCAAAGAGAACCCACGGCGTCTCGACATTCTCCGGCGTCAAACAGATGATCCCCACACTTATCGTCTCGAGCGCCCTGCCAATTTCCTCGAGGCCCCGACTCCCCTTCTCGATGTCCTCTTTGGACATCCACGGCCTAGCGGTCTGCACAACCATCGGTAGCCAATCATAGAGCGCCACCGCAACTTTCTCGCTCCGTTCGCCCGACCAACTGATGAAAACGTTGTACGTGTCCATGCTCTCCACCTCCGCCCTCAGATGTCCATGAGCCTACCACTTCACGCCGCCCCGCTGAGAACCTGGCTGGCGGGGTATGTGCATCGAGTTACTGCAACCCAGGCAAACAGAAAGCCATGAGAATGAGACATTTTCATACCTTTACTACTTTTCGCGCTGGCATGCAGTGTGTTCGATCAGGTTGACCGCCAATCAATCAAGAACAGGCCGGACGCCCCATTGACGACGGTCTCCTCAATAACCTAGGTTCTTCTAAATCGGCGTGAAACCCGCCTGGCCGCCTGGTCGGGTCAACGAATCGTGGATCGCCCAGCAAGATGTAACTCACGCAGTCGATTAGGCGCCGATCTTTGCCCATCGGGTCGGACGGCGGATCTTTGTCAATGACTGCCCCCTTGAATTCTTTGAATCGAACAGTACGTGTAGAGTCGCCGCGGCCGGACTGCTTAAATTGGCTGCTCGATATGCACGTCGTTGCCGCTGGGGTCTTTCAGGTTAAAGCCGCGAGCGGGCCAGTTCTCAGCCCGCAATTCGCGGGTGATGGTGACGCCCTGAGATTTCACGCCGGAGTAGACCGCGTCCACATCGCGCACTCTAAGATATAGGTAGCCGGTGCCGGAGCGCGTCCACACAGGACCTCCCTCATCCATGATGAAGTGAACCTCCGCCGTGTCCCGGGCCATGATGGCGTAATTAGCAAAGTCCTGCGTCTCACCCCGGCGGCCACGCCCGTGGATGTAACGGGTCTCAAAGCCCATCACCCGCTCATACCAAGCGGTCGTTTCGTAGATATCGCTCACAGGAATCACAACTTGCGACTTGATGAACATTGGGCTCACCTCGTAGTGCGAAAGGGTCAACGGAGGCGACAATAGTCTTGCTCGTCCTCTGCGCGCCACCGAGGTCAGGGGAGTGCTGGCTTCTTCAACGCTTCTGCAATTCCTGCCTCCGCCAGCGGCGCCATGATTTCGTATCCGGCGCGGTTCGGATGCACGCCATCCGGGCTCAGCTCCGCCTTCAGACCACCCTCGCTGTTGACCATTCGCGAGTAGTAGTCCACGTAAACGAGGCCGCTCTTCGCCGCGTATTCCTTGATCCAGGCGTTCAGTGCGTGGACCTTCGGCGCCGGCTCGAGACCTGGATGCCAGGGAAAGCCGCTCGCCGGCAAAACTGAACACAAAACCACCGCAATGCCGTTCGCGCGCGCGAGTTCGCTCATGGACGCGATATTGTTGCCGATTTCCTTCAACGTGGTTTTTCCCGTGTTCTCGGCGATATCGTTGGTGCCGGCCAGCACGACGACGACTCTCGGCTTTAGATCAATGACGTCCTGACGGAAGCGCACCAGCATTTGCGGCGTGGTCTGTCCCGAAATGCCGCGGTTCACATACGTCTTGCCGGGAAAAAATTCGCCGCGATCCGGAGTTGTCGCCGTCGCCTTCATGCCCCAGCCTTCCGTGATCGAATCGCCCATGAATACGACGCGCGTTTCACGCGGCGCGGCAGGCGGCAGCGCCGCATCGGCGTCCCGGTATTTCGCCAGGTACGCCCAATCGTTGTACATCCTCTCCAACAGCGACTTCTGACGTGGCGTCAACTTTGCCCACGCCTCCGGCATCGGTTCACCGGCCTTCTGATTCTCGGCCGAAGATGCGGGAGCGGTTTGTGAGAACGCCAACGGACACGCCGCAAGGACAGCGACTGCCGCGCAGCAACACGCCACCATGTGGTCAAGCTTCGTTTTTCCGTTCACCTGTTTCCTCCTGTCGTTGCCTGGCTGTTGGACATAAAAAAGCTGTACTTTAGCATTGGCGCTGCGTAGTCCTGCGATTCATCCGCCAAAAGACTCGGCTCCAGTTCGTATCTTCCGATGACCCTCAATATCGAGACGGTGCGGCCTGGCGCGCCCATTAGGTTGCCATCAATGCTTTGGTACGCGAAACGTCGAAAGACGTGGCCAAGGCTCAGGAGCATTGCTTCACGGCGTCGCTGAGCTTGCCCTGGCTCTGCTTCTTCAGCAGATCGTCGAGAGGTTTGGCTTTCGCGTCCGCCTTTTGTTTCAGGATGGCTTGGTATGTCTTTAGCACGCTTTCCACAGCGGCGAGAGCTGTTGCCCCCCCTTCCCCGGCTTTGTCGGGATTCTCGATCTGGAACGCACCGCTTGCCAGCATATACTGGCGCGTGATGATGTGCGCGTAGGCATACTTCATCCCGTTAAACTCGTCTAGCAGAGCCGGACACAACAGCACATGGACGTCGTGCACATCACTGAGACGTTTGAATGCCGCTTCACCTTGCTTGTTCACGCTGTCATCCAGCGGAGCGCTTTCCAGTTTGTGCGTGACTTCGGCCCATTGCGCTCGCTCTTCCGGTGTCGAGGTGTCCTGTGTGGATGCCCTCGCAGTGAGAATGGAAAGAACGCCGACAGCAAGAACCAAGTTAAGTGCCTCTGTTGCATGCTAGGTGGCGAGATTCACTTTACCACCATTGATTAAGCTGTTTAGATACGGCTCGTTGGGATTGCCGACGATCTGAAAATAGCCATGATTCTCCATCATGATGACGAAAGCATGGTCCAGATGCGGAATGCCCTTGGGGACGTCACGCTCTTGTGGCAGCACCGTTCCTGCGAGTGTCAGGGCAAGCAAACACAACATTGCACTCTTTTTCATCTCAATCACCATCCTTTTTTGTGCAGAGACCATCGGAACGTTGCGGGGAGCTGTCCCGGCCGCAGGCATCCTAAGAGTGGGTTATTGCTGCAGTGTTACAATCAGGCTTCGCAAAGGTGAACGTCGGCCAAAATCGTTGTTTCGACCAAGCATCGAGTTACTTGTGGACCGGACATGAAACGATAGTTATGCGAGGGTGGTCTAGGTTACGCGCCGGCATTATTGACTAGCCTCACCCTCGAATCCCGAACCGTTGTCCGAAACCCACCGGGGACTGGTACTGCTGCGACTGAGACCCCAAGGG
>Ga0126373_10002452_pt1 | contig 13706 bp, 10 predicted proteins | sample PanSoiMetPlot_11_FD_92545 | JGI IMG/M metagenome (GOLD analysis project Ga0126373, IMG submission 92545) | Tropical forest soil microbial communities from Panama - MetaG Plot_11 | ecosystem: Environmental > Terrestrial > Soil > Tropical forest > Bulk soil | place: Panama | collected 2016-02-17 | reverse complement strand
GGAAGCGAGCGGATTTCACGGTACCGAGCCGAATGAGAATCGCTGGAATATTGGCGCGGGCGCGATGGATTCGTGGTCGACGCGATTGTCAGTTTTTCCAACGGCGAATTGGGCGGCGCAAATTTCCGTGGGAAGGTTGACACATCCAGAAGCGCTTGAGCCGGGCGACGTGGTACGAACGACAGCGTCGGTGGAGTACTCGCGGCCGCTGGAAGGCGCGACGTGGTCGACGAGTTTCGTATTTGGCAGAAATCACGACACAGCAACGGGAACTGGAACGAATGCGTTGCTGGCAGAGTCGGTAATTCCGTTCCGGCAAGAGAATTTTTTCACGGGCCGGTGGGAATTGGTCGACAAGGATGAATTGTTCGCCGCGCAACCGGCCATCGAGCAGCTGCTGCTGAGTACTGTGGGCACGACGACGTTTCGCATCGGCGAATATACGCTGGGATACACGCGATATTTTCGGGTTTGGTCGCCGGTCGAAACGGGGATCGGCGCGAACTTCGCGACGTACACGCTTCCCGCAGCGATTGTTCCCTTCTATGGAGCGCATCCGTTCGGCGTGAACTTCTATCTGCACTTCCAGTTGAAGCCGAGCAAATGAGCGCGGAGCACCCTCACGACTACTCCCACCAATCTGGAGTAGCAACTGCACAAGGAAACTTCGCTGTCGATCCTGTCTGCGGAATGCGTGTTGATACCGCGAAAGCGCAGGCCACGCGCGAATACCGGGGCAAAACCTATTATTTCTGCTGCGAAGGGTGCGCGAAAAAATTCGCGGACGAGCCCGAGAAATATCTCACGGCGCAGCCGGCGAGTACGCCGATGGTTAGCATCGCGTCGACGAAACCGAAGGCCGCAGACGCAGAAGGAGTTTCGCGGGCCGACAAACTCAGTGAGCAGGTTTACGTTTGCCCAATGGACACGGAAGTGCGCGCGCCGAAGCCGGGGCCGTGTCCGAAATGCGGGATGGCGCTGGAACCGCTAAATCCGACTGTGACGGGGACGAGGACCGAATACACGTGCCCAATGCATCCGGAGATTGTTCGAAGCGGGCCAAGCACATGCCCAATTTGCGGCATGACGCTAGAACCCCGCACGGTGCAGGCACACGAAGAAGAGAATCCTGAACTCGCGACGATGACACGGCGGTTTTGGTTGAGTGTTGCACTCACAGTTCCGCTGCTCGTATTCACGATGACTGGCAGCATGTTGCCTGTCCGCATCACGCCTGAGGTGATCGCGTTGATCGAACTCGCGCTCGCGACACCAGTGGTGCTGTGGTGCGGATGGCCGTTTTTCGAACGCGGATGGGCGTCAGTGCGAAATCGCAGTTTGAACATGTTTACGCTGATTGCGATGGGCACAGGCACGGCGTATTTGTACAGTTTCGTCGCGACCGTGGTTCCGTGGATTTTTCCAGCACAGTTCCGCGATGCGTCAGGCGCGTTGCCGATTTATTTCGAGGCTGCGGCGGCTATCACGGCGCTGGTTCTGCTTGGCCAAGTGCTGGAGCTTCGCGCACGGCAACGAACAGGCGGCGCGATTCGGGCGCTTCTGCGACTGGCACCCAAGACCGCACGGTTATTGCAGGCGAACGGCGAAGAGAAAGATGTTCCGCTCGAGGCGGTGCAGCGCGGCGACCGCTTGCGTGTGCGCCCCGGAGAAAAAATTCCGGTCGATAGCATCGTGGTTGATGGAACGAGCACGGTGGACGAGTCGATGATGACCGGCGAGCCGATCCCGGTAGAAAAGACCGCGGGCAGCAAGGTCACCGGCGGCACGGTCAATAGCACAGGGACACTTGTGATGCGCGCGGAACGCGTCGGTGATGAGACTCTGCTAGCGCGGATTGTGCAAATGGTGAGCGATGCGCAGCGCAGCCGCGCGCCGATTCAGCAGCTTGCGGATAAGGTATCCGGATATTTTGTTCCGGCGGTGATTTTCGCGGCTGTAGCCACGTTCGTTTGCTGGGCGCTGGTCGGGCCATCGCCGCGGCTGGCGCACGCGTTGGTAAACGCGGTGGCTGTGCTGATCATAGCCTGCCCGTGCGCGCTGGGACTTGCGACGCCGATGGCAATCATGGTCGGCATGGGGCGCGCCGCGACGGCGGGCGTGCTGATCAAGAATGCCGAAGCGCTCGAAATTCTGGAAGGCGTAGACACGCTCGTTCTGGACAAGACGGGCACGCTCACGGAAGGGAAACCGCGAGTTGCAGAGATTCGACCAGCGCCGGGATGGAGCGCGGCAGACGTGTTGCGATTCGCGGCGGCTCTGGAACAACCGAGCGAACATCCGCTGGCTGGCGCGATACTCACGGAAATGGCTCGGAAGGAGATGCGCGTGGAAAGCGCGAGCGACTTTCGCGCGGTCCCGGGGAAAGGGATTTGCGGGCGAGTCGAGGGGCATTGCGTCGCGCTCGGAAACGCAGCGTTGATGCGGGAGGTGGGGATTGGGCTGGAGAATTCGGGCGCGAGCGGCGGCCAGAAAGGCCAGACAATCGTGCACCTTGCGGTTGACGGCCGCGAGGCTGGGAGCGTCGCTGTCACGGACCCGATTAAAGCTTCGACGCCGGAGGCTATTGCGCAACTTCGCGGGGAGGGATTGCGCCTGGTAATGCTGACCGGCGACAGCCGCGCGACCGCCGAAGCGGTGGCGCAGCAGCTGGGGATCGATGAGGTGATCGCCGACGTCCTGCCTGAAGACAAAGCGGAAGCAGTGAGAAAACTGAAAGCGCAAGGCAGGCGCGTCGCTGTGGCGGGCGATGGCATCAATGACGCTCCCGCGCTAGCCGCGTCCGATGTAGGAATCGCCATGGGGTCTGGCACGGATGTGGCTATCGAGTCGGCAGGAATCACGCTCGTAAAAGGCGACCTGCGCGGAATCGTGCGCGCGCGCCGGCTGAGCCGGAAAACGATGCAGAATATCCGGCAGAATCTCTTTTTTGCGTTCGCGTATAACACCGTTGGCGTTCCTATCGCCGCGGGAGTTCTGTATCCGTTTTTCGGGCTGCTGCTCAGCCCGATTATCGCGAGCGCGGCGATGACGTTCAGTTCGGTGTCGGTGATCACGAATGCGTTGCGGTTGCGGCGAGCGGCTATTTAGAGGCGGCGGTCGTAGCGCACGGTAATCGTGAAGCCAAGTCCTCTGCTATAATTCCAGCATGACATTCATGTCGATGACCTACGAACTGCAAGCACCTCTGCGTCAGGACCAGCTGAAGGCGCTGGCGTTCTTTGCGAACACGTACGGCCTGCAGAAATTCCGCTTGGACGAGAAGAAGAACTGGCTGCATTTCGAGTACGACGCCTCGCGGCTGAAGGAAACGGAAGTGGAGCACGTGTTACGCATGGCGAAGATTCCAGTGGTGGGACGCGTTAATACGAATTAGGGCCTCGGAAATCAGCAGGACGAAAAAAAAAGGGGCCACCGCTTGGGATCGGCAGCCCCGAAAGCCGCGTTCCGTGACCCGGCCTAGGCGAGGCCGAGTCATTGGGGTCATCCATCCTAGCTTCCCTCTCAGAGGCAGGTGGGAAAAGCGTTTCTCAAAGCTCCGTGACCGAGCCCCTTCCTCCTCTGCCACAGTGCCGTGAGCCACGCTTGGAACGCGACCCGCTGGACTGATTGCAACCATTCTGCCAAAGGGCGCTCGGAGTAAGTTGCTGAAAAACAATAGCTTAATTGAATAGCAGGGTAAGGCCTGTGGATATCTGGACCATTTCGGGAATTTCAATCCCGCTTTAGTTTTTCTTCGATCTAACTCCTTGTTGCACAATCAAATCCAAATGGAACGGTGCACTTGTACTCATTCTAGTGCGGCCTCATAATGCTTTCTTGGGGAAGGATTCGATGATGCGTTTTCGCAATTCGACTTTCGGGCTGTTGGTCGCAGGCGGAGCGATACTGTTGGTCTGCCTGGGTGCCGTTTACCACGCTGCTCGGGCAAAAACACGAGCGGACACACCGACGACGGTTCGCGCAGGTCAGAATGCGGCGGCTCCGCAACAGGCGTCAGATTCCAACGCGCCAACTTCGCTTTCTTTTGCTGCGGATCCAGAAGTCGTCCCTCCCTTTGCGATGAAAGATCTCGCGGGAGAGGTGGTGTCCACATCGGCGCTGAAGGGCAAGGCGCTGATCATCAATTTCTGGGCGACGTGGTGCGGGCCGTGCCGTGAAGAAATCCCTGAGATGGTCGCCTTGCAGTCGAAGTACAAAGGCTCGCTGCAGGTTATTGGCATCTCCGAAGACGATGGGCCGCCGGATCAAGTCGCCAAATTTGTGCAGAAGGTAGGGATCAACTACCCGGTGGTCATGTACACCGACGCACTGGAAAAGGAGTACGGCGGGGTTTCGGCGTTGCCGACTTCATTCCTGGTGACGAAGGATGGGCGAGTGGTGCAGAAGGACGTGGGCGTTTACCCGCTCGAATATTACGACATGCAGGCGCGTTACCTGATGGGGATGCCGGTAGACGCCCGCATTGAAACGTTCAAGGATACGGGACAAATCTTCCTGAAGAATGCGGACAAGGCATCGCAATTGCCGGGTGTGAGTTTTGCAGGACTGACAGCAGCGCAACAGAAAACAGCACTGCGGCGATTGAACGCACGGGAGTGCAACTGCGGTTGCAAACTGACGCTGGCGGAATGCCGGATCAACGACACAACCTGCCCTGTGAGTGCTTCGATTGCAGAGAAAATCGTCAAAGGGATTCGCGCTTCCAAGCCGGCGGCAGCCGGAGCAAAGAGCGGCGTAACTCGATAGCCGGCCATTTCAAGCCAACTGATTCAAGTGTAAAAAAAGAGAAGCGGCGCACAAACGCTATGTATGTGCGCCGCTGACGAATGTTTATCGGAGCCAGACGTTCTGTCGGGCAGACCGTTTAGTGGTGATGGTCTGCGTACTCGATTGCAGCGTGAAGCTCTTCCATCGCCTTACTGATGTGGTTCATCGCGTTCTCGCGGTGCCCGCCAAAATCATGGGACGCGTGATTTAGGTGATCCTGTGCTTGCTTGAGCAGCCGCATCGCGTCTTCGATTTCAGGATGTGCGGGCGGCGGAACGGGACGGGTGACTGCGGGCTTCGCCGGCGCGGGACCGGGTTCAGCCGAAGTGGCCAATGGGAACGACAGCGCTACTACAAATGCGACCAGAGCCAAAACTGTGCTGATCCTCGTTGCGATTTTCATCGGAGCAATCTCCTGTTTGAGTTTTTTTCACCGACACAGACCAGGTCTTGATGCTCAATTTCTGCAGCAAATCTTAGCCTAAGCTTATAAGTGTTTCCAGCGCCGGTGCGAACAAAAAAGTCATCACGCGAGGGCGAACTTGCCCGCTTCGTCGGCAAACATTCTCGAAACTTGTTTCAGGTAGAGTTTGACTGCGCAGGCGCGGCATTCTATTCTAATCATTCGGGCCGTCGCTCAAGAAGCGCACCGTCTGGGGGTCACTTGCTGCTACACCTGCTCTATGCCGTCGCTGCCATAGTTGTGGTCGTACAACTTTCCGCATTTTCCACGAGCATTTATCTGCATCGTACACTGGCGCATCGCGGCGTCTATTTGCATCCCGTCGTAGCGTTTCCTATGCGCGTGCAGCTTTGGCTCTGGACGGGCATTAATACCAAGGAATGGGTCGCGGTGCATCGCAAGCACCATCGGCATACGGACGTGGAAGGCGATCCGCACAGCCCGGTGCTCGAAGGGTTATGGCGCATTCTGCTCGGCAACGTCTATTACTACAACCGCGAAGCGAAGGACCCCGAGACACTCAAGACATTCGCGCCAGACATTGGCAACGACTGGTGGGATCGGCATCTTCTCCGCTTCGGACTCGTTGGCGTACTGTTCGGCATTGCGATCTTTATGGTCCTGCTTGGGCCGCTGTGGGGCGGAATTGCGTTTGCGGTGCAGGCTGGAACGTACATCTTCCTGAACGCGGTGATCAACGGAGCTAATCACGCGCTGGGCAAGCGGAACTTTGACAATACCGCGACGAACCTGGGATTCATCGCGCTGCTGACCGCCGGAGAGGGATGGCACAACAACCATCATGCGTATCCAACATCGGCGCGGTTTAGCGTCCATCGCGGTGAGTTCGATCCCTCGTGGCCGGTGCTGAAGGTTCTGACGTGGCTGCATCTTGCGCGCCCTTTGAAGCTCGCCCCAAGAATGGAGTAGTATCCTGCTGCGATGGCAGGATGGAATCCCGACCAATATCTGAAGTTCTCGGACGAGCGTACGCAGCCGTGCCGCGACCTCGCGTCACACATCAACCTTCCCCAGGTTCGCACCGCGATTGACCTGGGCTGCGGTCCTGGAAACAGCACGCAAGTCCTCGCGGAGCGGTTCCCAGAAGCGCAAATCACCGCACTCGACAGCAACACGACGATGATCAATGCGGCGATCCAGTCGAATCCGCGCGGGCGCTGGATCACCGGCGACATAGCGAAGTGGGCAGCCGGAAAACCGCCGAATGAGGCCGCAGAAAGGTCAGCGGAAGGTGTTGCCGCGGGCTTGCCAGAGAGTGCCAGCACGGGAACGATAGAAAATGAGCAGTACGATGTGGTTTTTTCGAACGCGGCACTGCAATGGCTGCCGGACCACGCCACGCTTTTTCCGCAACTCTTCGGTCACGTCTCGCCTGGAGGTGCGCTCGCGATTCAAATTCCCAGCGCCTTTGACCGGCCAGCGCATCGGCTGCTGCGGGAAATGGCCGCGTCGATCGGCTGGCGAAAATGGTTTCCCACTGGACGCGTACGGAACTGGCACGCTCATGATCACGAGTTTTACTATGACTTGCTCGCGCCTTTGGCTTCGCGCATTGATCTGTGGCAGACGGAGTATTTTCACGTGCTACCCAACGCGGCAGCCATTGCGGAATGGTATCGAGGAACTGGAATGCGGCCTTATCTGACGGCCATTGGCGAAGATGCGGACCGCGAAAAATTCGTCGCAGAATACACGGAAAAAATCCGAGCGGCGTACCGGCCGCGGCCGGACGGACGGATCTTATTTTCATTCTTGCGGATATTCATGATTGCCTACCATTGATCGCCTGAGAAGGCTCGTCGTTTGTGCATCAGGGACAAAATACGAGGCGCGTGGCGGGTTCGTTGACGCTCCAGAAAGTTTCCACGTCGCGAAGCGGGACGGACTTCGTTTTGATCTGAAACGGCTGCTTTCCCGCCTCACCAAGAAATGCGGCCAGAGCCTCGAAGATTTTCTTCATGGGCACGCTGCCGAAGCCGCTGCCATACAGCTCGAGGCCCGAACTTCGCAGCGTTGCTGCCGACAGCGAAATCGCCGGCGCGGCGCTATTTCCGACTTGGAGGTAACGGATGCGCGTCGATCCATGCTGCAAGCCTTTTTGTGAGATTGCAGCAAGCAGAGCTTCGGCAGGATGCCCCCACAGGTAATCCAGAATGACGTCTATCTGGTTCTCCGCGAATTCCTTCCGGAACGAAGACACCAAATCTTCCCCGTTCTGCTCAAGCGAAATGACCGCGTCCGCGCCCTGATGTTGCAGGCCCTCGAGTGCACGAGAATTTCGGCCGGCGACGACGATTCGCTTCGCGCCCAAACGCTTTGAGACCTGCACGGCGAGGTGACCCGCAACTCCCGTCGCGCCGAGAATGAGAATGCTTTCTCCTGCAGTAAACTGAATGCGGGCAGTAAGCGCAGCCCATGAAGACATGGCCGGATTCATCACGGCTGCGACGGTTGCGTCATCCAGCGTGCTGGGCAACGGGAAGCAGGTAGAGCGCTTCGTAACGCAACGCTCGGCGAAAGTCCCAAATGGGCTTCGCGAAAAGCCAAAGAAGACGCGCGTGCCGTCCTCGAGACGCCCCACGCCGTCAACGCCGGGAACAAACGGCAACGCCCCGGTGCTGCCATAGTGTTCGCCGCGCGCGAGCGATTTAACGATTTGATGAAGACCGGCTGCGGCGACATTCACGATTACTTCGCCCTCTGCCGCAGCGGGGTCGGCAAAAGTGCCGTAACGAGGCGGCGCATCGAACGAATTGACAACCGCTGCATTCATTGGCGCTCCTAACTGCCGTCAGGATTCGGGATCGCCATTATACGCCGGCGCACTTGGTGCGCAGGCAAGCGCATAGGCGCAATTCACTGATACAATCCGTGGGTTTCGTTATCCAAGCATTCATGAACGTGCGGCGTTTGAGGTGCAGGTGCGGAAGAAAGTTCTCGTGAAAATCGGCTTACTGCTCGCTTTCATGGTGATAGCGCCGAATGCATTCGCACAACGGCCGACGCATCACACCCCATCGCATCGCTCGCAAAAACAGCATCGGGCGTCGCCGCTGCAGACGAACCAGCCAACGAAGCCTGCTCAAGGCGTGCAGTCGACATCGCAAGTTCCGGCGCCACCGTCATCGGATGAGGTTAATTGCGCGTTTCCTTCTTGCGCCTCGTTCAACCGGCTGGTTCAGGCGAAGGATCGCACGCTCACGCTGAATCTTTATGTGCCGCATGCATATGCTTGCTTCGATCCGCAGGCTGACCGTTTTTTGGTGGTGGGCTATAGCGTGTCAGTTGTGACAATTCCCCAAAACAGCGAACAGGTTTCGGACGGATGGGTTTCGGCGGATCAGTACGAAAACGGCGCGGATGCGGATTCGGATATGGCGCTTGGCGAATGGCACGCTGCGGACTCGAGACCGAGCATGCTCAACTTTCGGGAAACTTCCAGCTCGGATAACGATTCGTCCTTTCATGTGCAGGCAAATGGTTCGCTTTTCACGTTTTCACGCACGTACACTACGATTCAGGGCAGCGCAGTGTCGATTGAGCTGAAAGTCTCGCTGCCGTCTCTTCAGTTTTCGGAGTCTTACTCTGCGGGCGGCGGCCAGGCGCCGACAATCACTAGCGGCCAGTGCGGGAAGTACGGGCTCGACGCGCGCACGCCTGCACCCTTCGCGTCCTCTGCCGCACAATAGTGACTCCGAACCCCGTGGCGTGCCAGTCGCGATGTGCATTTCCGCATCGCAAGGGTTCGCTGCGGACTCCTACTCCTTGCTAACGTCGAAGTAATAAAGATCCGTGGCGACCTCGAATTGATCCTTCGTAAGAGAAGTCTTCATCGTTTGCCATTCTGCAGTGGGTCGAATGATTTGCCAGTGGTCTTCGGAGTCTGTCGCGCTCCCAACACGAATCGGCATCGCGAAACCGGGCTCATCCACCTTCCAGCGATATGCCACAGAGCCATCGGCCTGATTGAACTTCAACTCAAGCAGCGGAATCGCAGTGTGGCGGAGATACTGATTGAAAATAGGCGTCATGTTCATGCCGGTTTTCTGATTGAAATACGAGACAACGTCTTCCGTCATGATGCTGTGATATTTGAAGTGCTGATAGAAATCGTGCAGCAGCGCGAACCAGCGCGGATCGTTGTTGACGACGGTGCGGAGAGTATTAATGAAAAGCGCGCCCTTGAAATATTGGTCCTCTGGCGGAGTATCGAGAACGCCGCGCTCCCCCACGATCGGGCGCTGGTTGCGAATCTTCGGTTTGTAGCCGTTGAGGTACTTGAGCGCCGCATCGTGGCCCCAGCGATACTCGACGTAGAGAGACTCTAAGTACGTCGCCCATGCCTCGTGGATCCACATGTCCGAAACATCTGCGGCGTTAATGCTATTGCCGAACCATTCGTGGGCACTTTCGTGGACGATAATGAAGTCGAACTTGGGGCTGACGCCTACGCCAGTCCAGTCGCGTCCCAGGTATCCGTTCGTAAAGTGATTGCCATAGGTGACGGCGCTCTGATGCTCCATGCCGGAATAGGGCACTTCGATCAGCTTATAACCGTCCTTCTTGAACGGATAGTCGCCGAAGTAGTGTTGGTACGCTTCGAGCATGCCTTTGACCTGGGCAAATTGCGTTTTGGCTTTGTCGAGGTCTTCGGGTAACACATAGAAATCGAGCGGCAGACTGCCAAGACGGTCGGAAAAGTGCACATAGTTGCCGACGTTCAGAGAAACGTCGTAGTTGTTGATTGGATAGTGGACGAACCAGTCCCAGCGCGTGTAGCCGTCGCCGAGATCGGTCTTGCCGAGAAATCTTCCATTGGAGACGTCGACGAGGTTGGTGGGAATAGAAACACTGATCTCCATACTCTGCACGCGATCGCGCCACTGTTCCTTGTTTGGCCACCAGATGCTTGCGCCGATGCCTTCGCACGCGGTGTAAATCCATGGGCGGCCGGACGGATCCTGACCGAACGTGAAACCGCCGAATCGGCCTCGCGACACGGGACGCCCGGAATAGTAGAAATCGATGGAATAGGTGCGGCCTGCGAGGAGCGTCTCTGGGAAATTAATGAACACCGCGCCAAGTTGCCGTTCATACTTTAACGGAGTCGTGCCCAACAGAATCTTGTCGATGTTGAGTTCTGGATTCAGGTCGAGCTGAATGCGGCTGCCGTCCTGGAGCATCTTGAAGCGAATCGTATTCTTACCACTGATGGATTTATCCTGTGGATTGACGCGGACATCCAGATGATAAAAGAGCAGATGATTATTCTCGCGATACGGACCATAGCCACCTCGCAGAAGTACAGCCTGTGTGGGAGGCGTTCCAGGTTGCCGTGGCTGATAGGCTGGCGTTGCCTGCTGCTGAGTGCTTTGGGCGAAAAGCGGTGCACTGCTGAATACTAAGAACAAAAAGATAGAAAAGAATAAACGGTAGCGAGTTGGTCTGGACATTCTGCTGGCCTCCAAATGTCTTTGAAACTGCGCGAGTGTACCACTAGGCGAAAAACGCTGTGTGGACGTATTTCACGTACACTATGTTGGGTTCTATCAAGTTGGCGGAAGCGTGTGGGAGTCGAACCGAGAGACGTTACTCTAACGTCTGTGTTTTAGCGGCGTTGCGACCGACCCCCAAAGCCAATTGGAACAATTGGAACAACATTCACTGCGACAGCGTGGGCTTATCCGAATCCGCGCAGAACTGGTAATATCCTCCGCGTTTCGCCTGCTTCTCACGGAGGACTACCATGCGTCACTTTTCCTGCCTACTACTCGCAATCTTCGTCTCGGCTGTCGCACTTCGCGGCCAAGCACAATCCGCGCTCTCGCCCATCGAACAAGAAGTGCTCAAAGCCAGTCAAGCCCGCCTGGAGGCCATCAACCGGCGCGACATGGAGACTCTCGCGCGTTACATCGCGGACGACTGCATCTTGAGCAGCGATGACGGGACCCTGATGACCAAGACCCAATATATGCACATAGGAAAGCTCCCCTTCGCCTACGACTACGTGACGAATCCCCGCGAAGCTGTTGTGCACGCCTACGGCGACACGGCGGTCGTCAATTTTCGAATCACGGGTCATGAGCAGTTTGGAGATGCGGACATCGTCAGTGAACAGCGTCGCACGGAAACTTGGATCAAGCGGAAGGGCTCCTGGGTGCTCATTGCCTTTCAATGGGACAACATCCCGGTAAACTTCCGAAAATCCACACACGCCGATCCAAAGACCCTCCAGGACTATGTTGGTCAATACAGATCGCGTCCAGGGGATGACATCGAAACTGTTTTTGTGAAGGACGGAAGACTTTGGTCACGCGTGGGCGAAGATGTCGCCGAGTACCTGCCATCCGGCGGCGATTCGTTCTTCCTGCGGGAGGGTGATCTGGCCACGTTTACGTTTTGGCGCGATGCCCAGGGCCATGTGACCGGCTACATCTACCACCGCATCGACGGCCAGCAATTCCTCGTCAAAAAAATCAAATGAACCCACCTGCCTCATAACTCGCCGCCGCCTCATGTTCCGATTGGAACAGAACAGTTAGCGCAAAGGTTTTTGAATTAGAGAGTTGGCGGAAGCGTGTGGGAGTCGAACCCACCATTCGGCTCGCGAAGAGTCGAATCGCCGGCTTTGAAGGCCGGGACAGTCACCGGACCATTTTCGCCTCCGACGGAATTATACGGTGATTTCCTGCAACTGGGCTACACAGCGCGCCGTTTAGCGCTTGGCGGCGGCGACTTTCTTGCGGGCTAGTTCAAGTAGCTTCGTGTTGACGCAAACTTCAAAATAGGGACGCACGGTAGGCTCGCCAACTCTTCCTCCGGTTTGAAGTTCTCGCGTCATGCCGCGGCGAACAACAATTGGTTCCAGCGTGTCTCCTAGCGGCAATTCGCCGTAATACAGTTGGGCGCGATCTTTGCCCCAGGGCATAGGAAAACTTCCCTCCAAGGGAAACATAGAAATCTCGCTGGTCAGTTTCTGAAAGCCTTCTTCGTTCAATTCGATCCCATTCATGTTGAAGCGCATCAGCAGTTCATCGCCTTCTTCTGCAGCCACGCCTTCAACGATAACCGTTTGCAGAGAAAACACACGGAATGGCGAGGGATTGTTGGCCAGGAGGCGTCGCGCGACTTTTGAGCAGCTGGAAAGACGATCGGATAAATTCAACGCCTTCGAGATCATGATTTTCGAATCGCCGTCGGACCAGACGGATGGCGCAGAATTCTGAAACGCGACGCCAACGCCCAACTCAAGGCGCGGCAAGTTGCTGGCTTCGGCCTTTGCGTTATATGCCTGGGTTACTTCGATGATTTCGCGCGCCAAAACGCATGCTTTTGCCACCGCGCGCTGGCTTGCGCGATTCGATTCCGTCTCGTAAATCGCAAGAATAATTGCGTCGCCTTCGAGAAACACTTTCGCCGCGCCGTGGCGCTCGAGCAGTTTTTTCACCGGCTCGTGGAGCGTCAGACTGAAATGCGAAGCGGGATTCAGGCCGCGCGCGAGCAAGTCCTTGGTGATTTCCGTCGAACCGCGAACGTCGGCTTTGATGACGGTGTGAGAAACGACTGGATCATCGGTCTCGCGACGCTCATCGGGAAAGACAAATTCGTAGAGGCTGTTATTCGCACGAGAGAGTTCACGCTGGCGGTCGGAGCGGACCAAGTTGATTTTTTCGAGCAGCGCGGCAACGTGATGATAATTGCGGCGGTCGCGGCGCAGACGCATCAGGTCTTGCGCAAACCGGAGAGCTGCGGCTTTTGAATCTTCGCGCGAACAACGCTTCAGTGTCTTGGCGGATTCTTCGATGCGCTTGAGGGAGAAATTCCGCGCGGGAAACTGGCTCAAGACCTTTTCGACGCGCTTCAGTTCGTCGCGCGAAAGAAGCGCGCGTCTGAGCTGCTGCAAATGCACCGGCGGGCAAAAATCATTCGACAAGTTGCAGACTTCGTAGCTCGCCAGAATGTAGCCGAGCAACTCTTTTTCTTCGAGGCGGTGATACCATTCCTCCAGCAAACGCTCACGCACTTCTACGTCCCCGCTGTGTCCTCCGGTATCCGATGGATCAAACAACCGGCGCGCGTTCTGAGGCTCATTCAAATATTCGCCGAGGCGATTACGAAATTCCTCGGTCAAAAAGTCCACTTTCTGTTTTGCGGCCTCTAACTCCGGGCTGATTTCGGCAAGTTTGAATTCCAAGTCCGCCTGCCGGCGACGAAGCACGGCCAAATTCATCTCAGCATCCGCGCCGCCGCGCCGCTTGAAAATTCCCGGCAGGAAGCCGTCGCTGCTGCCAACTTTGCGAAGAACCTCGTCCTGTTCCTCCTCAAGTTTCGCCAGTTCAGATCGCTTCCCGAGGGCTTGCTCAACCAAACGCCCATAAGCTTCCTGGGCGTGCCGCAGTTCCTGTGAGTTCGCGTCAGTGATCACGAAGTCGCG
>Ga0126373_10002451_pt1 | contig 13707 bp, 12 predicted proteins | sample PanSoiMetPlot_11_FD_92545 | JGI IMG/M metagenome (GOLD analysis project Ga0126373, IMG submission 92545) | Tropical forest soil microbial communities from Panama - MetaG Plot_11 | ecosystem: Environmental > Terrestrial > Soil > Tropical forest > Bulk soil | place: Panama | collected 2016-02-17 | reverse complement strand
GGCGGGCATCCCGTGTCCGACGGCGATCTCGGCCGCGGACGGTTTGTGGCGGCGACCGTCTACACCGACGTGACCAACGACATGCGGATCGCCCGCGAGGAGATCTTCGGTCCGGTCGCGGCGGTTATTCCCTTCAAGGACGAAGGCGATGCGGTCCTGCAGGGCAACGACACGACCTACGGGCTTGCCGCCGCGGTTTGGACCCGCGATATCAGCCGTGCCCATAAGGTTGCGCGTGCGCTTAAGGCCGGGACGGTGTGGGTCAATACTTATCTTGAGCTGGATGTGGGCTCGCCGTTCGGAGGCTACAAGCAATCGGGCATCGGCCGCGAACTCGGCAAGCACTCGATCGATCTCTATACCCAGGTCAAGTCGGTCTTCGTGAAGCTTTAACGGTTTAGCAAAGGAGTCCAGCTCGAAAATGGCGACTGTACAACCATCGGTAGAATCCAAACCTCGCGGGGCGAAGGCGCCCAAGGCGCCTGATTTCCTGAATGGTCCGCCCAAACAACTCCTCATCAATGGCAAGTGGCGGCCGGCGAAATCGGGCAAGACTTTTGAAACCGTTAATCCCGCCACCGAGCAGGTTCTAAGCCGCGTTGCCGAAGCCGAGCAGGCCGACGTGGACGAGGCGGTGAGTGCGGCGCGCAAGGCTTTCGAAGAAGGTCCCTGGCCGCGGATGCGCCCGGCCGAGCGCGCCAAATATCTGATGAAGCTCGCTGACCTGATTGAAGCGCACAGCGCTGAGCTGGCCCAGTTGGATACGCTCGATGGTGGACGCGTGATTGCGCTGACGCAAGGCGACGCCGCTGGCGCGGCTGCCGGCCTGCGTGAAGCGGCGGGTTGGACCACCAAGATCTATGGCGAGACCAACCCGAGCGCGCCGGAGATGTTCAATTACACCCTGCGCGAACCGCTGGGAGTCTGCGGCATTATCATTCCGTGGAACGGGCCCTTCGTGCTCGCGGCATCGAAGCCCTCGATGGCCTTGGCGTGCGGCAATTGCGTGATCCTGAAGCCTGCCGAGCAGACTCCGCTGAGTGCGCTCAGACTGGGCGAGCTGGTTCTCGAAGCAGGATTCCCCGAGGGTGTATTCAACATCCTGACCAGCTTTGGGCCCGGAGCCGGCGCCGCCATCGCAAACCATCGAGATATCGACGGCATCTCATTCACCGGCTCGGTTTCGACCGGCCGGGAGATTCTCAAGGCGGCAGCCGTCAATCTGAAGAAGGTCACCCTGGAGCTGGGCGGCAAATCTCCCAATGTCATTTTTCCCGACGCCGACCTGGAAGCCGCTCTGCCCGGTGCGGTAACGGGAATCTTCCGCAACCAGGGGCAGGTCTGCTTTGCGGGTTCCCGAATCTTTGTACAACGCGACATGTACGAAGATTTCCCCGACCGCTTCGCGAAGCTCGCCGATGCAATTCCGATCGGTGACCCGCTCGATGCCGGCACCAAGATTGGACCGTTGGTGTCTGGTACTCAATACGATCGCGTTACCAGCTACATCCAGTTGGGCACCACCGAAGGCGCTTCGATCAAAACCGGAGGAACCGATCGGCCCTTGCAGAAGGGCTATTTCATCAAGCCCACCGTATTCGTCGGCGTAAGTAACAAGATGCGGATAGCGCAGGAGGAAATATTCGGTCCGGTGGCGGCACTCATTGCGTTTCAGGACGAGAACGATGCCGTGTTTCAGGGCAACGAAACCACCTACGGGCTGGGCGCCGGAGTCTGGACCCGCGACATCAGCCGCGCCCACAAGGTCGCTAGAAGTCTCAAAGCCGGCATGGTGTGGGTCAACTGCTACGGAGAGGGGAATGCAGGCTCGCCGTTCGGCGGTTACAAACAGTCCGGAATCGGCAGGGAAGGGGGCAAATATTCAGTCGACTTTTACACACAGGTCAAGTCGGTTTTCGTGAAGCTCTAGGAACTTGCGGGGCTGGTCGAGCGCTCCGGCGCTCGACCACAGCTTCGCCAACTGAGCAGGCGCGACTCTGAGTTGAGCGCGCCGGCCTCCCCTGTCGCATCGCTTCGGCTGAACCCATATAAGTGTTTGCGCAACAGATTTCTTGTCCAGGAGGACCATCATGGCGCTCAGCGCACGGAATCATTTGAAGGGCGAGATCACAGACGTATTGCTCGGAACCGTCACTGCTCTAATCACCATCAAGGTGGGCGACAATCTGATCGAGTCGGTAATCACCAAGCACAGTGCCGAAGAGATGAAACTTAAGAAGGGCGACAAGGTTGTCGCCGTAATCAAGGCAACCGAGGTCATGGTCCAAAAGGACTAAGCGTGAGGTTCCGGGTTACGCGAAGCCGCTGGCTGACAGCCGAAGTTCTCGTTGGCTACGTTCGCGCCCCCGGATATTGCCACCATGTAGCTGGTGCTAGGCTTGCGAGGGGAATCTTGGGGTGAAGGTGGCGGTAAAGCTTAAGGCGTTATAGGCGATCGTGCCGGGCAAAATTGTGCCGCTGGGGTCGCTGAGCGAAAAGTTCGACGGATTGATTGGTTAAAGGTGGCGGAAACCGCCGCATCTGCCGAACGCCAGTCGCTTCGTCCTCGTCGGCATCAACGAGCTGATCACTGCTGCACCAGCGACGTATCCGCTGCCTCACCCCGCTGCCGTCCCCAGCATAATCCACGAATCAATAAGCGTCGCCGACGTTTCAAATTTCTTTACATAATCGCTTTGTGTTGCGAACCCTGAAACCCGATCGGTGTGGTCAGGCAGAATTGGATCAATAGCGCCAAACACGTCGTTGATAACGCCCGATTATGGCTGTTCCATGTCAAAGCGGGGCAGATCAAGCCAACTGTGGCGCCATTGAAGTTCCTCGGACCTCGACCCTGGTCAGGCTTTGGGTTTGCAAACGACCTGATTAGCTGGGAGTCTGGCTTAGAATTCGAACTGGAAAATTCCGGACTACTAATGATACGACGGATCGGACGTTTATTTCTCCAGCCGCTGCCAGCACGTTTGCTGCTGCTTCGGCTTCTGGACTTGCAAATAGGGTTTCTACCCTACGAGACAAAGCTCAGTGTTGAGTCGATCGCGCGGGCGGATTATGGCTTTTGCCTTCTGCATGCCGCACGCTTGGCGAAACAACTCGGTTACGCCAGCATATCGGCGATCGAGTTCGGAGTGGCCGGGGGAAACGGGCTGGTAGCACTCGAGATGCACGCCGAGCATGTGGCCCGCTGCACCGGCGTGAATGTGGCAATCTACGGATTCGACACAGGGGCTGGAATGCCGCCACCGGCCGATTTCCGCGACATGCCCTATCTCTGGCAGTCGGGTTACTACAAGATGGACGTCGAGCGCCTCCGAGCCAGGCTGCGCAAAGCAAAGCTCGTCCTAGGTCCGGTTGAGGAGACAGTCCGGCGCTTCTGCGAGCAGGAGGATCCACCGCCGATCGGCTTCATCGCCATCGACCTCGATTACTATTCTTCGACGCGCAAAGCTCTCAACATACTTGATGCGCCTTTCCGATACCTACTTCCACGAATCGCCTGTTATGTAGACGACATCGTAGGCGACGTCTATGACGCCTTCAACGAATACACAGGTGAACTTCTGGCTATACGCGAGTTCAACGAGAGCAAAGACCACATTAAGCTCGCGCGGGTGCGAGGGCTGCGCTTTTTTAACGGACAAATACCCAGGCAGTGGCATGAGCAGGTCTTTGTAGCCCACCTATTCACTCACCCCGACTATGGTCGCCCGCTGTACGGGCCAACCCAACAACTGCCGCTCGTTCAAGGCTGACGCGTTCAGCGTCTAAAACCATTTCGCTATGGGGTTGACCTGCCGCGTGGTCTCGCTTGCCGCCATCAAAACCGTACGAATCCGCGGCGGCTTCCGATCGACCTCGGCGGCCTTAGCAATCAGTTTGAGCACTGTATTAGCCCCTATTTCGCCGAAGCTCGGCGGCGCTTCGATAAAATCCCAGCGTCCTTCCCTGAATTCGTTATACTCGTCAATCGCGCCGCTTTGATGTGATCCGTAGGCGCCAATGCAGGCTAGCCCAATTGCTGCGCGAGTGAAGCGTTGATGCTGGCGAATGTTGCGTCAATTCGCAGCGGCGCATTAGGCCGCGCGTACATCTGCGCCAGATACTTCTGCAGGTTTGGGAAGCCTTCGAGCAAATGGACCTCGTTGGCCCAGTCCAGGGTGTACGCGAGCACGAAATCACCGACAGTCACCGAATCTCCTACGACAAACTGGCGGCGGTTCATGTGCTCTTCCAGCACGCGAGCCATCGGTTCGAAATCCTCACGGGCCAGCGCCACCTCGGCTGGCAGACGCCGGTCTTCTGGATACTGCGAAGTGTGCCGCGCTATGCGCCACAGCGGCTGCTCGAGCTCAGTCGCGGCGAACAGGAGCCACCGGTTGAGTTCAGCTCGCTGGTAGAGTCCGGTCGGAACCAGGCCTTTGTCGGGATATTTCTCAGCCAGGTAGAGCACGATCGCTACAGACTCCGTGAGCACCAGGTTGCCGTCGACGAGCACGGGTAGCTTGCCGGCAGGGTTGATGTTGAGGAATTCGGGTTGGCGGTGTTCGCCGGCAACCATGTTGACGGTAACGGACTCGAATTCGATGCCCAGCTCCTGAAGCGTCCAGCGCACCCGTATCGAGCGAGTGGGGGGAAATTCGAATAGCTTCATGGCATTCTCCATTTAGCGCAAGACCGGAGTTGCTCAGCAAAATTGTCCTCGCGCCCATTCGCTCCGGCCCCGTGCGGTTGCGTGATGTTGCATAGACAAGTCGCCTGGGGCGGTCCAGGATCGACACTCGGCCCAGCGCTGTTCGCGAATCTTTGGAATCCTCACATCACGAAGACTCGTTCTCTGACCGGCTTGCCATGAGTACAACCGCCATGACGTCCGCTTGTTTGCAGCACTTAACGTCCCTCGGCACCGGGCTGGGAGGGCACTCAAGGCGTCTCGCCGTCCGTCCCGGGGATTCTCTTAGGGAACGACTTTTTTCGCGCTCTGTAATTTTTGCGCATTTGAAGAAGAGTTTTTTTGAGCAGATAAATCCTTGCCATTACAACCAATCACTCATGAGCTCGAGCCGCAAATTAGAAGAAAACAGCCGGAATTCCGCAAGCTTCCGCGTAACCGTGCATGGACGTTGGTCAAGTGTGAAGAATTGGCAAGCTTTTCCGATCTTCATCACCCTTTCATCACCCTTCTGGCAGTGCATTAAATCGGGTCCGGATTTTGCGCATAAGATCCAGCTTCAGCATTTGCACCGAGGAAGACAAAACAATGCTCATTTCTACAACTATGAACGACCGCAACCTACGAATAGCGATTGAATTACTCATTGAGGCAAGGGCTATCGACCCGACCATGGTGTTGAGCAAAATGAAAGAGTACCAGCATCGTCTTATGCAAAAGAAGGAACTCCACACGCTCGATGCCTTAGCCGTCGCTCGGCTCATCTCAGCTCTGGGATCGGCATCGCGATCAGTTGAAGAAAGGGGATTCACGTTCCACTCGGCCAAATAGGGTACGATGGCTTTTTCGAGACTTCTGAACTCAATCGGTAGTTGCCGCTGCGAATGCCTGCTAGTGTTCACCGTCGTTTCTGTATCATTCGGTAAAAGTTACACGTAAGTCTTTTCAAGCTCAGCGGTTATACCGGTGCGCCATTGCCGGTAAGCGCCCCCCAAAAAAATATTGACATCGTTGCGCCAAATATCACGTAGAATAGTTCTAGCTGAACCATCTTTTTGACTTCCGCTTGCGAAAGCCGGAATGGCAATCAGCCGTTCCGGGCCAGTAAACCAGGAATACTCAGGAGAGGAGGATAATCTATGCGAAGCTTACACCTCACTTCATTGTTGTCCGGATTGCTGCTGTTGGCAGTAATGGCTCTGGCTATGCCGTCGCCATCCTTCGGACAGCTAGGCATATCAGTTACCATCGCACCGCCGATGCTGCCGGTGTACGAGCAGCCGGTCATTGCGGGCCCAGGCTATATCTGGACTCCAGGTTATTGGGCCTGGAGCCCTGAAGAGGGCGGCTACTTCTGGGTGCCCGGAACATGGGTGCAGCCACCGCAGGTAGGGCTCCTCTGGACACCCGGTTATTGGGCCTGGGGCGGTAACTCATTCATCTGGAATGCCGGGTATTGGGGCCCCGCGGTCGGGTTCTACGGCGGTGTCAACTACGGATACGGGTATACCGGTGATGGCTACGGGGGTGGATATTGGAGGAATGGAGCTTTCTTCTATAACCGCTCGGTGAATAACATAACGAATGTGAATATCACCAATGTTTATGAAAGGCCGATTCCGAATACTCTCTCGATCCGCAATGTAAGCTACAACGGCGGCAACGCCGGATTAACTGCACGCCCGACTGCCGCACAAGTGGCCGCTGCGAGAGCGGAGCATATTCGCGCGACGTCGGCGCAGCTGCAGCAGGAACGCGCCGCCAGCAGCAATCGTCAGCTATTCGCGGCGGTGAACCATGGCAAGCCGCCGATCGCGGCGACCTCGAGGCCCGGAGAATTCAACGGCCGTGGCGTGATCGCAGCGCGCGCAGCGGCTCCCTATCATAGCGCCGCGAAAGCAGCGTCAAATCGCGCCGGTTCAAGCAACGAGGCCGCCGCTGCCGCGCGGCGTCCCGAGGTTGCTGAGCACGGTGCTCAGGGAAGGGCAATGCAACCTTCGCGCAAGACCGAGCGGTCCGCTCCCTCACGAGCTGAAAATGAGATGGCGCGACCGGGCACCGAAGCACGGCCACGCACCGAGGGCGAGGCCGCGCGGCCACGAACGGGAAACGAGATGGCTCGGCCTCGCACTGAAAATGAAATGACGCGTCCGCGGACCGAAAACGAGATGGCGCGACCGCGGATGGAAAGCGAGATGATGCGGCCGAGGGCATCTGAAGCTCCGGGGACCGCGATCGCACAGACCCACCGCATGCCAGAGGCTCGGCCGGCGCCGGAACGACGTCCACCCACGATGGAGCGCATGAGCGCACCAGGAACGCACATGAGTGGGCCCCAGCCGGCAGCCGTAGCGCATCCATCGGGTGAAAAGGACCGCCAACCGTAGGTTTGTTTTTTTATTGGCTAAAGGCGCTGCTTTTGGCGGGGCGCCTTTAGCCTCCCGCCTCCTCTGTCCGCAAAACTCGATCACCATCATGCAATACGGGCCCGCTCAACCGGGCGAACCCGCGCAGGCCGCGGAGGAATTACCGTCAGGTTGATACGCGGTGACTTCAGGACTGGCGGCAAATTTGGCCATACGCATCAACAGGCCGCTACCGAAGCCATCAAGACCGCGCTGAATTTAGTCAACCACACGCCTGACTTAAACGGCCGTGCGGGTGCGGTCGATGTGTCTTCCTCGACACGCTTTTCTCTTCATTGCGGCGCGACAGCCCCGCTTATCCACGGCTTTGCCGACCTGAATTTCCAAACCGACCCGGGTTAACCCTGCCCGACCAATTCTGACCTTTGTAGTAGCTTGCCAGCCCTAACGTGTTCCTGCGGTCTCGTTTATGCTAGGAGATATGTCCGGGGTTAATCCGAGGGCGGTCCCGGCAAGAGAAGAACGCAGATGTAATGTCGGAAAAGCCTTCCAGCCACCGTTCAGGCCCCGGCGCATTCGTCGGACGTGAACATGAACTCAGGGAACTGGACGCCGGTCTGGACGATGCCCGCTCGGGCCGTGGGCGCTTCTTCCTGGTAACCGGCGAACCCGGTATCGGCAAGAGCCGACTGGCCGATGAGTTGGCCACACATGCGGCAACCACCGGGATGCTGGTGTTGCGTGCGGCATCGGGGGAGGGGGGCGGCACTCCTGCTTACTGGTCTTTCATTCAGTTGATCCGCGCCGCGATGGGCGGTGCGGACCGCGATAGCCTGCTCAAGCGGTTGAGCGCAGAGTATGCGCCTCATGTAATACAGGACCTCGCGCAACTCATTCCCGAGTTGCGCCAGTTCGCTGCGGTTCCGGCACAACTCTCCACGCCATCCCCGCCGGAGCACGAACCAGAGCACGAGCAGGCGCGTTTCAGATTGTCTGAATCGATCACCATGATGTTCAAGACTCTGGCCGGCATTACTCCGGTGATGCTGGTGGTTGAAGACTTGCATGATGCCGACCACGCTTCGCTTCTGATGCTGCGATTCGTGGTCCGCCAGCTTAAGGATGCACCGGTCCTGATCCTCAGCACGCACCGTGTGATCGAGGTGGAGCGCTCACCCGCGTTATCTCACCTGGTTGGTGACCTTACGCGTGAAGGCACCCAGGTTCCGCTTTTCGCCCTGAGCCGGGCGGATACCGCCCGGATGATCGAAGAGCGCGCCGGCGCGCCGGTGGGGCCCCGATTAGTGTCGGACATTTACCAGGCGACGGCAGGCAATCCACTTTTTATCGACGGGCTGGTTCGGGTCCTCGCCGCCGAGGGAAGACTGCGCAATGCCAAGCGGCTGAACCTCGCGGCCTTCAGAGTTCCGGACGGGATGCGGCAAGCCATCCACCGTGCACTTGCGCTGCTTTCGGATCGCTCGGCGCTGGTCACCGCGGCCACCATCGGGCAGCAGTTCGAATTAAAATTTCTGCAGCGCGTGACCGAGATACCGACTCCACAACTCCGGGATGTGCTACGCGAGGCTGCGGCTGCGGGAGTTGTGACCCCGCTTTCGGACGACGGCAGTTTCATGTTCGCTCATGCCCTGATCCGCAACGCCCTTGGTGAAGAACTCAATTCCAGCGACCGCGCCCGGCTGCATTTGAAAATCGGGGAAGCTCAAGAGGAGCTTTACCAAATGGATGTTGAGACGCACTTGGCCGAGCTCGCTTACCATTTCCGCCAGGCGGGCGATACCAGGCGGGCGGTCGCATATTCGATCCGGGCGGGCGAGCATGCACGGGCAGTGTTTGCTTACGAAGAGGCGGTCGCGCACTGGCAGGGGGCGTTGGACCTGATGCCCGAGCGAGGCGAAGATCGGCAGCGTCGGGCCAGTCTGCTGGAGCGCACGGCTCAGATGCTTGGTCTGACCGGCGCATCACCCGACCAACAGTTCAAGTACCTGCGCCAGGCCTTGAACCTGTACAAGGAGCTTAGACAGGCGGAAGCAGCGGCCCGAGTTGAAGCCCACATCAGCGGCTGGCTCATGGTGCGTGATCCCGGCACCAAGGTCTCGCGTGGCTTGGAGGACGACTCGAAGACGTTGACCTCCGAGCGCGAAGGAGTCGAAGAAGGGACCTCCGGGGTGCGCCTTCAAGTCCGAGCCGCCGCCGCGATGGACGCTTTGCAGGTTGAGCAGGCATTGGTTCTTTCGGGGCGGGCGATGGAGATGAGCGAGCAGCGCGGCGATTGGGCAGGTTGGACGTACGCGGCTGTCTCGCAGGCCATTGCATTGTCTGCCGGCGGCAGGTTGGAGCAGTCATTGTCACTGATTCGCCGGGCGCTGTTGGTGGCCGAGCGGCTTCCTGACAGCCTTCCCGGCGCAGGACTAGCCATGCAGTTGAGCTTTGAGCTGTTCTGGTTACGCGATCCCGCGGAGGCAGTAGCCCCACTGGAGCACGAGCTGGCTCAGCCGCGCCTCACTGAGGCCGCGCTCCTTCGCGATGCCATATCCGATTGGCTGAGTCTCGTTCAGGCTCTGCGAGGAAACCTGCATGTAAACCAAGGGACCATCGGCCAATCTCAGCGGGTTTGGTTGCAGTATGAAGGTGTGATTGCCTTTTATCGGGGTGACTGGGTACGCGCCGAGCAGGTCCTGACTCAAGCCGTCAATAAGGCTCATCAGGCCGGGAAACACAATCCAGCGTGTGGTTATCGGACCTGGTTGGCCACCGTACGCCGGATGCTGGGCCAGTATTCGGCGGCTGAGACGCTCCTGCAAGAAAACCTCCCCATCGTGGTAGCTGGCCCGCACGTCATCTATGAAATGCATGTCCGGCAGGAGTTGGCCCGAATCTATGCCGAGACCGGGCGACCCGCAGAGGCGCATCCTCACCTTGCGCGATGCCGCGAAATAATAATGGGGGGCGAAGACTGGCGCGGCCTGGTCGGTCATATCGCTCGCGCCGAAGCCGCCATCGCCGCGGCGGAATCCCGCTTCGAAGACGCTCAACCGCTGTTCGAAAAAGCCGCGTTCATCCACCGCCGCTACCAGGTGCCGTTCGACCAGGCTGAGACGCTCCACTATTGGGGCCGCGCGCTGCTCGCGGCCGGAGAATGCCCTGCGGCGTTGGAGAAGCTGGACGCGGCGATCGAACTCTACCGGCGTTACGGAGCGGGGGAACGCTGGCTGGAGCGAGTGCAAACAGACCGCGTGCGGGCGCAAGCCGCCGCTGTCAGTGAGGCTCGCGCGACGCCCGCCGCCCGATCGCCCGGCGGCGAGCGCGGAGTAGAGCGGAGTGAAGACTCGGACTTGGCTGGCGGCTTTCACAAACAAGGAGATTACTGGATCCTGTCTTGGGCCGGCTTTGAGTCACGGCTGAAGGACCGCAAGGGATTTCATTACATCGCTTGGCTGCTGCGGCATCCCGGCCAGGAGTTTGCGGCCCAGGACTTGATTGCCGGCGTGGAGCCCGCCGGCTTGCCGGCCACGAGCGCGGGCAACTCCGATGGAGGACACTCCCCAACCGTCACCAGCAGTCTCGGTGACGCAGGCCCGGCTCTTGACGCGACGGCCAAGGCGCAATACAAGCGCCGCCTTGCAGATCTCCGTGCGGAACTCGAACTGGCCGAGCAGCTTAACGACCCGGGCCGAGCCGGCCGCGCACGCGGCGAGATTGAATTTATCGAAACGGAGCTCGCCGCTGCGGTTGGATTGGGAGGACGCAGCCGCAAGACCTCCTCACATGCTGAACGGGCAAGACTCGCCGTAACCAAGACCGTCAAAGCCGCGCTGAGCCAGATTCGCCACGCCCATCCCGAACTCGGCCGACACCTGACCCTGAGCATCCGGACCGGAAATTTCTGCGTCTACTTGCCCCAGCAAGCGGTCGAGTGGAGACTCTGACGGCTCAGGTACAATTTGTACCCGTTTCAGGGTACGCTGCGCCGCCGCATTTCACGCCCTCTTCATGAAAGACATCGGGGACCTCAGATCCGGACCCCGATATTTGGGGAAAGATGCGTGAACTCAACTCGTTTCCATGGGTCGAACTGGGGGTACTCGCTCCCGGCCAGTCTCATTATTGGTTTTTCGAACAACCACGCGAGCTTCGCGGTTGGGTGTTTCAGGCTACTGCCTACCCGGAAGCGCCGGATGCCGGCGAAGAGGACGCCGGGGCGGCGAGCCGGGTCGAAGTGACCGAGTTGTTCATCCTGCACCCCAGTCAAATCAATATAACGGTCACCAATTGTAACGACCGCTGGGCGGCGTACTCACTGTGGGTGGTCTCCGTCCCACCCCGAAACACGCGGCAGCATGCTCATCGCCGCCAAACCTTTAGCCGGTAAATCCGAAGCCTCAAAGCTGACCGCCGAATGCAGCCAGAACAGCCATGAAAATTCTCGTCCTTCATGACCTATACGGAAACATCAAATCGGTGGCGGTCGTCTCTGATGAGCCCGAGCGTCAAGCAGGGTTGCGGAACCAACGCGACGAGTCTGTGACGGAAGTGGAAGAGCAAGCGCTTGAGCCGCAAGAACTTCGCCGCAGTCCGCGCGATTTCTGCGAAAATTACCGGGTGGACACCGTCAGTGGCAGACTCGTGCGGAAAAATCGATAAGACCCCCGCGTCCCGGCCTCCAGGCCGCAGGCTGTGCGCTGAAGACTGCGTTGCTCACCCTTATGGCGGCCGCGATCATGCTGGGTAGACCGCACCCGCTCAGCGGTAGCACCGGTTTCCGCCAGGGAAGAACGGTACCGGGAGATATTCCGAAGACGCTATGATCCTTCGCAATCGACGCTGGACTCGCGCTGTTGGCTGATTCTCTCTCCTGACGCGCCAGATTCTAATTCGAGACGCTTCGTGAGTATTGGATCCGGCGCACGAGTTCTCGCCTATTACTAATATCCCACGTTGTACAATTTAGGACTCCTTCCGGGCGCAGCATCAGTTTGCCGGCAACCCCTCACTCCACAGCTCTAAATCATCAGTACAATTTGTGCGCTTTCCAGGGTACACATGTACTGCCGCTTTTCACGCCCTCCTTATGAATGATCGTTCCGATGACTGACTGACCTCTTGGTGTGGAGTTCGGGAGCGCTCGATGCAATCCGCTCTCAAAACCGAACGCTGCCGGAGACAGATGGGCAGCGAAGATGTGAATAGCATGTCCGGATTCGAAGCGCTCGATAGGAGCACTAGCAGGCAATGACAATGCCATCAGGCAAAAACAGCATTAGAGGTGAGCCAACAATGTTATATAGCTAATTCCACGGATGCCCAGATCAAACGTTCATAACTAAACAAACAGATCGGGAGGTTTGTTGATAGTAAAGACGTACCTCCCGGGCAATGAGGATGTCTCATGAACTTGCGAGTGAGTTTAATAGCGGCAACATTGTTCGCCGGACTGTGGCTTGCGACGCCGGCCCGCGCGGCTCTCTTTTTCTTCAGCACTGGCAACCCCGACGGCCGGCTCGGGGCGTTGTCCCGGCGCCCCAGCTCGGGGAAACTCGAGACCGAGACCGCCGACGACTTCATCCTGTCCCAGACCACCAGCATCGATCACGCGACGATTACCGGGCTGATCCCCCTGCGAACGCCTCTCTCGAATATCACTAATGTCGAGGTCGAGTTGTATCGCGTGTTCCCCAATGACTCTGTGCAGCCGCCCTCCGGGCACGTGCCGTCGCGGGCCAACTCGCCGGCGGATATCGAAATTGATGCGGCCACGCGCGATGGAAGTCTGAAAACGCTTGCATTCGGCGCAAGCCTGGTCAGTTCCACCTTCATGGTCTCGAACACCGTGGTGAACGGCATCATCAAAGCCCCGAATAATGTCACCAAGGGCGAAGGGCCGGCGAGCGGCGAAGAAGTCCAGATTACAATTACCTTCACTCCCCCAATCATATTGCCGCCAGATCACTATTTCTTCCGCCCCGAAGCCTTGGTGAACGACGGCGATTTTCTGTACCTGTCGACGCCCCGGCCGATTGCAGCCCCCGGAACGCCATTCGTGGGAGACTTGCAAGCCTGGATCCGCAATTCAGACCTGGCGCCGGACTGGCTTAGAATCGGCACCGACATCATCGACGACTCCACGCCGCCGCCGACATTCAACATGGCGTTTGTTTTGGCCGGCAATACAGTCCCCGAGGCTGGCACGCCCGGACAGGCCAATTGTCACGGTAAAAGCGTCGCCGCGCTGGCCCATCAGTTTGGTGGCCTTGATGGCGCCGCCTCAACCCTGGGGTTCTCCAGCGTCAACGAGCTGCAGGAAACGCTCGGGGAGTTTTGCCGGCTATAGGGTCGTGCTTGCGGCCTGCAACGTCCGGGATACGCCTCGGCTCTCACCCAGAGATCAGGCGTACCCGGACCAGCAAGCCAGCCTCAGTGCCGGGTGGAGAGACGAATGGTCAGGCATCCGACCGGCTCGAAACAGCGCGTCAGCGGACTTCTGTCTTTTAAAACCACTGAACTACGAAACAGTGCAAGACTGCGGTTAACCATAAGGCGAGGGAAGAAAAATGTACAAAGACAGATCATTTGGAGCAAAGAAGAAGTCGCGTCGAGGTCCGCTTTTGGCCGCCGCCATCGCGGCGCTGG
>Ga0126373_10002450_pt1 | contig 13710 bp, 8 predicted proteins | sample PanSoiMetPlot_11_FD_92545 | JGI IMG/M metagenome (GOLD analysis project Ga0126373, IMG submission 92545) | Tropical forest soil microbial communities from Panama - MetaG Plot_11 | ecosystem: Environmental > Terrestrial > Soil > Tropical forest > Bulk soil | place: Panama | collected 2016-02-17 | reverse complement strand
GCGGAGAATACTTTAAACGTGGCGATTTCCATCCCGAAAGTGGATATCAGAACGGCCTAGATTTGCTCCAACTACCCCAACCCCCGACCGCCATTCTCAGCTCTAATGGCCCCATGACCTTGGGCTTACTGCGGGCCATGCAAGAGCGAGGCGTGCGCTGTCCCGAGGAGCTCAGCGTTATAGGCTTCGACGAGCCTGTGCCGGATAGCTACGGTTTTAGCGTTAGCACATTGTTGCGTCCGGAACTGACCGTGATCGCGCAGCCGGGTTATGAAGTCGGACAGCAAGCCGCAAAAACGCTGCTGAAGATGGGGTCAAGCCATCGCCAGGAAGAGGGTGCAGCAACTTGTACGTTGAAGGCCGAATTGCGCATTAGGAAATCTGTTGCTCCACCGGCAGCATCGAGCTGACGACTTCGGGTTCGTACCATTCCGTTTCCAGGAGAATCTTGGCTAAATTTTCTTTTGCCGATCGTAGGCGCAACTCGGCAAAGCGCAGAAAACCCATTCTTCAAAAGGGCTGATTGGTAGAATCCTGGGGCATGCGCCAAGAACGGACCTAGTCTAATCGATTAGAAGCATTCATTGAGACCGCGCTGTTTCCACACCTGACGGTGAGTGGAAACTTCTGTGACTCGCATTTAGGGCTGGGGGCAAACATTAATACGCGACCCCTAAGGAGAACTCGCTTGATGAGACTTATTCTTTTGGGAGTGCTGGCATCTTGGCTCGGCGTAGCTTCTGCGGTTCTCGCCCAGGATACTACCTACAACGGTCTTGGCAACGAGCTAAGCAACGTTTATCGCACCTCGAACGCGAAATCCCTGTCCATCAGTCCTGAGAATTTCACGGGCGAAAAGGGCAAGGGTGGCGTGTCGGAGAAGGGTGTAGCTTCTCGGGCTGCGCGCGACTTGGGACAGGGCTGGAAGGTAAATCCATTCGTCGTTATCAACCCAGGTGCGGCGTTCACTCTTGCGGAAATCAATGGTCCCGGTCTCATCGAGCACGTTTGGATGACCCCGACGGGGAATTGGCGTTCATCCATCCTTCGCATGTACTGGGACGATGAAAAGGATCCATCCGTAGAAGTTCCGGTCGGAGATTTCTTCGCCATGGGCTGGGGGAAATATGCGCGTGTGTCCTCGCTGCCCATCTGCGTGAATCCGGGCAGCGCTTTCAACTCGTACTGGCCGATGCCGTTTCGCCACAAAGCCAGGATTACGATGGAGAATCTCGATGAAAAACCTATGGTTGTCTACTATCAAATCGACTACACGCTCAACGAGATCCCGAAAGACGCAGCTTACTTTCATGCGCAATTTCGCAGAGTGAATCCTTTGCCGTACAAGCAGGTTTACACGATCGTGGACGGGATTAAAGGCAAGGGGCAGTACGTCGGCACGTATATGGCCTGGGGAGTGCATAACAATGGGTGGTGGGGTGAGGGCGAAATCAAGTTCTACATGGATGGCGACAAGGAGTTTCCGACGATTAATGGCACGGGCACGGAAGACTACTTCAATGGCTCATATGATTTTGAGAATCAGGTGACGCACCAGTACGAAGAATTCAGCAGCCCCTATTCCGGATTGATTCAGGCGCTCAAGCCAGATGGCCTCTATCAAACGCAGCAGCGATTTGGCTTATACCGCTGGCACATTGTCGATCCCATCCGCTTCGAGAGCGATCTGCGGGTGACAATTCAGGACCTGGGATGGCGCGCAAATGGGACCTACCTTCCACTGCAAGACGACATTGCTTCGGTGGCCTTCTGGTATCAAGTCGAACCGCATGCTCCGTTCCCGAAACTACCGGGCAAAAATGAATTAGAAATCGACTAGCATGGGTGCACTGGCTAAGCGGCCGGCACGTGGCATGCGATCGCGAGCCGGATCGCATGCGAATGCCACACGTATAAAAGTGGCATTGACCCCATAAAACCCTTTCTGCCACGAGTTCTCGTTCTATTCAATTAAGACGACCGCTCACGCTTGGGTACCAGCCAGCTGCTCGCATGTCGGTCTTTGGCGTTCAGTTACCGGGGCGGTGGTCACGATGCGCTGAGACTCGCTTCCCAACCCCTTCCTTTTTCTAGATTACCTTTCCGGCTGCAGTTGCAGCTCCAACAGCGTAACCGTAAACGGCGGAAAATCGTGTTCGAAAGCTGTTCCATGGTTGCCGAAGTTTTTCGTCGTTAGGGAAACCCGTTTCGGCTGGTCAGGCAGGTTCATCGCTTCGGTGTCCGGCGTTCGACCGCTGTCTCCAAGCACAAACAGCTCCCCTGCTTCGACCGAGCCGATGCCGGAAGCCAGCTGGAATTTAACCTTGTGAGTATCCGGTGTGGAATTCACCCCATAGATTCTGAGTGCCTTGCCATCTGGACTCAGGTTGGCATTCAGGTCCGGCTCCGCGAGATAGAACGAAAGCGTACTGTTGCGCTGCAATTTTAGCGCGTACGATCCCGCTGCGCGCTGGTAAAGCACTTGTGCGAAGTAGTCAGGGATTTCGAATAGATAACCCGGCCCTGGCTGCAACTGTCCGCCGGCAAAGCTGTGCGAGAGGTTCGAAAGGTTCGCGATCTCCACGAGATCGGCGTAGCGGTGCAGCATGTTTTGATAACGAGAACACACCAGAGCATTCCCTAAGGTGTGCAGCATGCCCCGTTTCAGGCCCCAGTCTCCGGCCGTTGCATTCCATTCTGTGACCGAGAGCCGAATGTCTTTGCCGATTCCGTCATGTTCGATCTCGTCGCGCAATTGCTTCAGCTCGTTTTCAGTGCCATTCAAGTCTCCTACGGAGTACTGATGGGGCGATAAGAAATCGAGCACCGGGCCCGCCATGCGGACAGTGTTGGGGCTCGGATACGACGAGGAGATCTTGATCGACCGGTCCACGCGCCGCATGGCTTCGCCGAAGGCAGTCAGCGACGCGTCGTATTCCGGGCCGCCCACCTCATTGCCAATTTCCCAGTACTTGACGTGATAAGGTTCGGGATGTCCGTTCTTTGCCCGCAACGCGCCCCATTTGGTGTCGACGCCACGATTAAAATATTCCACCTCATTGGCCGCGTCTTGCGGAGTTTTGCCTGTCCATCGCAGGCAGATTAGTGGCTCCGCTCCGATGTACTGCGCCAGTTGCACGAATTCTTCCACGCCGACAAAATTCTCTTGCGAGCCGCCCCACGGATCATCGGGGTAGGGGACCCGTGTGTCCCAATTTCCCAGCGTGTTCTCCCAGTCGAACGTTTCGATCGCGCTCCCCCCCAGGCGCACAATCCCCGGATTCATGGCTTTCAAGGCCTTCACCACATCCGGGCGCCACAACCCGAGCACCGCATTGCTGTCGATCAAATAGACCCGGTCCAGCCAGATGGTGCCGGGTCCCTCGAATTCGATGGTGAGGGTGGCATTCTGTACCGTGCGGTTGGCGGTGAGGACTTTCTCCGCCGCGCGCCACTCCGCACTGCCTTGCCCGAGAGATATCGGCCCGCTGATCATTCCGCCATCACCGTGCAATGATGCGCGCACGGGAACATTGCCTTCGCTGCGCAGATGCAAGTGTAGGCGATAGCTGTGGCCGCCCTCTACATAGAAGCCATCTTGAGAAATGCCCGCCCATGTGTTGGTCACTGGCAACTCGATTTTCTGCGAGCGCTTGCCGTTGAATGGATTCTGGGTGTCGTAAGAGTAAGTGGCCACGTGCACGCTGCCGTCCGGATACCAAGGACGATACGGCTTATCGACTGCAGCTTTGTACGAGTAATTCCAGGGCGTTTCTTCCTCAAAGCTGGTGGACTGCACCTGCTGCGAGGTCATCGACGGCAGCACATCGCAAAGCGGTTCCATAAATTGCCCGCCTTGCTTAAGGTCAATCGGTCGCTTACTGAGCCGCTCGTCTGTGATCGTTACAGCCTCCTCCGCGACCGGCTCCGGCACGGGTTCCACGCGAATGTCGTCGAACCACACTTTGCCGCTTTGGTTATTGAATGCGTTCAGCGCCACTGTAATACGGCCAGGCGAGGGCACCCGAAAAAGGAAACTTTCCTTTTGCCATTCCCCTGAATCCGGAGCGGACGCGCTATAACCCTGATCGCCAACCTGTGCCTCAATGCCAATCCGCTGCGCCCGCGGTGGAGGTCCCCACGAATCCACTTTGCCCGGCGAAACTTCCGACGCGCTCGACTTCACCCAGCCCGTGAGCCGCCACAAAGTCCCAATGGGAAGAAAAATGTCCTGGCGAAGTGTGAGGTGCACAGGCCGGTCGGCTGTGATCTGCAAGGACTGGTCGCCCTCCTTCGTAATGGCGCGGTCGGCAGTAATTGTAAAGACCTGCTTGGCTTCGGAGCTATCAATCTGCCAATACGCCGCTGGATTGGCGAACTCAAAACCGCCGTTCTTGAGACTGGGGTCGCCTCCTCCTGCTAACGCAATCAGAGAAAGCAGCGGGACCAGAGTGGGAAAACCGGCAAGTGGCCGCGAGCGCCACCATCTACGAAACACTGTCTTGAATCGCGACGCCAAGTCGAATTCTGCAATCTTCATTTATCCTCCTGCGGTTGAGGTGCGAGCGGCCCATCAAGCCGCCATCCAGCCTGGACCAAGAACTCGAGAATTTACTCAAGGCGCCGGCGCAGTGCGCTTTCTGGAACGTCTGACTCGCGGCCGCAAACCGGCCGGAGCGAGAGCCCAAGTCCTGTGCCCGCCGCTTCACTTCATGTTCGAATCCTGTCCCGGTCCGCCCGTCCAGGCAATTTTCGGAATTCGCTTTTCCACCGGCGGTAGGGGAGGAAACGGCACGTGCGGCTCTTTTTGATACCAGTACGCGACCGAAAAAATGTTGTCAGAGCGCAGATTGGCCTGCCCGTCTTCCATGGTCACGCGGATGGATTTATGGAATCGAACCGGAGCTTCAAGATGCCAGCGATACATCGTGAAACGCGAGCCCGGCTGTTCACCGGTAAATTCAACGATCCCAACCAGCGGGGTTGAATAGAGCTGGCCGAATCCCCAGGCGCCGTTGAAATAATCCTCGCCGCCAGTACCGTTGATCCGTGGTGCTTTCTCACCATCAATAAAAATCATGTCGTCGCCTTCATTCCACGCTCCCCACTGGTTGTTGAGCACGGACATAATCACGCCTACGAACTGCCCATCCCCTTCGGCGTTGAGGATTTCATAATTGTTGGCACCGGCTTTGTTAAACCACCGCGCGTCTTTGTGCGCATCGGAAAAGTCATTGCTGTAGAAGTTTCCCTTGTACCAGCCCTGGCAGGGAGTGCACTGGCGGTATTGGGCGTGGAAGTACGCTGTGTCCTCGGGGAGTGAAGGCAGCTTTACCCAGTCGATATTCCAGTAGTAATCGGTGATGGGTTTGCTGCCTTCGTTCGCGATGGTGATCCGGCCGTGCTGGCGGAAGGGCATCGGGAAATACGAGTTCAGCGCCTGCACCGGATTTACCGTGATTAGCGCCGATTGAAACACGGTCTGAGTTCCGAACGCGATACCGAAAAAGTTCCCCAGAGGAGCTTCGACGCTGGGGCTGGTTTCCCCGTCCCAATAAGCGCGAATTACGACTCTCTGATGCGCGTAGATCTCCGACCACGGCGGAATCGTCGTCCAGATGTGGCGGATTTCGCCGGGGCCGTCGGAGTCGAAGATGGTGACGGTCTGCCCGGGATCGACGGAAACGTAGTCGTGGTTTCCCCCGCTGCGGTCAAAACTCGAGGCCCGCTCGGACTCGTAGTTGTTCAGTTTAGGCAGATCTGAAACCGGAAATTGCTGCGCCCACAATACCGACGGAAAGAAGAAAAGAACCGGCCAATGCTTTTTCATAAGACCAGATCCCCACTTAAACGCTTTCACAAAATTCGAACCGCATGCCCCCGTTCTGCAGATCGCGCGCCTGATTCAGTGCGACTCGCGCGGCACTTCCGCGCCACTCGAGCCCACCAGGAAATCCAGATCTGCACCCTCGTGGGCCTGGAGGACGTGATCCACGTACATCTTTGCCCACCCGCGCTTCGGCCGGGGCGGCGCTACCCATTTGGCGCGACGCTGTTCGAGGACGGCATTGTCCACCTCGAGCTGGAGCGAACGTCCCGGCACGTCGAGGCTAATCACGTCGCCGGATTCGACCAGAGCCAACGGTCCGCCGATGGCGGCTTCCGGCGAGATGTGCAAGACGACTGTGCCGTAGGCGGTACCGCTCATGCGTGCGTCGGAAATGCGGACGATATCTCGCACTCCGTTGCGCAACAACTTCGGCGGAATTGGCATATTACCCACTTCGGCCATGCCGGGATAGCCGCACGGTCCGCTGTTCTTCAGGACCATTACGCAATTCTCATCGATATCGAGATTCTCGTCGGGCACGCGCGCGTGCAATTCTTCAACGTTTTCAAACACCACCGCTCGTCCGCGATGCCGCAAAAGGTGTTCGCTGGCTGCCGAGGGCTTGATAACCGAGCCATGCGGCGCAATGTTGCCTCGCAAGATTGCGATCCCGGCATGCGGTTTCAAAGGCTGGGAAAAAGGTCGGATGACTTCCCGGTTCCAGCACTCGGCCTTGGCGACGTTTTCCCAAATCGTCTGGCCATTGGCAGTGATCACGTCGCGGTGCAGGATGCCAGCCTCGCCGAGCTCGCGCAGCACGACCGGCACTCCGCCTGCGTAGTAGAAGTCTTCCATGAGGTGTTGACCTGATGGCAGCAGATCCACGAGGCAGGGCAAGTGCGAACCTAGGCGGTCCCAATCATCAAGACAAAGCGGCACGCCCACGCGTCTCGCCAGCGCGAGCAGATGAATAACGGCATTAGTGGATCCACCAATCGCGGCGTTATTGAAGATGGCATTCTCGAACGCCGGGCGCGTGAGAATCCGCGACATGCGAAAATCTTCGCGGACCATGTTCACGATGCGCCGCCCAGTCAGTTGCGCCAGCGTGTAGCGGCGAGCATCAGCCGCGGGAATCGCGGCGTTCCCTGGCAGACTCATGCCCAAAGCTTCAACCATGCTGGCCATGGTGGACGCCGTTCCCATCGTCATGCAATGTCCGCGAGATCGGTTCATGCAGCTCTCGGCCTCCAGGAATTCGCAGAGCGGGAGGTTGCCAGCCGCCAGTTCGTCGGCCATTCGCAATAGGCTCGTGCCGGACCCGAGTTCCTTCCCGCGAAATCGTCCCTTCAGCATGGCTCCGCCGGAAAGACCGATGGTCGGCAAGTCGCAGGAAGCTGCGCCCATCAGCAGTGAAGGAGTGGTTTTGTCGCACCCCATGAGCAGAACAACGCCGTCGATGGGATTGCCGCGGATGGATTCTTCCACGTCCATGCTGGCGAGGTTGCGAAACAGCATCGCGGTCGGCCGCAGCTGCGATTCGCCAAGCGACATCACGGGGAACTCGAGCGGAAATCCGCCAGCCTCCCACACGCCCTTCTTGACCCAGTCGGCGAGCTCGCGAAAATGAGCGTTACAGGGATTGAGTTCGGAAAAGGTATTGCAAACGCCGATCACCGGCCGGTCTTCAAACAGGTCGTGGGGCCAGCCCTGGTTCTTCATCCAGCTGCGATGACCAAAACCGTCCTTGTCTTTCTTTCCATACCAGTCCTGGCTGCGCAATTTCTGCATATAAACTCCTCTTCGGGAAAGGATTCCATGAGTTCGATTCCAATCCGTCGTGACACGCCCAGCTGCAGGCGTGGCGTATGGGCTAGTTCTACCGGCAGTGGTTGTTCGTGCGGCACGTCAGAAACGGAGCTGTTCCAGATAGGCATAGCTTACGCGAGCCGTTTCCATCGAGTTTGTCGGGTTGTCGTGTTCGACAAAGTAGTGCGTGATGCCTGCCTGTTCCGAATGGGCAAAGATGCGCTTCCAGTCAATAATTCCTTTGCTGACATCGGCCAGAATCGTCATCCTCTCTCCTTCAAAACGGCCCGCGCGCAGACTGGCAGTGTCCGGAACTTCATGGACATCTTTCACGTGTACCATGACAAAACGCCCTGGATAGCGCTGAAAATACTTGACCGGGTCCTGCCCGCCAACCGTGATCCAGCCCAGATCCATTTCCATCTTGACCAGATTGGGATCGAGATTCTCCAGCAGGATGTCGTAGGGAAGTTTCCCATCCGCTAAAGGAACAAACTCGATCCAGTGATTGTGATAAGCCAGTTGAATGCCCGCTTTCTTGCTGGTTTCCCCGGCGCGATTCAGAACTTCTGCGGCATGCTTCCAACCGTCAGGTTTGTTTCGGACTTCTTCATCAACCCAGGGATTCACAAGATAGGTGCGGCCAACAATCTTATTGTCCTCAATAACCTTTGACCAATTCGTGGTCATACTTTCCCAATCCACGTGGTACGAAGGCGAAATCAAGCCATGGCGTGCGAGGGCTGCGCGCATAGCTTTGGGAGAAGGAAGATCGTGGCCTTTGCCGGATTCGACCTCGCGGTAACCAATGGTGGCGAGCTGGGCCAGCGTGCCGTCATAGTCCCGCTTGAGCGCGTCGCGAACTGTATAAAGCTGGATACCAATAGTCTTGATGCGATGCGCCTCTTCTCCGCGTGCCAACTTGCTGGCAACTGTCGCCGCCAGTGCCGTCCCAGAAAGAGCGCTTAGAAAAGTTCGCCGGTTCATGGGTGAAGTTCTCTCCTTTTTGCTGGGACACCTAACAAGATCTTGTCCTTTGCGACCCGAAATGACTTGCTAGCTTGTGATCCTCCTGGCGACCGGATCCCAGACCGCAGCGGTGCGCTGGAAGTACGAGTAATTCGCCAGGTGACACCCAAGGGCCGCATGGTTGCCGAACTCTTCGTTTTCCACCAGCCGCTTGCGGGAACGCACGGCGGCAAAAAAATTTGCCTCGTGGTGGACCACGTCGCTGTAATCATCCGGCAGCGCATGGATCTCCGTTTGTTCGTCCAAGGTGAAGTCCGAAGCGCCGGGCAGGGGATGTTCCGCCTTCCATTTCCCCAAATACTCGTCGCGCATGGCCGTCGGCCACCACGACACCGTGTACTCATCCGGCTCGGACCGCACGTTTTGCGGCGTGTAGGCGACGGTCGAGTCCCGGATGATGAGCGTGCCCTTGGTTCCGTAGAATCCGAAGAACTCGCCCTGAGCGTTATTCAAGTTACAGCGCAGCATGACGCGGAAATTTGGATAGTCGTAGAAAGTCTCAATCAGATCGGGGAAATCGCGGCCATCTTTGTAGTGAAATAATCCGCCGGTGGATTGAGCGCGCTGCGGCACCGTATCGGTTCCTGTGACGAAGTGAATTCCCGAGATCAGGTGAACAAAAAGGTCGCCAACCAGTCCCGATCCGTAATCGGTAAAACAGCGCCAGCGAAAGAAGCGAACCGGATCAAATGACCGCTTGGGCGCGCCACCCAGCCATCTATCCCAGTCGATGGACTGCTCGCTGGCGTCGGGGGGAATCGGACAGACAAAAGCGCCTCCAAGCGAGTTACGGTCCCAATACGCCTCGATTGCGTAGACGTCGCCGAGCTTTCCGGAATCGTAAATCTCCTTCGCACGCGCATACAGGATGGAACTGACGCGCTGACTGCCGATCTGCACGATGCGGTTTGCCTTTTGGGCGGCTTCGACCATGGCAAAACCGTCCTCAACCGTGTGCGACATCGGCTTCTCACAATACACGTCTTTCCCCGCCGCGCAGGCGTCGACGAAGACTTTGCGATGCTGGTGGTCTGTAACAGCGATAATGACGGCGTCTATGTCTTGTCGATTAAGAACTTCTTTGTAATTACGGATGGCCGGAATCGTCTTGTTTAACGCCTGCCGCGCCGAAGTGTGGCGTGAATCGTAAAGGTCGCACACGGCAACACATTCGACTCCCGGCACCCGCAACGTGGAGCGAAGCAGTTCGCATCCCCGAACGCCAACCCCGATCGATGCAAAGCGCACGGTGTCGCTAGGTGCGACCGGACGGGGAGAAGCCCATATGCTCGCTGGCTGCAAGAGCGTATGTCTTGCGCCTACGCCAGATGCGACTGTGGCTGATCCTGCCTGAAGAAATTCACGACGATTCATGAGCTCCCCCTTTGCTCCTGGCAGTGTCTTCCTTCGCTTGCTCCAGTTATGACTCCCAGCGCCGGGAAACCATCCTATATCACCGCAACGAGTTTTAAAGCTTCAATCTGGATTGCAGAACGCCATCAAAAAGTGGTTCATGGACGCTTGGCGTAGTTCACCCGGACAGACACGATCTCAAATGGGTGAAAGGGAACAATCACCTGATTGCTGTTCACAGAAAGTTCGCTCCCAGACGGCTCCTCCATGAGATTCGTCAATCGGGCGGAACTTGCCCCTGCGGGAACTGTGACCATGGCATTGCCACTTTGGCCGGCCCATTCATAGAAGCGCAGCAAAAGCCCATTGCCATCCTCGGTTTTCTTCAACGCCGTGAGCACCAGGTCCTCGGGCTTGAGATCTACGTAAGAGTGTTCGGCTGGCAACGTGCCTTCGTGCGCTTCCGTCGGCATTGCTTGCAGCGTGGAATTAAATTCATAGCCCCGCCGCACCGTGAACGCCTGGTTCCAGTTACCTGCGTGTGGATAGAGCGAATAGCTGAAGTGCTGTTGTCCCCGATCGGCGTTGGGATCGGGAGATGCAGGCGAACGCAGCAACGACAGGCGAAGTACATTTCCCTTCGCGTCATATCCGTACTTCGAGTCATTGATAAGGCTGAAGCCATGTTTGCCGTCACCGATATCGGCCCATCGGATTGCTGGGACCTCAAATTTCGCTGCTTCCCAACTGTTGTTGCGCGTCGTGGGGCGGTTGATGGTTCCGTAAGGAATTTCGTATGTGGCTTCAGGACTACTGGCAGCCAGCGGAAAGGCCGCTTTCAGGAGAATGTGCGTTTCATGCCAGTCAATGTCGTTGCTGACGTCAACTCGCTTTAGGCCCGCATACATACTGATCTCCTGAACGAATTTAGAGTTCTGCCAATGGCGCGTGACTCGAATCGTTGCCCGCAGCGGGCCATGTTGCACCAGTTCCACCGAGTCGGCCTCAGTGAGCGGAGTGGACACCTTCTCAAAGTCGGCATCGATGTTCCAGGCGTCATACTCCTTGGGCTTATCCACAAATGCCATTAGCTGATTCCCACAACCGCCAGCAGCAATGGATTCAAACTTTTCTTTTTTGTCGTAGAGGCTGGTTATGCAACCGGTTTTCGGATCGACCGTCACTCTTAGCTGAGAATTTTCGAGCGATGTGCCGTGGGCGTTGAGATCGGTTAGTGGGGAACCTGCTGCGGGGACAAGATGCAGTACCGTATATCCCAAAGCTGGGACAGCATCGACTTTAGCCAGCAGGTGATACGTATTCGTCCGCGGCTGTGATGAGAGCACCTGCGCCAGCAGCGGTTTGCCGCGAGAGTCTTCTACCGTAACCCCACCGTCCGGTTTCCTGGGCATCTGAACATCGAACTCGACTAGGTCCGTACGCTGCCATGCCAGAGGGTTCCAGACAACCACCGGTACTCCCGGAGCTGCGTTTGTCTTTATTTGCGCGGAGAGCGTGTCGAGCGCGTGAGCGGTGGCGTCGTTCGCGATCCAGTGCACCACGTTGTAGTCCTGCTGCGCGTCTTGGTAAATCACACCAATTCCCGAGCCGGCCGCCAAATCATGGAATTGGTTGAACAGGACTTTCTTCCAAGCCTCGTTGAACTTTTCGCCGGGATAATCGCTGCCCTCCAACCATGCCATAGCTGAATATTTTTCCGCGTTCAGCAGCCATTCCTCACTGTGGCGCATGTTCCATTTGTGGTGGGCCTGAGTTGTAAAGACGCCACGATGGAATTCGAGATAGAGCTCATCATTCCATACCGGAAGCTCGATCTTCCCCTGCGACGAAGGCGGTAGTTCCGGCTTGGCCGCTGCAACGGTCTTGTAGTTCCAGACGGGAGAATTCTCAGTGTCCGGCTTCGTTTCCACGCTGGAGAAGAAACCCTGTGCGGACCCAAAATTGATTTCTGGAAATACTACGTCGCCTTTCGACCAACGGATTCCGCGGTCGAGCATGTCGCGCGTGGGGCCGCCGCCATGGTCGCCTTCACCAAAGAGGTGCAACGATTGCGTCAGTCCTGGATTCAGTGACTCGCCCTTCTTGAGATCGGAGGCCAGCTGCAGAGGCCGGATTTCGCCTCCGTAATCGCTGGGGAAATAGGTCAAGACCCGGCTGCCGTCAGGGGACTGCCACCAGAAAAGTTTCAACGGGAGCTGGTTGGTTTCGTTCCAGCTCATTTTTTGGGTTACGAAGAAATCGACTCCCGACTTTTTGTAGATCTGTGGTAATTGCCAGTTGTATCCGAAGGAGTCCGGGTTCCAGCCGATGCGGACGTCGACGCCGTATTTTTGGCGGAAGTAGCGTTTGCCGACCAGCAATTGGCGCACCAGCGACTCGCCGTCTGGCATGTTCAGGTCAGGCTCAACCCACATCCCACCAACCAATTCCCAGCGGTTCTGCCGGGCTCGTTCTAGGGTCTGCTGAAACAGCGCGGGATATTTCTGTTCCATCCACTCGCTGTACTGCGCCGCTGATTGCGCATAGTGCAGCTGGGGATATTCGTTCATCAATTGCAGAGCAGTGCCGAAGGTCCGGTGCACAACGTCCACGGTTTCGGTCCAAGGCCAGAGCCAGGCGGCATCGATATGCGAATTTCCGGTGGCCTGCACCGAGAATTTCTTGAGGAATTCGTTCGCCGGAGCCAAAACCGATTGAGCTTTGGTAATGGACGCCCCGAAGGCCTGCTGATCGCTGCGCCGCAAAGCATCAAGGTCCACCGCGGCTGATGCTGCTGCTACTCTGGCCATCACGTTGGGCGCGTCGCTTCCGAGTGATGGTGCCAGGCCCCCGGCGGCGAAAATCTCTTTCCACAACATCTGCGGATCAGGTTTTCCTGGGGAGACTTCGATCCGCAGTTCTGCGCCTTGGAAATGTTTGGTGTCTCTGCTGGAGGTCAGCTTGACCGCAACCAGGACTCGATCTCCTGGTTTTGCATTTTCGAAAAGAACAATCGGTTCGAGATCCTCGCCCATAGCGGCACGTCGGCCATTCAGGTAAACAATCTCGGGCCCCATGCCATCGGCATCCACATAGAACTGAAACCAGATTCGATCGCCAGTGACCTCATAGCCATTGACCGATTGCGGAACCTCGATCCAGGCGCGATACCACAGGGCATCCCTCGGATTGTCGGAGGGTGCTTTCACTGCTTCCCAAGTGGAGTCGTCAAGATCCACGGCCTCCCCGTGAGGCATATCCGCGGGGTGGATTCTCCATTGCGGCTGAGGCAAATTATCGAGCGTCGAAAGCTGCCGGATGACGTTTTGCGTCTTCATCGGCAATTTCTCAAGTTCTTGCTGTGCGCCTTCAGGTAAGGTTTGAGCCAGGACGGCCGGCGAAAGAAGCAACAGAATCCCAGCTAGAAGAATACCGATGTCCTGTCTAAAGTGGCGGTTTCGCGGGGAAGTATTCAAGCAATGCCTCCAAGCGATGAAAGTAACCGAGAACGCGCTGTTTTTCTGAGGAGTAACGTGTTGCGCGGCGCAGAAGGGATGTGACGGTACTGCAGTCTTGCTTGGCGAAATTTGCCAGTCGTCGACGTAGGCGGTTTATGACTGCGTCAGAATCTTGGCCTTCCCATGGTCCACATTCAGGTGATGCGGTCGTCAAGTTCAATCAGATTTCTG
>Ga0126373_10002449_pt1 | contig 13712 bp, 10 predicted proteins | sample PanSoiMetPlot_11_FD_92545 | JGI IMG/M metagenome (GOLD analysis project Ga0126373, IMG submission 92545) | Tropical forest soil microbial communities from Panama - MetaG Plot_11 | ecosystem: Environmental > Terrestrial > Soil > Tropical forest > Bulk soil | place: Panama | collected 2016-02-17 | reverse complement strand
GCGGGGACACGACTGGGGCCAAGGGCGCTTCTCGACGCTGGCCGGGTTCGTCGAGCCAGGGGAGTCGCTGGAGGCGGCAGTCGCCCGGGAGGTGTTCGAAGAGGTCGGAGTCTCGGTCCGCGATGTGCGCTACGTCGCCAGCCAGCCGTGGCCGTTCCCGTCGTCTCTGATGGTGGGCTTCGTGGCCCGCGTGGACGGCCATCCGCCGCTGCACCTAGATCCGAAGGAGATGGCCGAGGCGTACTGGTTCAGCCGGGACGAGGTGCGTCAGGCCGTCGCGTGGACCGAGAGCCCCCAAGCTCCAGACCCGAAAGCTCGGCTGAGGGGTGTCTCAGCCCGATTATCCATCTCGCGGTACCTCATCGACGGCTGGCTCGCCGGTCGTTGGTAAGCGAGATCGCGGGATGACGCGGGTCGTCCAGGCGTACCACCACGTCAGCCGTCCCGTCCGGGTCGACGTCCCGGTCGTATGCATCGAACGCGGGTAGCGTCCACGCCCACTCCAGCGCGGTTTGCCGGGCCCGGGCGGCGGCACTCACCGCCAGGTGGATCGTCACGTCGAAGGGCAGGCCGCGGCCGAGCAGCAACTCGCCGCTCACGAGCAGCACCGAACCATACGACGCAGTACGGCTTGGGTCCCGTGTCGCTCGGTTCGTCGCGGGATCACGTAGGGACGGTACGTATTCGCCGGAGCCGTCGGGACCGAGTGGGGCGAGCACCTCGCGGCGTAGCGCGGCGGCGTCAAGCCAGTCGTGATACGAGTCGACGTCCTCCCGGCCGTGCTCGAGACGTAGTGAGGCGTCGCGCCAGAATGTCTGCGCGCGGATGTGGATTGCCGGGCGGCCGCGGCTGCGCAGCGGCTCGATGAGCGCGCGGGCCACGTCGTCGGGTCCGGCAGCACGTGGCCCGTCCAGCGCGACGCGCAGCACCCGGCCCGGGATGTCGACGCCGACGAGGAACTCGGCCAGCTCGTCGGGCAGCCGGTCGGGGGAGATGGCGGCGTAGCGGCGCACAGGTCACGACCGTACCGACCTGCCCACCGAACCGTCGGTACCCGCTGGCACGATCGGGCGCGTGACTGACGCCGAGGCGGTGCTCGACGGGCTCGACCCCGAGCAGCGCGCCGCCGCGACGGCGATCCGCGGGCCGGTGTGCATCCTGGCCGGTGCCGGTACCGGAAAGACGCGGGCGATCACCCACCGCATCGCGTACTCGGTGCGTGCCGGAGCAGTGCCCGCGGGGCAGCTGCTCGCCGTGACGTTCACCGCGCGGGCAGCCGGAGAGCTGCGCGCGCGCCTGGCCCGGCTCGGCGCGCACGGCGTTCAGGCACGCACGTTCCATGCGGCAGCCCTGCGGCAGCTTTCATACTTCGCGCAGCGGGTGCTCGGCGGTGCCATGCCCGAGGTGATCGACAACCCCACACGCCTCGTCGGTAACGCGGCCGCGCGCCTTCGGCTGCGCCCGCACCGTGCCGAGCTGCGCGACCTGGCTGCGGAGGTCGACTGGGCCAAGGCCGTGCTCGCCACCCCGGACGACTACCCGAAACGTGCAGCGGAAGCCGGTCGCGCCGGGCCGTACGACGCGGCCACGATCGCCGAGGTGTACGCCGGCTACGAGAAAGCCAAGCAGCGGGCCCGCCAGCTCGACTTCGCCGATCTGCTGTTGATCATGGCCGGCGCAATCGAGCAGTACGGCGACGTCGCCGAGGAGGTGCGGTCTCGGTACCGGCACTTCGTCGTCGACGAGTACCAGGACGTCTCCCCGGTGCAGCAACGGCTGCTTGATGCTTGGCTCGGTGGACGCGACGACCTGTGCGTGGTCGGCGATGCCAACCAGACGATCTACTCCTTCGCCGGTGCCACGCCCCGGCACCTGCTCGGGTTCCGGGCGCGGTATCCCGGTGCCGTCGAGATACAGCTGCACCGCGACTACCGGTCCACGCCGCAGGTGGTCGAGCTCGCCAATGCCCTGATCCGCGGGCGCATCACCCTGGTCGGCCAGCGCCCGGACGGCCCCGCGCCCACGTTCTCCGAGTTCGACGACGAGCCGGCAGAGGCGGCCGCAGTGGCCAAGCAGTGCCGTGCGTTGATCGACGCCGGCACCCCGGCCGCCGAGATCGCGGTGCTGTTCCGGGTGAACGCGCAGTCGGAGGTGTATGAGCAGGCATTGGCCGAGGCCAAGGTCCCGTATGTGCTGCGTGGTGGGGAGCGGTTCTTCGATCGTCCCGAGATCCGAGAAGCGCGGCTGCTGCTGCGCGGGGCCGCGCGCGCCGACGCCGGCGAACAGCCGCTGCCCGAGACGGTCCGCGCCGTTCTCGCCAGCATCGGCTGGCATCCCGACGACCCGCCGCCCGGGGGCGCCGCGCGCGAGCGGTGGGAGTCGCTGGCCGCCCTGGTCAGCCTCGCGGACGACCTGGTCGCCGCCGATGCCACGGCGCGGCTGCCGCAGCTCGTCGCGGAGCTCGAGCAGCGCGCGGCCGCGCAACACGCGCCGACCGTCCAGGGGGTCACGCTGGCCTCGCTGCACAGCGCCAAGGGGCTGGAGTGGGACGCCCTGTTCCTGGTCGGGCTGACCGACACGACCATCCCCATTCAGCACGCCACCACCGACGAGCAGCTTGCCGAGGAGCGCAGGCTGCTGTACGTCGGCATCACCCGGGCGCGCGAGACGCTGGCCCTATCGTGGGCACTTGCCCGCAGTCCCGGCCAGCGGCGCAGCCGGCGACCCAGCCGCTTCCTCGACGGCTTACGGCCGGCGGCGCACGCCCCGAAGCCCCGGCCGAAGACGATCAGGCCGGAAGCTGAGGACGCGGAGCTGTTCGGCCGGCTGCGCGCCTGGCGCAAGCGGCAGGCCGACGCACAGCAGACGCCGGCGTTCGTCGTCTTCTCGGACGCGACACTTGTCGCGATCGCCGACGCGCGCCCGGGCAGCCGAGGGGCACTGGCCCGCGTCTCTGGCGTTGGACCGGCCAAGCTGGACCGATACGCGGAGCCGGTGCTCGCCGTCGTCGCCGGGGCCGACCCGAATTCGATCGACCCTGTTGAGGTAGCGCGCTAAGGTTCCCTAGTCGCCGGCCCTGCCGGCCTAAGGTGCCCGTCTAGGGAATTAATCGGATTGCCATGCCGGCGCGTGCACCGATAGCCTTTGTCTTGTCTGATTCAGGCGCGCGAAAGTAGGCGGCGCCGACCGCGACGAAGGAGGTGACCCGGTGAGCATCTACACGATGACTGCCCCGGTTGCCTCGCGTACGCCGGATACGTCTACGTCCAGCTACCCCAGCGCGGCGCACTGGCCCGTTCAGGTGCCGCAGCTCGTCACGGGAACGCGCGCGGGGTCGATGTTCCAGCCCGCCACCCGTATCCAGGCGGACCCGACGTTCATCCGTAACCGTGTCGTTGAGGTTGCCAAGCCGGGCAGCCCGCCTCGAGGAGCACCACGCTGACAGCGCATCAGCGCCGGCTCTCCTCGAGGCCGCGGCTCCCGACCGGGAACCGCGGCCTCGTTGTTTGTCCGAACCGTCCACCCACTACTGACAAGGAGGTGACCGGCGTGTTGACAGGGGTTGCGACCGGACTGGTCGCGCTCGAAGGTCAGAACGGGCTGGCGCTCGCCGGGGCGCCGCTGCTCGATCCGTACTCGCCGCTCTGCCCTGACGACGTGCCGTGCCGGGTGCAGGACCCGGATCTCTGGTTCGCCGAGACGCCGGCGGACCTGGAGCTGGCCAAGTCGTACTGCCTGGACTGCCCAGCACGCCTTGCGTGCCTCGCCGGCGCCCTGGAGCGCCGGGAGCCGTGGGGCGTCTGGGGGGGAGAGATCTTCGAACGCGGACGAATCATCGCCCGCAAGCGCCCGCGGGGGCGTCCCCGCAAGACCGACCGCGAGGTGGCGGCATGAACGCTCACCGTCTCGTCCACACCACATCAAGGAGCACCAAGATGATCAGCATGCAAGAAGCGCTCGCCCGAGAGCGAATGTCCGACGCGCAACGAATTGCCCGCGAGCAGCGGGCAGCGCGTGACGCTCGGCGCTGGCTCCGCCTGCAGCGCATGGCGCGTTCTGCGCACAAGCGGGCAGACTCCCGCTAGCCGCGCGCCGCTGGGCGGCAAGCGGCGGTGAGATACTGCCAGTGACAGCGCGGCCGCTGGACTTACGTCCGGCGGCCGCGTTCTCATGGAGTGATGCAGGAGGTCTGTTCGATGTGCGGGAGGATGGCTGACCCGCGCAGCGACGGGAACCCCCCGATCGCTTGGTGCGCGGACGTGGTGGAGAGTCGCGACGGGCCGCGCAGGAGATGGATCTGCGACGCCTGTACCCGCAAATACGTCCGCTCCATCGAGGCCAAGCTCGGCACCGAATGGTGGTGATCGGCGCTACGCCGATGCCGCGAATCCCGGCAACCAGCGCTCCGCGAGCGCGCGCGAGGCCACCGTCGCCTCGAGCTGGCACAACACGGCAATCGAGCCGACTGTGACCCGGTGGACCAGCAGGTACGACGGCGGCAGGTTGAAAAGCCGGCCGATCTGCGCTTCCTCGCGGCGCGGGTCGCCTATTCGCGCCGCCTGTTGACGCATCCAGGCACGGCTGAACGTGAAACGCTCCGCTGCGAGCGGCTCGGTCGCCGGCCCCAGGTAGTGCATGATCTGCCGCGGCTCGACCCGGATGCCGGGCCGGATGAAGCCCTGCTCGTACATCACCGCCATGAGCGCGTCGCCGTTGCCGTCGAGCGTGTAGCGCATCATTTGCCCGAGAGGTGCCGGGATGCCACATGGCAGCCGCGCGACGGCGCCGAAGTCGACGACTCCGAGCCGACCGTCCGCGCACAGCCGGAAGTTGCCCGGATGTGGATCGGCGTGCAGCAGCTTCGCCCGCTGCGGCGCCGAGTAGTGCAGCACCGCGAGCAGGTAGCCGACGCGGTCGCGCTGTTCCTGGGTCCCCGCGGCGATGATTCGCGATAGCGGTGTGCCGTCGATCCACTCGGTGATGATCACCTTGGGTGCGCTGGCCACCACGCGGGGGATCGCGATCTCAGGGTCGTCCGCGTATGCGGCCGCGAAGGTACGGTGCGCGTCCGCCTCGAGGGTGTAGTCGAGCTCCTCGAGCACCCGCTCCTTCAGCTCCGTCAGCAATGGTTTGATCTCGAGGCCGGGCGACATGCGCCCGAACAGGCGGGCGAACCTCGCCAGCTGGGTGAAGTCCGCCATCAGCGCGGGCCCGGCGCCCGGATATTGGATCTTGACAGCCACCGTCCGGCCGTCGTGCCACACGGCCTTGTGTACCTGCCCGATACTGGCGGCGGCGGCGGGTCGATCGTCGAATTCGGCGAACCGCTCGCGCCATCGGCGTCCGTACTGTTCGGCGAGCACTCGGTGCATGACCTCGGCGGGCATCGGCGGCGCGGCCTCCTGCAGCCGGGTGAGCGCCGTCCGGTATGGCGCCACGTATTCCTCAGGCATTGCCGCCTCGAAGACCGACATCGCCTGGCCGAGCTTCATCGCGCCGCCCTTGAGCTCGCCGAGCACGGTGAACAGCTGTTCGGCGGTGCGTTGCTGGAGATCGGCGGTGACCGCCTCGGCGGAGCGGCCGGCGAGCCGCTTGCCGAGTCCTACAGTGGCGCGGCCGGCGACCCCCAGCGGCAGCGATGCCAGCCGTGCCGTCCTCGCCACTCGCCGCTGCGGGATATCGGTCACCTCGTCATTGTGCCCAACCCGCACTTTGCGCGGCGTGTGCACCACAGTCGCACTCAGGATGCGGCGGCCAGCTGCGCCGGCGCAGCCGCCAGTCCGGCAACTGGATCTCGAGGGTGCCGTCGATCGTCGCCGGATCGCTGCCGTCGAGGAACGCCAGCGCCTGCAACGCGGCGACGCCCGCCATGAGGGTCGCGAGGCTGATGTCCGATGGAGTGCCGTACTTGGGCGCGATGGCGAGCTGCACGGCCAGCGCCGACCAGGCGTGATCGCGGTCGAGGCGCTGCAGGTCGGCGCAGCGCAGGCAGCTCGCCACACCCGGCAGGGCAAGCGGGCCGACGGCGCCATGGTCGGCCCCGGCCTGCACGACCAGGTGCGCGGTGCCTAGTGCGTGCAGCGTCTCCCGCAGGCCGGTGTCGACCGGAGCCTCGGTGGCCAGCACCACGAGGTCCGGACGCAGGTGCAGTGGGCGCGGACTCGTGTCGCACTCCGGCGCCGCGCGGGCCACCGCGGCGGCACCCGCTGTGGTGAAGCGCCGGCCCTCGTCGCCGGGCTGCACGCCACCGGGCGCAGCCTGGTGCAGCCGGACGTCGCCAGCCCCGGAGACCGCGACCTGGCCCACGCCCGCCGCGCCGAGTAGCGCCGCGACAAGCCCCGCCACCCGGCTGGTGCCCACGACGGTGACCGCCGCGGCACGGCGGGCGGCGAGGACGTCCTCGGCGCTGTCGCCGTGCCGGACGCGCAGTGCTGCCAGATCCGCCGCGAGGCGGGGGATCTTGGTCGAGGTGTCATGCCGGGGTGGACCGGCCAGGAAGCCGGCAGTGGCCAGTGCCTGCAGAGCCGAGGCCGGCATCGCAGCCTCGTCGCCGTGCTGCGCGATCAAGCGCCGGACGGCCTCCTGGTCGATGCCGTCCACAATCACGCGACGGGTGCCAAGCTCGAGCTGGATCTGCCCGGACGCGCGCCACAGCAGTCGCGCTGATGGATTGAGTGCGGCGGCGGACGGCTGGACTTGTGGATCGGAGTTGTCGATCACGAGACGCCAATGTCCCGAGCGGTGGATCGGTCGCGCATCGGCCCACCCTGGCAGACGCCGTGGCCCGGTGTTCCAGGTTGTCCACACCTCGACCGTGAGCCTCAACTGTATGTCCACACCTGTGGATAACTGTGTGGAGCGCTTCCGAAACGTGTGGATAGCGGACTCGGGATTGTGGACGCTGGCCAACCCCGCTGAGCGTGAAGCAAAATCCGTCGGCGTGGGCGGCTACGGTGTCCGCGACGGGCGAGCATCGCACGGTCGCGTCCGGGCCGAAAAGCAGTTCGCCGCAACGAAGGGCGCTCGCGCGAGGAGCCAGGAGGCACAGTGACGGACTTGGCTGGCGACGCGCCCCAAGAGGTCGAGGTGCGACGCAGCACCCGCCGTCGCCGCACCGTGTCCGCCTACCGCGAAGGTGAGCGCATCGTGGTGCTTATCCCGGCCCGGTTCAGCCGCCGCGAGGAACAGCGCTGGGTAACCGAGATGGTCGACCGGGTTACGTCCCGCGAGGAGCGGGAACGCACCCGTGGCCCGCGTCGCAGCGACGCTGCGCTGGCCCGGCGTTGCCGGGAACTGTCCGCCCGATACCTGAGCGGTCGGGCGACCCCGACGAGCGTCCGCTGGGTCGGCACGATGCGCACGAGGTGGGCGTCCTGCACGCCTGCCGACGGGACGATTCGGGTGTCCACCAGGCTGCGGGACGTACCGAGCTGGGTGCTCGACTACGTTCTGGTGCACGAGCTCGCCCACTTGCGGGTACCCGGACACGGTCCGGACTTCTGGCGGCTTGTCGCCCGATATCCGCGGGCCGAGCGGGCCCGGGGCTATCTCGACGGCGTCAGCGCCGCCGCCCAACTGCCGATCGACCTCACTGACGACGTGGGAGAGCTCTACTCCGACGAAGTCTCCTGACCCTCGTCGAACGGCGGGAGCGCCTCGCCGGGGCCGACCTTCTCGGCGAAGCCGAGCGGGTCGTCGAGGTCGTCGGCGTCGGGCAGCAGGTCCGGATGTGCCCACACCCCGTCGCGACCGCTGATGCCGTGCTTTTCGGACACCGCCCACCAGAGCGCCGCCGCCTCCCGCAGCCGCCGCGGGCGCAGTTCCAAACCGACGAGCGTCGAGAATGTCTGCTCGGCCGGCCCGCCGGTGGCGCGCCGCCGGCGCGACGCCTCGCGCAGTGCCGCAGCACCTGGCATCCGCTCGCTTGCCGCCGCGAACACGACCGAGTCCACCCATCCCTCGATGAGCGCCAGCAGCGTCTCGAGCCGGCGCAGTGCCGCCTGCTGCTCCGGCGTCTCCTCCGGCTCGAACATGCCGCCGGTCAGCGCGTTTTGCAGGCTCTCCGGGTTCGCGGGGTCGATCTCGCCCATCGCCCGCTCGATCGCGGAGGCGTCGACGGTGATCCCGCGTGCGTATGCCTCGACGGTGTCGAGCAGCCGCTGGCGGAGCCACGGGACGTGGCCGAACAGCCGCTGGTGGGCTGCCTCGCGCAGCGCCAGGTAGAGCCGCACCTCCTCGAGCGGGCGTTCCAGACCCTCACCGAACGCCGCGACGTTTTCCGGCAGCAAGGAAGCGGTGCCTGCCGCGCCGAGCGGCAGCCCCACGTCCGTGCTCGATACGACCTCCTGCGCCAGCCCGGCCAGCCCCTGGCCCACCTGCGCGCCGAACATCAGCCCGCCGACCTGGTTCATGACGCCGGCGAGCGGGCCCGCCTGAGCGCGGACCTCCTCAGGCAGCGAGGCCGACATCGCCGTCACCACGCGGGACGCCACCGGGTCGCACAACGTCGACCACACCGGGAGTGTTTTTTCGATCCAATCGACACGCGTCCAGGATTCGATGGTCTTGATGCCGGACGGCAGGTCGGTGACCCCGTCCAGCCACGTGTCTGCGAGCTTGAGGGCTTGGGCTACGGCCGTCCGGTCGGACGGGCTCACCGGCTGGTGGCTGCCGGCCAGACCGGAGATCGCGACCTGGCGAGCCAGGTCCCAGTTGACGGGACCACCCGACCACGACAGCAGCTTCTGCAGCTCTGCGAACAGGGGGATCTTGCCGGCTAGGTCGTCTGGCTGGCTCGGCTCCCGGTCGCCAGCACCGAATCCGAAAGGCAGGTTGCCGCTCATACGGTTCACGGTAGTGCTGACGAACGATAGCCGGCCGTTGTGCCGGGGTGGCGTTGCGCTTGCAGCGAACTACTCGCGGTTCGCGTACCGTCAGGTACGTGGCGCAATACGCGTGGGCACTGTGGCTCGCCGGGCCGGTTGTGGCGACGGCGCTGGCCGCTGTGTGGGTGTGGTGGCGTAGTCGCCCGTCGAAGGTGCCCCACCCGAAGCGCGCAGTGGCCGAGCACCGCGCGTACCTCGAGGCGCTGCGCCAGCCGCCGATCGACGGGCAGGCTCCCGAACGAGCGGCACCTGCCGCGCGGCGGTCACCCTCGGTCGCGCCGCAGCCACGTTCTACAGTGACCCGGTGAGCACGCCACGAAATCGCCTCGCTGACCCTTCACGATTTCGCCGGAATCCAGCGTGACTCGCCGCGTCCGCACGCTTCTTGTTGCGGGTGTGCTGTTTCTCGTGCTGTTCGTGCTCGCCATCCTGATGCCGGTGCCCTACGTCGTGTTGAGCCCGGGTCCGACGCTGAACACGCTCGGTACCGACTCCGACGGCCGCGCGATCATCGCCATCAACGGCCGGCAGCCGAATCAGACGACCGGGCACCTCAACCTCACGACGATCGACATCCGGTCCACCAGGGTCACCGCCGCCGAGGCGCTGATCGGCTGGCTGCAGAGCGACCGGGTCGTGGTGCCCCGCAGCGTGGTCTATCCGCCAGGCCAGTCCGAGCAGCAGGTCAACGAGCAAGACGCAGCGCAGTTCGCCAGCTCCCAGGACAACGCGACGGCCGCCGCCTTCTGCGAGCTGGGCTATCCCAAAGGCTTCGGCGTGCTCGGCGTGGAGGCGAACACAGGCGCCGACGGCAAGCTCCAGCCATTCGACCAGCTTGTCTCAGTCGACGGCACGTCGGTCGACTCGGCGCCGACGCTTCGGGCTGCGCTGGGCGACCACAAGCCCGGAGACACCGTCACGATCGCGTTCAAGCGGCTGGGCAAGCCCATGACGGCGTCGGTCAAGCTGAGCCAGCCGGGGCCGGGCCAGCAGGGCGCCGTGATCGGAATTACGGTCGGTGACCAGTGCTTCGCCCCGTTCCAGGTCGACCTCGGGCTCGGCGGTCAGATCGGCGGCCCCTCGGCCGGGCTGATGTTCGCACTCGGGATCATGGACAAGGTCGGCAACCGCGACCTCACCAAGGGCGCGTTCGTCGCCGGAACCGGCGAGATCACCCCCGACGGCGCGGTGAAGCCGATCGGTGGCATTCAGCTGAAGATGCTCGCCGCTCGCCGGCAAGGCGCCACGATCTTCCTCGCCCCAGACAGCAATTGCTCCGACGTTCGGGGTGCCACGCCGCGCGGACTCAACGTCATCAAGGTGACGTCCCTGCACGCCGCGGTGCAGGACCTGCTCGCCGTCCAGAACGGCAAGCCAGTGCCGCATTGTTAGCTAAGTACGCGCTCATCCCCCATGGTCGGGTTTCGTGGGGTCACCTGCCGACGCCGTGGGGCCGGTGGGTCGGAACCCCGCGCGGCGTCAGTACGTTGTGGGGTGAGGGCTTGGACGTGATGTCACAGCAGCCCCATCAGACACATCCCTGCCCGGCACCGCCGCCGCGAGCGGGCCGACGATCGAGGAGCCGCCAGTGGCCATGCGGCCGCCGCTTCCGTCTCTGACCCTGTCGAGGCGCGTCAAGATCAGCCTGGCCGTCGTGGTGACGATCATCGTCTTGCTGATCGTCGCGGCGAACCTGGTCGGCGTCTACATCAACTGGCTGTGGTTCGGTGAGGTCGGCTTCCGCGGGGTATACCGCGGCATCATCACGACGAAGCTGGTGCTGTTTCTGATCTTCGGCGTGCTGATGGCTGCGATCCTGGGCGGCAACATCGTCATCGCGTACATGCTGCGGCCGCCGTTCCGGCCGCTGTCGACCGAGCAGCAGAACCTCGAGCGCTACCGCGTGATCCTCGAGCAACGCAAGTGGCTCATCCTCGGCGGCATCATGGGGCTGGCCGGCCTCTCTGCGGGACTGTCGTCGATGGACGACTGGCGCACCTGGATGTTGTGGCGCTACGGCGGCTCGTTCGGCATAAAGGATCCGCAGTTTCACCGGGACATCTCGTTCTTTGCGTGGGACTACCCCGCGTACCGGTTGATGCTTGGCTTCGGATTCACCGCGATCCTGTTCTCCATCTTGCTTGCGACCGCCGTGCACTATCTCTTCGGAGCGATCCGGGTCCAGACGCCAGGTCCCAAGATCACCATGGCGGCGCGCCGGCACCTCACGATCCTGATCTTCATCTTCATCGTCCTCAAGGCGCTGGCGTACTGGCTGGACCGCTACGGCATCGTCTTCTCCAACCGGGGCAAAGTCACCGGTGCTTCCTACACCGACGTGAACGCGTCATTGCCAGCCAAGACCACCCTGTTCTGGATTGCGGTGATCATCGCCATTGCGGTGCTTGCGAGCCTGTGGCTCAAGAGCGCTCAGCTGCCGGCGATCGCCTTCGGCGTGCTGCTGGTGCTAAGCATCCTGATCAACGGCATTTACCCAGCGATCGTGCAGCAGTTCTCGGTCAAGCCGAACGCGAATGTCAAGGAAGCGCCATATATTAAGCGCAACATTCAGGCGACTCGTGAGGGCTACGACGTCCTCACGGCGGGCAATCCGGGCGGCACTGTTAACTATGTCGACTACCCGGCGGTGTCCAGCCCGAGCACCGACGCTCTGACGCCGTCGAGCGCGACGATCAGCAACATCCGCATCCTCGACCCGAACGTCGTCTCGCCGACGTTCCTTCAGCAGCAGAAGATCCGCAACCAGTACGGCTTCGCAACCAAGCTGGACATGGACCGGTACCAGGTCGGCGGCGTCACCAAGGACTACGTCGTCGGCGTGCGCGAGCTCAACGCCGACGCACTGACCGGAAGCCAGACGAACTGGATCAACAAGCACACTGTCTATACGCACGGCTTCGGATTCGTCGCTGCTCAAGCAGGCGAAGACGTCACCTCCGGAAACGGCAGCGTCGGCTCTGCCCCGGGCGACTACACCGAGGGTGACATCCCGCCGGCCGGGTCGCTCACCATCGCCCAGCCGCAGGCGTACTACGGCGAACTCGGCGTGGACTATTCGATCGTCGGCGCGAACGGTTCGCGCGAGTACGACGGCAGCGACCAGACCACGTCCTACAAAGGCAAGGGCGGCGTCCACCTCGACAACTTCTTCACCCGGCTGGCGTTCGCGGTCAAGTACAAGGAGACGAACTTCCTACTGAACAGCGCCGTCAGCAACAAGGGCGCGAAGATCATCTTCAATCGAGACCCTCGCGACCGGGTTCTGAAGGTGGCGCCGTTCCTGAAAGTCGACGGCGACCCGTACCCAGCCGTCGTCGACGGCCGCATCGTGTGGATCGTCGACGCCTACACGACGATGTCGAATTATCCGTACTCAGAACAGCAGTCTCTCTCGAGCCTGACTCAGGACACGCTCTCCCGGCAAAACCGCACCGCGTCACAGCCCAACGACAAGATCAACTATATCCGCAACTCGGTGAAGGCGACTGTCGACGCGTACGACGGCACGATTCACCTCTACGAATGGGACAGCAACGATCCCGTCCTCAAGGCATGGGAGAAGGCATTCCCCGGTTTGATACAGCCAAAGGGGGCCATGCCGGCGGACATTCTGCCTCACATCCGCTATCCGGAAGACTTATTCGAGGTGCAGCGAGCGATTCTCGAGCAGTACCACGTCGACGACCCGGTGACGTTCTACAACGTGCGTGACAAGTGGACGGTGCCGCTCGACCCGGCCGGCGGCGGCAGCAACCAGCCGCCGTACTACGTGCTTGCCGATCCGCCCACTGGTACGTCCAATACGCCGCAGTTCCAACTGACGACGCCGATGAAAGTCAACAACTCGCAGAACCTCGCTGCGTACATCAGCGTCGACTGTGACCCGGCCAATTACGGCAAGATCACCGTACTCAAGTTGCCGACCAAGTCGGTAATCCAGGGCCCGGAACAGATCTCTAACATTTTCAATACCACCGCCGTGATCTCCAAGGACATCACCCAGCTCAGCGGTGCCGGCTCGACGGTGATCCACGGCAACCTGCTGACCGTCCCGATCGGGAACAGCTTCCTCTACGTCGAGCCGCTCTACGTCCAGGGCACCACTGGCACCGGGTACCCCATCCTGCAACGCGTCCTGGTCGTGTACGGCGACAAGGTCGGGTACGCCACCGGGCTCGGCGGTGCGCTGAACAACCTGAGTAATGGGCTACCGCCGGGTGCGTCGATCAATGTGCCCGGGCAGACGAGCCAGCCGAGCAGCTCACCCCCGCCGTCGAGCAGTGCGCCTCCGCCGTCGTCCGCGAAGCCACCGTCGTCCTCAACGCCGCCGGCGCCACCGCCCGCCAACAACGCCCAGGCGATCCTGACGCAGCTCAATACCGCGTTCGAGCGGCTGCAGGCCGCCTACAAGACAGGTGATCTCGCGAAGATCGGGCAGGCGCAAGCCGAGGTGCAGCGGTTGACCCAGGAGTACATCAACCTGATCAGCAAGTCGGCGTCGCCAAGCAAGCCACCGTCGCCGACGCCCACCCGGTAGCCGACCGATCACGCGCTGCCGACTTGGCGCTCACCGCCGTTGGTCGGTAAACTCGTGGGGTCGACGCGGGGTGGAGCAGCTCGGTAGCTCGCTGGGCTCATAACCCAGAGGTCGGAGGTTCAAATCCTCCCCCCGCTACGGAGAATTGCCTTATGGCGTAGGCCGTTTCCCGATGGGAGGGGCCTTCGTCATGTTGCGAACTTTAACCAAAGTTGTAGTCATCGCCCCGGCTTGGCGGCGGTCCGTGGGCGCAACGCAGCGGAACCGTT
>Ga0126373_10002447_pt1 | contig 13715 bp, 12 predicted proteins | sample PanSoiMetPlot_11_FD_92545 | JGI IMG/M metagenome (GOLD analysis project Ga0126373, IMG submission 92545) | Tropical forest soil microbial communities from Panama - MetaG Plot_11 | ecosystem: Environmental > Terrestrial > Soil > Tropical forest > Bulk soil | place: Panama | collected 2016-02-17 | reverse complement strand
TCACCCTGCGCGCCTATCTTCACGGACGCATCGATCTTCCGCAGGCAGAAGCTGTGCGCGACCTGATCGAATCCACCACTCTCTACCAGGCTCGCGTCGCCGCCCAACAAGTGGAAGGTTCTATTTCCCGCCGCATTCGCCCCGTCAAGGACCAGCTTCTGGAACTAATCGCCTTGCTTGAAGCGGGCATCGACTTCGCCGAAGACGACGTCAGCATTGCGACCGCCGAAGAGATTCTCGTTCGCATCGACCCCATCGAAGAGGCGCTATCCGCGTTGATCGCGACGTTCGACTACGGCAAACTGGTCCATTCCGGCATCACGCTCGCCATCGTAGGGCGGCCTAACGTCGGCAAGAGCAGCTTGTTCAATCGCCTCCTGGAGCAGGACCGCGCCATCGTGACTGACATTGCGGGAACCACTCGCGACACGGTCTCTGAAGTCGCCGCCATTGGTGGAATCCCGGTCAAATTCGTCGATACCGCGGGGATTCGTCCGGGACAGGACCTCGTAGAAACGCTGGGCATCGAGCGGAGCTACCGCGCCATGGCCGACGCCGACCTGACATTAGTGGTCTTGGATCTCTCGGAGCCCATTGATCCGAGCGATCTCGCTTTGATCGAGCGCGCAAAGTCGCAAGGCCGATCCATCCTGGTCGGGAACAAATCCGATCTGCCGCGCCGCGCCGATCCACCGGAATCATTCACGTCAGTGTCCGCGATCACTGGCCAGGGCATCGATCAACTCCGCGATCAGATCGCCCCGGCCGCCGCGCGTGATGAAGAGTCCGGCTTCATCACCAGCCTTCGCCACGCGCAATTGTTGCGCGAGAGCCTCGACGCTCTCGGCCAGGCCCGAAGAGCCGCCGAATTCGGCATCCCGCACGAGATGCTTCTGCTCAATCTTTATGCCACTCTGCGCTCTATCGACGCGATCACCGGCGCGACTACGGCCGACGATATCCTCAACCGGATCTTTTCAACATTCTGTATTGGAAAATGAGACATGCTGTAGTGGAAAATGAGACATGCGCCAGATCGAGTTCAGAGTCCCGCCTAAATCCGATCTCGCCAACGCCGAGTCTCTCATTGAGAGCTCCTGCGCGGCGCACGGTTTGATGCCGGCCATGAAAGGCTCGCTCGCCAGTTTCAAAGGCTCCGTTCATTGGCATTACAAACAGCTCGGGCAGAAGGGAACGCTCGAACTCACATTGTTAGTAACCGAGCGCCGGATCTGGGCGCAAATCCACACCAACCGGGCCGCTCCCTGGATCGACGCGCTGCTGCCGACGTTGCAAAATGACCTGGAAAAGGCGCTCAGAAGCGCAAAGGGCGCGGCGCGCACCGCCGTATGAGCCAGGAAGATTTCGCGCCGCGCTCCGTTTTGCGCGAGTCACTGAAACCCGCTGCAAACGGCTCCGTGCGCCGTTTACAATGAGGGCAGTGTTTACAATGAGGGCAGATTGATTCGTCCCCTACTGATCGCCGCTTTTCTGGCACCCGCGTTCGTTGTTGGCCAGCAGGTTGGGCAGCAGTCTTCCCAATCGCAGGGCCAACTCGATGGGAACGAGGCGCTTTTCACCGTCCTCGCTGCCCACGACGCCGCGGGCTTCGGCGCTGACTTGGATTCGCCGGCGAATTCGCCCGTCCGTAAACAGGTCAAGGATCTTCTCGCTGCGCGTCCTCTCGATTCGCTCTACCAGCTCAAGCGATTCTTCGCCGATCACCATCTCCCCGACCCGGGAGCGGAGCTGAACCAGTACATTTCCTTCGCGCTCACTGTGGAGGGCGCCCCGGATTTCCGGCCGCGCATGCGTCCGGAGGAACTCCCGCCCGACGTACACAAGCTCGAAGGCCTGAATCAGAGAATCGCCACCTTTTATCGAGAGGCGGGTATTGCTAGTCTGTGGCGTCAGTTCCATACCGACTATGAACGGGTCTTATTCGCATACCATCCTGGTGTCACTCAGGCGCTGCTCGAAGCCAACAGCTATCTGCGCAATCCCACCAGCGGTTTTCGCGGACGCCGTTTTCAGGTTTATGTCGATTTGATGGGTCCGCCGAATCAGGTTCAGACGCGCAGCTACAAAGATGATTACTTCGTCGTCGTAACGCCCTCGGTCGAACCTCAGATCGATGAAGTCCGCCACGCTTACCTGCACTATCTGCTCGACCCGCTCGCGCTGCGGTACTACAATTCCCTGGAGCGCCTCAAGCCTCTGGCGGACTTCGCGAATCCCGCTCCTGCGCTGGACGTTTCTTTTAAGAGCGACTTTCTCCTGCTTGTCACCGAGTGTGTGATTAAAGCGGTGGAGAGCCGCTTGGCGCACACGGCGAAGGACCGAGAAGCGCTGGCCGCGCAAGCCTTGAGCGAAGGTTTCATCTTGGTTCCCGCTTTCGCCGAGAACCTCGCGCTTTACGAGAAGCAGGAACAGGCCATGACCCAGTATTATCTCGATTTGGTCGGACAGGTGGACCTGGCGCATGAAGACAAGCGCCTCGAAAAGGTCCAGTTCGCAAAAGAGGCCGCAGTGAAAATCGCTAAGGCGCCGCCCGCTCCCTCAGAGCCCGTTCTTACGGGCGTAGAGAAGCTGCTGGCCGATGCCGAAGATCTCTACCGGCAACGCGACCTCCCGCAAGCTCGCGAGCGCTACCTGAAAGCCCTCGATCAGACCGATAACAAGACGCTGCACGCGAAGGCCTACTACGGCCTCGCGCGGATCGCCGCGCTGCAAAAAGATCCTGAGCTTTCCGAGCGGCTGTTCCATAAGACCCTCGAACTCGAGCCTGACGCGGAAACGAAATCCTGGGCATACTTATATCTGGGCCGGCTGGCCGACGCCGCCGGCGAGCGTGATGAAGCCGAGAAGGACTATCGCGCCGTCCTCGCAATCGACGGCGCGCCGACCTCGGTGCGTGAAGCGGCTCAAAAGGGACTTGCGCAGCCGTTTCAGCGATAATTTCAATTTAGGAGCATTCATGAGAATTCGATCCCAACGCCTGCTGGTTGCGGGCGCCGCTTTTACATTGGCCGTCTCGCTCTGGGGGCAGAAGCCAAAGTCGAACAAGGAGGTTGCGGCCATCAACGCGATCAACGCCGCCACAACCGTAGACGGACGGCTCGCTGCGATTGACAACGTACTGACCAATTTCAAGGACACCGAGTTCAAGCCCATGCTTCTTCAGATGGCGCTCCAGCTTGAGGCGCAAAAGGGCGATTACCCTCAAGTGATGTCCTTTGGCCAACGCGTCCTGGATGCTGACCCGAAGAACGCCAACGCGATGATCACCATGGCGGCGGAGACCGCCCGCAGAACGCGCGAGTTCGATCTCGACAAAGAGGAAAAGCTGACTAAGGTAGACAAGTGGGCCAAAGACGGCATCGAGTACGCGAAGATCGCTCCGAAGCCGGCTGGCACGACGGCGACCGACGCGCAATGGGAAGATCAGCGGAAGGACATGCAGGCTCAGGGCTGGGAGGCTCTCGCCATGGCGGCCGCGGTTCGCAAGAAGAACGACGAAGCCATCACGAATTTCAAGCAGTCGATCTCAGTCGCTGCATCTCCCGACCCAGCCACGTGGCTGCGGCTCGGCCAGGTTTATGAAGATTCCAGCAAGTTCGATGACGCCAACGACGCTTTCGACAAAGCCGCTGCAGCCCCGGGCGCGAATGCGCAAATCAAATCGGTAGCCGCATCGAAAAAAGCGGAGGTGGCCAAGCTGAAGGCCGGCGGCGCGAAACCTTCCGGCTCGCAGTAAACGGCATCCTTCCAGCTATGGGCGCGGCGCAGGCGGAACTCGAAGAAGTCCTCGGCTACCGCTTCGAACGCCCTGAATTGCTCGTCCGCGCTCTCACGCATCGCTCTTCGGTCCACGAAAGAAATCCCAGCGGCTCCGTCGTTGATAATGAGCAACTCGAGTTTCTAGGAGACTCGATTCTCGGTTTTCTGATAAGCGATATGCTTCTCGCGCGCCATCCGGAATTTCTGGAAGGCCGATTATCGAAACTCAAGGCGCACCTAGTGAGCTCATCCCATTTGCACTCCGTCGCCTTGAAAATCGGGATCGGCAACCACCTCCGGCTCGGACGCGGCGAGGAACTGAGCGGGGGCCGTGAAAAAAAAGCGCTGCTGGCGAACGCACTCGAAGCCGTAATCGCTGCGATTTACCTCGACGGCGGTATGGTTCCGGCGCGGGAGTTCGTCTTGCGGCATGTGGCCGCCGATGCCGAGATTTCCCTCGCCGATTTGGGCGTAATCGATTACAAGAGCGCTCTCCAGGAGAAGGCGCAGGCGTTGAAACTTCCTCAACCGCGTTACTCGATCATCGAAGAGCGCGGTCCCGAACACGCCAAGACGTTTCTGGTGGAAGCTCGGGTGGGCCGCGACTGGTCGAGCCGCGCGGAAGGGCTGTCGAAAAAGAGCGCCAGCCAGCGCGCCGCGCAAGACGTGTTGCGGCAAATCAACGAAGCCTGACTACTTTTTCTCCTTGCGCGCATCCCGCCGCGGGATGGTTTCCTGGGCCATAGGTCTTTCGGGCTCTCCGTTGATTCCGGTCTGCTTCAGGATCACGATGTCGACACGCCGATTCTTCTGCCGGCCTTCCGCTGTGTCGTTTGTCTTCCACCGGCGCCGTGTCGGCATAGCCGGCGATAGAAAGCTGATCCTTGGACACGCCGAACTTGGTCCACAACTCGAGCAGCGCCATGCTCTGCGCCGCCGATAGCTCCCAGTTGCTTCAAAACCGCGAATTGTGAATCGGCACCGCGTCGGTGTGGCCCTCCAAGCGGACCGGGTTCGGAATCTGCTGGATCGCGGCGGCGATTTTCCGGATGCTTTGGTAGGTGTCCTCCGCGATTTCGTCTTCGCCAGAGGGAACAGGGCGGCTTGCGTGAAGCTAATGGTGAGCCCGCGCACGCCCAGCTGATCTGCAGCTTGCCTTTCTTGATTTCGTCTGCCAATTCCTTCGATAGGACTTGGAGCGATGGCAATAGCTCTGCGACCTGCCTGCGGGGGCTCCGGCGCAGCCTTTTTCTCCATCGAACCTCCCGAGCCTTTGCGCTGCGCATTGCCTTGGCCCTTGTTGCCCACCGTGCCGCCGAGAATTATCTGTACGGCTTGTTTGATGGATTGCCCTTTGCGAAGTGGCGAACATCACCACAAAGAACGCGAACAACACCGTGATGAAGTCGGCATAGGGAGACTAACCAGCGTCGTGATTTTCATGCGATTCGTGCTTCTTACGGGCCATGGGCGATCAAACTTTGGCAGGCGCGGGAGCGGGCGCGCCAGCCGGTTTCTTAACCTTCTCCTTGCCCATCTTCTCCGCCTCCCGCTCGTGCCGATAGGCCTCCAGCTTGCTGCGAATCAGCTTCGGATTTAATCCTTCCACGACAGCGACGACGCCTTCGAGCTTCAGCTCTTTAAGCTCGGTATCGCGCTCGATGCGCGCCTTGATCTTATTGGCGGCCAGGAGGAGAAAAATGTTGGCAAGCCCGATCCCGTACACGGTCGCGACGAAGCGACGCGATCCCGTGCCCCACCTCGTCGATATTGGCTGAGGTTCTTCAGGACTTGGATAAGCCCAATAACCACCCCGATGATGCCGATGGTCGGCGAGTATCCTCCCGCTGCTTCGAAAACCTCGGCCTCCGCCACCGCGCGGCTATCGGCCAGCGTAAGAACCTTTCTCAAGAAGGCGTCTTTAATCTCGAGCGCCTCGGTCTCGAGCGAAGCCAGGCCCTGCTTGCGAGCCTTGGTGGCATGGCCGATAACCTGTTCGATGGCCGCGTCTGGCGCTTGCGTTTGTCGAGAAAAAACGTGCGCGAACCGAAACCGCCGCGCCTCTTAGAACCCTAAGCGGGCGTACTCACCATCACCGCGCCAAAGGTCTCTCCCAGGACGATGAAAGCGACGGTGATCTGCGAGAGGTCTTTGATCTTGGCGCCTTCCATGATCAGGCCGCCCAGGATTCCCCCGAATGCCGGAGAATTCCAGCGATGGTGGCGAAGTCCGGCTTGGGGCCTGACGGCTTGGCGGGCGCGGGTTTTCCTTTCGCGATTTTTCGGTTGTTCTGGCATAGTTCGCTGACTGCGCTAGCCCTGCGTCACCTCCGTCGTTGGCTTCCACGACCTCGGGCAGGTTGGCGATGCCGTGCCGTTTACTTTCTGAATGACCTCCTCCGCCGATTCGGCCACCATGAATCTCTGGCCGTTCATCATCGCGATCACGCGTGTCCGGAGTGATCTCGACGTGCTCAATCATGTCCGCATTGAGTAGCAAAGGTGCGTGGTTTATGCGGGTGAGGCGGATCATGGTTTTCCATCTAACCTTATCGGCGGGAAGGGGCGAGGTTTGACGCGGTCTCGGAGCCGCCCGCTAGTCGAGGAGCGCCAGGATCTCTTTCAGTTCCTTGCGAATTTCCTCAAAAACTGGGGATTGAACGCGGAACAAATCTCCCTGAGAATGAGCTGACGCAGCAGCCGCTCGCAAGGCTGTCTCCTGAGTTTTCAGCGAACCTTCGCGGCCCCTCGACTCCAGGTACTTGCGCGCGCCTTCTATTGTGTAACGCTTCTCATACAGCAGGCGCTTGATTTCCAGCACCAGCTCCACGTCTTTGCGGCGATACAGGCGATGGCCCTTGCCGGATTTCTTCGGACCGAGCGTCGAGAATTCCGTTTCCCAGAAGCGCAGGACGTAAGGTTTGATGCCCGCCAGGCGGCTGACCTCGCCGATCCGGAAGTACAGTTTATCGGGTATCTCCGGACGTTGCTCGCTCAAAACAGGCTCGCGCATACTGTGCCATTCTACCACCGCGTGCGCGGATTTCTGCATCCGTTTCCTCGATACACTGAAGGCTACGAATCGCGAGAAACGATCACCGGTCAGGCCTCATAATGAGCGGGCATCCGGTGCCAAGGGAAGTGCACCAGATACGCGCGGTGTACTGGCTGGGATCCATCCAGTGCGCGAGGCGCTTCGAGCCGAACGCGCGCTTGACCGCATTTTGATCGCGCGCGGTGCCGGTGGCCCGCGCCTGCAAGAGATCATCGATGCCGCTCGTGAACGAGCGATCCCGTTGCGTTTCGAACCGCGTGAAGCGCTCGACCGAGCTTCTAACAACGCTGCGCATCAGGGCGTGGTCGCTTTCGGCGCCTCGCAGTGTTACGCCGAACTGGAACAGGTTATTGAAGGCACCCAGTTGCTTGTGGTTCTGGATGGCGTTGAGGATCCGCACAATCTGGGCGCGATCGTCCGCTCGGCGCACGCTGCCGGGGCGGCTGCAGTGTTGATTCCTGAGCGTCGCGCGGCCGGATTGACCGAAGCTGTATCCAAGGCCGCGGCCGGCGCGCTCGAGCACCTTCCTGTAGTTCGCATCGGCAACGTCAGCCAAACGCTCGACGAGTTGAAACGCCGCGGCTTCTGGATCTACGGGCTCGACGAACGCGCGCACGACCTATATAGCGCCGCCGATTATGCGCGGCCCACGGTATTCGTCCTGGGAGCCGAAGGGCATGGATTGCACCAGCTCGTCAAACAGCACTGCGACGCTCTGGTGCGAATTCCGATGGCAGGTGCGATCGCATCGCTGAACGTGTCCGTGGCCGCTGGAATCGTGTTGTTCGAATGGCGCCGCCGCGCCGGCGGGAGTTGACAAATGCGGAGCCGCAGCCCGGCGAGTTTTAGTTTGTGCTCTGCGTTTGCACGTCCCAGCTAAATTCCATGGTGCTGGTTGCGCCGTTAGGCTGTTGCAGTGTGGTTTCAACCGTAATTTTCGTAAAGCTGAACGCGACCGATTCCGCCGGCTTAGAAGAAGTATTGCGGTTACCTGATAGCTGACCACAACATTCTGCAGGGTGAGCTGGATCAGCTTAACCCTATACGCGTCCTGCTGCGTAAGCACCACCGCGGCCAGGGGGCCCGCGGTAACAGCTTCTTGAACAAGTTCACGCTACAAGCATCGAGATTCCGTGTCACAACCAGGTTCGTGACTTGGGTCTTGGCGGAGCTAGGCGTGCCGGTGACGGCGGTCCCGCCGCCTGCGCCGAAACTCCACGCCTGCGCCGAGCAGGATGTTCCGTTAATCTGGAGCGTAATCGTATCCTGAGCTGGGCCCGTTCCAGCCATGATTGCCAACCCGATGAAAATTCGTGTGATGTTCATCGCCTCTCCCTTTCATATGCACATGCGGAATGGAATGAAAAGAGGGAAATGTCTGATCCAAGTTTTGTTGTGCGGCGCGAGTTGAGAACTGCGGGCGATGGTACAACCAGGAAGTGCGCGCGGCGGTCTTTTCGCGGGCGCATCCCAACCCAAGGGCGCGTAGCTCAACTGGCAGAACAACTGACTCTTAATAACCAAAAGCCAAAGAATAACTTACACAGAGCACAATGGAATCCCACTAAGTGCTACGGAGCAATACAATCAACACGATGCGACTTAGCTCGTGAAACTCGGTAACACTCTATCGCGACCGGGGTGGGCACAAATTGAGCACAGCGGATCGAACTTCTACTAGCCGTGGTATTCTCCGAAAAAGCTGGGAAACGCAAGCCCTTACGGTGGAGGAAAAATGCGCATCGGCCGCTCTCTGTTGCTCCCTTTGGCGGTGATCGCCCTTTCAGGCCAGTCTGCATCTCACAGCGGCATTCACCCAGAGGACATGGACACGACGTGCAAACCATGTACGGATTTCTGGCGTTATGTAAACGGCAACTGGCTTGATAAGAATCCGATTCCCTCTGACAAATCGTCATGGGGGCCGTTCCCAATTCTGACCGATGCCAATCAGGAGCGTATACGAACGATTCTCGAAGCCTCGGTGACCACATCGAGTCCGTCGGTGGACCCCAATGCGCGGAGAATGGGCGATTTCTACTCCTCGTGCATGAATACCGCCAGGATTGATAGCAGCGGGTATGCGCCTTTACAGTCTGACTTTGCCCGCATCGACGCAATCCGTTCACGCGCAGACCTGAGCGCGGTATTCGCATACTTCCAGCGTTTGGGGAGGCCCTTCGGGGCCGTAAACGGAGCGGTCGTCGGTCCGTTCCGGGTTACCTCAGGGCAGGACCCGAAAAACCCGACTCGGGTGATCGCCCGCATCGTGGAGCGCGATGGCGCAGGACGTACAGGGTCGTCAATCTTCTCGCTTCCCGATCGCGATTACTATTTTCGTGATGATGACAAGTCAAAGCAGATTCGAGCAGAATTTCTGAAACACGCTGCGACTCTACTACAGTTGACTGGTACGTCTCCGACGGAGGCAATGACACAAGCGCAGACGGTATTGAATTTTGAGAAGACTATCGCTGAATCCGTATTGACCATCGCGGAAAAACGCGATCCGGACAAGCTCTATCATCCGATGGACGTACCGGGACTCAAAGCCCTCGCCCCAAACGTCGACTGGTCGCTGCTTCTGCACGAATTGGGTGTGCCCGAGTCTACAACCGTAAATGTCTTGGAGCCGGAGTTGCTGAAGAAAGTAAACCAGCAGATCTCCGAGGCCCCGCTTGACACTTGGAGGACATGGCTGCGATGGCGGGATCTGCAGCTTTCCGCGTCTTACCTTGCGAGACCATTCGCGGAAGAATCGTTTCACTTCGACAGGACGGTCCTTGCTGGGGTCCCTCAGGAGCCACCTCGCTGGAAAACGTGCGCCGGATATGTGGATCGCGACCTAAGCGATGCTCTGAGCAAAGCGTATGTTGAAAAATACTTTCCTCCTGAAGCCAAACGACGGATGACCCAGCTGGTGGAGAATGAACGCGCCGCGCTGAGAGAACAGCTGGAACAGTCCGAGTGGATGCAGCCGGTGACGAAGAAGCTCGCCATCGCTAAACTCAATGCCCTTCAGGTGCAGATCGGTTATCCCGACGCATGGCATGATTACTCGGCCATGCAGGTCGACCGCAGCAGTTTCTTTACAAACGTTCGCGCAGCCTGGGCGTGGGGCGAGCACTATGAGATCGCCAAAATCGGCCAGCCCGTTAGCCACGTTGACTGGGGCATGACCGCGCCTACCGTGAACGCTTATTCGAGTGCTGCTGATGTCAAAGTCGTGTTCCCAGCCGGGATACTGCAACCGCCCTTTTTCGATGCAGATGCCGATGATGCTGCCAACTACGGAGCGATCGGGGCGGTTATCGGGCATGAGATCGGCCATCAGTTCGATGATGGCGGCTCGAAGTTCGACGCTAACGGTGCGCTGAAAAATTGGTGGACGGATGCTGACCGTAAGAACTTCGAAACGCGCACAGCCTGCGTCGTGAATCAGTTCAACGCAATCGATGTAGGCGGCGGGCTGCATCACAACGGCAGGCAGGTCCTCGGCGAGGCACTTGGCGACTTGGGGGGCTTATCCGTTGCTTACCGCGCTTATCATAAGTCACTCGGAGGGACGCCCGGTCCCGTGATCGATGGATTCAGCGCAGATCAGCGCTTCTTTATTGCATTTGCACGATTGTGGGGAGTGAAGATGCGCGAGGAGTCAGTGCGTCTGCAGATCAACACGAACTCTCATCCGCTCCCACAGTGGCGTGCGATCGCAACGCTCCGGAATCTGCCCGAGTTTCAGCGCGCCTTCCAGTGCCAGGCAGGCGACACGATGGTGCAGCCGGCGGCAGAGCAGTGCAAGCTCTGGTAGGCCGACGGGGGCGTTTGGGGATAATTTGCGAGCACGGCGAAGATCATATGCCGCTTTAGGAGCTATCGATGGCGCGCGTCTTCGATCAGTCGCGAGCCATTGCCGCAGCCACGTGACGCATTACATCGACGGTCATTTGTCGCCACCCAGTGAGTCGGTTGCGTCCACGTTCCCCACTTCACGTAAGAAAAGAACCGGGTGCTATTCTATTGCGTCACAAAGTGAGCGTACTTTCCTCAAACTCTCGCTGAAATGCGAACTCAAACGAAGGCCTGGAGTTGGATTTGAAAATTACACAATCATTACAGCCCACAAGCGAAATCTCTGTTAGCTTTCAATATAATGTGATCTCTGGAGGTCCGTGTGAGCACCGTCTTGATCGACATTGCCGAGCCTCGAAAAATAAACTGGACTAATAGCATCACCTTCAGCCTTTTCCACCTCGGGGCTATCGCCGCGATATTCGTGTTCAGTTGGCATGCATTTGCTATCGCGCTCTTCCTTTACTGGATGTGCACCGGCCTCGGCATCAGCATGGGCTATCATCGGCTGCACACTCATCGGTCGTATCAGATGCCTTTGGCTCTCGAGTATTTTCTGGCCGTTTGTGGTGCTCTAACGCTCGAGGGTGGGCCGATTTTCTGGGTTGCGACGCATCGAATCCACCACCAGAAATCAGATCAACCCGGCGATCCGCACTCACCCCAGGATGGCGGCTGGTGGGCTCATATGGGCTGGCTTCTGGTCGGAGAGAACAAGCATAGCAACACTCGGCTGCTGTCGAAGTATGCCCCGGATCTGATGAAAGATCACTTCTACGTCTGGCTCAACAAGTATCATTGGGTTCCCATGATCGTGCTGTGTGTCCTGCTCTTGGCCATCGGCGGTGTTCCATTCGTGCTGTGGGGTATCTGCCTCCGCGTCGTCGTCGGCCTGCATTGCACTTGGCTCGTCAACTCAGCGACACACATGTGGGGCAGCCGCCGATTCGAAACCCGCGATGATTCCCGCAACAACTGGTTGATTGCCCTTATCACCTCAGGCGAGGGCTGGCACAACAACCACCACGCACACCCGACATCGGCGAGGCATGGACTGGCGTGGTATGAGTTTGATTTGTCCTGGATTCAAATCAGGATCCTTAAGTTCTTCGGCATAGCGAGGTCCGTTCGGGTGGCGAAACTCGGCAGCGCGGTGGCCGTCGGGGTAACCGTCAGCGGTCACGGAGGCCATGACGATGAATGGTACGTTATCGCACGTTAACGGAAAACGTCCATTGCTGATTTGTGGAATGCGAAATCGGCCCCGATGACTACGTAACTGAGGTCGGGTTAAGAAAAGCGAGCAGCGGAACGAAGGGCTGGCATACTTCAGCTTTCGTTTCCAAAAGTTTTTCAAGTCCGGCCCGTTTCACATCAGTCATCCTGCAACCGACAGTGTGAGCTAGCACCGGGACTCCCGTACCGGCAGCACGAAACTGATTCACTCCATCCTGGGATAGGTACCGAAGAGCCTCAAGGCGATGGGTCCCATCAAATCACTTTCGCTTGGCGTGACTCCGCAAGGCAAGGTCGAGGTCGAACCCGAACCCTGAACGAGATACTGGCCGACAAACACTAGTGGTGGGCCACACCGAAGGAGCGTTCTCAATTCACTTGGACGTGTAAGTCGCCGACACGCTCAGTAGCCGGGCTCTATGGTTCAATTCCGATCCGATCGTTTACCGCTTCGCGAATCCGCTGTTTGCAGCCGAGATACCGCTCGGTAGTCTGGACCGAAACGTGCCGAGTAGGAATTGGCTCTGCTCTAACTCTCTGCCGGCAGCGTGGCGCAACTTCGCGCACGAGCGCCTCAGATCATGCGGAGCAAGGCCACCGAGGCCAGTTTGATCGGCAGACTGCGTTACCACATGCCAGACTACGCGGTCGGTAACGCCCTCAGGCGGTCCAATTGATGAATCCGTTGGCCTTCGCCGGCGTAAAGCTATCCTTGTGGGGTAGACATCATGAAGCAGGCTTGGCTCTATCACAAGATTGTATTGCCGATCATTGCGCTACTGCGTCAGGGGATCACGCCGGAAAAAATCGCTCTAAGCATCGCGTTGGGCGCGGCTATCGGAGTCTTTCCAGTCTTAGGCTCCACCACCCTTCTCTGCGCGGCTGCGGCGCTGATTCTGCGGCTTAATCTGCCCGCCATACAGCTTGTGAACTACCTCATGTACCCACTGCAATTGATCCTTTTTGTGCCCTTTCTTGACGCCGGCAGCCGAATAATGAGAACCGCGCCGATCGCCCTGTCGACGAAGCAAGTGTTCGGAATGATCGAATCCGATCCTTGGCGCCTCATCAAGATTCTATGGAGTGCAACGCTGGGAGCCATGACGATATGGGTAGTTCTGAGTCCGCTCGTCATCGGGATTATCTACATTGCGCTGGCTCCGCTGCTCCGGCGTCTGGGCCGGCGGATCGATTTAGCGCGTGCCTGATTAGCGCGGTTGGTTTTAATCTTCAGGCGCCGATAGATGCGGATGCTCCCCGGCGCCAGTTCTGAATGAGCCTAGGGCTGCCCCGGCTCGGGGGCATGGCCCGCTGGGCATCGGTGCTCGCGATTCTTTCAAGGTTGGCCAGTCCCGGACGCGGCGTTACACGGTCAAGTGATCGCCCAGCATTTTCCGGTAACCCACTTCAAGACCGCTTACGGTATCAAGTGGAGTGTATCGAACAGCGATTCTGACCGCATCTCCTTCAAAGTTGACGGCGCTCGTTATTCGGAATCCAAAAGCAACGGTACGAGGCAATCAATCACGCTCAGACGCTCGCAAGATTCGGCGGGCTTCATGGTCGTGCGGAGGGAATCTTACAACAAAAGGGTCTGCCGTGCTTCACTGTGACGCAACTCAAGCTATGGTTTGCGCGCCGCCGCAAGGATGGATTTGAGGTCCCATGCGCCCGGAACACTCGCCCACCAGAGTCATTTGCTAGTTGATCCAAGAACTGGGCTGTCATTACAGGAAAAGAAAAGCCCCGGCCTGAACCTAACGTAATCGCAACGGCAAATACCCGCGTCCGCC
>Ga0126373_10002446_pt1 | contig 13721 bp, 8 predicted proteins | sample PanSoiMetPlot_11_FD_92545 | JGI IMG/M metagenome (GOLD analysis project Ga0126373, IMG submission 92545) | Tropical forest soil microbial communities from Panama - MetaG Plot_11 | ecosystem: Environmental > Terrestrial > Soil > Tropical forest > Bulk soil | place: Panama | collected 2016-02-17 | reverse complement strand
TCATTTCCAATGCCAAACAAGAATGAAATCGTTCCCTTGAAGAGCTTATGCAAAGAGGCCATCCGGGCGGGTGAAAAAAATATTATCCTCGCGGCGCTGCGTGCCAATCGCTGGAATCGCAGGAAAACGGCTCAGGAGCTGAAAATCAGCTACAGGCTGCTCATCTACAAAATTCGCGAGGCTGGGCTTATTACAAAACAGAAAAACTCCGTCGGTTCCCGGCAACAGGGCGCGGCTGGGCCCTCACCTTCAGCCGGCGAGTGAAAGAGGCTGGGGCGAGTGTTTCTCTCATACTTCGTCCCATCAACTTTGGAAATGTGGTGATGGGTACCGCCTCCCACTCATTTCGAATGAGCGCGGCAGCTCTGAGCATGACTCAAACAACGGCGACTGGTGCGACGTTCAACACCGGCGGGTATACACTCCCGCTCAGCGGAAACCGGGACAGCAGACCACAATCACGGTGGCTCTAGGCAGTGATGGCCCACTCATCGAAACGATGAGTCTCCGGCCGGGTACTGATTCGGCCATGGCGCAGCGTCGAGCGCGACGACCGTGTCTTTATGTTTTCCTCAGATGCGCTCTGTCTGGATGATTCTGGCTGCTGCCCATCGCATGGACTTGCGTTTAATGTCTCGCTAGATTTGCTGGGTCGGCGGTCTAAGTTGCGTAATTCCGCGGCCATAGTAGTCATTGTGGTATGCAGCACCATAGGAATCGCTTTTTTCAGCCTGATTGAGGACAACTCCAAGTAAATTCTTCCCTCGGAATTCCGCCGCAGCTCTCTCCGCAATCTGGGCGTCTGTGGAACCTGCTCGGATCACCAACAGGACGCCATCCGCCAGATCGGCAAGAATCCCCGCATCGGGTACGGATAAACTAGGCGGAGAGTCAAGTACGATCCAGTCGAACAGCGGCGTAAGGCGATGGAGCAGCCGCTTCATCCTTTCGGTAAGCAACAGCTCGCTTGGGTTGGACACCAGGCTTCCGCCGGGAATCAAGAAAAGGCTTTCGTTTATGCCCTTTTGAACGATCGCGTACTCATCCACATCCCCTCGCAGGTAGTCCGAGAGTCCTGGGCAGATCGGCGCTCCAAACAAATGGTGAAATCGAGGTGACCTCAAATCTGTGTCGACCAGCAAGACCCGAAGTTCCGGTTGCTGTGCAATCGATTGCGCAAGATTGAACGCAACAAACGTCTTTCCTTCTCCGGCCACACCGCTCGTTAGAAGAACCTTTTTTAACTGGCGCGTGGCTGCAATTCTGTACAAGCGCGAGCGCAGAGTACGAAACCAGTCTGGCCCTTCTTGCCCTGGCCTTGAGTTTATAAACACGCTATGGTGTGGGTCGAGCTGCCACTCCAGTTTTACGCATCGCTTTGCCAATTCTTCAAAACAAAAAACGGTATTCTCATTCGCGCTCGCCGTATCCTGTGTAGAAACTCCAGCCCTTGTGAATTCTGGACCCCGCATGAGCAGTTCGAGTTCGCGCGGGACGTCTGCCAAGCTGGCTTTGCTGCCGGCTGCAAGCTGCGCGGCTCTCTCTTCGGCGGCCTTCTTCAACGCCTCATGAATGCGGCTCATTGTGTCCTCGCCTGCTCATCGCGACTCGATCTTGAGTGATCGCTTGGGCAGCCTCGCATTTCCGGCCGGTCCGGCAAAGAATTCCATAACCGGCAAGCTGGCAAGCACAGGAAGGTCTAGATACGTCTCAACCTCGTTTTCCGTGTGCAGTGTACGGTCCGTTGCCAAAAATAAGTAGAGGATGGCTAAAGCTAACACCATCCCTCCTCCCAGCCCCCCGCCTGCAAAGTATAGAATCTTCGGGAATGAGGGCTTCGTCGGAAGGCTCGGCGGATGCAGTACGCGAAATTCCTGTTGCTGAGCTGGGTCCGTTGCCGCCGCAGAATTCTGTTGCTTCTTCAAAAGATCGTTGTAAAAGTCCAGCGCGCTCTGGTAATTCCTCGTCAGCTCTTGTAGTTGTTGCTCCACCATCAGGCTGGTCGACGCGCGCCCTTCCAAAAGTCGGATCTGGTCTTGGATTCTCGTCTGTTGGTTCGTAAGATCCGCAATCCTGACTTCATCCTGTCGCACCTTCGAGCGCAGTTCTTGAATCTGAGCCGGCTCAGATGCTTTTTTTGATTCCGCTGGAGTATTATCGGAATTCGACATCTTCTTTTTGAGGGCCATGATGCGATTCTTGGCTTTGATCACATCAGGATGCTCGGCCGAATATCGCGACTCGAGAACCGTCAATTGGTCCTGTTCGACCCGCAGTTGTTCCTCAAGAGGTTGAGGATTCGGCTTCGTTCGGGATACCTTCCAATTTGCTTTCGCCTGGCTCAAGTGAGATTCATCGAAGGCCTTATCCTGCTGTGCCAGGCTTAACGCCTGTGTATTTGCCTTCAACCGCGAGTGCAAGGTCGACAACGGATTGAGGTTGCTTTGCCCTTCTTGCGGCAAGGCTCCGATGGATTGACGCTTGAACTGGGCCAACTTGGCATCTTGTTCATCAAGCTTCGCTTTCGCTTCCTGCAATTGCTGACCGATGAACGATGCTGTGCGCGCCGCCTGTTGCTCCAAATCTCGCGCGTTTTGCTCCATGAACATGGAGGTTATTTCTGTGCAAATCTCCTGCGCTGTTTGGGGATTGTCGAAGCTCACCTGCACGGAAAAGCCAGGGATACTGCGATCTTGCGTCCCGGGCACCGGTTCAAGGGGAGAAATCGCGATGGTCTTGCGCAGGCGCTCAACCAAGTCCTCCATGCGAAGCTTGCCGCGATCCGCGTGGTAAAGATCAAGTTTTTCAACAACCGGCTCGAGCCGGGGCTGGCTTAGAATCTGCTCCTTCATCGAGCCGAGGCGCTGGTTCAAATCCTCGGTCACGGCGGGCTTCCCGTATTCGGTGGCGGCGGTCGGCTTGGCCACGAGCACAACGGCCTGGGACATGTATTTTTTCGGAAGCCGCGTTGCGAGCAATGCGCCCAGCCCCGCACAACCTACCGCGCAAACAGGAAGGATCCACCCGTGCTTGCGCAGAACTCTCGGGACTTCTGTGACCGTGAATTGGGCATCGCGAACCATGGATGTCCCTTTCTGGAACGAGCGCCACTATTCCGTGGCCGAAATTGCACGACAGTTGCCACGGACTTTCCCTCCGAGCCCTTGTAAGTTATTTCTGGTTAATAAGTTACAAGCGCGCGGTCTTCTTGCCGCAAGAATCAAAGACGGAACCAGGAGAAAGTTTTGGAACTTCTTGGCATAAAATTGGGACACAAGGCAAAGTACCAGCCATAGCGGATCGGCCATCCGATCATGGCAGTTCACTGTAGTTCACTGAAAGGAAACACCTTAGTCGATGCCGGGCGGTCCTCAAACCGTGGTCACACTGGAAGGAGATTTGCTTTCAACCGTCGAGGATGACGACCTCGTTAGGCACCGACCTCCGGCCAGAGCCTAGGAACACTGGCTTTGTTCCCGGCCATTCGCCCGCGATCAATAAGTTGAACGCGATCGTGGAGGAAATCGCCCGGACGAACATACCTGTACTGCTGATGGGGGAGAGTGGAACCGGGAAGGATGTTTACGGGCGCGTCATTCACCTACTCTCGAGACAAGGCGCTGCACCGCTCAAGAAAGTGAACTGCAGAGCTGCCGAACCGAGGGAGGTGCTCGCGGTCCTGAAATCGAGCTTGGCGGTGTCTGTCGGAGATTCCCAAGGCGGTCGAGGAACAGTTTTTCTTGACGGAATAGATGAATTGGATCTCGAAGGTCAAAAGTCACTACTCGACCTCTTCCCTGACGGAGAGACAGAGGAGAAGAATCCCGGCGGCTTTCGCATCATCTCTTCGACACTGTGCAATTTGGAGAAAGAAGTCGAATCGGGGAGATTTCGAACGGAATTGTATTTTCGAATCAACGGAGTTTGCCTCCGCCTCCCGCCGCTCCGAGACAGGAGAGAGGACATCTTCCCCCTCATGGAGCATTTTCTCGCGAAGCATGCTGAGGAGTTAGGACGGCAGGTTCCGTTCTTGAGCGATGAGGAAAAAGAATTCCTGGAAACCCATGACTGGCCCGGGAACGTCCGGGAGTTGGAGAACTTGGCCAGGAGGATTGTATTGCTTGGGGATTCTCGAAGGGCAATGGATGAGCTTCGAGAATTGCCGGCCCTCGTACGGACGGACGCGAAGCAACTTCGGGGCATCCCATTGAAAGTAGCAGCTCGAACGGCCTCGCGGCGGGCGGAGCGTGACTTGATAGCGAAGGCCCTCGAACGGACGCATTGGAACAGGAAGCGAGCGGCCCGAGAGCTACAGATCAGCTACAAGTCGCTCCTGTACAAGATCAAGCAAACAGGCTTGGAGGAAGCAGCGGGGACGGGAGGGAAGGGCCGGCAATGAGAATTACGATGCGAATGATTCTGTCGGATTCCCGTGGCGCAGCAGTGTTAAGAGCATAGAAAGCGCGCATGGACATCCGCATGGCGAAATAGATTAGCGACCATGTACAAGAGATTTTTTGAACTAAAAGAAAACCCGTTCAATGTGAGCCCGGATCCCCGGTATCTGTTTGTTACCAAACAGATTGAGGAGACCTTGTCTAGTCTGATGTACGGCATTCAGACGCGAAAAGGCATTAGCGCGCTCACGGGCGAGGTGGGCACAGGTAAGACAACGCTCGTCAACCGACTTTTGGACTGGCTGCACCGCAACGCCGCGAGGACAGCGTTTTTGTTCAACTCCCGGATGAATTCGACCCAGCTCTTGGACTTGGTACTGGCAGAATTCGAAATCCATTGCGAATCCAGTTCCAAAAGCCGGCAACTGATTAGGCTAAATCAATGGCTCGTGGAGCGATTCCGTGCAGGTGAAACTTGCGTAGTGATCGTCGACGAAGCGCAAAACCTGACGTTTCCAGTGCTTGAAGAGATTCGTATGCTCACAAACTTGGAGACGTCCAAGGAGAAATTGTTGCAAATCGTACTGTCTGGCCAGCCCGAGTTTGAGGAGAAGCTGAATTTGCCTCAGCTAAGACAGCTGCGACAACGGATCATGATTCGCTGCAAGACCGGCCCTCTGACGAAGGAAGAAACACACGCCTACATCCTCGAAAGGTTGAAGATCGCAGGAGCAGTGGCGGACGGGCGGCCTATTTTCAGTCCGGCCGCCAGGGAAGCCATACACCTATTTTCACGAGGGGTTCCTCGTGTGGTGAACCTGCTGTGTGAGCATGCGTTGATCAACGCATACGTTGAGCAGCAGCGGCCCATTCAGCCGAAGATCATCGAGGAGGTCGCACGGGAATTTCAGCTGGATGTGGTCGAACCTACCGCTTCGCCCGAGAGCCTGCGAACCAGTGCTGAGCTCTACAATTCCGAAGCATTCATTCAAAACCTTGGCGAGGTCCTCTCGCGCTTCCGCATTAGCCCGCACAGTAAGTCATCGCGTGAAAGAAAATAATCATGTCTCGAGCATCGGGATTCACGGAAGTGGCAAACGCTCCCAGGTCTCGTCCTACTTGCACACCAGTGAGGCATTGCGGCACGTTTCAGGTTCCTTGCCAAGCACCGCGCCGCAGTTCTCTTTTCGAAAAGTAAGGTCCCAAAGCGTTTTCAAAGCAGCGACCAAAAACCATCCTGCCGGCCATCGAGATACCGCTACGACAGCAGAGTGGTCAGCGCCGGCATTGATTAATCTGCGCCTAAAGGTCGCACATCGTTGTCTCGCTCCGCACCGCTTTGCGCCCATAACATGCATTCAGAGGGTCTCTGGAACAGGTCGGAAAGGCGTCGAAATTCTTCGTCCGCTTGATGGCGGATGAGCAGCTCGGCGTCGTAGCCGAAGTTCCGCAGAAACCAGTTTGCGCGCTGAGGCTATCAAGTAAAATGCAAAACGCGCTCATCAATTCGCATCCGAACTTCCGATGTGGCTTGTCGGAACGCGGAGCTTGGCTGTGGAGGGTGGATGAAACAGTTGAATGACTTTGTGCCTCGGGTGAGTAAGTCGATTGAGGCATCGATTGCCACGAAGCGAGACTTGCTCCGCAGGCCTGAAACCCTGTCGATGATAGCAAAAGTGTCCGGACTGCTCGTCGGCGCATTACGGCGAGGTGGCAAGGTTTTGCTGTTTGGCAACGGGGGCAGCGCTGCCGACGCACAGCATATAGCAGCGGAGCTTGTGGGGCGCTTTGCGTTCGATCGCCCAGCGTTGCCGGCCTTGGCCTTGTCGGTGAACAGTTCCTGTGTCACTGCCATTGGGAATGACCGGGGATTTGACCAAGTCTTCGCGCGACAGCTCGAAGCTTTGGCGGTACCAGGGGACGTCGCGGTGGGCATTTCGACCAGTGGCAATGCAGCGAACGTACTGCACGCCATGTCGCAGGCAAAGGAAATGGGACTGCGGAGAGTGGCGCTGACCGGGCGCACCGGCGGGCGCCTCAAGAATAGCGTCGATCATTGCATCTGTGTCCCCTCAGACGAGACGCCGCGGATTCAGGAATGCCATATCTTGATTGGGCACATCCTGTCAGAATTGGTGGAAAGCGAATTGTTCAAGAAGGAAGGCCGTATTTCTCGACCGCGACGGAGTCGTCGATCGGAGTCCTCGTGACCGTCGGCCTATATGTTCGCGCTAACAAAAAGAGCCACTCTACTGGAAATTCCATTTCTGCCCAACGACTAGGGAACCGCTGCGTCTCGGTTGGTCACCGTGCTTTTTGATCCATGAGACCTGAAGGAGTGGCGCCCCGAGGAAGACGGCTCGGCTACACCCGAACAACATGACCTGTAGAGCGAGATTCCGATGCGGGTTGTGGCTGATTTCTTCGGGCATCTCCTCGAGCGAGCTCGAACGTCGTACCTTTGGCGCAAACCGGTTGCGAAATAGATGCCTCTGTCGGGGAACATCGAGCGATCCCGTCCATGGCTACGCTGCGAGGGATTTCGGAATGCGAACGCCGAGGAGGAGCTTAAAGTCGCATCGAGTAGCTAGTCCCGGTCATATCACTACAAGGTCTTCCTAGAGGAATAGGCGAGAGCCAGACATTGCGGTTGGCGAAAATACTCTATCCCGCGTCGAGGGATGCGCCTAGCTGTCTTGCCCGGCGTTCGCAACCGAGAAGTAGGTGCAATCGGGATGATGGAAAACCAGCGCGCTGACGCTGGCTTCCGGGTCCATCATGAAGCCTTCGGTGAGCTGCACGCCGATTTCTTCGGGCTGCAGCAGTTTCCAGATGCCGGCCTGATCTTCCAGGTTGGGGCAAGCAGGATAACCGAAACTGTAGCGCTTGCCGCGATAGCGGGAGGTGAAGCGCTCGGCCATGGTCATCCTGGGCGGATCGGGAAAGCCCCAGTCCTCACGGATACGGCGGTGCAACCATTCGGCACAGCCTTCCGCAGTTTCGATGGCAAGAGCCTGCAAGCCGTGACTCAAGAAATAATACCCTTCGTTTTTTGCTTTTTCGGAGTGCGGGCGGATGCCCTCGCCGGCCGTCACGACGAAAATCGCGACGTGGTCACGTTTTCCGTTTTGGGCGGGCAGGACGTAATCGCTCAGACAGAGAAGATCGCCCTGGCGCTGCCGGGCAAAGCGAAACGTGTGCAAAGGTTCTTTCGCGCCCGGCGCAAACAGATGCAGCGACTCGCCTTCCGGCTCCGCTTCGAAGAATTGCCAGACCGCACGAATCTTCATGAACGAAGAGGCTTTTTGCTTCACTTTCTCCACGCTTTCGGATAGCTCGATGGCTTTCGGATCGCGCTCCGCCAAATGCTTTTCGAAGTCGCCGCGGAAACCTAGGTGGCGTCCGTAAAGCATGTAAGGATTGATGTAGCCCCAAATCTCGCGCAGGTCGGGCACGAGCCGGACTTTGCGGTCGAGATAGGACAGCGGTGGAATCGGCAGATCAACGCGGATGCGTGGTGAGCGCGACACCTTCGGAAGGGGTGCGACGCTGATGGTGGTGGACACCTTGAAACCATTTCCGGAAGCCGTGTGTTCCCGCAACACGGTTTCGCGCGTGGCCGGGTCCATCAGCTGATTCATCAAACGCAAGCCGGTCATCGCATCTTTGGCGTAACACACGGCGTTGCCGTAGCTAGGAGCAATCTTCGTCTGTGTGAATTTTGCGGAAAGCGCTGCACCGCCGACGAGCAGCGGAATCTCGATTCCCGCATCCTTTAAGTCGCTGGCGGTGGTTACCATTTGCTGCGCGCTTTTCACGAGCAGCCCGGACAGACCAATGGCGTCAGGGTGGTGTTCCTGATAGGCCCTGATCAATTCTTCCGGCGGCACCTTGATGCCGAGATTCACCACCTCGTATCCGTTGTTCTTGAAAATAATCTCAACGAGATTCTTACCGATGTCGTGGACGTCGCCCTTGACAGTGGCAAGAACCACCTTGCCGCGCTTGGCGGAGTCCGTTTTTTCCATGAACTGTTCGAGATGACTCACCGCGGCCTTCATGGCTTCCGCGGATTGCAATACTTCAGCGACGATTAATTCGTTGGCGTTGAAAAGGCGTCCCACTTCCGCCATGCCGGCCATCAGCGGGCCGTTGATGATGTCCAGCGGCGCGGCTCCCTCCGCGCGTTTGCGTTCGAGGTCGGCGATCAGACCGTCGCGCGTGCCTTGCAAAATGTAATTCGCAAGACGGTCGTCGAGCGGTAGATCGGCGCCACCAGCCTTTTCTTTTCTCTTGGCGGCGCGGAAGTGCTCGGTGATCGCCGCAATCCAGAACTGATTGACGGCAGCGCGCTGTTCTTTGCTTTGTTGACGCCAGTCCGCAGGAGCGTCGAGCAGAAGGCGGGTATTGCAATGGTCTGCGGGCAGGCTCCTGGGCGGATGCGAAAACAGCAGGTTTTCCGCTAACTCGCGCTCGTGAGCGGGGATGGAGGCAAAGCGCTCGATCTTCTCGGCGTTGACAATCGCCAGATCCAGACCGGCTTTCGTCGAGTAATAGAGGAACACAGAGTTCACGACTTCGCGCGCACCGGGCGGCAGCCCAAACGAAACATTCGAGATGCCGAGGATCGTGCGCACGTCCGGGATCGCTTGCTTGATCAGGCGAATCCCTTCCATGGTTTCAACCGCGCCGCCGATGTAGTTTTCGTCCCCCGTGGCGCAGGGAAAGACCAGAGGGTCGAAGATGATGTCCTCCGGTGCAAGACCGTATTTTTCCGTAAGCATCTTATACGAGCGCTCGGCGATGGCCAGCTTGCGCTCGCGCGTGAAGGCCTGCGCTTGAACGGGGTCTTCATCGATGCACCCGACGACCACCGCGGCGCCGTATTCATGCGCAATCGGCACGGTACGCTGGAATTTCTCCTCGCCGTCTTCGAGGTTGATGGAATTGATGATGGACTTGCCCTGGCAATAGGTGAGGGCCAGCTCGATCGCCGCCGGGTCGGTGGTATCAATCATGATAGGCGGCTTCACTTTGCGAATCAGTTTTTCGTAGAAGCAAGGGATGTCCTTCTTCTCATCCCGCTCCGTGCTTTGCAGACACACGTCCACGACCTGCGCGCCGCCGCGCACCTGCCGCCGGGCAATTTCGCTGGCTTCCTCCCATTTTTCTTCGGCTACCAGATTCTTGAACAGGCGCGAGCCAATGACGTTGGTTCGCTCGCCGACCAGCAGCGGCCGCGTGCTTTCTTCAGCTTCGATGGCCTCGATGCCCGTGTAGATGGCGCGATGGCTCTCCGCCGGCCGCTCGCGTGCCTTTTTGCCTTGGGCCATTTGTGCAATCGCGCGAATATGCTGCTCGGTTGTGCCGCAGCAGCCGCCAACCAGGTTTAGCCACCCGTTGTGTATGAATCTTTCGAGCTGGGTTGCTAGCGATGTTGGCGTTTCATAGTATTTTCCGTCTTCGGGATTGGGCAATCCCGCGTTCGGGTAGCAAGAAACGAACTCGCTCGTAAGCTGGCTCAGTGTTCGGATATGGTCGGTCATGAACTCCGGGCCCGTGGCGCAGTTCATTCCGAAAGCCAAGGGCTTTGCATATTTCAGCGAGGCCCACATTGCCTCGATGGTTTGGCCGGCGAGCATCGAACCGTTTTGTTCGATGGTGACGGAGATAATGAAAGGAATTTCCGCCCCGAGTTCGCGGGACAGCTTGCGGATGGCAAGCAGGGCCGCCTTGATGTTTCGCGTGTCCTGGGAGGTTTCCACGATCAATAAGTCCGCGCCTCCATCAATAAGGGGCCTTGCCAGATCGTAATAGTCCTGCCGCAAGTGATCGAAGCTGATTCCACCCGTTACCGTAATGGCCTTGCGGGTCGGCCCCATGGACCCGGCCACGAATCTTGGTTTGCCAGGGGTGGAGAATTCATCCGCTGCCTGCCGCGCCAGTTGGGCGGCCTTGAACATCAGTTCGTAAGACTGATCCGCGACCCCGTAGTCAATGAGGTCGCTCTTGGTTCCGTTAAACGAGTCGGTTTCAATGATATCTGCGCCCGCCTCGAGGTATTTCCGGTGAATGTCCAGAACCACGTCGGGACGCGTGCGAACAAGGTTCTCGTTGCATCCTTCGAGTTCGGGCCCGCCAAAGTCCGCGGCAACTAACCCGCGTTGTTGCAGCATGGTACCCATGGCGCCGTCAAGCACCAGGATTCGCTCGCAGAGCAGCTCCCGCAAAGCTTTGACGGATTCGTTCAGCTTACCCATTCCCCGAAATGCCCTTTGCTTCTTCGCAGGTTCCATAAGCGGTTGCTTCTCGCGGCCCATTTCTCCGGGACAGGGAAACCACAGAAGGGAAACCACGAAGAGCTAACTCCTTATTTTACTTGAGTCTGTGGCTATCTGGAAACTTGCATACAGGGAAACGGTGTTTTTGAGGCTTGAATGGGCATCTAGGCCAGCCCAAAGTCAGTGGCCGCGTGGCCAATCAGATGAGGGGAAGACGCAGGCGAGCAACACGCTTCCGAGACGTGGTTTTCGAACTATCGCCCAGCAAAAAGCACCCTAATGGTCAGTAGCAGTTCAGGAACATACCCTCCCAAGAGACTTGCCCCTTTGGCCAGTTTTCTTTAGGCTGGCAAAAGTGAACACAAAACGTGGGTCCTCAAAACTGAGTGTATGCATCCTTTCGCCCCACCCGCTCGTGCTGGGCGAATTTGAACGAATTCTGGAAAAGGCGCCCTTCAGGGTGGTGTCGCAACAGCTGGCGTCCATGCTTGCGCCGGACTTGCGCCACCTGGAGCCCCCCAAAGCCAACGTCTACGTGATTGATGCGCACGCCGCGAAGCCTGCCACCGGGGCGCTCCTCACGAACATCCTTGAGCGCCATCCTGACTCGCGGTTGATCGTTGTCGGAGAGAATCATGCGGAAAACAACAGTTTTTCGCTGCTGCGCCTGGGCGTGAAGGGTCTGCTTACCTACATGGAAGCGCGGGACCAACTGATCCGGGCGTTGCCCTTGGTCGCCAATGGTGGATTCTGGGTGCCGCGTCAGCTTCTTTCGGGGTTTGTGGACTCGATTCTCACGAGCCAGGGGCGCCGACTAAAGACGGATTCCGTCACCAACCTGAGCCGGCGAGAGCAGGAGGTTCTGGATTCGCTGCTGGAAAATCTTTCGAACAAGGAGATCGCCAGCAAGCTGAATATCGCGGAACGCACGGTGAAGTTCCACGTCTCGAACTTGCTGAACAAGTTCGGGGTGCGGCGCCGTGCCGACCTGATTTTGCTTACGTTCCAGCGCCGGTTGGCGCAGGGCTAATCTGCGCCTCACCGCGAGCTTATTCCCAACACCCTTCTAAGGTATCCTAGCCCGTTCGATTGAGGCTGAGCCTTCTTGTCTATCAGCGCAGGAGCATAGTCCCTTGAACATTTTGGTGACTGGCGCGGCGGGGTATATCGGCAGCATTTGCGCGGAAGTTTTGCTTGTGCGCGGAATGAAAGTGATCGCGCTCGACAGCTTGTTGGAAGGGCACTCAGCTGCCGTGCCGCCAGGAGCCACGTTCTGCCAAGTGGATCTTGGAAACCGTCAACAACTCGAAGGTGTTTTCACGCAATACAAAATTGACGCGGTGATGCATTTTGCAGCGGAAGCGCTGGTCGCCAAGTCCATGAAGGAGCCAAGCATCTTTTACGCCACCAATGTGGCCTGTGGCGTAAACCTGCTGGACGCCGTGACGCGCCACGGCGTGCGAAAGTTCATTTTTTCATCGACCGCGGCGACCTACGGCGAGCCGGAAATCGTGCCCATTCCCGAGGATCATCGCAAAGCGCCGATTAATCCTTATGGGAAATCGAAATTGCTGTTCGAGGGTATTTTGGCGGACTACCAGGCGTATACCGGGTTGCAATATGCGAGCCTTCGCTATTTTAACGCCGCTGGCGCTTCCAAGGAGCGCGGTGAGCATCATCGCGTGGAAACGCACTTGATTCCACGTGTGCTGGATGCCGCTGCCGGGGACCTGCCTTACGTTGACGTTTTTGGAACTGACTATCCCACGCCGGATGGCACCTGCGTTCGCGATTACATTCACGTGCTGGACATCGCGGATTCCCACGTGCGCGCGTTGCTGGAGATTGACCGCGTGTCCGGGGAAGCGTTTAACGTCGGCAATAGCCGCGGCTTTTCGATTCTCGAGGTGATTGGCGCGGTGGAAGGCGTTACCGGTCGGAAAATCCCCCGGAAACTTGGGCCGCGTCGCCCAGGCGATCCGGCGGTGTTGGTGGCAAGCAAGGAGAAGTTGAAGCGCATGCTGGGCTGGGAAGCGTCCCATTCTTCGCTCGAAGAAATCATTCAATCCGCGTGGGCATGGAAGCAGAAACATCCGCACGGCTACGAAGGTGATGCCGGGGTGACGGCCTAGTCGCCCAAGCGGAAACGGATGATGCACCACAAAGCTTGCACGCCGTCCTTCCAGGTAATCTTCTTGCCCTCTTCGTACGTTCGCCCGGCGTAAGTGATTGGCACTTCGTAGATTCGCCAGTTCCGCTTGGCGATTTTTGCGGTGATTTCCGGTTCGAATCCAAAACGATTGGACTTGATGGCGATGCCCTTTAGAACCTCCTTACGAAAGACTTTATAGCAGGTCTCCATGTCAGATAGTTTCAGGTTGGTGAAGATATCCGAAAGCAGTGTGAGCCAGCGGTTGGCCACGTAGTGCCAGAAATAGTGTACGCGCTGCGGCCCGCCGAGAAACCGCGAGCCGTAGACCACGTCCGCCCGGCCGTCGATGATCGGCTCGAGCAATACCGGATAATCGCGCGGGTCGTATTCCAAGTCTGCATCCTGCACCAGCACGATGTCACCGGTGGCTTCCGCAAATCCCCGCCGGAGCGCGGCGCCCTTGCCCTGGTTGGGCGTTTGAAAGAAGAAGCGCAGGTCTCGCAATCGAATGGGTTCGCCGCCATCCTGAGCCTCGACGGATGTTTCGTTGTTCCCCTGACGCGCGGCCATGTTTTCGAGGATCTGGCGAGTGCCGTCGGTCGAGCAGTCATCCACGATGAGCACTTCCTTGCGCATTTCCGCGTCCAGGACGCGCCGCAAAATCTCTTCGATCGTCCCCCGCTCGTTATAAGCGGGTATCACGATGGAGACGGTCGGGTTGTGAAGCGCGGTGGGATTATTCCGTCGATACGCCATGGGTGCCGAAGATTGTAGCGGCGCGCGCGGCGCCGAGTAAAGGCGGGTGGCGGGCGCCCAAGCACTCCCGCGTATTAGCCCTGCCTTCCTGCGGGCCGGGAAAACCGATATTCTTGTAGGCGGGCGAGTCAGATC
>Ga0126373_10002445_pt1 | contig 13722 bp, 10 predicted proteins | sample PanSoiMetPlot_11_FD_92545 | JGI IMG/M metagenome (GOLD analysis project Ga0126373, IMG submission 92545) | Tropical forest soil microbial communities from Panama - MetaG Plot_11 | ecosystem: Environmental > Terrestrial > Soil > Tropical forest > Bulk soil | place: Panama | collected 2016-02-17 | reverse complement strand
CAATAGTTTGGATAACTTAATAGCCAGGGTAACTGCTTACTTTTGAGAAGTATCATTTCTCACTCCAAAGGCCATTAAGGCCCGTAACAGGGGCCTGCCTCTTGTTTGGCTTAGGCACTACAGTGGCTCTAGAGACCAGGCTTAAAACTGTTTTAATCTTAGTTAGGGTGCTACTCAGTGTGGCTTTTACTACTCTCCTCGAGCGGAAGAGGCTTAGTCTGATACAAACCCGTAAAGGCCCCAATAAGGTAGGGGCCTCAGGGCTCCTCCAGCCTTTTAGCGACGCTTTAAAGCTTTTCAGGAAAGAGCTTTTCACCCCCAGAAAAGCACAGGCCAGCTTGTTCAACTTTAGCCCCATAGTCCTTCTGTTTCTCTCTTTGCTAGTCTGGCTAACTTACCCCTGCATCAGAGGGGGGTTGAATATTTCTCTTCCTCTTCTTTTTGTTCTAGGATGTATTGCTGTGAGGGTATACCCTCTCTTGGGAGCAGGCTGAGTGTCCAACTCCAAGTACTCTTTGCTTGGGGGTCTGCGAGCTGTGGCTCAATCCATCTCCTATGAAGTAAGGTTAGCCATTGTGCTACTAAGGGTAATTTTTTTTAACCACTCGTTCGAGATAACTCCTTTTCTATTCCCCCTAAATTACCCTCTTTTCTTGGTCAGGGCCCCTTTGGGGGCAGTCTGGTTCATCTCCTCATTGGCCGAGACAAGCCGCACCCCTTTTGATTTTGCAGAGGGGGAGTCAGAGCTAGTCTCCGGTTTCAACACAGAGTTCAGAAGGGGGGAATTTGCACTGTTCTTTCTAGCAGAGTATAGAAGTATCCTATTTATAAGCTTACTCTTTTGCCTGTTTTACCTCAGCCCCCTGCCCCTCCCTCTTCTAGCCGGGGGACTAACTTGTGGCTTACTCTATCTTTTTATCTGAGTGCGAGGCACCCTGCCTCGGCTACGGTATGACAAACTAATAGCTTTGGCCTGAAAAATGCTCCTGCCTATCTCCCTAGGGTATCTACTAGGGGCTTCTAGACTATCCCTGCTCTTCTAGTCAACGCTGCGAAGGAATAAAGAAAAGAAAATACCTAAAGTACAGTGTAGTTGCAACCTGCCCTGCCAAAATATAGGGGACCTCTACAGGCCGGGCCCCGATTCATGTGAGAAGGGCAACCACCATAGTGAATCTTCAGAAAAAAAACTGCCCCCCTCGACTAAATTGAAGGGATTGTATACTCTGGCCCCTTAGCAAAGGCAGGAAGTAGAGAGCTAGAATAGAAGACAATAAAGCAATTACCCCTCCTAGCTTATTGGGGATAGAACGTAGGATCGCGTAGGCAAAGAGATAGTATCACTCGGGCTGGATATGGGGAGGGGTAACAAGAGAGTTTGCGGGGGTGAAGTTCTCAGGATCTCCTAAGAGGTAGGGGGCATAAAGTCTTAAACCTAATAATCCGCCTGCCAACCCTAGTAGCCTAGTCCTGTCCTTCAATACAAAATAAGGGTGAAAGGGGATTTTACTCTCCCCCCTTTGAACCCCTAGGGGGTTACTAGATCCTGTTTGGTGTAGAAAAATAAGATGGACGAGCACCAATGCTCTAATAATAAAAGGGCAAATAAAATGTAGAGCAAAGAATCGCGTTAGTGTTGCCCCTCCAATGGCAAACCCCCCCCACAACCACTCTACAACACTGGGTCCTACATAGGGGATAGAAGAGATCAAGTTTGTAATAACCGTAGCCCCCCAGAAAGATATTTGTCCTCAAGGCAAGACATACCCCAAGAAAGCTGTAGCCATGGAAAGTAGTAAGATAGAAACTCCCACCCTCCAAGTGTGTAGAAGCTGAAACCCAGAGTAATAGATACCACGCCCAATGTGCAAGTATATAAGGATAAAAAAAAAAGAAGCCCCATTTGCATGCATTCCCCGCAAAAGCCAGCCCCAATTTACTTCCTGTGATAGATGAACAACTCTAGCAAAGGCTCAATCAATTTGCCTGGTGTAGTGTATGGCCAAAAAGAGACCTGTGAGAATTTGAGCCCCTAAACAGGCCCCCAGCAACGATCCAAAATTCCATATAGAGGAAATATTCAGGGGGGTAGGAAAGTTAACCAGAGAGGAATCTAGGACTTTGGTGAGTGAGTTCCTCCGAAAGGCACGGGTAAAGATATTAGTCTCCTCACTTTACAAAAGTAATATTTATCCAAACTCTCTATAATTTTATTCAAAGAAAAAGAAACCTTATGGATGGGAGGCATCCTTCTCCTCGGTGCCATAGTGAATTTAGCCCTAGGGGTTTATGCTCTTTTCACCCTTCAAAGATGGGTTATTGAGTGAGAAGTCTTCTACCTGAAAGGGGTAGAACTGACTTTCACTCTCTATTTCGATTGAGTATCTACTGTCTTTTTCAGGTTTGTGGGACTTATTTCCAGATCTGTTTTTTTCTATTCCCAAAGGTATATAGGAAGAGACCCCACCCCTCGTCTGTTCACTTACACTTTGAGTGCTTTTGTGCTGAGCATATTTTTTATAGTTTACAGGTTAAACCTGGTAAGATTGATGTTGGGGTGGGATGGTTTGGGGGTAATCTCCTACGCCCTAGTTATTTATTATAAGAACCCCAAGGCTAACACAGCTGGGATACTAACCGTACTAAGTAACCGTGTGGGGGATAGCGCCCTTTTCTTGAGGATTGCCTGCCTGCTGGAGTTAGGCAGATGAAACTTTGTTCTCATAGAACCTCTCCCCGGCCCCCTAGGTAGGTTAATTGTCCTGGCCAGACTTACAAAAAGAGCCCAAATCCCATTCTCAGCCTGGCTGCCTGCTGCAATAGCAGCACCCACCCCCGTGAGTGCCCTTGTTCATTCCTCCACTCTAGTTACTGCGGGGGTCTATTTACTAATTCGGTTCTCTCCTATCCTGCAAGGGACCGAAACTCTTTTAGGGCTTCAAGTAGTTGGGGTACTAACAACTTGTCTGGCCAGGGTCAGGGCCCTCACAGAAGTGGATATAAAAAAAACTATCGCCCTCTCTACCCTTAGGCAACTTGGGCTTATAATAACAACTCTGGCTTTTGGCTTGCCTTTATTAACCTTCGCCCACCTTCTCTCCCACGCACTTTTCAAAGCCCTACTTTTTATATGTAGGGGGAAAGTGCTTCATAGCCTGACTGACACCCAAGATGTCCGCCACTTAGGAGGCACCCTACTAAATCTCCCCCTAACCGGTAGACTTATAAGCCTGGCTAGTTTTGCTCTCAGAGGATTACCTTTTCTGGCCGGGTTTTACACCAAAGACTTAATCATAGAGATACTGCTAAGGATAAACCTTTATACTTCTAAACTAGTGCTGTTCTCAAGCATAGTAGGATTATCAGCAAGCTACTCCCTACGCTTGTTGGTTTTAACTTTCACCTGCCCTAGCAACCACCCTCCCATTTCAGCAAGAGAAGAGCTGGATTGAACCTTAACCCGCTCCAAAACCCTGCTAGCCTTTGCCTCAGTTATGGCAGGGGCTATACTTCTTTGACTATTGTTTCCCTTCCCGGTCGCTACAAGACTCCCCCCCACCCTTAAGCTCCTTTGCTTGGCCAGCTGTTCGGTTGGACTTACCTTGGGGCTGCTGATTAGTATTTACTGATCCCCAAAAACACACCTGTCCTACTGACTTAATCTTTATGAGAGAAATATAAACCTTTGGTACCTTCCAAGATTAGCGGGAAGAGCCTTCGGCAGGCCCCCAAGAAACTGAAGAGCAGCTATAAAATGCCTAGATCTTGGCTGGCTTGAACTTTGAGGGGCACAAGGGTTAAACTTTGGCCTAATATGAGGGGGCTCCAACGAGAAATTAATGCAAGTTAATTCTTTTAAAAACCTTTTAATTATCCTGGGCCTCCTAGCTCTATTGCTCTTAATATTACCTAAAAGTTTTTAGAATTCAATATTGAAGATATTGAGGAGAAGAACGCTAAGACCACAACTTAGTATTTTGATAAACTATCCTTAGTAGAAAGAAAACTGCAATAATCAGGGCCTCAAAATACCTAAACCAAGCGGTAGCCTGTGCCATGTAAGAACTAAGAGCTCTCGAACCCTGGGGCCTTGGAAAGCCAGACTGGCGGAATAAAAGACCCCATGCTGGGTCTGCCTGTAAAGGTACAAAGAGTAGACAGCAGATAAAAAAACTATAAAGGCTAGCCCTGCTATCAAAAAGAAGGACCAAGAGCTCATAGCAACTACAGCAGTTACTTCCCCTAGAAAATTTAGGGAGGGGGGTACTCCCATATTTGCCAAAGCCAACACAAATCACCAAAAAGCTAATGTTGGAAAAAAAACTAAAAGTCCTTTCAGCAGGGTAGCCCTCCGAGACCCAAGTCGCTCGTAGTTAAAATTAACAATGAAAAAAAGACCAGAAGAGCAAAACCCGTGCCTGATTATAACCACCCCCGCCCTCGAGAAGCCTCAAATATTTAACGGAGCCAAACTCCCCACGACTAAAGCTATATGCGCTACCGAAGATAGAGCAATCAATGTCTTTAAATCGTTCTGCACAACACAAGTGATAGCTATATACACTCCGCCTACAATGGCCCACGTCATAAGTAACGGCCCTACTCTTAGCAGTAAATTACCTCCTTTCCTTAAAATGCGTATTAGACCATACCCTCCTAGCTTCAAGAGAACTGCAGCTAAGACTATTGACCCGAACACAGGGGCTTGAACATGGGCTTTAGGTAACCATAAGTGCACAGCAAATAAAGGCAACTTTACTAAAAAGGCAAAAAAACAAGCCCCCCTTCAGACCCCCCTCAGTGTTAAACCTCTTTTGGGAGAAACAAGAAACGCAAAATAGTTTCTCCCTCTAAACCTGCCTCAATATATAAGCCTCACTAATAAAGGTAAAGAGGCTAGAACAGTATACAAGATTATGTACACTCCCGCCTGTCTACGCTCGGGTTGTGATCCTCAGCCGAGTACCAAAAAGAAAGTAGGTAAAAGCGAAACCTCAAAAAAGATATAAAATATCATTGCCCTTAAAGTACTAAAAACAAGCATTAGCCTATACATCAATAAGAGTATAACCAGTACTAGTCTTCCCCGTGCTACTCCCCATCGATCCTCTAGTGCCCCTGCTATCATCATTAAAAAAGAAATCAAAACTCTTAAACTAATAAGAGCAAAAGCCAAGGAATCCCAACCCATACCCGAGGCATAACAATATCAGTCTTGGGAGTGATACCTGAGTAGCCTCCTCCTTCTAATTAAGAGTAATAGAAGCACCCTCGCCAGGCCTCATCTTGGGTACCCTAATATTAAACCACTAAAAACAAAAACTTTTATCATTTACCCAAGTAATAACTCCCTGCCCTTTCTGCGAGTGTATAGGACAAGGGCGGTCAACCCTAATGCACTCTCACAAACGGCAATTGCCAGGAACCTCAAAGAGCTAAAAGTTTCTTCAAAAGATAGGTTCAAAAAAACTAGTCTCAAGTAAATACCCAAAATTATAAATTCAAGCACGATTAGTACGGTCAGGAGATGTTTTATTTTAATTAAAAAGCTAATAAAAGAAATAAAAAATATACTCAGAACTACGTATAGTCTTAAACCTATAAAAGCTACTTTAATATCCAAAATTAATATTTTATAAACTATCTCGAAAAATTATCCTATTCTATCTTGAGACCCTAGGTGTATTCCTTGTTCTCTTGTTGTTATGGTTTGAATCCCCATTCTTAACCCTAGGGCTACTTATCCTAGAGGTCTTAGTAGCCGTACTCTTACTTGCCTACCTGAAGAGGGTTTGATTTGCTATTACTCTTCTTTTAGTATTCTTGGGAGGCCTTCTAGTGCTTTTTGCTTATGCTAGAAGCCTAGTAGGCTTCACGGAGACCCCACGTGATTCTTCGCTCTGACTCAAACTAGGATTTTGTCTAGGGCTAAGCAGCCTTGGGCTTATCTGCCTTACGACCTACCCTAGCCCGCCTTATGAGATAGCCCGAACTGAGTTTAGTAGCCCAAGCCAACTAATATCTTTTCTAAGGGCTAAAAATTATAGCCTTGTCGTACTGTTTCTTCTTCTCACACTACTCACAGTGTGTTGAATTCTTAAAATTAAGAAGGGTCCCCTCCGCTAGATGTAGCAAGTGTAGCTAAAAAAGTGAGTATTTTGAAAATACTTGATTGAGACCCTAGACAAAGACCTGATGTTCCTTACGTACTGACCAGATCATCTACTGCTTAAAGGATAGAAACCAACCTGGCTTGCGCCGGTCTGAACTCAAATCATGTGAAGGTTTAAAGGTCGAACAGACCTGCGGCACACAAGACTGCTTGTGTGAGACCCTTCAATTCAACATCGAGGTCACAATCTTTTTTGTCGATATGGTCTCTTAAAAAATATTGTGCTGTTAACCCTAGAGTACCTAGTTTAAATATGATCACAGTTAGAAAAAACCAATCAAAATGTTACACCCTATTGATGTTTTGTCAATTACCACCCCAGTAAAAATTAAATATTTAGGTTCTAGGGTCTTGTCGCCCCTTTAGAAAACAAAAACTTTTTGATTTTTACATCAATTTCGTTTCCGAAGCCAAAAAAGCAGCCACCTCATCTCGCCCTTCATTCCAGATACTAATCAGGCATCTAATGATTATGCTACCTTAGCACAGTTAGGGTACTGCGGCTCTTAAAACCTCAGTGAGCAGGCGGTACCTAGCCTAGATAAGCTAGGCGTAGTTTTTGTTAAACAGGTGAGCGACAGATTTGCCGAGTTCCTGTGCTCCGTGTTCAACATATAATCTGATTAACATCAGATAAAAAAGAATATATTACTTATAGAATTATATGAAATAAAATTACCAGTTTCGTAAGTAGAATACTGCCTTAAGAATCGCTATATCTTCGGTGTACAATAAGTATCCTATTTACATTACTCTTCTTTACAAATTCCAGATTAACCGAAAATTTTTGTAAATATTACGCTGACAACCGATCCCAAAGTGTCTCACCAAACTTCCACGCCGCCATGTGCGTTCTGTTCACTTCCACCACACCTAGCTATCCATTAATTGTTAAAGTATCTTTCCTAAATCTATGCTTGATTAGAGGTTTGGGACCCCCACAAAACCATAAACTAGCCCTTAAATGCTTCGAGACTTAATCTTATCTTACTATCAACTCCTCCTGATACAAAAGGAAGCTTAGTATTTTTTCAAAGTACACCCCTCCCTCGCGGTAGTCTCTTGACAAGCCATCTCAAGAACCAAATTCTTGCGTGTCCTATCACTAAAACTAAGTTGCCAATAACTTCTCACCTCTTGGCTATAGATTGACACAAGCCCCTGTATTAGATAAACCTTTCATCCCTTACACTTAAGCTATGCAAGCTAGTGGGCTCATAATCCGCCGAAAATCTTATTTGAAATTCATGACTCTGGCTCCTTTTAGGAGGAGGACTGTTAACAGGGATCAGACTAACTCTGCTAAGCTCAAATTGATTAAGGGTGTGGATTGGACTAGAGATAAATCTTCTATGTTTCCTCCCTGTTCTTCTCCGTAGACCTAAACCTAGGAGAGAGGTAAGCATGAAATATTTTTTAGTACAGGTCTGCGGCTCCCTGACCCTACTAATAGCAGGGATCTTAATAGGTTACCAAACTTTGCCCTGACAGGGCCTTATAGGCTTGGCCATCTTATTAAAATTAGGGGCGGCACCTCTTCACTTTTGGTACCCTCAACTCTCTGAAGAAGTTGAATGGCCCTCATTCTTAATCCTAAGGACCATTCAGAAAGTAGCCCCGCTCACCTTACTATTTTATAGCAGAACAGAGCTTTTCTTCCTTCTTTACCTTAGTACCGGGGCCAGGGCCATTACTGGGGGATTAGGGGGAGTCAATGAACTCTTAATTCGTAAGCTCTTAGCTTACTCCTCCATTAACCACCTAGGTTGAATACTATTAACATTCACACTAAACAGCCTTCTTTGGGTAGCATATTTTTTTGTATACGCCCTAGTCCTGAGGTTGCTGGTAAAGCTACTAAACCGCCTCCAAATTTTCCACTTTTCCCAACTCAAGCTAGCCCCTGTCTCCTCTAGAAGACAAATAAGAGCTACCCTAGGTCTTTTCTCCTTGGGGGGCTTCCCTTTCTTATTTGGCTTCCTCCCTAAATGAATTATTCTCCAGTTTGCTAGCCCAATATTAAGAGCCTCTCTCCTAGGAGTCCTAGTTATAATAAGCACCTTAACTTTATTTTTTTACAGGCGCCTCACCCTAGGTCTTCTCTTAACTAGGCTCTCCAAAAAAACTTCCCCCCTCCAACCCCTAGACCTGCTCACTTTTAACTCGGGCCTAAATTTACTAGGTTTCTGAATGGGAAGAGGGATAATACACAGATTTGCGCAATAGCTTGCTCTCCTTAGGCTTGCAACCCAAGTGTCCAAATCATACGCTCTTCAAATTTACAATTTGATTGCTTAAAGCTAACTTAATGCAACGTTGATTTTATTCTACCAACCATAAAGATATTGGAACCTTATATTTTATCTTTGGGGCATGAGCAGGCGGACTAGGTACTGCTCTGAGTATATTACTCCGCATAGAGCTAGGGGCACCTGGAAGCTTAATCGGAGATGATCAGATCTACAACGTAATTGTAACTGCCCATGCATTTGTAATAATTTTCTTTATAGTAATACCTGTGATGATCGGGGGATTTGGAAACTGACTCCTCCCCCTAATATTAGGAACCCCAGATATGGCCTTTCCCCGCATAAATAACCTAAGTTTTTGGCTACTTCCCCCCTCCCTTGCCCTACTCTTAATCAGAGGTCTGGTGGAGAGGGGGGTAGGAACAGGATGGACTGTCTACCCTCCACTAGCAGCCAATATTGCCCACAGAGGAGCTTCGGTGGACCTGGGGATCTTCTCCCTTCATCTAGCAGGAGCCTCTTCTATTTTAGGAGCTGTAAATTTTATAACAACTACTCTGAATATACGCACAACCGGAGTAACTTTAGAACGAACCCCATTATTTGTTAGTGCTGTTTTTATCACAGCGGTACTGCTACTTTTATCTTTACCTGTTTTAGCCGGGGCAATTACAATACTTCTGACAGACCGCAACCTTAATACTTCTTTTTTTGACCCAAGAGGAGGGGGAGACCCTGTCCTTTACCAACACCTTTTCTGGTTTTTTGGCCACCCCGAAGTCTATATCTTAATTCTTCCCGCCTTCGGGATAATCTCCCATATTGTAAGGCAAGAAGCTGGGAAAAGGGAAACTTTCGGAACTCTCGGAATAATCTATGCTATGCTTGCCATTGGAGTGTTAGGGTTTGTGGTATGAGCCCACCATATATTTACAGTGGGTATGGATGTTGACACCCGCGCCTACTTCACTTCCGCAACTATAATTATTGCCGTGCCCACAGGGATTAAAATCTTCAGCTGGGTTAGGACGCTTCACGGGGCTTCCCTCCACTTTAGCCCCGCCTTGCTCTGAGCCCTGGGGTTTATTTTTTTATTTACAGTGGGGGGGCTAACAGGTGTTATATTGGCTAACTCCTCTATCGATATTGTTCTACACGACACTTACTATGTTGTGGCACACTTCCACTATGTTCTCTCTATAGGGGCAGTTTTCGCAATTTTTAGAGGAATTCTCCACTGATTTCCTCTATTTCTAGGAACTACCATAAACCCTCTCTGACTAAAAAGCCAATTCCTTTCTATGTTCATCGGAGTAAACCTGACCTTTTTCCCACAACATTTTCTAGGTCTAGGAGGTATGCCCCGCCGGTACTCTGATTACCCAGACCCTTACTACTTCTGAAATTTACTCTCTTCTCTTGGCTCCCTTGTGTCCCTGATTGCAGTCCTTCTTTTCCTTTTCATCTTATGGGAGGCACTGGCCTCCGAGCGACCAGTAGTTTTCCCTCTTAGCCTAAGAGCCTCTTTAGAGTGATTGCACCCCTTCCCCCCTGCTACCCATAGCTATGAAATCCTCCCTAAAGGAACTTTCTCTACAATTAGTATAATATTACAAAGGAGTTAGGATCCTTAGATGGTTTCCTGGTTCAATGAAACAGCTTCAACTTACAAGATAGAAACTCCCCCCTAATAGAACAACTGATCTTTTTCCATGACCACTCCATAGTGATTCTTATCCTTGTGACCTTAGTGGTAGGGAGCGCAATAGTCAGCGTATTGTGGAATAAGCTCGTCAACCACACCTTGCTAGAGAGTCAGCTCACGGAAATCTTATGGACAACATTCCCTGCCATTATCTTACTATTTATTGCGATACCCTCTGTGCGTCTTTTATACCTTATAGACGAAGTTAACACTCCCAGATTAACCTTCAAAGTCTTAGGACACCAATGGTATTGATCTTATGAATACTCCGACCTTGGCCAAGTAGAGTTTGATTCCTATCTCTTACCTTTAGCATCCCTGCCCCTTCCAGGGTTTCGGAACTTAGATGTAGACAGCCGGGCAGTGATCCCACTAAACACGCAAATTCGTGCCCTTGTTACCGCCTCAGATGTAATCCACTCTTGAGCAGTTCCTAGCCTAGGTGTTAAAGTGGATGCTATCCCGGGGCGTCTAAACCAATTAAGATTTATAAGATTACGGCCCGGACTACTCTATGGGCAATGCTCAGAGATTTGCGGGGCAAACCACAGATTTATACCTATTGTCTTAGAAAGAGTCCCTCTTGCGTCTTTCTTAAACTGGGTTAAACCTTAAAAGATGGTAGTTTAAAAAAATTTAGAGCTGTCACACCTAAGAATCCTTAATACCTCAAATAGGCCCCCTTCCTTGAACTTTTATCCTACTAAGAAGAGTTATGATTTTTTTACTATTTATCGTATGCCTCTCTTCTTTCCCCCTATCTAAATCTATCCCTTTCTCCCCAACCCGCCCTCAACTCTTACAATGGAAATGATAACCAATCTGTTCTCTGTTTTTGAACCAACCTCTAGCCTCCCTGGAAGGTGAAATTGACTCTCAATAGGGTTTGGATTAGCCCTCTGCCCACTAATAAAACTAACCCTACCCTCTCGCTACACCTCTTTGTTTATCACCTTGGTTTCCTTTTTAACTAAAGAGATAGGGCTTCTTCTTACCAACGCCCCTTTCCTACCTCTGCTTTTTACAGCCCTATTCTTTCTAATCAGGGCTAGCAATACCCTAGGGTTGATGCCTTATATTTTTACAGCCACCAGCCATCTGACTCTCACCCTTAGCCTGGGACTACCTCTATGGTGTGGCTACTTCTTGTACGGCTGAGTACAATCCTCTGTAAAAATACTAGCCCATCTAGTTCCTAGAGGAACCCCTAGGCTTCTTATCCCCTTTATAGTTCTTATCGAAAGTATTAGAAGATTAATCCGGCCCCTTACTCTTTCCGTACGCCTTGCCGCTAATATAATTGCAGGGCATCTCCTTCTTACCCTCTTAAGAAGAATTGCCCACCCCCTTTCTCCTATATTAGGATTCAGTGTAGTTTGAAGACAAACTTTACTAATCATGCTTGAAATTGCAGTAGCAATAATCCAAGCCTATGTCTTTGTAATCCTAAGCACTCTCTATAGTAGAGAGGTATAATGATAAAAAACCCGCAACATCCTTTCCACCTAGTAGACCCTAGCCCCTGACCCGCTATAGCAGCTTGAGGGGCCTTACTATTAACTATTGGCTTATTAAAATGATTCTATGCTCATACCCTTAGCCTTCTGCTACTAGCCCTAAGTAGCTTGGCCTTAACAACCTTTCAATGGTGACGAGATATCTCCCGCGAGAGAGCTTTCCAAGGCCTCCATACTCAAATTGTTCAGAAAGGCCTCCAATGGGGAATAATCCTTTTTATTGTCTCAGAGATTTGTTTTTTCTTTTCTTTTTTTTGAGCCTTTTTCCATAGAAGACTAAGCCCCTGTTTAGAACTAGGTAGGGTATGGCCCCCCACCGGCCTACAACCCTTTGACCCTTTTAGAGTGCCCCTTTTAAACACAGCGATCCTTTTAGCCTCAGGAGCCACAGTGACCTGGGCGCATCACGCATTATTGCAAGCTCAACACAGTGAAGCTCAAATCAGACTAAGAGTAACACTAAGGTTAGGGTTTTATTTCACCCTTCTTCAAGGGTTTGAATACTATGAAGCAAGATTTACCATTGCGGACTCTGTGTATGGAGCTACTTTTTTTGTAGCCACCGGCTTCCATGGGCTACATGTTATTATTGGTACCCTTTTCCTTAGCGTCTGTTTCACTCGCCTTTGCCTAGGCCACTTTTCCCCCACCCATCACTTCGGTTTTGAAGCAGCTGCCTGATACTGACACTTTGTAGATGTTGTCTGACTATTTCTCTATATCTCAATCTACTGGTGAGGAAGATAGCCCACTAGTACATTCAGTACATTTGATTTCGACTTAAAAAGAACCTTAATAGAAGTACTTGTCTGGGCAAGAAGTGGTTTACTCTCTTTACCTTTTCTCTTAGTTGCTCTAGCCTTTGCCCTAGGAGAAAAATTAAAAATCTCCCGAGAAATATCAATCCCCTTTGAGTGCGGGTTTGACCCTGGAATTGCCCCCAAAACTAAATTTTCTACACGCTTCTTCTTGGTGGCTATTGTTTTTCTCATCTTCGATGTAGAAATTGCCCTTCTCTTCCCGCTAGTACCTTCCCCCCTTTTAACCAATAACCCAGTGTGGGCCAGACTAGGGGTTCTATTTCTAATCATTTTAATCCTCGGCACTTACTTAGAATGATCTAATGGGGTTTTAGATTGGGAGTACACGTAAATATACACTGATTTGCACTCAGTGAAACCTACCCATCGGTTTTATCCCGGCCGCAATGCTTATCCTCAAAGGCCTAGCATGGAGACCCCTTAAATTCTACCTTACCAGCTAATAACCTTGGAAGAAAGCTAACCTCGTCCCAGCCTAAGGCTGATCAACACAGTGCCAGCAATTGCGGTTAAACTGAGGGCGGAGAGCACTGATCAAAGCCAAAGATTCTTCTGCTTTCCTCAAACCAGTGGTAAAATACAAACCCTTGAGAAAGCCCCCCCCTTTTTTCTTCTTATTACTTTAAGAAAGACACAAGGATTAGATACCCTTTTATCCTTAAACCAACCCAACTTAAGGTAGTAGTTGTTATAATCTTGAAACCTAAAGGATATGGCGGTTTTTAATATTATCAGAGGAACCTGCCCCATAAGTGATAATCCCCAATAAATCTTACCTTATAATTATGCTTGTATACCGTCGTTGTAACTTCTTAGATAAAAGAAGCTTAGCCCCGCCTTTACTTCCAAATCAGATCCAGGTGCAGCTTATTAAGGAGGAGGTGGGTTACAGTACACCCTAGTTTCGGAGAACCACTGCCTAAGTGGTTTGAAGTTGGATTTGAGTGTAATTTTTAGTTTACCAAGCAAAAATGACTTAAACTTTAAAAATGTACATATCGCCCGTCACTCTCACTAACCCCGAGATAAGTCGTAACAAAGTAGATGTACCGGAAGGTGCCTCTCTCTCCTGTACCAAGGCTCAAATTCCTTAGTACTGCTGCCCAGTGACGGTTGCTCCAACCGCAAATTTCGAACTTGAATAGATTGAGCAGTATGCACCCTAAAATAGAGCTCACTCTAAAATAAAATAAACCTTTTAAGACAGATACTTTTAAATTTACTAGCCTGGTATTTCCTTTAGTTTAATTTAAAAATT
>Ga0126373_10002443_pt1 | contig 13726 bp, 11 predicted proteins | sample PanSoiMetPlot_11_FD_92545 | JGI IMG/M metagenome (GOLD analysis project Ga0126373, IMG submission 92545) | Tropical forest soil microbial communities from Panama - MetaG Plot_11 | ecosystem: Environmental > Terrestrial > Soil > Tropical forest > Bulk soil | place: Panama | collected 2016-02-17 | reverse complement strand
TGGTCAGTGGTGATCCCCGTCAAGGTACTAGCTATTGCCAAGTCGCGGCTGGCCGGGCTTGACGATGCCGACAGGCGAGCGCTCGCGCTGGCGATGGCCGCCGACACCGTCGTCGCTGCCGTCGCGTGCCCGCTCGTAGGAGCTGTCGTCGTCGTCAGCGATGACCCGGCCGTGACCGCCGAGGTCGCGCCGCTTGGTGCGGTCGCGATAGCCGACACCCCAGGGGCCGGTCTCAATCGGGCCCTGGCTGCCGGGGCTGACCACGCGGCTGAACGGTGGCCAGCCAACGGTCTTGCCGCGCTGCTCGCCGACCTTCCTGCCCTGTCGGCCAGCGATCTCAAGGCCGCGCTGACGGCCGCTTCGGCGGTGGCGCAAGCGTTCGTGGCCGACGCCGCTGGGTCGGGCACGACCTTGTACACGGCCAGGTCGGCAAGTTATTTCAGGCCGCAATTCGGGCCGCGATCAAGAAGCCTGCATCTGCGGGCAGGGGCTACCGAACTCAGCTTGCCGGGGATCGCCGGCCTGCGACAGGACGTCGACACGCTCGCCGATCTGCGTGCGGCGGCGGCGATCGGGCTTGGTCGCCGGACTACTGCGCTCGCGATGACCGACCGCGTACGGGCCGGTCGCTGGTGAGCGTCCGGCCCGAACGGAGCCGATGGTTGGACTTGGCTAGATGTGTACGATCGGGCAGGTCAGCGTTCTGGTAATGCCTGGCACGCCTTGGATTTGCGCTACCACGAGGCGGCCAAGGTCATCCACGTTGTCCGCCTCGGCCCTGACGATCACGTCGTAGGGGCCGGTTACATCGTCGGCCTGCGTCACGCCGCCGATCTCAGCGATGGCCGTGGCCACATCTGCGGCCTTCCCGACCTCGGTCTGGACGAGGATATAAGCCTGGACCATAGAGGCCTCCTGGTCTTAAGTGTGGTCGACACGCTACCGCAGGGTGACCACGTCGGGTGCGCGCGGCCGTCGGTGGCGTGCGGCTACTGTCGGATCGGATCCTGCCCACAAGCTGGAGGCTGCCATCACGATCGGTGAGCTAGGGGAGTTCGGCCTGATCGCAGCCGTCACGGCAGCGATGGCTGCCGCCGGCGGCCAGGCGGCGGCCGGCGATAAACCCGTCGGCAGCAAACTGCTTATCGGCGCGGGCGACGACGCGGCCGTGCTGCGTACAGCCGACGGGCGGGTGGTCGCGACCACCGACATGCTGATTGAGGGCAGGCACTTTCGTCGTGACTGGTCGTCAGCAACCGATATTGGTCATAAGGCGGCAGCTAGAAATCTTGCTGACGTGGCCGCGATGGGTGCGGTACCGACGGCGCTGCTTGTCGGCTTCGCCGGCCCAGGTCAGCTAGCGGTGGAATGGGTGACCGATCTGGCCGCCGGCATCGCCTCCGAGTGTGCGGCAGTGGGAGCGGCGGTCGCCGGCGGCGATACAAGCAGCTCAGAGACCGTGGTGCTTGCCATAACGGCGCTCGGCGACCTCGGCGGCCGCGCTCCGGTGACCAGAGGCGGCGCCAGGTCAGGCGACGTGGTCGCGGTGGCGGGCACTCTTGGTAGCGCGGCTGCCGGGCTCGACCTTCTGATGGCGGGCGCTGCCGGTGATCCGCCCGCTCTGGCTGACCTGATCGGCGCCCACCGGCGGCCGAGCCCTCCCTACGCGGCCGGGCCACAGGCTGCCGCCCTCGGCGCCACCGCCATGATCGACGTCAGCGACGGACTGATCGCCGACCTCGGTCACGTCGCTCTCGCGAGCGGCGTGCGCGTCGACCTGCAGGCGAGGCTGGTCGCGGCCGAGCCGATCGCGCGAATCAGTGCCCTCAGGGAAGCGGCGAACGTGCTCGGCAAGCAGGACTGGGTGGACTGGGTGCTGACCGGCGGCGACGACCACGCTCTCGTCGCGACGTTTCCTGCCGATGTCGTTCTGCCAGTCGGCTGGACGACGGTCGGAACAGTGGTACAAGGACACGGTGTGGCCGTAGACGGCAGTATTTGGTCGGCGAGGGGCGGCTGGGAGCACTTCAGGCCGTAGGGGCTGAGGGACGCGGCTGGAATAGCCTTGATGCCATGAACCAGACTCCGCCTCGCGTGCTCGCGATCGCTGGATCCGATTCCGGTGGCGGCGCGGGAATCCAAGCTGACCTCAAGACCATGCTCGCGCTCGGCGTGCACGGTATGACTGTGGTCACGGCGGTGACGGCACAGAACTCGTTGGGCGTGCAAGGCTACTGGCCACTTCCCCAGGAGGCTGTGCGGGCGCAAATCGTGTCGGTGCTCGGCGACATCGGCGCCCAGGCCATCAAGACCGGCATGCTCGCATCGCCCGAGGTGGTCGAGGTCGTTGCCGATTCGCTTGCCGGTGTGCAGGCCCCGCTTGTCGTTGATCCGGTCGCCGTGTCCAAGCACGGCGACAGCCTGCTGTCGGCTGGTGCCATCGAGGCGCTCAAAACCCGGTTGCTGCCGCTCGCCACCATCGTGACGCCGAACCTGCTCGAGGCGGAACTGCTCACGGAAACGCCGATCACCGACGAGGCTGACATGCTCGCCGCGGCCGAGCACATAGCGGCGCTCGGCCCGCGCTGGGTACTGGTCAAGGGCGGACACCTAGCCGGCAATCCGGTCGATTTGCTTTACGGCCCGACGTCCGCGTCCGGCCTGTCGGTGCTTCGCTACCCAGCGCGCAGGATCGCCAGCGCGCACACCCACGGCACCGGCTGCACGCTAGCCTCTGGGATCGCTTCCTACCTGGCCATGGGCTGGGAGGTGGCCGACGCGGTCGAGTCGGCGAAGGATTACGTGATCGGAGCTATCGACGGAGGATTCCCGCTCGGCGCGGGAATCGGGCCGGTCGATCACGGGTGGCGCATTCGCCAGCCAGTCAGCGGGTGACCTTGCCTGCCTTGATGCAGGAAGTGCACACGTTCAGCCGCCGAGGGGTGCCGTCGATCTTCGTGCGTACGCTCTGAATGTTCGGGTTGAAGCGGCGCGGGGTGCGGCGGTGCGAGAACGACACGTTGTTGCCGAAGCCCGGTCTCTTGCCGCACACGTCGCACACGGAAGCCACGGGATCGCTCCATTAGAGATAGTCAGATAGGTCATCGGAGCCGGTCATGGCCGGCTCAGTCGCCCAAGCTTATCCGACCGTGTCCCCCGGCGCGACTTGGCGGTCGGCAGGGCGACTTGGCGGTCGGCGAGGCGGGTGACAGTAGCACGGGCCATGCTTGTTCTTAGCACTAGACATCCGAGGTGAAGTAAGAGCCGATGGCGAAGCTGTCTGACAAGCTGCGCCTGATTGTGGGCGACAAGGCCGCGAAGCGGCTCGCCACGCTCGGGCCTTCTGGCCTGCATACCGTTGGTGACCTGCTGACCTACTACCCGCGTCGGTATGAGACCAGGGGCGAGCTAACCGACCTCGCCTCGCTCCGCGATGGCGAGCACGTCACTGTGCAGGCGATGATCGCGTCGACCTCGGTCAGGCCGATGCGTAACCGGCAGGGCTCGATCTTCGAGGCCGTTGTCACCGACGGCCGTGGGCGGCTGACGCTGACGTTCTTCGGTAAAGGCCGCCAGGATTGGCGTGAGCGAGAGCTGGCGTCAGGCCGAAGCGGCCTTTTCTCCGGGCAGGTCTCCACGTTCCGCGGCAAGCGCCAGCTATCTCATCCCGAGTACGAGATGCTCAAGTCCGACGAATCAGGCGACGCTAGGGCGGTCGAGTTCGCGACCGAGCTGATCCCGATCTACCCGGCCAGCAAGGACATCGCGTCCTGGCAGATCGCCGACTGCGTCAGGCTCGCGCTCGCGCAAGCAGACCTGGGCGATGACCCGCTGCCAGCAGCGATCAGGCGTCGGCATGAGCTGTTTGACTACACCAGAGCGATACACGCGATCCACCGTCCTGCGACGGAGCAAGACGCTAGAGGCGCGGCCAAGCGGCTCAAGTGGGACGAGGCGTTGATGCTCCAGGTCGTGCTCGCCCAGCGCCGCCGGGTCTCGATGGAGTACACCGCGCAGCCGCGCCCGGCGGTACAGGACGGGCTGCTCGCCGAGTTCGACCAGCGCCTGCCGTTCGTGCTGACGGCCGGGCAGCGGCGGGCCAGCGAGGTCATCGCGGCCGATCTGGCCAGCGGCCACCCGATGCACCGGCTGCTGCAAGGCGAGGTGGGCTCCGGCAAGACCATCGTCGCGCTGCGGGCGATGCTCCAGGTGGTCGACGCGGCCGGGCAGGCGGCGCTGCTAGCGCCGACCGAGGTGCTCGCGCAGCAGCACCACAGGTCGATCAGCCAGATGCTCGGCCCGCTCGCGATGGCCGGCCAGCTTGGCGGTGCTGACCACGCCACCACCGTGACCTTGCTGACCGGCTCGCAGGGCACCGCGGCTCGCCGCAAGGCGCTGCTTGAGGCCGCGTCAGGCTCGGCCGGGATAGTCATCGGGACTCACGCGCTGCTCGAGTCTCATGTGCAGTTCGCCGACCTGGGGCTGGTGGTGATTGACGAGCAGCACAGGTTCGGTGTTGAGCAACGAGAGGCGCTGCGCGCGAAGGCGGTCAGCGGCAGGCCGCACGTGCTGGTGATGACCGCGACGCCGATACCGCGCACGGTCGCGATCACGGTCTTCGGTGACCTGGAGGTTACCGAGCTGACCGAACTGCCCGCGGGGCGGTCGCCGATCGCGACCCATGTCGTGCCGGTGGATGAGAAGCCGCACTACCTGACCCGCACGTGGGAGCGGGTCAGGGAGGAGGTGGCGGCCGGCAGGCAGGTCTATGTCGTATGCCCGAGGATCGGCCTTGACGCCGACGACGCCGAGCCGCAGTCGAACGACACCAGGTCAGCCAGCTTGGAACATGACGGCCTGGCCGAGGACGGCGGCTTCGATTTCGCCGAGCTCGACGAGGGCGAGGCCGAGCGCCGGCCGGCGCTCGCAGTGCTCGACGTGGCCGCGGACCTCGGGCAGGGCCCGCTCGCCGACTTGCGGCTTTCTGTGCTGCACGGCAAGCTCCCGCCAGACGAGAAAGACAAGATCATGCTGGCCTTCGCCGATGGCCAGATCGACGTGCTCGTGACCACAACCGTCATCGAGGTCGGCGTCGACGTTCCCAACGCCACCGCGATGGTGGTCATGGACGCCGACCGGTTTGGCGTCTCTCAGCTCCATCAGCTTCGCGGCCGGGTCGGCCGCGGCGGCCATCCAGGTTTGTGCTTGCTGGTCACGGCGTCACCAGAGGCTAGCCCAGCCAGAGACAGGCTGAACGCGGTCGCGGCCACCACCGACGGATTCGTGCTTTCAGAGCTTGATCTCGAGCAGCGCAGGGAGGGTGACGTGCTCGGCTCCGCGCAGGCCGGCAGGCGATCGAGCCTGAAGCTGCTCAAGCTCACCAGGCAGGCAGACAAGGACATCATCATCGACGCCCGGCGCGAGGCCACCGAGTTGATCGACGCCGATCCCGCTCTGGCCGGGCATCCTGCTCTGGCCGCGGCCATCGGCGTGGTTCTTGACGCCGAGCGCGCCGAGTACCTCGAGAAGGCCTGATGGCCGCGGATCCAGGCAAGCCGGCGCGGTGACGAGGATCATCGCCGGCGAGGCCGGTGGCCGAAGGCTCGCTGTGCCAGCCGGGCGCTCGACCAGGCCGACGAGCGACAGGGCGCGGGAGGGCCTGTTCTCGACGGTCGTCGCGATACTCGGGAGCTTGACTGGCGTCACGGTGCTCGACCTGTACGCGGGCTCGGGCGCGGTCGGGCTCGAGGCGCTGTCCCGCGGCGCTTCTGACGTGCTGCTGATCGAGGGCGATTCCAGGGCCAGCGCCGTGATCAGGCGAAACATCGCCATCGTCGACCTGCCTGGCGCTCGCCTGGTGAATGACAGGGTTGACCGCGCGCTGCGCCGCGGGCCTGGCGAGGCGTCGCGGCGCCAGCTCGTATTCGCTGATCCGCCTTATTCGATGGCCGACGACGAACTTGCCGCGACGCTGGCGGTACTCGCTGAGCGAAACTGGCTTGCCGCCGAGGCGCTGGTGATTATCGAGCGCGACGCGAGGTCAGGGGCGCCGACCTGGCCAGCTGGGTATGCCGAAGACCGATCCCGCCGATACGGCGAGACGACGCTCTGGTACGGTCGCGCCTGCGGCGATACGCCCGCCGCCGCAGCTTCAACGACGGGAGCGTGAGTCCGCGTGATTCGCGTGGTCTGCCCTGGGTCCTTCGACCCGGTTACCAATGGTCATCTGGACATCATCAGCCGCGCGGCGAAGCTACACGACGAGGTGATCGTCGCCGTGCTTCGCAATCCGTCGAAGTCGTCGCTGTTCACCGACGACGAGCGGGTCGAGATGCTGAACGAGGTGACCAAGGACCTGCCGAACGTCAGGATCGCCAAGTTCGGTGGCCTGATCGTCGACTTCTGCCGTGCCAACGACGTCTCGGCGATCGTCAAGGGCCTGCGCGCGGTCAGCGATTTCGACTACGAGATGCAGATGGCCCAGATGAACTACAACCAGGCCGGGGTCGAAACCCTGTTCATGACGACGAACCCGCTCTACGCGTTCTTGTCGTCCAGCCTGGTCAAGGAGTTCGCGAGATTCGGCGGAGACGTGACCGGGCTGGCGCCAGAGGCGGTGCTTCGGAGGCTGACTGAGCGGCTGGTCGATCAGTGAAGGCGGCCCGCCCGGCTGGCGGTGTCGGTAAGTTGGGGATTGACTAGCTGGCCAGGTAAGCTATCCGCCCAGCATCTAAATCGATACATCTGAAATTCGACAACGGCGTAGTCATGCCACACGCGAAACTAAAGAGACCACGCAAGCTAGATCCGCGCAGTCCGCTTGTCTTCGACATCGCGACACTCGGGTCGGCGTCAGCACGCCATGAGCAGCGAGTGGTTCCGGCGCCCGCTGAACTCGGCGCCGGCCTGGTCCACGTGCCTGAGGGTGCGCAGCTCCAGCTTGATGTTCAGCTCGAGGAAGTGAGCGAAGGCGTGCTGGTCACCGCGGAGGTGTCGGCGCCGCTAGTCGGCGAGTGCGCTCGGTGCCTCGACGAGTTCACGTCGAGCATGCAGGTGAGGTTCCAGGAGCTGTTCGTCGCCCAGGCGGGCCACGTGGACGCCGGGGCAGCCGATGGTGGCACAGGCGACGACGGGTACTTTCTCGACGGCGACCTGCTCGACCTTGAGCCGGCGCTGCGGGACACGCTCGTGCTTGACCTGCCGCTGTCGCCGCTGTGCGACGCGGACTGCCAGGGTCTGTGCAGCATCTGCGGTGTCCGGCTGGCCGATGCCGAGCCCGACCACGGGCACCCGAGCGACGGCGGTGTCTGGGCAGTACTGAAGGATTTGTTTCCGGCCGGCGAGGCCGGACAGAACGCAGGGACAAACGGTCCCGCGGGATCTAAGGACAGTTTCTAAGGAGCAGAGAAGTGGCAGTACCCAAGCGGAGGATGTCGCGGAGCAACACGAGGTCGCGCCGGGCTCAATGGAAGACGACGGTGCCGAGCCTTGTGCCGTGTCCACAGTGTCGAGAGCTCAAGCTGCCACACACGGCCTGTCCGACCTGCGGTACCTACAACCGGCGTCAGGTAGTAACTCCTTCCTGAGACCTTCGCAGGCAGCCGGTCGCGGTTGGCCCGTGATCCGGGGGAAGGAGGAACGGTGAGCACCCCAGCGGACGGCCGGGCACAAGACGCCGATACCGCGGTCCTACTTCGCGACTTGCAGGCTCAAGTCAGCGACGGGTTGCTTGATCGAGCCCTGACGCATCGATCGTTCGCCTACGAGAACGGCGGGCTGCCGACCAACGAGCGGCTCGAATTCCTCGGCGACTCGGTACTCGGGCTTATTGTCACCGACACGCTGTTCCGACGGCATCCTGACCTGCCCGAGGGCAACCTCGCGAAGTTGCGCGCTGCCGTCGTGAATAGCCGCGCGCTGGCAGCGGTCGCCAGGGGACTCGGGCTGGGTTGTTATATCAGGCTGGGAAAGGGCGAGGAGGCTACCGGCGGCCGGGACAAGTCGTCGATACTTGCCGACACCCTCGAAGCGGTGATCGGCGCCGTCTACCTGGACGGTGGGCTCGACGCGGCTGACGCGCTGGTGCACAGGCTCTTCGATCCCGTGATAGCCAGGTCAGCCAGGCTGGGGGCTGGCCTTGACTGGAAGACCTCGCTGCAGGAACTGACCGCGGCCGAGGAGCTTGGCGGGCCAGAATACCTGGTAGACGAGAGCGGGCCCGATCATCAGAAGTCGTTCAGGGCAGTCGCCAAGATCGGCGGCCAGATCTATGGTGAAGGCGAGGGCCGGTCTAAGAAGGAAGCCGAGCAGCAGGCGGCCGAACTGGCATGGACCGCGATCAGCGAGAGCCTGAGTGCCGGGGGAGCAAGCCGGGCCAGGCTCGCTGGCGGAGCTGATGCCGGTGCCGCGGCCGAGACTGACGCCGGGACCGAGCCCAGCGGGGCCGATGGCGGCGAGACAGATATAGCGGACGGGGGCCAGGCGCGAACCAGCAGGCAGCGCCGGGTTTAGCGAGAATGCTGAGCGGACGACGGTGCCAGAGCTGCCAGAGGTGGAGAGCGTCAGGCTCGGATTGCAGCGGCATGTCAGCGCGCGCAGGTTCTCCCACGTCCAGGTGTTTCATCCGCGTGCCGCGCGCAGGCATCTGGCTGGTGCGGAAGACTTCGCCGCCGCGCTGACCGGCGGTCAGGTTGGTGACGTCCGGCGTCGCGGAAAGTATCTGTGGCTGACGGTTGGCGAGGACGCGCTGCTTGCTCATCTCGGCATGAGCGGGCAGTTGCTGGTCGGCGACCCCGATGCGCCTTTTGGCCCCCACCTGCGGGCCAGGTTCACCTTTGACGACGCGGGCCCCGACCTTCGATTCGTTGACCAGCGAACATTCGGCCATCTGATGTTCGATCCTGGCGGTGCGGAGCTGCCAGCGGTGATCAAGCACATCGCGCCTGATCCGCTTGAGTCAGTGTTCGACGATGAGCGGTTCTCGGCCAGAGTCAGGGCCCGGCATACCGGCATCAAACGTGCGTTGCTCGATCAGTCACTGATCAGCGGGGTCGGGAACATCTACGCCGACGAGGCGCTGTGGCGTGCCCAGCTGCACTGGGCGCGCGGCACCGACGCGCTCAGGCGGGTCGACGTCACCCGGCTGCTCGCGGCGGTCCGGGATGTTTTCGCCGAAGCGATACAGGCGGGCGGTACGTCATTCGACAGCCTTTATGTACGAGTAAATGGAGAGAGTGGTTATTTCGATCGATCATTGGCCGTCTATGGCAGGGAAGGCGAGCCTTGCCCGACGTGCGGCGCTCCCGTAGTCAGGGAGAAGTTCATGAATCGGTCGTCTTACAGCTGTCCTAAATGTCAGCGACGACCCCGGCGCGGCCGCTGGTGAGCGGTCCGGATGACGATTGGGATGGGATCGGCCAGTACGCCGATCCTTCGTCGGGCGCCGATGCGCCAGGTGCTCAGGCGCGGCTGACCGCGTGGGTGCGCGGCCGGGTACAGGGCGTGGGCTTTCGCTGGTGGGTCAGGCGGAACGCGCTCGAACTCGGGTTGCTCGGGGCCGCGGAAAACCTTGTCGACGGCAGGGTCAAGGTTGTCGCCGAGGGCGGCAGGGACAATCTGATGGAATTGCTTGGTCGACTTGAGGGTCCTGGCGCACCAGGTCAGGTGGCGCAGGTTACGCACCGTTGGGATCCGATCCGCGGTGAATTCTCTGGCTTTGTCGAACGGTGAGTCGGCGCCGCAGGGCGGGCTGGCTGGGCCGGAACCAACGGCATAGCTTGTGAACTGCGGAAACGCCAACTTGACCGGATGGGTTTGAGATGGGACCATGGATGAGTTACCTGCGCGCAGCCTGGCGCGTTTTCTGCGAATCCACGTGCGCGCCCACTCTGGTCACTCAGTGTGGAGGACCTCAAGCAATGGCGAAGGCTCTGCTTGGCCATGTTGGCGGGCCGGATCCCCGCATGGTTTCTGAAGTACGCCGACTGCAGCGGCGCGTGCGCGATCTTGAAGCCGAGCTTGCCCGGCTGCAGGAAGTGAACGACGTGCTCGCTGCCGGAGTCGGTCATGAAATGCTGCTCGACGATCGCGAGCCCGCTCTAACTTGATAGATCCCGACCCGCCCGGGGGTCGCCCCCCCGGCTAGTACCCGTGCGGGTTCTGGGTAACAGCTCGGCCGATGTTGCACCGATCTGACAGGGTTCGTAGTCGTCTGAATGCCATGTACGGGCAGTCCCAAAGGGCTGATCCGCGCTGATGGCTGCGCGTGATTTGCTAGCTGATCACCGCGACCTAGCAGCATGTTCGCTGATGGCTTATGGCCATCGGCGGTAATCGGCTGCCCTGAGGGAGGAATGCCGCCCGACAATGCGGGCAGATGTGGGCAGCTTGACCGCGACGCGAGCGAATTCACGCTCGGATTGGGTGGCTCCACGCAGGTACGTGGCTTTTCTGACCAGGTCAGATCGGCGACGTCAGCGGCCGGTTACCCGATCTGCTGCGCCGCGCACGGTAAGGTGCGGTGGAACCTAGCGCGATTTGGTGAGGAGAAACAGGCGGTGTACCTGAAGACCCTCACGCTACGCGGATTCAAGTCGTTCGCCTCGGCCACCACCCTTCGGTTCGAGCCGGGCATCACCTGCGTCGTTGGGCCCAATGGTTCGGGCAAGTCGAATGTCGTGGACGCGTTCACCTGGGTGATGGGTCAGCAGGGCGTCAAGCCGCTGCGTGGCGGCAAGATGGAAGACGTCGTGTTCGCAGGCACCTCGGCCAGGCCAGCTCTCGGCCGCGCGGAGGTCACGCTCACCATCGACAACAGCGACGGCGCGCTGCCGATCGACTACGCCGAAGTCACGATCAGCCGGCTGCTGTTCCGTACCGGGCAGAGCGAGTACGCGATCAACGGCAGCCAATGCCGGCTCCTTGACGTGCAAGAACTGCTGTCCGATACCGGCCTTGGCCGCGAAATGCACGTGATTGTCGGACAAGGGCATCTTGACGACATACTCAACGCGGGACCCGAGGCGCGAAGGGCGCTGATCGAGGAAGCCGCAGGCGTACTCAAGCACCGCAGGCGCAAGGAAAAGGCGCTGCGCAAGCTCGACGCGATGCAGGCGAACCTGACCAGGCTGGTCGACCTGACCACCGAGCTTGGCCGCCAGCTCAAGCCGCTCGGCCGCCAGGCTCAGCTGGCACGCAAGGCGGCGGTGATCCAAGCCGACCTGCGGGACGCCAGGTTGCGGCTGCTGGCCGACGAATACGTCACGCTGTCAGCCGAACTCCACCGGGATGAAGCCGACGAGTCCGCCGCGGTCGCTTTGCGGGCCGAACTGGAGTCCGTGCTGACGGCGGCTAGGTCGACCGAGGAAGAGCTTGAGGCCGCGGAGCAGCAGCACGCCCCTCGGCTGGCTGTCGCGCAGGAGACCTATTTCGCACTCGGCGGGCTGGCCGAGCGACTGCGCGCGGTCGCTGACCTCGCCGCTGAGCGGCACACGCACCTTTCGGCGCCGCCAGAGCCCGCGAGGCCAGGCCGCGATCCTGACGAGCTCGACCGGGAAGCGGCAGTCCTTCGCGAGCAGGAAAGACAGCTCGGGGCTAGGCTCACGGCCGCCAGGGAGCAGCTGGCGGTGGCGGTGTCCGCACGCACGGCCGCGGAAACGGCGCTCGCCGAGACCGAGCGCAAGCTCGCCGCCGACGCCAGAGAGGCCGCTGAGCGGGCCGAGAGGCTCGCCAGGTTGCGCGGTCAGGCCGGTGCGGCGCGTAGCAGGCTGAACGCGGCGCAGGAAGAGGCTGGGAGACTGGCCGCCGCCCTGACGGCCGCGCGGGCGCGCGCCGAGCAGGCGCAGCACCAGTACGCGGAGCTTCAAGATCACTTCGGCGGCCGAGACGAGGACCGGGCAGCGCTCGCCGCCTCGAGCGAGCGGTCGGCCGCCGACCTCAGCGCCGCGTCGGCGCTTGTCGCGAGGCTGCGGCGGACCGAGCACGAGGTCAGCGACAAGCGGGCCGGCCTGCGGGCTCGTGCGGCGGCGCTCGACGAAGGTGTTCGCCGCGGTGCCGACGCGTCGGCGATCTTGCTAGCCGATGCCGGCGCGTTCCCTGGGGTGCTAGGGCCGCTTGCCGAGCTGATCACTGTGGCCGACGGCGCCGCTGAGGCGATAGCCGCCGCGCTCGGGGCGTCGGCGAACGCCATCGCGGTTCGCGACGTCGAGTCGGCCGCCAGCATTCTTGGCTTGCTGCGCGAGCGGGACGCGGGACGCGCCGACCTGGTGATCGCGGACGACACGAACGGGCGTCCGAACGGCCCGAGCGGCAGTACGGCCAGTACGTGGGCCGATGAAGGCTGGACGCGGCCCGTTATGCCGGCGATTGAGCTGGTGAAGGCGCCCGGTGAGCTTGGGGCCGCCCTTGAGCGCCTGCTCGCCGGGATTCTCGTGGCTCCTGACCTCGCTACGGGGCTGGAGCTCGTGCTCGCCGACCCGGCCGTGGCCGTGGCCACCGCGGACGGTGACCTGCTAGGCGCGCACTGGGCGCGGGGAGGCTCGGAGAGCGACCAGAGCCAGCTCGGACTGCGGGCGGCCGCGCAACAGGCCGCCGAGCAGCTGACCGAGGCGGAGGTGGCTGCCCAGCGCGCGGAACGCGAGCTGGCCGAGGCGATCGAAGAAGAGGACAACGCCAAGCAGGTACTCGCCCACTCGCAGACGGCTCTCGCCGAAGTGGACGCGGCCGCGGCGGAGATTTCTGGTCGCCTCGGCACCTTGGCCGGGGCGGCGCGGGCGGCACAAGACGAGGCCGGTCGGCTCGCCGCCTCGATCGCGGCCGCCGACCGTTCTGCCGAGAAGAGCCGCACCCAGCTAGCCGAGATCGAGGCCAGAATCGCCGCCGAGTCCACCCGCGACCACACCTCAGACGACGGCACCGACCAATTCCCCGACGAAGAGCCCGCCGGCCCGTCGGGGCGCGATGCCGCCTGGACCGACGAGCGGGAAGAGCCCTCCGGCCCGTCGGGGCGCGGCGTTGCCTGGACTGACGAGCGAGGAGCGTCAGCGACGAGCGAGGAGGGAAGGGAACGCCCTGAAGCGCCCCGACACGCGGGGGGCTCCGGGGGGTCGCTCCCCCGGACTAAAACCGCGCTTGCTGACAGCGCGGCCGCGGCCAGGGGCACCGAGATGGACGCCAGGCTCGAGGTGCGTACCGTCGAGGAGCGGCTGCGAGCGATCAGCGGCCGGGCGGATGCGCTGGCGTCGTCGGCGCTGACCGAGCGCCAGGCGATCACCAGGGCGGGGGAGCGGGCCAGGCGCCGGGCAGCGGAGGCGAAGGTCGCTCACGCCGTCGCGAAGGGCGCAACGACCGCCCTCGCGGCCGTCGAGCGCTCCCTCATGCTCGCCGACGCCGAACGGCAGCACGCGGAGGTCGCGCACCAAGGGCGTGACGAGGAGCTCAAGACTGTCAGGACCCGCATCAGGGAGGCGTCGGCGCAGCTCGACAAGGTCGTGAACACCGCGCACGGGGTCGAGGTGGCCAGGGCAAGCAGGCGGATGAAGCTTGAGCAGGTCGAGTCAAAGGCGGCTGAGGAGTTCGCCGTCGACGTCGAGGCGCTTGTCGCCGAGTACGGACCCGACGTGCCGATGCAGCCCGCGGACGGCGACCAGCCGGCTGTGCAGGCGCGGGGGGACGACCCTCAGGAGCCCCCCGCCGTCGTTCGCTACGACCGGGAGACACAGCGGCGCCG
>Ga0126373_10002442_pt1 | contig 13727 bp, 10 predicted proteins | sample PanSoiMetPlot_11_FD_92545 | JGI IMG/M metagenome (GOLD analysis project Ga0126373, IMG submission 92545) | Tropical forest soil microbial communities from Panama - MetaG Plot_11 | ecosystem: Environmental > Terrestrial > Soil > Tropical forest > Bulk soil | place: Panama | collected 2016-02-17 | reverse complement strand
GATCCTGAGGTGCAGAAAGCTCTTGACCTGCTGCCCCAGGCGAAACAACTGGCTGACAACGCCAGCAGGGTCATCGCCCAGCGCAACAGCACCACCCTGAGCCGGTAAACTCAAGCTTAGAAACCTACACCAGGCTGCGCGTATGATTCGCGCAGCCTGACGTATTCTGGCCCAACCCATTATGGGTATCTCGTTCAAGCCTTCACGCTTGCTGCTCGTCATCGCCCTCCTGTGCGGGGAGCTGTTCCGGCCGCTCCCGTCTGGCGCTCAGGTTCGGCCTCCTCGAACGCGCGAGCAGGCCAACCACGCTTCCCCGGCAAAAGGGTCGAAGCCGGATTCGAATCAGGAGCGTGGTCTTCGCCTGCTCAAGGCCGCCGAGGCCGAAGCCGCAGGCCTCGAACCTGATACCCGCGCGTATGTGCTGTGGCGCGCCTCGTACGGTTACGCCGCCACGGATCGGGAGCTGTCGGCCAAACTTGCGCGCGAGGCATTCACGGCTTCGCAATCGATCGAGAATCCCGACGGCAGGGGCACGTGCGGCGTCGCCCTCGGCAGCGACAGCGACATCAAGGGCTGGATTCAGGAGCGGGTTCTTCTCGACATGATTCGCAAGGACGATGTGGCCGACGTTCAGGCGCGGCTTCCCGACGCCGAAACGGCGGTGCGCAACCGCATCAGCGGAGAACTGGTCCGCTACTACATTGACAGAAAGCAGCTAGCGCGAGCACAGGATCAGCTCTCGCGCCTGGCCGACGCCGACCCGTATCCCTTCAATGCCGCGGCGGATTTGCTGCTGGCGATAGGTGCGGAAAAATCCGGCGACCGCATAACCATTTTCCGTCGGACATTGAGCAACTTCGAACAGCATTCGTCAACCACAGCCTTCAAGCCCGAGGATATCGGCAGCTTCATCGAACGCACCTGGGACCAGGTCCCGTCGGCTCTCGCCCTAGAGGCTGTGGACCAGGTTCTGGATGCGGCGAAACCGCAGTCCCATGCGCATTTCTCCGTGACCACGGAAAAAGGCAGCGTCGGGTTCGACTCCCCCTATCAATTACGCCTGTTCGAGCTGCTGCCGGTTCTTGAGCAACTCGACAAGGACCGCGCCAACGCTCTGCTACGCGACAACGCCGAAGTGCAGGCGCAATTGCAAAAATATCCTCAGGGTATCGAATCGCTCGATTCCGACCAGACGTTTTTCTCCTACGGCATGACCGACCCCTCTTCTGCCCGGGCTGGATCCGGCGTCGAAGCGGCGAATGCGCAACTCCGCCAGCGCGTGTTCGATATCATCCGCGATGCCGAGAAAGACCCGGCGCTGGCTCTGTCGGAGGCATTGGCATTGCCGGTCGAGAGTGCCGGCTTTGGTCCGTCGCCGCGCGCCCAGGCACTTATGCAGATTGCCAGTCTGACGGGCAAGAAGAAAGCGGCGCTGACCAAGTCGGCGCTCAATGAGCTGATGAAAATCGAGGATCAGCTAACCCCGGAGCAAATGCGGGGCGTGGCCAAATTTCCCGAGCTCTATCTGGTTCTCGGCGACGAGGAAGACGCGAAAAAAGCTTTACGGGCGCTGCTGAAAGCGGCGGGAAAAATCTATGCGCAAGACAGCGACGCCGCGGATCCAAACCATGCCTTCAAGGGCGTCTGGCCCTCGGTCGACATGTGGCGGCAATGCGTGCAGGTGGCAGGCAGCATTTCGCCGGACCTGGCCGAAGAAATCATCTCTGATATCCCCGATCCCGATATCGTTGCACTCGAAAAGGTGGCCTTTGCCAGCGCCTTGCTGCACGCGCCCAGCGCCCCAAACCTGGTGAACGATTGCCGGAAAAAGGGATCGCTGTTCACGGTATCGGACTAGGCGGGGAAATTTCCACTCGCCGGCGTTTTCTCATAACGCGGGAAACGGAGAGCTTCCCAGCTATGCCGTGAACCGAAAAGAAGAGACGCACGGGCGACCGTCGCCCGTGCCCGGAGACGTGCGTGATTAGTTGACCGTTACCGTGACTGTCGTTGCCCCCGAGATGGAAGGGGTTGTGGTATCGGTCCCGATTACTGAGAGGGAGTAGGTACCCGAGGCAACATTCCTCGAACCGCCGCCCGAGGAAGGCGATCCGCCCCCGCAGGCGGGAACTCCGACGAGTAATGCGGCCAAAAGCAACATCCCGGAGACGCCGCGGGTCTTTCCGGGGCGGCTGACAAAAACACCGGCCAGCGCTAGCCCGACCATGGCAAATCCCAACCCGGTTCCTCGGAACGGAGAACTTTCTCGGCGCCTGGATCCGGACGCGACCGCGCCCGACCCCGGCGCGGCCGGAAGGCTAAGCATCGCTGCCCCGCCACAGGCCGTCGAACTCGTGTTGAGGGTCAGAGAGGCGTTCACCGCGGCTGTACCGGTAACATTCGTATTGCCGATCGAATAGCAACCGTTGGTAAACGTGCCGGTCACCGACCAAGCAATCGTTCCCGTGTAGCCCTCCTGCGGGGTGATGGTGATGGTAGAAGCGCCCGCGCTGCCGGCAACAATGGTCGGGCTGGTTGACGTCAGCCGGAAGCTCTGATTGCCCGCCACCAGAGTCGACGCTGACGGAGCAAACTTGGTATCGCCGGAATAGGTCGCGGCGATTACATGCGAACCGGAACTTTGAGAGACAAACGTGTAGTTAGCGACGCCGCTGCTGTCCAAAGTAAACGGTGAACCGCTTGCTGCCGCCCCGTCGACGAGCAGCGCGACGGTGCCGGTAGGAGTACCTGATCCCGAGCCAGCGGCCACGGTGATGGTAATCACGTCGGGAGCATTCACCGCGGGGGCGTTGGTGGCGGCGGAAAGGGAGGTCGTAGACGCCGGCAACGATGAGCCGGCCGGCCAATCTCCGAGCAATTTGTCGAAGTCAATGGAACCCAGGCCAGTGGCCAGATCGTAACCGGTGCCGGTCGAGTAAGAGCTCGCGCTTCCTCCCGAACTCGGACACACGGTCGAACCCGCTGCCGAACAGTTGTTGTTGCCGCTGAGGATGTCGTGAAAATCCGTCGCATATTTGGACGCAGCGATCTGGTAGAGGATCGGGCTGACCACCCCTTGTCCAACCTTGCCTGCGGTAGTGGGTTTCTCCTTCTGGTTAATCAATGCAACCAGCCCGGCAAAGATCGGAACATCGAAGCTGGTGCCGCCGGCCACGGTAAGGTTCACCGTGTTCACGTCCCGGAAACCGTTCGAACAACTCCCGGTAATTCCGGTGCTGGGATCGCTCGAGCAGTACAGATACCCGGCATTATCGGGCGATCCACTGAGCGAAATATCCGGGACCATGCGCGTGGTAATGGAGCCTAAGGTGCTCGAGGTTCCGGGGGGCAGACTGGCCTGTGCCTGCCAGCTGGGCCTTGCGGTCAGCGTGCTGACGCCTCCCCCACCCGAAGCGAGAAATGCCGGGTTCGTGCCGCTCGGCGGAGCGTCATCGTTCCAGGCCTGCTCGGGGAAGGGCACGCCGGACGCCAACGCCGAGCCGATCACGTCGGTACCACTGGCCGGCTGCCAATATTGCGGCGGCGGCGAGCTGCAAGTCGACAGGTTGCACACGACAGAATTAGGAAATTCGCTGCCGCCCATGGCGGTAACGTACGGACTGCTCGCGGGAAAATCGACCGCCAACTGTTCCTGTTGCGCCGTGCTCATGCCACTCACGCCCTCGCAGTCGGGCGACCCCGTGTCGCCTGCCGGAGTGATGATGCTCTGCCCCTGGGCAGCGCCCTGCTGCAGCACCGAGTTGACGTCCGCGTATTCCCCCTGTCCCAGTCCGGGTTCGCAGAGGCCGTAGCTGTCACTGATAATGGGAGCGATATCGCTGTCGACGGCATACTGGATGGACTCCCAAACCCCCAGGTTCGAGCTGTCGCCAACGTACACAAAATAGATGGACGCCCCCGGTGCCATACCGGTCGTATACTCCAGATCCAGATCCGACTCACGCTCATCGCCTTGGGATTCCACCACGTTACCGGTTCCAGGCACAAACACCAGTGTGGGATCTTTGCGGGTCTGCCCGAGCGCGTTTTGGAAGTTTTCTATATCGGCCACGTCCACCGATGACTCCCCCACAACCGCGATCGACTGACCCTTTCCGGTATAGCCGGCCGAGTAGGCCGCGTTCACGTCATAGATGGTTGCGACATCGGCGGGGGTCAGAAACGTGTGGCCGCTCTGGCTGGAAGTGAAATCCGCCCTGGGCTTGCGGAATCGCGGTCGGGGACGGAACGCCGACAGATTCGACACGTTCTCGACAACCCCGGCCAGCGCGGAGGGAACGCTCAAGTCCGTCGCGGGAGCGAAATGGGTTTCGCCATTCAGGCTGTAGTAGTGCAATTCCGTGCCGAACGCCGCGGCGACTTGCCCCGCCGTCCCGGAAAAACGGATACGGTCATGGCTGCGCGAAACCCCGTCGACGGAGAAACCCTGCTGCTCGAGCCACGACTTCACTTTGGCGAGGTCGGAATCGGTCATTCCGAAGCGGGTGGCAAACTGGTCGGGGGTGAGCCATTGATGATAGAGCGGCGAGCCCGGAGTCTGCTGCGCCGCAATCAAGGACTGAAGGGCGGATTCCTGCGCCCGAGATCGACTGAAGACGATGCTCATGCCATTGAGTGGCATGTCTGGAGCCACGGAACCCATGTCCTTCGCGCGCCCTACCATCGGCGGGTGGGTTCCGACGATCGTGGTTCGCGCGCGGTTGTCGATTTCCGCTATTCGTCCCGGCATCTGCTGCGCGCGAAGCCTTGCGATGAAAACGGACGAGAAGACAACCAGGGCCGAGAGCACTGCAGCCATACACACTAAACGCGCAAACGTCTTCTGCCGCATCGACATATTCCGTTTCCTCTTGTGTTTTTCTGCTTAGGACTGAGCTGGCTTGTAAAGGTAGATTCAGAGTACCGCAATAAAGGATGTATTCCTAAACCCGGATGGGCAGATTTTTGTACATGTCCCGCAGACTGCGACCGCCGCTGCGGTAATGATTACTGCGCCTCGCCCGCCTGAAGGGGAGGCGCTTACAGCTCACGCTGATCGAATCTCATGCCTTACACTGTTGCGATCAAATCCTTATGAAACTTTCCGTGGTAATGCCGGTTTATAACGAGCGCGCGACCTTAAAAACCGTGGTCGAGCGCGTGCTGGGCGTACCGCTTGCGATGGAATTGCTCTGTGTCGACGACGGCTCCAGCGACGGCTCGCGCGAAATCCTGGCCCAGCTCGAATCCGAGCATCCCCAGATTCGCGTCCTTCTGCAGCCCAAAAACATGGGCAAGGGGGCGGCTTTGCGGCGCGGCATTCAGGAAGCCGGCGGCGACTTCGTCATCATTCAGGACGCCGATCTCGAGTACGATCCCGACGAGTATCCCATGCTGCTCGGGCCGCTCCTCGAGGGCAAAGCGGACGTGGTCTACGGCTCGCGTTTTCTCGGCGCCGGTCCGCACCGGGTGCTCTACTTCTGGCACGCCGTCGGAAATTCCATCCTCACCCTGCTCTCCAACTGCCTTACCAATATCAACCTCAGCGACATGGAAACCTGCTACAAGGCGTTCCGCCGCGAGGTAATCCAATCGATCCCACTCGAAGAAAACCGTTTTGGTTTCGAACCCGAGATCACGGTAAAAGTCGCCAAGCGACGCCTGCGCATTTACGAAGTCGGAATCAGCTACTGGGGCCGGACCTACGAGGAGGGCAAAAAAATCGGCTGGAAAGATGGCGTGCGCGCGCTGTGGTGCCTCGTGAAGTATTCGATCAAAGACGTGCCCGCAGTTGCGCCGGCGAAAACATCCCCCCAACCTGAAAACGTGAACCGGTGAGCGGGGCTCGCTTCCTGGAACCTGTGTCTATGGGGTTCCTGCGGTCAAACCGGTGTCACCGGCAGCGGCCGCGATCTGCCTGGCGATCCCGCAATACAGTTCCACCGCCTTCTGCAGCTCCGCCTTGTCCACGCACTCCCTTTCCGTATGCGCCACATGAATGGAGCCCGGGCCCAACAGCAGCGGCTGCCCCCAACGGCTGAGCGCGGGAATGTCGGTGGTAAAAGCCGCAACCATAGTGGGCAGGCCTCGGAACGTGCGCAGGCGAACGAAGGGAATTTCAAGCGTAAATTCAACTTTGGCCAGATTGCCTACGGTTTCGAGGATCTCCGTTCGCAGCGGCTCGCTTGGACCAATCAGTCGATAGAGCAGCAGGGCGTTGGCGCGGTCCGGAATCACATTCGGCGCGCGCCCGCCCTCAATCATCCCGATATTCAGTGTGCACCGGCCAACCTCGGGATCGGACGGCAACTTCATCCTCCGCAGCCGCGCCAGCGCTTCGATGAGCTTGTCGATCGCCGATTCCCCTAGCTCGGGATAGGCGGAGTGCGCCATGCGTCCGCTCGCGGTGAGCTCAACCCGCAGCGCGCCCTTCGAAGCGAGCGCAATCCGGTTATCCGTGGGCTCGCCATTGATCAGAAATTTGCACGCGTTCGGCTTCTCATTCGCGACTCTGGCGCCCAGGCTGTCCCGTTCCTCGCCCACCAGGAACAGCAGCCCGACAGGAATTCCCTCCTGCTTGAGACGCTCGGCGGCAGCGATCTGAGCCGCAATTATGCCCTTGGCATCGCACGATCCCCGTCCGTAGATGCGCGCGGCATCCTCGGAAGATGGAATAAACGGCGGCACCGTATCCATGTGCGTGGAAAAAACGACCGCGGGGTGCGGCTCCCGGCTCGAACTCGCAAACACATTCGCTCGCTCGCCTTCGGCCACCATGCGCTCGGCATCGTAACCCAGCGCGCGCAGCTCCCGGACCAGGAAATGCCCCACCGGCCCTTCATTTCCGGTGATCGACTCGATGTCCACAAGCTGTCGGGTGAAGGAGACGACGTCCATGGGCATTGAGCATACCCCAGCGCACCTCGAGCGGGCGAACTCAGGATTTGAATGCGGCCGATCTTCCTGCGCGATCCCGAAAAAGGCGGGTGGCGAGATCCGAGGAGCATGGCCGGGCCCGGCATGGCATCAAGGTTCCATTCTGCATTCGGACGCCTGCATGGTCACTTTCTTAAGTGTAATCTGAACTGTGCCATTCCCATCCGCCATCGTGCGCTCGTTCTTCCTGGAGGGGTCCGCGGGCCGTCTCGAAGCCTTGTTCAATTCTGGTGCCGAGAATGCGAGCCACGCCGCACTGGTCTGCCACCCGCATCCGGTCTTCGGCGGAACCATGCACAACAAAGTTGTATTCCACGCCATGAAAGCGCTGAACTCATTCGGGTTTCCCGTGTTGCGCTTTAACTTTCGCGGAAGCGGACTCAGCCAAGGTGAGCACGACCACGGCCGCGGAGAGGTGGACGACGTCGGCGCGGCGCTGGATTGGCTCGCACACGAGTTTCCCCTCCCCTTGATCTTTGCCGGGTTCTCCTTCGGTGCCGCCGTGGGCTTGGCCGCGGCTTGTCCTGACGATCGGGTGCGGGCGCTGATTGGGCTGGGCGTTCCGGTGAAACCGGTTGACGAGCGTAGCTATGATCTCGATTTCCTTCGCTCCTGCCGAAAACCCAAGCTGTTCGTCAGCGGCAGCCGCGATCAGTTCGCACAGCGCCGCTTGCTGGAGGAGCTAGCGGAGAGCGCCGCCGATCCGAAAAAGCTGGTGATCATCGACAGCGCCGACCATTTCTTCGAAGGCCGTCTTCGCGAAATGCGCGAGGCCGTGGAAAATTGGATTCGCGAAACCCTCGACCTCACTTCATGAAAGAAATCGCGCGACACCTGTTCGAGCACGCTCTGGAGGAATCAAGCGTAGAAAGGGCCTTCGCGCGCCAGGTGTTTTGCGATCGCGGAGTCCTCGGCATCGCGGAAGACCTCTACGACCTCAACTCCTACACCCGCATCTTCGTCGTTGCCCTGGGTAAAGCCGCGCACTCGATGCTGGCGGCTCTCGATCAGCAAACCGGCGAGCGCTTCGAAGGCATTGTTTCCAGCCCAGCCCTTCCGGCATTCCAGGCGCGCGGCTTCCGTTATTTTCAAGGCGGGCATCCTCTGCCCACTTCCGAATCCCTGCGCGCCGCTGAGGCCATACTGAAATCGCTCAGCGCGCTAAACCAATCGTCGCTGGCGGTCTACCTGATCAGCGGCGGCGGATCGGCTACGGCGGAGATGCCAATTGACCCGGAAGTCTCGCTTGCCGATCTCGTCGAAACCTATCGTGTGCTGGTTCACTGCGGTGCGACCATCGCCGAAATCAACACCATCCGCAAGCATCTTTCCGCGATCAAGGGCGGGCGCATGGCGCAGGCCGCCTATCCCGCGCGGCAGGTTTCGATCTTGGTTTCCGATGTCCCCGACCCTATGCCCGACGCCCTCGCCTCCGGCCCGACCATGCCGGATCCGACGACGGTCTCGGATTGCCACGCCCTGGCGGCAAAATACAACCTCCTGCCGCAGTTCCCAGCGTCCGTGGGGGAGTTGTTTCGGCGCCACGCTCTCGCCGAGACGCCCAAATCCGACGATCCTGCCTTCGTGCACGCGCGCTGGTGGACCATTCTCTCCAACGCCGCATTACTCGAAGCCGCGAAGCAAGAAGCCGGGCGCCAGGGGTTTTCTGTCCACATCGACAACCGCCCGGATGATTGGAATTATGCGGACGCGGCAGACTACCTTTTAAAAAAGCTGCGCGACCTACGCGAGCAGCATGAGCGCGTTTGCCTGCTTTCGGGCGGCGAAGTAACGGTTCATGTCGAAGATGGTGGAATAGGCGGCCGCAATCAGCAGTTTGCGCTTTATTGCGCGGAGAAAATCGCCGGCGAAAACATCTGCGCCCTCAGCGCCGGGTCGGATGGAATCGATGGCAATAGCGTGGCCGCCGGGGCGGTAGTCGATGGAACTACGGTGGAACGAGCAAAAGCCCGTGGCCTGGACATCCAAGCTCACCGCCGCGGCTTCAATGCTTATCCATTTTTTGAAGCGCTGGGAGATGCCATCGTCACCGGGCCCACGGGCAACAATTTACGTGATCTGAGAATTTTCCTGGCGCGCTAAGCGGTCTTCTTCATGGCGCCCATTTGCGCCATGGCCTCGTCTTGGGCGCGCTTGACTTCCTCTGGCGACATTTCTCTTACGTGCGCGGCCAGGGACCATTTGTAGCCGTAGGGATCCTCGACCAGGGCATAGCGGTCTCCCCAAAACTGATCGGCCAATGGCATCTTTACCTTGGCTCCCGCCGATACGGCACGGTCGAATGCGGCATCCACGCCGTCGGTGTAAATGTGAATGGTCGACCCGCAGCCTCCGAGCGAAAGCGGCGACAGCGCGCCAAACTCCGGCATTTCATCGTTCAACATCAGCATCGAATCGCCGATTCGCAGCGCGGCATGCATGACTTGTCCATTCGGCATGTGAGCCACCGCCTTCACCTCGGCGCCAAACGCCTTTTTATAGAACTCAATGGCTTCCTCTGCATTGCGGACCGTGAGGTGGGGAGTCAAGGTGTGAAACCCTTCCGGAACAGCTTTTACCTGCGACATAAGAACCTCCGGCGAGAGATTCTAGTTCAGCCGCTTGTGAAAAAGGGGTCAAAAAATCCTCGTCACGCCTTCCTGGAGGACCAGCACGCGGTCTTTGATTCCGGCAGCCGCCGCTTCCTGTGCGAGCAACTGCAGAGGTTCGTCGATGGGCTCGTGCGAGAGCCGGAACGTGCCGTAATGCATGGGCACCATCCATCGCGAGTTGAGATCCAGAAAGGCGCGCATCGCATCGGCCGGGCTGGCGTGCACATTGCGGAATGACGGCGGGTTGTACGCCCCGATCGGAAGCAGCGCCAGCTGCGGCCCCAGCCGCGTTCCGATTTCGCGGAAGCCGGAAAAATACGCGGTGTCTCCCGCGTGGTAAACCGAATGCTTGCCGTCACGCAAAACATAGCCGCCATAGCCGCGGTGCGCGTCCTGCAAGATCCGCGCGCCCCAGTGCCGCGAAGGCACATGCGTAATCGTGAGATTGCGGTGGCGGTAGCTGCTCCACCAGTTCAGCTCGACCACATCGCGGAAGCCGAGATCCGACACCAGATCAAAAACGTGCTCGGGAACGACTACCGTCGGCGCCGAACCGCGCCAGCGTTTTGTATGTTGCACCAGGGACCGCAGTGACGGGCGGTGCAAATGATCGAAGTGGGCATGGGTGATGAGCACCAGATCGACCGGGGGCAGGTCCCGAATCTTGACTCCCGGCTGCCGCAGACGCTTCAGAACAAAAAGCCAGCGGGCGAAGTTGGGATCGATCATGACATTCTCGGCGCCCACCTGCAGGAAAAAGCTGGCGTGCCCGATAAAAGTGACGCCCATCTGCCCGTTCGAAACCAGCACCGGCTTGTGCGATTCACCGGTGCGGGGGGTCACCGCGGAGTGGCGGATCAGCTTGCCGAATTGGCGGGCGCGCTTGCGCAGCGCGGGATTTTTGAGGGCCTGTTTCAGCATGACACGCCGCTCTCAGCCATCAGCTCTTACCCCTCTCCGCTTGCGTTTCCAGCGCTGGCTCTCCTCTCGACCCATAACTTTCATCATCACGCATTCTTCTCGAAACTCCAACAGCTCTGAGCTAAAAGCCTTGTTTCGATTTTAATCCTCCTCCTTCCCTTGACCTCCATCGCAGGCGTCATTTCTAATTCTTTTGGTCATCACCGGAGATCAGGAGTTCGGCATGAAAGTCGCATTTTTAGGGTTAGGAATCATGGGCCACGCCATGGCCACCAATCTCGCCAAGGCCGGACATGAAGTCACGGTATGGAACCGCACGCCGGGCAAGAACGTGGAAGGCGCGCGCAGCGCAGCCTCTCCCGCCGAAGCTGCGCAAGGAGTCGAGGTAGTCTGGATGTGCCTGTCCGATACCGCGGCGGTTGAGAACGTGCTGTTCGGCGCCAACGGTGTCGACGAGTCGCTGACCGAGGGCATGATCATCGCCGACTCGAGCACCATCTCTCCTTCCGCCACCCGGCATTTCGCCGAGCGGGTCGCGGGCAAAGGGGTCAATTATGTCGATTCGCCGGTGACCGGCTCGAAAGCCGGCGCCGAAAGCGGCACGCTGATTTTCATCGTGGGTGGCGAGGAAGCCACGGTCGAAAAGCTCAAGCCACTTTACGCCGCCATGGGAAAAAAGATTTTCCGCATCGGCGAAACCAGCAAGGGGCAATCCGCCAAGATTGTGATGAACTTGCAGATCGCTCTCATCTATGAGGGCTTCGCCGAAGCGCTTACCCTGGCGGCCAAGCTGGGCGTCGACGCCCAAACGCTCATGCCGCTGATCCAAGCCTCCATGGTGAACTCGGGCGTGGTCACCTACAAAGCGCCGTTCGTCTTAGGGCGGGATTTTTCCGCCAACTTTCCGCTGAAGCTCATGCGCAAGGACATTCGCCTCGCCCTCGAAGCTGCCAAAGAGTCGCGGGCGAAGCTACCCGGGCTTGAAACCGTCGAAGAGATTTACGATATGGCAATCGAAGATGGTCACGCCGACCTCGACTATGCCGCCACCCTGCTGCTTCTCGAAAAATGGGCGGGCATCGAAGTCAAAGGGCAGGCGGCGTAGATGCCACGGGAGCTTCTCGACCATCAACCATGACCAAAGATGCTGGTCGCTCGGCTCTCGCAGGCAAGAAAGCGGCACGGTCAAATGTCGGCGCCGGGATCCGCTCCAGCTGTGGCCATGTGGGGGATGTACGCTGACGGCCCCCGGGGAGAGCTTCCCCAAGCGGCGGTTTCACGACAGCAACCCATTTCCGAGCGAGCGTTTCTTTGCCTTCGATTTTGTTTGGCATACCAGGTTCTGTTCATGAGCAAACAACGACACTTCTCTAAACCGATCTTCCTTCGCCTGGCTGCGTTATCCACCTTCTTCTTCTTTTCCCTGACCCTTCTGGCGCAAAACCAGGGCAGGCTGCATTTCCGCGTCTCACTTGACCCCGCGCTCCGCACCGCTCCCGTATCCGGCCGCTTGATCATCTTCATGACCAGCGATCCCCAGCCGCAGGAAATCTTGCACCCCGGCATCGCGGCCGGCCCGAATCCCATGTGGATCGCGGCTCGCGAAGTATCGGATCTTACGGCCGACGCCCCCGTCGACCTCGACCCGGATGAAATTGCCTACCCGCGGCCACTGTCGGAAGCTCCCGCGGGCGATTACCAGATCATGGCCCTGCTCGATACCGATCACACCGCGGCTTATAACTTCTTTGGCGCGTTCTCCAGGGAAGGTCTGCGCAGCGCAGTCATTGAGGTGAAAGGGTTAAATCCGAAACAGAGCGCTCCGGTCGAGGTGAAATTGACCGAGCACGCCGGCCAAGCTGCTGCCGCGCGACCTGCGAACAACTCGCAATCAATCGACTTCGTCAGTCCCTCGCTGTCAAAGTTCTGGGGTCGCGAGATTCACATGCGCGGCTATGTGGCCCTGCCCCCCGGGTATCGAAGCTCGCACCAGCGTTACCCGACCGTCTACTGGACTCACGGCTTTGGCGCTCATCTTGCGAACCTGACCGGGGTCGCGGCCAAGTTTCAAAAAGACATGGCGGATGGCAATCTCCCGCCCATGATCTGGGTCATTCTCGACGAATCCTGTTCTGGCGGGACGCACGAATACGCCGATTCGGTGAACAACGGACCCTGGGGCGAGGCGCTCACGAAAGAGCTGATTCCCTATCTCGAGCGCACCTATCGCATGGACGCGAAGGCCGCGGGCCGCTTCCTCACCGGCCATTCCTCCGGCGGCTGGGCCACCATGTGGCTCGAGGTCACCTATCCCAAGGTTTTCGGCGGAAACTGGTCGACGTCGCCCGATCCCGTCGACTTTCGCGACTTCACCAATATCGACCTCACGAAAGATGAAAACGCGTACACGCGTCCGGATGGCAAGCCGACCCCCCTGGTCCGTATGGGGGGCAAGGACGTAGTCAATTTCGAGCAGTTGAGTCAGGAAGAAGTTGTGATGGGCGACTACGGCGGCCAGATCGCATCATTCGAGTGGGTTTTCAGCCCGCGCGGGACTGACGGCAGGCCGATGCCGATGTTCGACCGCCGGACCGGGGCGATTCACCGCACTGTCGCCAATTACTGGCTTGCGCACTACGACATTTCGCTGATTTTGACGCAGAGGGCAAAGCAGCTTGTGCCGCAGCTACGCGGCAAGATTCACATCATCGTCGGCACCGCCGACACGTTCTATCTCGACGGCGCCGTTCATCTCCTCGAGCAGGCCATCACTCCGCTCGGCTACAACGCCAAAATCACCTACCTGGAAGGCCGTACCCACATGGACCTCTATCAGGGAGGTCTCGAACAGCGCATCGCCGAGCAGATGTACAACACCGCCCGTCCCGGCAATCACTGGGCGCCAAAAACCGCTCCTGATCGAGCCACCCAGATCGCCCAATAAAGCCTTTGCGGGGAGGAACAGTCTTACAATGGAAAGCGGCCCGGGGTGGTGATGCTTATGTCTGACTCCCTTTATCTAAGTCTCTGGTTCTCCAGCTTCGAAGAATCGGAGATGCTTCCGAGCGCGCTCCGCGTTATGCAGCAGTTCCCCTGGTCGAAGGAGGAACCCGGCATCACCGATATCGCCGTGCACCCGGTTTCCTGGAACGAAGCCACCATTCTCGAGCGGCGTTTCCGCCCCGGTGTCCCCCCGGAGCAGGCTGTAACCGTCGCGTTCGATCTTCTGCACGAGGACTACGCTTACGTTTTCGCGGG
>Ga0126373_10002440_pt1 | contig 13731 bp, 12 predicted proteins | sample PanSoiMetPlot_11_FD_92545 | JGI IMG/M metagenome (GOLD analysis project Ga0126373, IMG submission 92545) | Tropical forest soil microbial communities from Panama - MetaG Plot_11 | ecosystem: Environmental > Terrestrial > Soil > Tropical forest > Bulk soil | place: Panama | collected 2016-02-17 | reverse complement strand
CGGCGATTGGCGCGGAAGTCCGGCCTGGTTCCAGGAGCGACGCGCGTGGTGGAAGACAAGCGCCGGAAGCCGCCGAAGCACAAGCACGACTTGTTGAGCGAAAGCGACTGGATTTCCAGTTCTTAGTCAGGTCCCGACCGGACCTAGTTTTTCGAACTTCATCCGGGCTTGAAGTCGGGGACGATTTCATCCGGGCGGAAAAGTGGCACCGCCGAGATTTTTTTGTGTTGGGCAAGCTCATTTGCGATCGAGGCAAGATCGTTTTTGCTGAACCCTGACCCGCCGATCTTTATGCGGCCGTCTGACGCAATCAGGAGGACTGTCGGAACGGTCGTGAGACCGTAGGCGTTCGAGACCGGGTAACCGTTGTCATCGATAAGCGTTGAGAACTTCACGCCAAATTCCTGATTGAATTCCTTGGTGGAGCGCACGTCGTCTTGTGAAACACCGATGACGGAAATCCCGTCACCGGAATAGCGCTCCGAAATGCGCTGCAGGAAAGGGAATGTGAACTGACACACGGGACAAGAGACTTTGAAAAAGGCCAGGACGACAGGGCCCTTATCGAGGAACCCACCAAGCGAATAAGACTTGCCGTCGAGCGCTTTCAGTGTGAAAGCAGGAGCGGAATTGCCGGGTTCAAGGTGTGTCAAGGGAGTCTCCAGGCCGATTTTGCGCAAAAACCCTGTTCCACAGGCCCATAGAGCTATTTTACCGCAGAGACGGTGCTTGTATGCCGGCCAAGATTGGCGGCCGAAAGAGTCCCTTACCCTGAGGCCCGTGAAAACCAGGGCCCCAGGGTAAGGATTACAAGGCTGCGTGCAAGCGCTTATTCCTTGGAACTCTGCGAACTGGAATGTTGGGCCGCCTCGGTGCCTTGCAGTTGTAAGGTGAAGTTTTTGCCAGCTATGTAGATGCTGGTCAGAGACTTGGAGCCGTCGGCCTCCGCGCTGGTTCCGTAGGCGTCCTGAGCGTTGCGCGTTTGCTGCTCGACCAAATGTGCTGGAACCGTGGCGACCGTTTCTCTTCCGCGCAGGATATTGACCCGCACGTCTGGACCGGTGCCGTCCCATTCGAGCCTGTAGGTGCCGGGAGTGAGTTGCTTCCCTTCGACCGTAACTTTCTCCTGCAACCGCAGGGTGGCTTTGTTGGCCTCTCCTCCGGCGAAGCTGCCCGTTGCGAGAAGTAGAGCGCCCGCGAGAAAAGTAACGCTAATGTTTGCAACTTTCATGAACTGCTCCTTTGTTTGATTCACCGGGTGAGGCTGTAGGACACCACACGCCGTCCGGAGAAATCTGTATTTGCCCTGTGTTACCTCTTTAGACGTTTTTGTGGCTCGTATTGTTCTCTGTGGTCGCGTTAAAATGCGGGGAAAAATCCATGCTAGGGTTCAATTCTTTTCATGTAACCCGGGAAAGGGAAGTCGCATCGCGAGCCACTGGAACGCGCCAAACCACGAAACAGCAGGCCAACGCTGCGTCGCGGCGCATCGTAGATCGCGGAAAGGGAGTCAGTGGATGGTGCGGGTTTTGCGTTGCATGTAGTCCATGAGCAGATACTGGCCCAGGTTGTACGGCGTTGTAAAATAGGCTTTGCCCTTGCACATCTGCGTAATCTTCTGGACGAACTGCACCAAGCTGTAGTCAGTCGCGAGCATGAAGGTGTTGATCATAATGCCGGCGCGCTTGCACTTGTTGACTTCCTCGAGCGTTTCACCGACGACGAAAGGGTCCAGGCCAAAGGCATTTTTATAGATGCGCCCGTCCTCGAGCGTGAGCGCGGAAGGTTTACCGTCTGTAATCATGACAATCTGGCGCATGTCTTTGCGCTGACGAAGAAGGATGCGCTGGGCCATGCGAAGGCCTTCGCGGGTGTTGGTGTAGAAAGGACCGACCTGGACCCGGGCGAGTTGGCTGAGAGGAACTTCTTCGGCGGAATCGTGGAACAGGACGAGGCTCAAAGTGTCGCCAGGATATTGGGTGCGGATCAAGTGGGAGAGGGCCATCGCGACACGCTTGGCAGGCGTGAAGCGGTCTTCGCCGTAGAGAATCATGCTGTGACTGCAGTCGAGAAGGAGGACGGTTGCACAAGAACTCTGGTATTCGCACTGATGGACCGTTAAGTCGCGGTATTGCAGATCGATAGGAACTTCGAGGCCGTCACGGCGAATGGCATTGCAAAGCGTTTGGCTGATGTCGAGATTGAGAACGTCGCCGAATTCATAAGGGCGCGAGGCCCCACCCGATTCAACGCCAGTCGAAAGGTCGCGAGTATCGTGGCGGCCGAAGCTGCTGCGTCCCAGAGAGCCAAGGAGGTCCTGCAAGGTTTTGAACCCCAGAAAATCGATGGTCTTGTCCGTAATTTCAAAGCGCGCTTCGGTGTTTTGCGGCTGACCGAGGTGGCCGCCGGGCGTGTGTTGCGGTGGGGGCGTAACCTGCGGAGGCTGTTGCGGGTTGATATAGCCTTCCTGGGCCAGGCGTTCCACGAGCTTATCGATGAGGTTGCGGACTTCGTCATTATTGAGCGCCCCGGGATCGCGCAACATTTCACGGAGCTCGTTGCCGATAAGGTCTTCGGGAATGAGGTCGCCCTCTTGAATGGCGCGGAGGATGGCTTCGCGAAGCGCTTCCATGGAATGAGCGGCGTCGAATTCGGAGAGGCCGTAATACTGGGATTCAAAGCCGCTTTGGAGCAGGAAGTCTCCCAGGCGCTTGAGCAGTTCGTCGAGATCGACGACATCCGCTGGCTCCCCAACATACTTTCCGTATTTGACGACTTTCATAGGCCCTCAGTTGTAATTACGGCGCGGACGGTTGGGGTTGTCGCGTTCGCGCGGCTCCGGGGAGCGGTGCGGCTTGTCAGCGTAAAATCCGCGTTCTTCGCTGCGGCCGATACGGCGATGGGCCCACAGCCCTTCCAGGATCATTTCGCCGGCAGCGGCAGCGGCCGCTTCCTCCTTACGGTTTGCGACACCGAGCCTCACGGCATGGTCGAGAAGGCACTGGATTTTGGCGAGTTGCTGGTAGCGCTGGGAGGTGGAGACGAGATCGGGGATTTTGAGTTCACCGCCGGCTTCGAACCACTGAATCACCGGCTGGAAACTAACCTCAGAGAAATGCTTGCTGAAGACCCGGCCGATCGCAGAGCGGATCAACTCGCGCGCGATGGTTTCTGCACCTTTCAGTTCGCCTTCGTATTCGAGTTCGAGTTTTCCGGTAACGGCGGGAAGCGCGGCATAAATATCTGCGACACGGGCGACCGCGGATGTCTCGCCAATGCGCGCGGCGCGCTGCTCGGCGCTGCTCACAACGCTCTCGAGTGTGGTGATGGGCAGGCGCTGACTGACGCCAGAGCGCCGATCCACCCGCTTATCTTCACGAGCCTGGAAGGCAATTTCCTCAATGACCTCCCGAAGGTAGTCCGGCACCTCGACCCTGATGTCCGAGTCGCGCTCGATCCAGGCCTCCTGCCCGGTAATCGTCATCCCCTCCTGAATGCTGGTTGGGTAATGGGTGCGAATTTCGGCACCCAAGCGGTCTTTGAGCGGAGTAATGATCTTGCCGCGTGCAGTGTAGTCCTCAGGATTCGCCGTGAAGACGAGAAGCACGTCGAGAGGGAGCCGCAACGGGTAGCCCTTAATCTGAATATCGCCTTCTTGCATGATGTTGAAGAGACCCACTTGGATTTTGCCGGCAAGGTCAGGAAGTTCGTTGATGGCGAAGATGCCACGATTGGCGCGAGGAAGAAGGCCGTAATGAATGGTGAGTTCGTCGGAGAGGTCGCGGCCACCCCGAGCTGCGCGGATCGGATCGACGTCGCCGATGATATCGGCGATGGTCACGTCGGGAGTCGCTAGCTTTTCGACGTAGCGTTGGTCGCGCGGGAGCCAGGCGATCGGGGTATTGTCGCCTTCGGCAGCGACACGTTCGCGGCAAGACCGGCAGATAGGTCGCAGGGGATTGTCATTGATTTCGCACCCCGCGATCACGGGAATTTCAGGATCGAGAAGCTGAATAAGGCCGCGCAAAATGCGACTTTTGGCCTGGCCGCGCAAACCCAGCAGGATGAAATTGTGCCGGGAGAGAAGGGCATTGACGATCTGCGGAATGACACTGTCCTCGAACCCGTGGACGCCCGGGAAGAGTGTTTCGTCGCGTTCGATGAGGCGAAGGAGGTTGCGCCGGATTTCGTTCTTGACGGAAAGCGAATTAGTGCGCGCGTCAAAGTCCGGGATGCTTTTCCACTCGCGGATGGTACGCGGCCTAGGATGACCTGCCGGGTGGACTGTGGAGGTTAATGTCATGGGGCCCCTATCCGCGGACCGCTCGAGGCAGTCCGCCGAAACCTAGTTTAGTCCGTGACCGTTGCCGCCGGCACGACTGCGCAAGCCGCCTACCTTTTGTAGATGCGGGGCCCACTCGCGGAGATACCCGAGCAGGCGATTCTGACGTTCGGCCTCGGAGCGAAGTTCGAGAATCTGCTGTTTCCACAGCAAATCGAGTGGAAGGGCCGCGGCAATTGTAAAGGCGAGTTCTTCGTTGCGGAGGTCGTCGAGATCTTTAGGCATACTGGTGTAGAGGAGAGTGTGACAGGTGTCGTAAAGCTCGATCAACTGCTTGCGTTTTCCCGGTGGGGGAGAATCATCGAAATGGTCCTCGAGGTAATCCACGTGACCTTCCAGAAGAGGATCTTCCGTGAACAGATCGACAATGCGGAACGGGCAACGGCCGACAGTGATAATGTCCATGCGGCCGTCCTCGTAACGCTTGACGACCTCGAGGATTTCCGCCGTACATCCTACGCGAACCACTCCATTCGGAAGGGCTAGGAGCATGCCGAATGGGGCTTTTGCGTCGAGGCACTCGCGGACCATACGCCGATAGCGCGGCTCGAAAATGTGCAGGGGAAGCTGTTCGCCTGGAAAAAGTACGACGTTAAGAGGGAAGAGCGGAATGCGTTCCGGCCGCATGGGTCCCATGGGGAATGATACCAGAGGGCGCGAAAAATAGGGCTTGAGGCGCACGGGATACGGTGCCAGAAAAATGATCAAGCAATGGCATAGGCACTGCCGACCGCTGAACGCGAGCGCAGCGTATAGCAGATGTTGTAGAAGGGCGCGGCGGTGAGGACTTTCTGTAGGTCCGCGTCGTCGGAATACCGGCGCTTCGCAATACGGCGAGCGAGAATCGCAAAATCGAGTGGATCGCGGCGGAACGGGTAAGGGTCGACTGTGAACTGATTGTGACCGGCTGGGCGAACAAAAAGGTCGATTTCCTTGCCGTCGTCGGTTAGAGGCACGCCATCGATCGTGGTTTCCTCCGAGGCTCCGAGGCAGAAGAAAAGAGAGAGGCGGTCCAGCGCCTCTAGGTGCAGAGAGTTTGTCTTGATTGAGTTTTCGTCCACGAACGGCTTGGTCGCCGGGTCATTGCGCAAGTCAACTTTCAACCGCAGTTGCTGCAGGCGAAGGCGCTGAACGAAGTCATTGACCTTCTGTTGATCCTCGCTTTTCACGTATTTGGCCGAATAACCGGGGATGGTCGCGTGGGTACGGTCGTAGAGGCCCATACAATGAGCAGCAACCAGAAGGCCAGCATAGAGATCGACCTTAACGACGCGATCGATGCCTCTCTGATAGAGGTTAATGTGCTCGCTCGTCGGTATCGTCATGAACGTGTAAGGAGTGAAGGTCTTCTGGTCTACGCCAGGTTCCAATTCCCATTCTTGCCAGCCATTGTCATGTTCGGCCACCGCGAGGCAAAAGGATGCGGAGGGCTCGGGGCGCTTAAAGAACTCGTTGCCATACTCGCGAGCAAAGAATCCAGCAAGAAACGCATGGTCGGTCTGGCGGATAGCCACCATCGGATCGCTTTGCGGCTGCAAAATCATGGATTGCCCCTTGTCAGGTAGAAGAAGTTCGTGAGAGACATTATCGCCTTCTTGGACGGTTGATTCCAGCACTACTCGCGGCGGAGAAAAAGGGAATTGTGCGGGGAGTGGCGGAATCGGCAGACAAGCAAGACTTAGGGTGGTTTCCAACGAAGCTCCTTGCTGAATCCATTGCACTTACCTTTGAGTCTTACGGGACCTTTTGTGAACTCTGAACGACAATCCCGGTATTTCGCAGCCCAGTAGCGTGTCACTGCTTTCTACCGTTCCAATCATCGACAGACGCCGCGTGCTTCCGACCCTTGGCGCGGTGCCGTAGGTGTTCCTGCGGGGGCGGGGAGGTGCGATTCTCGGCGGCTGGTCATTACGTTATGGGAAGCTTCTAAGGACTTACATCTCCCGAGTTCAGGCCGGTGATGGCGGAAATGTACCTAGGTGACATCATAACTGATCTCGATAAACCCAACGCTGGTCCTCATGTCTCGCGTGATGGCGTTTGTCAGCGCATCGGCACTATCGCGTCCTGCGAGTCAATCTTCAGATGTTGGCGTGAGGCGCATCGTGCCCGCCGCACCTAAGTACCCCCTGACTGGGTCTATGCATCGAACGGCTACCTTAGGATGGAAGAGGCCTAGGGCAGTTGTTTCGTTTCTCTGACGGCAGAACTGGTCTGCTGAGATGCGCAGGTTCGGTTGAACAACGAGACGCACATTCTTTGATCGGCGCACGGCAGCTTGCGAAACACTTCGAGCCACTCGAGCGTATAGCTCATGAGGATGCATAGAGACCAGAACTCCTCACGGGGTCCAGCCCAGCGATTGCCGCAGTTCTCGTTCGAGATTCTCGAGTTCACGAAAGTCCAGGCCCGCCACGGCGCGAATTCGCGCCGGCGACTGATTTCGAGAGCGTTGTCGATTCTGAAATTAGTCGAACGATTATTTGTTATGCGGCGTCCATGATTTATCGAGAAGGGCGGATAAACATTCCAGAAGGACATGGGAGATCGCAATGGGGCCAATTAATCGCGCTACTGAATTCATGAGGACGGCGCAGGTGACTGAGAGGCGAAGCTTGCTGTTTCGCAAAGGAACCTCCGGACTGCTTTTCTTGTTCCCGCTGCTTTTGATCTGCGTTTCGTGCAACCGGGGCGCGGTAAGGGCGGAAGGGGCAGCCACGATGCCACCGCCGCCGGTTACGGTGGCGACCGCGACAGCTCAAGATGTGCCACGGTACCTGGATGAGATCGGCCGGAACGTGGCTTTTGAATCGGTGAGCGTAATGCCGCAGATCGCGGGTCGAATCACGGAGCGGCATTTTCAAGACGGGGAAAATCTGAAAAAGGGGCAATTGCTTTTTGTCATCGATCCCAGCCCTTTCAAGGCGCAGCTTGACTCAGCGCGGGCGAATCTGGCGCAGGCGAAAGCAGCACTTGAGCTGGCGAAGATTCAATTTGCGCGCGACGAGGAACTGGTTGGAACACGTGCTATTTCGAAACAAGACTACGACACGAAAAAGAATACGGTGGACGTGAACCAGGCGCAGGTGGAAGCCGCAGAGGCTGCGGTGGAAACCGCAAAGATCAACCTGGACTATTGCTACATTCATTCTCCGATTGACGGACGAGCCGGTGCGCGCCTGGTGGATGTGGGTAATATTGTGCAGGCAAACACGACTTCACTCCTTTCGATTCAGCGTGTCGACCCCATCTACGCCACTTTCACGGTAACCGAGCGCGATCTCCCGGAAGTCCAAAAACTAATGAGCCGCGATACGTTGAAAGCGCTTGTCCGGCTGCCGGGCGATCCAGAAAACACCGCTCGACCCGGAAGAGTAGAATTTCTCGACAACGCTGTGCAGAACGCCACAGGAACAGTCAATCTGCGCGCGACGGTTTCGAATCCCGACCGCCACTTCTGGCCGGGCCAGTTCGTAAACGTGAAGCTGGTTTTGGCCACGCAGAAAGCGGCGGTGCTCGTGCCGAGCCAGGCCACGCAAATCAGCCAGCAAGGTCCGTTCGTCTTTGTAGTCAAAGCAGACGACACGGCCGATCTCCGCCCGATTACCATGGGACAGCGTCAAGGCAACGATGTGGTCATTACCAGCGGAGTTGCGCCGGGAGAGCGCGTGGTGTTGGCGGGTCACTTGTTGGTGAAGCCTGGTAGCAAAGTGCACGTGGATTCGGGTGCGTCAGCCGGCGCTTCGGGATCGAAGCGCGCTCCAGAAAGAGGCGGCTCGTGAATCTGTCAGAGCCTTTCATTCGGCGCCCAGTAATGACCGTAGCCCTTACGGTCTCGGTCCTGCTTTTCGGCGTGTTTGCGTATCTGCGTTTGCCGGTGAGCGACTTGCCTGCAGTGGACTATCCGGTGATCCAGGTTCAAGTGAGTTACCCGGGCGCGACGCCGGAAACGATGGCAAATAACGTCGCCACTCCCCTCGAGCGCCAGTTCATGCAGATTCCGGGCCTTGAGATGGTCACCTCAAACAACGGGCAAGGGCACTCGAGCTTTGTCTTGCAGTTTGATTTGAACAAGAGCCTCGACGGCGCAGCCACCGACGTCCAAGCGGCCATTACTCGGGCAACTGCGCAGTTGCCCATCGATTTGCCGAGTCCGCCTACGTTCACGAAAACCAATCCGAACGACCAGCCAATTCAGTATTTGGTGCTCGTCAGTGACACAGCAACCGAAGGGCAATTGTACGACTACGCGAGCACGCAGGTCGGAGAGCACATCAGTATTCTTCCCGGCGTGAGCCAAGTGGCTGTGTACGGGACACAGTCCGCAGTACGCATTAAGGCCGACCCGTCGGCTATGGCAGTTCGCAACATCACGCTAGAGGATTTAACAACCGCAATCAAGAACGGCACGAGCTACACCGGCGCCGGCCAGTTCGACGGGCCACACCGCACGTTCTTGCTACAGCCGCAAGGGCAGTTGAGCACCGCGGAACAATACGATCAATTAATTGTCGGTCAAAACGGCGGTGCGCCGGTCTTCCTGAAGGATGTTGCAACTGCGAAGCAGGGCGTTCAGGACGAACGTATCGATATGCGCTTCTGGGCGCGTGGCTACCCAACCCCGGGCGCGACCGTGGTTGTGGCGGTATTCCGCCGGGCAGGGGCGAACGCAGTTGAAGTTACAAAATCGGTGCGCGATTTGCTCCCCAGCATCCAGAGCCAGCTTCCCACGTCGGTGCGGATTGTCTCAGCCTACGACCGCTCGCAAACCATCGTCACGGGCATCAAAGACGTTCAGGCAACGCTTTATATCGCGTTCGTTCTCGTGGTGATGGTAATTTTTGTTTTTCTCGGACGCGCCACGGACACTCTCATTCCCGCGGTCGCATTGCCTCTGTCCTTACTCCTGACCTTTGTGGCTATGAATGTACTGGGGTACAGCCTGGACAATTTGTCGTTGATGGCGCTCACCCTGGCGATCGGATTCCTTGTTGACGACGCGATCGTGTTTCTAGAGAACACCGTGCGTTTGATGGAAGAAGGGCAAAGTGCGTTGGAAGCTTCGCTCAATTCGGCCAAGGAAATCAGTTTCACGATTTTGACGATGACCTTGTCGCTTGCCGCCGTCTTCATTCCGCTGCTATTTATGGGCGGTCTGGTGGGGCGAATCTTTCGCGAGTTTTCCATCACCATCGTGATTTCGATTCTCGCCAGCGGAATTGTTTCTCTTACACTCACGCCGTTGATGACTTCGAGGCTGCTCTCTGAGCGCGGAGCTGGCGCAAAGAAAACGTGGGTCGAACGAGTGATCGGCGGCATTGAACGACGTGTGCTGGACGTCTACGGCCGGCAGTTGTGGTTCTTCCTTCGCTATCGATGGATTTCCGCGGTGATCTGGCTGATCTGCCTTCTGGGAACCGGATATCTGTTCTACACCGTGCCGAAGTCGTTCCTTCCCGTAGGCGATAGTTCCTTCATTCGCGGAGTGCTGGTCGCACAGGAAGGCTCATCGCCGGAGCAGATGCACGCTTACCAAGACGCAGCTGAGAAAATTATGCACGCGAATCCCGCGGTTGTTTCCACGTTCACAATGAGCGGGAACGGGCAGTTCCTGCCATCGAACCAGGCGTTCTTGATCGCGTTCTTGAAGGATCCATCGCGGCGTGCGCCCATCGAACAAGTCGCGGGGCAACTGATGGGCGGGATCATGTCCACAGTTCCGGGAGCGTTGGCTTTCCTCCAGCCGAATCCCGTACTCGAGATCAGCACCGGAGCGACAGCGAACGTGCAAGGCGAGTTCGCTTACGCCCTTTCTGGAATTGATCCGAATCAAGTGTACGACTCGGCCAACAAGTTGATGGCGAAGCTGCACGAATATCCGGGCTTTCTCTTTGTCAACTCCGACCTGTTCAATCACACTCCGAATCTGCAGGTTGACATTCTCCGCGACCAGGCCAAGCTCTACGGCGTTTCCGAAACGCGCATCCTCACGCTGCTGCATGATGCCTATTCGCAGAATTACAGCTACCTGATTAAGAAAACCACCGACCAATACCAGGTGATCCTGGAAGTTGCCGACGACCAGCGCGCCGAACCTCAAGACTTGAGCAAGCTGTATATCAAAAGCGACGACGGCCAGCGCATGATACCCCTGAATGCGGTTACAAGCGCGCATCCGATCATCGGGCCACAAGCGGTGAACCACATCAACCAGTTCACCAGCGTGACGCTGTTCTTTAACATGAAGCCCGGCTACACGGTTGGCCAGGCCACCGACTTTGTCGAGAAAACCGCAAAGGAGGTTCTTCCCCCGGATGTGCGAGCCAGCCTGCAAGGGCAGGCACTCACGTTTCGAAATACAGCGTCTGATCTCGTCATCCTGATGCTGGTTGCTGTTTTTGTTATGTACGTCATCCTGGCAATCCTCTATGAGAGCTACCTGCATCCGATCACAGTTCTCTCATCGTTGCCTGTGGCGCTCGTTGGCGGACTGCTCACCCTGTGGCTGTTCAGGCAGGAAGCATCGCTGTACGCCTACATCGGCATGTTCATGCTGATGGGCATTGTGAAAAAGAATGGAATCATGATCGTGGACTTTGCGGAGCAGCGCGTTCGACAGGGGATAAAGGACGACCAGGCGATTCACGACGCAAGTCTCGAACGGTTCCGCCCGATCATGATGACCACGATGGCTGCCTTGCTTGGGGCGCTTCCGATCGCTCTTGGCTATGGTGCCGACGGTTCGTCACGGCGGCCCCTTGGCCTCGTCGTAATCGGCGGCTTGATTGTCTCACAGTTCGTGACTCTCTTCGTCACACCGGCGATTTATCTGTATCTCGAGGAATTCCAGGAAAAAGTGCTGGACCGTTTTTCTTTCTTCCGGTCGACGCGCAAGCATTTTCCCGAGGTTCCTGCGGCAACTCCTGCCTACGCGGTTCAAGAGCGCAACGGAGATTAAGGCGACTATGCATATGCGGTCAGCAATACTCCAGATATCGGTTGTCTGTGTGGCTTTGTCCTGCCTTGCAGCCTGCACCGTTGGGCCTAACTACAGACGGCCGGCGGTTTCGGTTCCGACCACCTATCGAGGCGCAACCGTGGGCGAAGCGCCGTCGACCGAATTGCCGCCATCAGCCGCTTTTCCCGCTTCGAGTAAGGCTGCGGTTTCGCTCGGTGACGAGAAATGGTGGGAAGTTTTCCAGGACAAGGAACTTCAGGAGCTTATTCGCACCGCTCTCCAAAATAATTACGACGTTCGAATCGCCGCTGCGAGAGTTCTCGAAGCTCAGGCGCAACTCGGAATTACGCGCGCAGATCAACTTCCCTCGCTGGGTGTGGGGGGCAACATTACAAGTATTCGCAATCCCGCGGTCGGACCCATCCCGGCTTACGAGGTCACTCAGGGACAAGTTTCGGCCTTCGCCGCCTGGAACTTGGATTTCTGGGGCCGTTATCGGAGAGCGACCGAATCGGCGCGAGCAACCCTTCTCGCCAACGAATGGGCGCAAAAGGAAGTAACGGCCACTCTGGTCGCTAGCGTGGCGAGTTCTTACTTTCTGCTTAGGCAGCTCGACCTGCAATTGGAGATATCGAAGCGCACGTTGAGTTCCCGGCAGGATTCGCTGGAATTGACCAAGACGCTTGAGCAACACGGATTGAACACCTTGTTGGACGTGCGGCAGTCGGAGCAGTTGGTGTACACCGCTGCATCGGAAGTGCCTGACCTGGAGCGGCAGATTGCCCAGCAGGAAAACGCGATCAGTATTCTGCTGGGGAGTAACCCGGGCGATATCCCGCGCGGCTTGAAACTCACCGAACAACCGCATGCGCCCGAGGTTCCCGTCGGGCTTCCTTCGGCGCTTCTCGAGCGGCGCCCTGATATTCGCGAAGCGGAGCAAAACCTGATTGCAGCGAATGCTCAGATCGGCGTGGCCAGGTCGGCTTATTTTCCGCAAATTTCCTTAACGGCAAACGCCGGATATCAAAGCGCGGCGCTGACAGATCTGTTCACGGGGCCCGCGGGCGTGTGGACATTGGCGGGAACCCTGACACAGCCGATCTTCGAAGGCGGGCGGCTTAAGTCAGGCGTTCGCTTGGCTGAGGCCCAGAACGAGCAATTGCTGTTGGCTTACCAGCAGGCGATTCAAGGCGCTTTTCGCGATGTATCAAACGCGCTGGTTGCGTATCGCAAGAATCGTGAGTTCCGGATCCAGCAGCAGAATCTTGTGGACTCCGCTCGCGACGCGGCGCGACTTTCTGAAATTCGCTTTAAGGCCGGAAGTACTGACTATCTTGAGGTTCTGACAAATGAAACAAACTCTTTTTCGGCCGAGTTAGCGTTGGCGCAAGCGCAGGGAAACGAGTTGAATGGGCTCGTGCAACTCTATCAAGCTCTTGGCGGAGGCTGGGAGTAGAAAATAGGCGTGCGGATTCACGGTCGCGGCTTTGGCAAAGCAACCAGCCCCAAGCGCAGGAATTGGGCGTCTTCTTGGAGGACTACGACCATTGCCTCCGGGGTTCCCATGTGGTTAGTCACGTTAGATCGAGCACGAGCCAACCAGTCGTTGCCTTATCCTTGGTATCTCGCGGGAAGATGCTGATGGCTTGAGTTTCATTCTTCGTTGTCATGGCCGTGAGTTCAAATCGCAAACGCCAGGTCACCGAGGGGAAGCGCGCCCGCCGAATCTGAAATTCGCGTAAGGGTGTTGGAAGAAAAGTACGTTCCTCGAAGGAATCCACACGCGACACATTGGCGGTCCAGTCGCGATTGTTCCACCAGCTCCAGTCGGAGTATCCGTTCGCCTGAAGTTTACGTTCGCCTAACTTAGCCGAGGCGTGCAAGTTGTAGACCTCCCCTTCCGAAGGGGACAGATTGAGATCAACGATCCCCGAGGGCGATGTCTTGTATTGTACGGCGATATAAACGAAGTCAGCAGATTGTTGAAAATACAAGAGAGCCACGCCGGCAGCGTCTTTCATCTTCGCGCTCTGCCATTCGTCAGGGGAGAGTACACCATCAATCATAACGGCAGATTGTGTGTGGGGCACCGGGACCCGTAAATCCTGGACCTCGGCTTCGGAAAAGATGTGTACTAGCGCTAAAGTGCCCGCCAGAATTGTCGGTAATTTCATGTCGACCGATCCTACTGAGACCTATTCCCATCAAATCCCCGCTGCGACCAGGTTCGTCGCCAACTCAGCGCTTGTAAACAGCGCACGTTGTCGTGCCGACCGGCACGTCGGCATGAAAATTCGACTGGATTCTCTATCTCCGGCCCATGGGCGCAAAGGTTCCCGCCATCTACGTCGAAAGCGCTGACGAACCCTTCCCACGGGCTGCCCGCTCTGCCGGATCTTAGCCTCAGCGTCCCCGGGCCGGAGATTGATCG
>Ga0126373_10002438_pt1 | contig 13744 bp, 10 predicted proteins | sample PanSoiMetPlot_11_FD_92545 | JGI IMG/M metagenome (GOLD analysis project Ga0126373, IMG submission 92545) | Tropical forest soil microbial communities from Panama - MetaG Plot_11 | ecosystem: Environmental > Terrestrial > Soil > Tropical forest > Bulk soil | place: Panama | collected 2016-02-17 | reverse complement strand
CAGCCGCCCCTGCGAGATCTCCGGCTGGTAAGGCGTGTAGGCGGTGTACCAGGCCGGGTTCTCCAGCACGTTGCGCCGGATGACGGCGGGCGTGTGGGTGCCGTAGTAGCCGAGGCCGATCATGGAGGTAGCGACCGTGTTCTGCGCGGCGAGCCGCCGCAGCTCGGCCAGAGCCTCATCCTCGGATACCGGCTCGGGCAGGGTCAGCTCAGAATCGGTGCGCAAGCCGGCCGGCAGCGCGGCCGCGGTCAGCTCGTCCAGGGAGTCATAGCCGATGAGGGCGAGCATCCGGGCCTGGTCGGCCGGAGCCGGCCCGATGTGACGCTGCGCGAATTCCATGGGAGCCTCCCCGGGGAAGCGGGCTCGGCCCGCTCACGTCTGTCGGACTCCCCCTCTGTCGACCCGGCCCCGCGGGCTCCAGAGTGCGCACACCGCCCGGTCCTTGGGCCTGAGAGGTTCCGGGGAAGTTGCCCCTTCGGCGCCCCACGCTGGCTGCGCAGAGACTCTCCCGGTCGGCGTGTTCAGCAGCTTCGATGGTACCGCGTCGTGACCTGCGGGCGAGCCGCGCGGCTCGCCAGCCGCCGCCGTGATGCGCGCCCACAATGAGAATATAAGTCAGGAAGTAATTAACTTTTTCCTTTGAGAAAGTTCGCATAATTGGCATGTCAGCCAAGGCATTGATTTCACAAGCGCCCCAGGGATAACGTGATTTGACCCGGAGCCGGGGGGTCAGCTTCGGGAGAACGCTCGGTCTCATTGGCTGTCGGGGGGCGACAATGAGCGCTACTGCTGCACATCCGGTACCGGGCCGCGGGGGCTGGCTGTCGTCGCTGTGGGGGCGACAGCTTGACAGCTATCCCGATACCGGGCTCCGGATCACCTATCTGGCCATTACCGTCCTGGCCACCATCACGCTCTACTACGAGCTCTACGTGGGCGCGTCGGTTGCCACCCTGCTGCTGCCCGCGCTGCACATGTCGTTCACGTTCTATGTCGTGGCGCTGGCACTCGGCAACCTGATCGGGGCGTTCGGGTCGCTGTTCGCCGGGCTCGCCGACCGGTTCGGCCGAGCAAACCTAGTGGTGTACGGGCTGCTCGTCACCGGCCTGCTCACCGCGGTCGCTATTCCGGCCGCCACGACGAAGTGGCCGTTCATCATCGCTACCTTCGCGGTCGGCTTCGTCGAGGGCGTCTGCCTGGTCGCCACGCCTGCCCTGGTCAGGGACTTCTCACCACAGGTCGGCCGCGCGATGGCCATGGGGTTCTGGACCGCCGGTCCGGTGCTGGGCAGCCTCGTCGTGGCCATCGTGGCCAGCAACACGATTCCTGCCGTCGCGGGCCCCAGCTACTGGAGCCACGAGTACGTGATCGCCGGCGTCACCGGCCTCGTCATCTTCGCGATTGCCTTCATCGGGCTCCGCGAATTGTCCCCGCAGCTGCGGGACCAGCTGATGGTCACGATCAGGGACCGGGCGCTGATCGAAGCACGAGCGAAGGGCATTAACGTCCAGGCCGCGCTGCGAGACCCGTTCCGTCAGCTGCTCAAGGCGAACGTCATCGTCTCAGCGATCGCCGTGTCGGTGATGCTGCTGATCTATTACACCGCGGTCGCATTCGGCGTCATCTATCTCTCAACCGTGTTCGGCTTCTCCGCCAAGGACGCGAACGGCCTGGGCAACTGGAACTGGGGCTTCAACGTTCTCGCTCTCATCGGTGTCGGGCTGGTGTCCGACTACTTCCGGGTGCGCAAGCCGTTCATGATCGCCGGCGGTATCGGCGCGGCCATCATGATCGTGATCTACCTGGCGCAGGCGGGCGGTCATCCGAGCTACTACACGCTCGCCATCATTCTGGCGGCGCTCGCGTTCTGCCTGGGCATTGCCTACACGCCCTGGATGGCGAGCTTCACGGAGACGGTCGAGTCCCACAACCCGGCGCTGACCGCGACCGGTCTCGCCATCTGGGGATGGATCATCCGCGTCATTGTCACGATTGCGTTCCTGCTGATCCCCGTTTTCGTGACGTCTGTGACACCGCTGGTGAACTACGGCCCGACCGTCAAGGCGTACACGACGACGTACGCTTCGGAGTTCGCGTTCGCGAAGTCACATCCGGCGGTCGTGGCGAGTGCGCAGAAGTACAAGGCGCAGATCGCGGACGCCCAGAGGTTCGCCCCTGAGCTCGCGGTCATCGCGGCACACCCAGCCCTGTTCGCGCAGCTCGCCAGCTACCCCGCCCCAGCCGCGATCCCGCCGAACCTGCTCGCGCAAGGGATCGCGGCGGCCGGCGGCGGCGCGACCGGCTTGCACGTGCTCTCGACAATAGGGGCCAACAAGGCAGCCATCCAGGGCGTCATCGCAGCAGGTCCGCAGCTGCAGGCGCTGGCACCATACGCACCGCAGCTAACGGCGCTGTCGAAGGTGCCGCCGTCGGCCATCAGCTATGTCGAGGCACACGGCGCGGCCGTGCAAACGGCCGCGGCGCAGGCGCCGGGTCAGTGGAAGACCTGGTACTGGATCTGTTTCGGCGGGGTGATCTTCTTCCTGTTCTGCGTGCCGCTGATGGCCGGCCGGTGGCGGCCACGCGACGCGCGCAAGGACGAAGCTGAGCACGAGGCCATGGTCAGTGAGGAGCTCGCCAAGCTGGAGACTGCCCGCCACGGCGGGTGACGTCGCACGGCGTCAGGTCAGACCGCGTCCCAGCGGAAGAAGCGCATGGCGATGGTCGTCAGTACCGCGGTCAAGCCCAGCAGGATGCCGATCGCGGGCAGCGCTGACACCACGCCCTCGCCGCGGGCCATGACGTTCTGCATGCCAGTGACCAGGTAGCGCAGTGGCATCGCGTACGACACGTCCCTGATCCAGGCGGGCGCGAAGTCGAGCGGCACGAATGCGCCGCCGAGAAACGCCATCGGCAGGATGATGATGTTGGCGATGGCGGTCGCGGCTTGCTGACTGGTAGTGACCGAGCCGACCAGCAGGCCGATGGACAGGAACGCCAGGGTGCCGCAGATGACCACGGGGACGGCCATCCACCAGTCGGCCGACAACCGCAGGCCGAAGTACGGCAGCGTCGCGATGGCCAGGAACAAAGCCAGCTGGACCAGGGCGAGCACGAGGCTGATGCCGACCCTGGCCAGGACGACGGAGCCGACGCTGACCGGAGCCAGTCGCAGCCGGCGCAGCAGCTTGGTCTGCCGCCAGTTCACCAGCGTGATCGAGGCACCGAACGCGCCGCCCGAGGCGATGGCCCAGCCGAGCAGGCCAGGGGCGAGGTACTGGATCGGCTTGAGCGACTTGTCCTCGACCTGCAACGCCGTGAGCTGGTAGCCACCGCTGCTATGCGCGGCCGCGGCGTCGGCCTGCTGCACGACCGAGCTGAACACGGCCTGCACGATTCCCGCGCGGGTCTGGTCGGCGATCGAGTAGTGCACCACGAGCGTGTGCCCCTGCTCCTGCACGACAGCGTCGTCATTGCCCTTGCGGACCGCGTCCAGCGAGGCGGCCAGATCGGCCGAGTGCTTGACGCTGAGCACCTTGCTGAGCTGGCCCGGTGCGGATGCTTCCGCCTGGTCGAGCAGGGCGACCCGGCCGACCTCAATGACGTTGACCTTCGGCGCGCTGCTGCTCTTGTAGATAGAGCCGAACAGCAGGAGGAAGAGCACCGGGATGAGAATGGAGAACAAGAGCGCCGTCCGGTCGCGGACGAAGCCCAGATACATAGCGCGAGACAGGCTGCGCAGGGCGGTGACTCTCACGCGCGGTACTCCCGTCCGGTGAGGTCGAGGAAGACGTCTTCGAGGGTTGCGCCTTGCACGCGCAGGCCTCCCAGGGCGTTCTTGTCGGCCAGTCCGGCGAGTACCGGTGCGGGCTTGCGCGTCGCGATCGTGAGCGAGACGCCGTCGTCGGTCACGGTGCCCTCGGCAACGGCGCCGTCGCCCAGCAGCCCTGCCTCGGAGGCCGTGAGCTGGCCGGACTCGACGCTGACCCGGACCGGTGAGTCCAGGCCCCGCACCAGGGCGGCCGGCGGGCCCAGCTTGAGGATCTGACCGTGATCCATGATGGCGACCCGATCGCACAGGGTCTCGGCCTCGTCCATGTGATGCGTCGTCAGCACGACCGTCCGGCCCTCGGCGTTGATGTGCCGGAGCAAGTCCCACAGGTTCCGCCGAGCCTGCGGGTCGAGCGAACCGGTCGGCTCGTCCATGAACACCAGCTCGGGGTCGTGCACGAGCGCGCAGGCGATGGACAGCCGCTGCGCCTGGCCGCCCGACAGCTTCTCCGCCCTGACGTCGCCGCTCTCGGACAGGCCGACGGTGTCCAGCATCTGGTCGGCCCGGCGGGCGCCGATCCCGTAGAGCGACGCGAATGTCCGGATCTGCTCGCGCGCTGTCAGCCGCTCGAAGAACGATGACGCCTGGAGTTGTACGCCGATGCGCGGCAGCAGCGCCGGGTTACGCGGCCACGGCGGACTGCCGAGCACGGTGAGCTCACCGCCGTCTGGCTCGCGCAGCCCCTCGATCATCTCCAGGGTGGTGGTCTTGCCCGCGCCGTTGGGGCCGAGTATGCCGAAGAACTCGCCGGGCTCGACGTCGAAGCTGACGTCGTCGACCGCGGTGATGGACCCGTACGATTTGCGCAGCCCCCGCACCGAAATAGCCCCCGCCATGCCCTCCACCATAACAGGACATAACGCGAATGGTCACATCAATTAATGATGCCGCCAGAGAGTTCTGCATAGCCAGCGTTGCGGACTGGACCGGCAAGGCCGCTCGCATGCTGGCCGAGACGCCGGAGCTCGCGGGCTACAGCCTTGCCACTGCCCTGGTGCTTGGTGACACGGCCAGGGTGCGGGAGGAGATCGAGCGCGATCCGGCCGCGGCCACGCGCGTCGACCCCGCTACCGGGTGGACGCCGCTGCACGCCGTGTGCGCGTCCAAGTGGCCGAAACTGGACCCGGCGAGGACAGCGGGTCTGGTCGAGACGGCCCGGCTGCTGCTGGATGCCGGCGCAGACCCGAACGCCCGCGTGGGCCCCGACGGCCGGTCAGCCGGTTCATCGGCGCTGCGGTGCGCCGCCGCCGCGGCGAGCAGCGGGGTCGCCAACGCGGCCGTCATCCGGCTGCTGATGGAGCGCGGCGCGATTGTCGGAGACGATGATCTGTACCTCGCCGCGTTCGGTCCCGGCGACCACGCCTGCCTTCGCGCGCTGCTCGATAACGCCCCCGGCGCGGCGACGGCGGCCGAGAAAGCACTCTCCGCGCCGATCAGCACGAAGGACACTGAGGCAGTCCAGTTGCTGCTCGACGCCGGCGCCGACCCGCGGCGCTACTCCGACGACGAAGGCCAGCCCGCTGCAGCTGTCTACGCCGCCGTGCAGGCTGACTGCCCTGCCGTGCTGATCACGCTGCTCGTCGAGCACGGGGCCGATCCGCACCTGCCGGGACCTGACGGGCACTCGCCCGCCTGGCTGGCCACCATCAGGGGCCGCGATGACCTGGCCACGCTCCTCAGCGGGGATCGCGCCGACGTCGGCGTGACCGACACAGCCCGGTTCACCCGCGCGTGCGTGACCGGCGACCGGGCCGCGGCGGAGGCCCTGGTCGCGGCCGACCCCAGTCTTCCGAGTCGGCTGGAGGAGGGCGAGCTCGCCGCGCTCGTTCGGGCCGCGGCGGCAGACAGCGCGGCGGCGGTCACGCTGATGCTGGATCTGGGCTTCCCGATCGACGCGCGCGGCGACGATGGGGCCACACCGCTGCACGCCGCCGCCTATGCCGGCAGCGCCGCGATGGTCAGGCTGCTGCTCGACCGCGGCGCGGATCTCGACGCCCTGGATGGGAGCTGGCAGAGCTCGCCGCTGGACTGGGCCGTCGTCGGCAGCGGGTACCGGCCCGCGACGAGCCCCGATCCCGACTGGCTCGGCACCGTACGCATCCTGATCGAGGCCGGCGCATCTACCGAAGGAATTTCCCTGTCCACCGACGACCCCAAGCCGCCCAGCGCCGAGGTTGCCGACCTGCTCCGAAGCTACGGCGTAGGGGCTGACTAGCCGATCTTGCGAGCGCGCCGATTGGCGAGCTCGTCCGCGTCTGCCCCGGCGGCGGGCTCGGTGGCCGCGCGCTCGCCGCGCATCTCCGCCAGCGATCCCTCGACTTCCTGCCAGACCCGGCCGAGCGCGATGGCGAACACGCCCTGCCCGCCTTGCAGCAGGTCGACGACTTCGTCCGGCGACGTGAACTCGTACACGCTGACGCCGTCGCTCATCAGCGTGACCTCCGCCAGGTTCGCGGAGCCGCGCTCGCGCAGATGCGCCACTGCCGACCTGATCTGCTGCAGCGAGATCCCGGTGTCCAGCAGCCGCTTGACCACCTTGAGCACCAGGATGTCCCGGAAGGAATACAGGCGCTGCGTCCCCGAGCCGCTAGCTGGCCGCACGCTCGGCTCCACCAGGCCGGTCCTGGCCCAGTAGTCGAGCTGCCGATAGCTGATGCCAGCCGCGGAGCAAGCCGTAGGCCCGCGGTACCCCACGTCATCGGGCTGGCCCGTGATGTCGTCGTCGAACAGCAGTTGCTGCTCGCCGACCGGCCGACCGGAACCAGCAGGCCGCGACTGCGACACGGCCCCGTCGCCTCCGCTCACCGCCACGTCCACCTCCGGCCCAGGGCGCCGGTGCCTGGGGACTCTCAGCACGGTAGGCCGCCAGGAGCGGGCGCGTCAACGATCCTCTACGGCGCGTCGCGGTCCCTGTCAGTCCGCCCGCGACTGGGTCAAATGATGTATATCCGGCAGTCAGGTAGAACGGCCGAAATCCTCGGGCGAGATGGAGTCCAGGAACTCGCGGAACTTCTCGACTTCGTCCTCCTGCTCGTCAGGGATGGCGACCCCTGCCTCGTCGAGGATTTCCTCGCGGACAAAGATCGAAGCCCCGGTTCGCAGGGCGAGCGCGATGGAGTCCGACGGGCGGGCACTCACCTCCCGGCCGTTGGAGAAGATCAGGTCGGCGAAGAAGATGCCGTCCCGCAGCGAGGTGATGTTGACGGTCGTCAGCCGGATGCCGAGCGCCTCCAGCATGTCTCGCATCAGGTCGTGCGTCAGCGGCCGCTGCGGAACCATGCCCTGCTGGGCAAACGCGATGGCCGTCGCCTCGTTCGGCCCTATCCAGATCGGCAGGTAACGCTCCCCCTCCGTCTCCTTCAGCAGGACGATGGGGTTGTTCGTGGCCATCTCCACCCGGACGCCGACGACCTCCATCTGCCTCACGGCGGCTCCGTCCTTATCCGCGCCTGCGCGCTGCCGTACCCTGCGGATGCGCCTACTGACATTCCCCCGCTGCCAGCAGGCACTCCCTTTGTCAACGTACACCCGCAATAGCGCGCGGCCCGACCGTGCCTCGGGTCATCGTGACGACATTGCAGCCTGGTCACGCGCTCGCTCCCGCCACGCCTCTGCCCAGCCGGCTTGGGTCGGAATGACCCGTCGCGGCCAGGCCGCCGGCTGCGGGAGGGCTGCCAGCCGAGGACGGCGCGGCCGGAACCGCGTCAGCCAGGCCGGCCTCGGCCAGGGCGGCAGCCATCAGGGCCCCGTGGAGCCGCAGCACCTCGTCCGCCAGTTCAGCCGCAGTCTGTGCAGCCAGCTCACGGGCACCACGGCCGCGCTGCCGCAGGATCGGTGCGACCAGGCTCTCGATCATGGCGGTCTCGCGCTCGGCGGCGGCCCGCACCGCCCGCAGGTGGCGCGCCTCGACGCCGTAGGCCGTCAGCGCCGCCGCGGCCCTCGCCACCTGCAGGGCATCCTCGCCATACTGCCGCCCCACGCGCCGGACCAGCCCGAAGGTCTCGAGCTCGGTGAGCAGCGCCTCGGTCAGCCCTGCCGCGGCGACCAGCTCGCTCCGGCTGAGCAGCCCGGCTCCGCTCGTGCCGGTCAGGCTGGCGTCCGGACCCGGCCGGTCCCAGGCCGGGCCTGCCGGCCTCGGCTGGCCCGGCGGACCAGGCTCGGCCGGCGGATCAGGGCGGGTCAGCCGCTCCTTGATCACCCGCAACGGCAGGTACTGGTCGCGCTGCGCGGACAGGATGTAGCGAAGCCGCTCGACGTCGGCCGAGCCGAACCGCCGGTAGCCGCTCGGCGACCTGGCAGGCGCGATCAGGCCCTCGGTCTCCAGGAACCTGATCTTCGAGACGCTGATGTCAGGGAACTCGCCGCGAAGCTGGGCCAGGACCTCACTGATGCCGAGGTAGCCCCGAGCAGGCTGCGCGCTCATCCCCCGACCTGCGAGCCTCCGCCGTACTCGGCAGGGGCGCTGGGCCCGAGCAGGAAGACCAGCCGGAACTTGCCGACCTGGACCTCATCGCCCGCGGTCAGGATGGCTTCCTCGATCCGCTCCCGGTTGACATACGTGCCGTTCAGGCTGCCGACATCCCGGACGCTGAACGTGCCGCCGTGCCGGTAGAACTCAGCGTGCCGCCGGGACACCGTCACGTCGTCCAGGAAGATGTCGCTGTCCGGATGCCGGCCGACCAGGGTCAGGTCATTGCTCAGCAGGAACCTGCTGCCGGCGTTGGGGCCGCGCAGCACCGCCAGCAGGGCTGTACCCGGCGGCAGCGCGGCGACAGCGGCGGCGTCGGCAGCGAGGACCTCGGCCGCCTCGGAGTCGACCTCGCTACCAGGGATCGAGATCGTCGAGGTGGTGTCGCCAGCCCGATCGCCCGACAGCCGCACCAGGGCCGTGCCGCAATGCGCGCAGAACCGCGAGCCATCAGGATTGGCCTCGCCGCACGCGGTGCAGTACACGCTAGGCATCAGCTCGCCGAGCCTCCCTTTCATGCCCTGGGGGCCAGCAGCCGGCGCTGCGCCTGCAGTGGCGGGAATGCGCGCGAGTTCCGGCGGCACCCTCAACGCTACCTGCGCGGGAACGGGACGATCCACGCGCCTCGCAGGCTCTGCTCCCCCGCGGTCCCGGCGCCTGGCCAGCACCCATCTCGATCGCGGTCCCCAGCCGCCACGCCGGGCGTCGTCGCGACGCCTTCGCCACATCTTGGCCGCACCTCCGCCGTGTCACTGAGACGGCCCGGCCGCGGCCAGGCGGCCAGGCTACCCAGACCACTGTCAGCCTGAGCAGCGATTGTCTCATGATTTGGCGGCCCCTCGCCGCTACTCTGGCGTCCCCGGCCACCTACGGTGCGTCAGCGACCGGCCCGCTCGACGACCGCAGCCCACTCATCGAGCAGCTCCTGGACCGTGTCGTCGTCTGGGCCCTCTGCCCACAAATGGGTGACGGCCTCGGACGGATCCGGCAGCACGAGGATCCAGCCCCTGCCCGGCTCGATCACCCGCACCCCGTCGGTCGTGTCGATCTCACGGTTGCCGGCCGCTTCCACCACCGTCCGCATGACCAGGCCCTTCGCCGCCCACGGCGTCGGCATGGACCGCTTCAGCAGGCTCGCATCCGGGATCCGCGCCCCGATCTGGCTCAGCGTCAGCCTCGTGCGGGCGACCAGGCCGAGCAGCTGGGTAAAGGCGGCAATCCCGTCGATCGAGCGGGAGAACCCCGGCACCACGAAGCCGCCCTTCCCGTCTGCGGCGAAGATCACATCCGGCTTGGCCGCGGCCTCATACAGCCCGTGCAGTGAGGTCGGCGTCCAGATCACCTCGACGCCGTGGTAGCGAGACACCTCCTCCGCCACCCTGGTTGTCGTCACCGGGAGCGCCACGCGGCCGCGCCGCCGCTCGGCCGCGATCAGGTCGAGCACGACCAGCAGGGCGCGGTCGTCGCTCACCAGTGCGCCCTTGTCGTCGACCAGCGTGATCCGCTCGCCGACCGGGTCGAACCGCACGCCGAACGCGGCCCCGAACGACGACACAAGCTCGGCGAGCCGGTTGAGCTCAGCGCGCGCGGCGGCTACCGATTGGGTCGGTGACGACTCGTCCAGCCGGTTGTTCACCGTCAGCACGTCGACGCCGATCTTGCCGAGCAGGCCGGGCAGCACCAGCGAGGTCGTCCCGCCTGCGCAGTCGGCGACCACCCGCACCCCGGCGTCGAGGATCCCGGTCATGTCGACGGCCCGCAGCAGCTCGGCGGTGTAAGCCTCGACCACCCGAGGCGGATAGGACAGCTCAGCGATCTCGCCGGGGAAGGCGCGCCGGTACTCCTGCCGGGAGAACACGCGCTCGAGCTTGCGCTGCGCGGCCTCAGAAAGATCCGCGCCTTCGGAGTCCATGAAGATGATGTCCAGCGACTGCGGATCGCCTGGCGTCGTCCGCAGCGCGATGCCGCCGCTGCAGTCACTGCGGCCGGTCTCGAACCTGGCCAGCGGCATCGGCTGAGCCTCGAGGTCGATCACGTTGATCGCGCTCGCGTTCAGGGCGCCGTGCACGGCCCGCTTCAGCGCCCGGGCAGCGCGCGATGCGTCCCGCGCGGTGGTCACCACCGCGCCCTTCTTCAGCGTGGTGGCGTACGCGCTGGCCAGCCGGACGCACAGCTCTGGCGTGATCTCCACGTTGACCAGGCCCGACACCCCGCGCGGGCCGAACAGCGTGCGCTGACCGCGGGACTCCCAGATCACGCTGGTGTTGACGACCGCGCCGGCCTCGATGGTCTTGAAGGGATAGACCTTCACCTCGGCGGAGATGTAGCTGTCCGGCTCGATCACGCACTCGTCGCCGACGATGGCGCCTTCCTCTACCCTGGCCTGGCTCATCACGTCGGTGTTCTTGCCGACGACGCAGCCGCGCAGGTTCACACCTCGGCCGAGGTGGACGTTGTTGTGCACGACGGCCCGATGGAGGAACGCGCCTTCCTTGATGATGACGTTGTTGCCGACCACGGTGAACTCGCGCAGCTGGGCGCCGGCTTCCACCTTCGCGTAGTCGCCGATGCAGAGCGGGCCACGCAGCACCGCGTCCGGGTCCACCTCGGCCCCATCGGCGACCCAGACGCCGGGCGACACCTCAAACCCGTCGATGGTCACGTCGACCTTGCCGGTCAGCACGTCGGCCTGAGCTTTCAGGTAGCTCTCGGGCGAGCCGACGTCCTCCCAGTAGCCGTCCGCGACCCAGCCGTACAGCCGCTCCCCGTTCTTCAGCAGGCCGGGGAACACGTCGGCGGACCAGTCGACAACTTGGCCAGCGGGCACGTGCGCGAGCACCTCTGGCTCCATGACGTAGATGCCGGTGTTGACGGTGTCCGAGAACACCTGCCCCCACGTCGGCTTCTCCAGGAAGCGCTGAATCTTGCCATCGTCGTCGACGATGACGATGCCGAACTCGAGCGGGTCGGGGACGCGGGCGAGCGCCACGGTCACCAGGGCATTGTTGTCCTTATGGAACTTAATGAGATCAGAGAGGTCTATATCGGTCAGCGCATCCCCGGAGATCACCAGGAATGGCTCGTCCCGCAGCGCGTCCTCGGCATTCTTGACGCTGCCGGCGGTGCCGAGCGGCGTCTCCTCGGTGGCGTACTGGAGCCTCATGCCGAAGTCCTCGCCGTCACCGAAGTAGTTGCGAACCATCGACGCGAGGAAGTGCACAGTGACGACCGTGTCGGTCAGTCCATGCCGCCGCAGCAACCGCAGCACGTGCTCCATGATCGGCTTGTTGGCCACCGGCAGCATGGGCTTCGGCTGGCTGGCCGTCATGGGACGCAGCCGCGTGCCCTCGCCCCCCGCCATCACGACAGCTTTCACGGCCCCACCACCGACTCCGCCACCGACGATGCTCTCCTCCTATTGTTGATTATCCGGGCCTCGTGTTACGGGATGCCGGCACCCTTGCGCTCGCCGCGTCTCCTGCCTGTGCAGTGAGCAGCCGCCGTGCCTGAACCACGTACAGCAGGGCGGCGCACCAGTAGAGAGCGGTTCCCCAGATAGCAAAGCTCCAACCTGCTACCCTCGCCGTCTCCGCGTAACCGGCAACGTGCTGGCCGAGAAAGAGCAGCGGGAAGGCATACAGCAGGCAAAGCGTGGCAGACTTCCCGACGAAGCTCACCTGCAGCGCAGCCCACCCGCGACGCCGCAGCAGCCACAGCACGGCCGCCATCAGCACCTCCCTGGCCGCCAGCAGGGCCACGAGCCACCACGGAATGATGGCGCGCACGGCCAGTGCTACCAAGGTAGCCACGATGTACAGCCGGTCCGCTGCCGGGTCGAGGACCTGACCAAGTCTGCTCTGCTGGTTGAGCGCCCTGGCAATCTTGCCATCCAGCCAGTCCGAGGCGCCCGAGGCGATGAGCAGGCCGACAGCCCACCAGTCCCTCGCCGCCGTGTGCGGCGTGCCCAGCACGAGCCACAAGAAGACCGGCACCCCGGCGAGCCTCGCCACGCTGATGGCGTTCGGGATCGTCAGGATCCGGTCACCAGGCTCAGGCGGCTCCGCTGCGGTGAAGCCCGGCCCTGCCTCGTCCTCCTGCTGGCTCATCTACGGCAAACCCCCGAACCCTGCTGCTCTGCGCCGCACGGCCGACCTTACCCTGCGGCAGACTGGCGGGATGCGGACCCGACCGCCCATACTCGCCGTACTTGTCTTGCTCGCCGTGCTTGCCGGGTGCTCGAGCGGGCCGGCCAGCGGCCAGTCCAGCTCATCGCGCGCCGCCACGCCCACGGCGGGCACCACGACCCCGGGCACGACCCCGCCGGCGTCCGTCACCGGCTGGCTGCAATACCACGGGAACGGGCAGCGGACCGGTAATGTCGCTGGCCTGCCGGCGGCCGGCCGGCTCAGTGTCGCGTGGTCGGCCCGGCTCGGCGGCGCCGTCTACGGCCAGCCGCTCGTGATCGGCACGACGGTGGTTGCAGCGACCGAAACCGACGATGTGATCTATGGCCTGGACCTGGCAACCGGTGCGGTGCGCTGGCACACCAGTGTCGGGACTGCCGCATCGACCAGTCAGCAGCCGTGCGGGAACATCTCGCCGCTCGGTATCACCAGCACCGGTGTCTACGACCCGGATAACGGGCTCGCCTACTTTGTCGCCCAGTCCGGAGCCCGCCAGCACGTCCTGGTCGGCCTCGACCCGGCCACCGGCAGCGTCCGCGTCCGGCAGGATGTGCCGTCACCCGACCACCAGCCGTTCTACGACCAGCAGCGCGGCGCGCTCGCTCTCGACGGCGGGTACGTCGACGTGGTCTTCGGCGGTCATTACGGCGACTGCGGCCCCTACGTAGGCTCGGTCGTCGGCATGCCAGCGAGCGGCCACGGCCCGATCGTGTCGTACCTGGTCCCGACTTCGCAGCAGGGCGGCATCTGGGCGTCAGGCGGCCCGACCGTCGGGCCGAACGGCACGATCTATGTGAGTGTCGGCAACGGGGCTTCCTCTCAGATCCGCTACGACGGCAGCAACTCGGTCACGGCACTCACCCCGTCGCTGCATCGCACCGACATCTTCGCTCCGGCTAACTGGCGGACGCTCAGCGCCAACGATCTGGACCTCGGATCGATGTCACCTGCGCTGCTATCTGACGGGCAGATCCTGCAGGTGGGCAAAGACGGAACGGGCTACCTCCTGAGCGCCGCGCACCTCGGCGGGGTAGGCGGCCAGGTCGCGAGCGGCCGGGTCTGTGCAGCATTCGGCGGCGCCGCGGTCAGCGGCACCATCGTCTACGTGCCCTGCCTCTTCGGCGGCCTGGCAGCCGTGGATACGGCGGGCAACCGGGTGAGGGTGCGCTGGCGCGGCCCTGCCGACGGATCGGGCTCACCGGTCGCCGGCGGCGGCGCCGTGTGGGTCGCCGGGCCGGGCTCCGGCGTGCTGTATGAGCT
>Ga0126373_10002436_pt1 | contig 13746 bp, 10 predicted proteins | sample PanSoiMetPlot_11_FD_92545 | JGI IMG/M metagenome (GOLD analysis project Ga0126373, IMG submission 92545) | Tropical forest soil microbial communities from Panama - MetaG Plot_11 | ecosystem: Environmental > Terrestrial > Soil > Tropical forest > Bulk soil | place: Panama | collected 2016-02-17 | reverse complement strand
CGCGATGATTTCGGCGAAGGTGCGAAGCTGCTCGTAGGTATAGCGGCGCTCGACAGGAATGTAGATGTGAAATCCCGTGGCGCCGGACGTCTTTGGGAAAGCCTGGATGCCCAGTTCCTCGAGCTTGTCGTAAAGCGCGCGGGCCAGCGTCATGACGACGGAAAAATCGGTGCCGTCGGCGGGATCCAGGTCGTAGAAGAAATAATCGGGATGCGCGAGGTCGTCGCGGCGGCTCGACCACGGGTTGTGATCGATGCAGCCGAGGCCGGTGAGGTAGAGGAGCGCAGCGCGATCGTTTGCGACGACGTAGTGAACGTCCTCGCCTTTTTCGGTCGAATGAATCGGGAAAGTCTCGAGCCAGTCCGGGATTCCTGTGCGGACGTCCTTCTGGAAGAAGGCTTGGCCCTTGATGCCGTCGGGATAGCGGCGAAGGACGAGCGGGCGATCCTTGAGGAACGGAAGAATCAGGTCGGCAGTCTTCCAGTAGTAGGCAAGCAGATCGCGCTTGGTGTAGTCCGATTCGGGGAAATACATCTTGTTGAGATGGGTAAGCTTGAATCGCTTGCCATCGAGCTCGAGGAGAAGACTTTCACGCTTGCCCTTGAAGAGTTCAGCTTCGATTTCTTTTTCGTCGCGAACGACGTTGCCGACCAGTTCGGGAGAGCGAACCGTATGCGGATTCGTTTTTGCACCTTGGGAGTCTGCGGGTGGGTCGTCCGCTGAATCGGTTTGTGCTGCTTCTTCCGCGGCGGCTTCCGCAGCCTGCGGTTTCACGCCTTCGATCTCGTTCTGCCAGAGACATTCTTGGGGATCGATGTCTTCGCGAAGGCCGAGGAAGGCCGGCGCGCGGAGGCGACGCTCGTCGGTGATGCCCGTAAAGCGGACGTGGGCGACGACCTCAGGCTTGACCCAGAAGGCATCTTCGTTTGTATCAGGCACCGCGTCGAACGGACACTTCGCGATCTTGCGCTCCTCAAGCATCTTGGCGATGGATTCGAGCGTTTTTTCGTCGAAGCCCGTGCCGACGTGGCCGACGAATCGCAGCGTTTTCCCGTCGTACAGGCCGAGGAGAAGCGCGCCGAAATGTGAGCGGCCGGCGCGGGGCGCGGTCCAGCCGCCGATGACGGCGTCCATGGTGCGCGTGGCCTTGATTTTCACCCAGTTGGGGCTGCGGACGCCGGCGTAGCGGCTGTCGGCTCGCTTGCCGATGATGCCTTCAAGGCCGTTCTGTCGAACGAGCTCGAACAGCTCTTTACCTTTTTCGGGCTGGTGATCCGAAAAGCGGATCGCGCCGCGCGGATGGAGCAGGCGGCGGAGCAGCTCCTTACGCTCGAGAAGCGGCACGTGGCACAGGTCGTAGCCATCGCAGTAGAGAAGATCAAACGCGTAGTAAGTAACCGGAAATTTTTCGAGCAAGTGAGCAGGGGGCTTGCGGACGTGCATGCGTTCCTGCAGGCGCTCGAAATTGCTGTGGCCCCGGTCGTCGAGGACAACGATTTCGCCATCGATGAACGCCTGATGGGCCTGGAGGCATTCCGACAATTCCGCCAATTCGGGGTACTGGCCAGTGACGTCGTTTCCCTTGCGGGAGCGTAGCGTGACTTTGCCATCGGCGACCCGCGCAATGGTGCGCGCGCCGTCCCATTTGATTTCGAAAATCCAGTCGGGATTTGAGAAGGCTTTTTCGACGAGCGTGGCGAGCATCGGCTCGATCATGGAGGGCAACGGAGTTTTGCGCGCGCCTTCGAGCTCGGCGGGATTGAGTGCGGCGGCTTCGCGCTTGGGCGCGATTTCCTCGGCGATTTCAGGCAGGGTGCGGCCGGTGAGCACGGAGCCGTCGTGCTGGTCGATATCCCACTTGGGATCGACGGCCGAATCCGCGTGCTTGATCATCAGCCACTCGTTTCCCTTTTCGCTGTTTTTGAGCTTGACGAGGACGAAGCCGCCGCGCAGCTTTTCGCCTTGCAGGCTGAACTTGATTTCGCCGTGCGCGACCTGCTTCGAGGCCGAGTCTTTTCCTTCGGCGGCGAATGTGCCGCGGTCCCACACCATCACGGTGCCGGCGCCGTAGCTGCCTTCGGGGATTTTTCCTTCGAAGTTCGCGTAGTCCATCGGGTGATCTTCGGTCTGGACGGCCAGGCGCTTGTCTTGCGGATTGAGCGAGGGGCCCTTCGGCACAGCCCAGGATTTCAAGACGCCATCGATGGCGAGCCGGAAGTCGTAGTGGAGGCGACGGGCAGCGTGTTTCTGGACGACGAAGGTGCCGTCCTGGCTGGACGGAGCCTCGGCCGGAGGAGGCTCTGGCGTGCGGTCGAAGTGCCGCTTGCGCTGATATTCCGAGAGCTTGGCCACGGCGACATTCTACAGTCTAGCGGGAAGATGAAGCTCGGGCGGCTAGGCGCGGGGTTCGAGTTTGCAACGAGGAGGCATGCGAACCGGCACAGTTAGGCGGGACGCGGATCTCATCCGGCCGCGGCATTCACACGGCTGTAAAAATCGGGTGGCACTCTCTGCGGCCCGAATTTCTCGCCCCCCTTTTAGAGGGAGGCGGTAAACAATGGCTTTGTCAGGCGGTGCCGTCGCGGCACCACAGGAAAGTCCGAGGGTTTGCCGAAAAAGGATCGAAAAGCTAAAGTAGAGGGCTTATGAGCGAGACTCCATACGATTTGATTGTGATTGGCAGCGGCCCGGCAGGGCAGAAGGGCGCGATCTGCGCGGCGAAGCTGCGGAAGAAGGTGGCGGTGGTGGACCGCATTCAGATGATCGGGGGCGTCTGCGTCCACACCGGGACGATCCCGAGCAAGAGCATACGCGAGGCGATCCTGCAATTGACGCGGGCGACGGTGCGGACGCTTTTCAAACCGAACTTCCGGGACGGCGAACGCATGTCGGTGAGCGACGTGGCATTCCGGGTGAACACGATCGTGGGGCGCGAGACGGAAGTGATTCGAGCGCAACTGCGACGCAACGGCGTCGAGGTGTTTCAAGGAGCGGGGCGCTTTTCCGATCCGCACACAATTGAAGTCGAGTGCGAGGGTACCAAGACCACGCTCCATAGCGAGAACATTCTGATCGCCTGCGGGACGCGGCCGGCGCGCAGCGCGGACATTCCGTTTGACGGGAAGCGGATCATCGACACCGACCAACTGCACAAATTGGAAGGCGTGCCGCGGGAAATGATCGTGGTGGGAGCGGGCGTGGTGGGGCTCGAGTACGCGTCGTTCATGTCCGCGCTGGGATCGGAAGTGACGCTGATCGATCAGCGGCCCGTGATTTTGGATTTTGTGGATCGGGAAATCATCGACGCGCTGACTTATCACCTGCGGCAGGGCGGGACGACGTTCCGGCTTGGCGAAAAAGTGACGCGCGTGGGGATCGATCCGAAACGCGACCGCGTGTTCGCGGAACTCGAGAGCGGCAAGAAAACCTTTGCTGATGCGCTGCTGTATGCGGTCGGCCGGCAGGCGAACGGTGATCAACTGTCGCTGGAAAACGCGGGGCTGAAGCCCGACCCCCGCGGCAAGGTGACGGTGGATAAGGCCTTCCGGACCGAAGTGCCGCACATCTACGCAGCAGGCGACGTGATCGGGTTTCCGGCGCTGGCGAGCACGTCGATGGAGCAAGGACGGCTGGCGAGTTGCCAGATGTTCGGACTGCCGAGCGAGAGTATGTCGGAGCTTTTCCCATACGGGATCTATACGATTCCGGAAATCTCGATGGTCGGGCAGAACGAGGAGAAGCTGACGGCGGCGAAGGTGCCCTACGAAGTGGGCGTTTCGAAATACGCGGAGCTGGCAAAGAGCATGATGCTGGGCGACGAAACCGGAATGCTGAAGCTGCTCTTCAACCGGAACGATCACAAACTGCTAGGCGTGCACGCGATCGGCGAGCGTGCGACAGAGATCATTCATATTGGGCAGGCTGTGCTGGCATTTGGCGGGACGATCGATTATTTCCGGGATACGGTGTTCAACTATCCGACGCTGGCGGAGGCGTACAAGGTCGCGGCGCTCGACGGATTGAATAAACTGTAGATCAATGCCGATTTTGCGCCGACCCCGCCGAGGTGTTCTGATCACCTTTCGCGGCGCGGCCTACGCCCACAGAAAAGCGGCGGAGCGCCGCCTCACTCCATAAAACTAGCCGACTTTCTTGCGGCGCTTTTGGGTGCGAGCCGGCTCTTCGGCTGAGGCGGCGGGCACAGGAACGGCGCGCAGCGGCGGGCGCTTACCGGGGGCTAGAGCAGCGGCAGCGGGCGTTTCGGGCTTTTCCGCGAGGCTCTTCTTGAGCGCGTCCATGAGGTCAATGACGGGCGCGAGCTTGGGATGCGGTGCTTCGGTGACTTCCTCGCCCTTGAGTTTCGCGTCGATCAAGCCTTTCAAGGCCGTTTGATACTGGTCATGGTATTTCTCGGGCTGGAAGGGAGCCGCGAGGCTTTCAATCAGCTGGAGGGCAAGCTTCTTTTCCTGATCCTTCAGTTGGGCGTTCGAATCCTTGCCGTACTCTTCGACCTGGCGCACTTCGTTCGGGTAGTACATGGTGTGGAGCATCAGGCCGTGCGCGTGCGGGCGCATCAGGACGATGTTTTCGCGCTGGTGCATGGTGAGTTTCGCGATGGCGCCGTAGCCGGATTCCTCCATGGCCTTTAGGAGCAGCGCGTAGGCCTTCTTGCCGGCCTCTTCGGGCGTCATGTAGTAGGAGGCGTCGAAGTAGATGGGATCCATTTCCTCGAGCTTCACGAATTCGAGGATCTCCATGGTCTTCGCAGAGGGCGGTGCAATTTTTTCGAGGTCCTCGTCGTTGAACAGGACATACTGATCTTTTTCGTTTTCGTAGCCTTTGACGATTTCGTTGCGCTCGACGATACGATTGTGGGTGGGGCAGAAAAGCGGCTGGCGAATGCGCGTGTGGCATTCTTTGTGAAGCTGGTTCAAGGAGATGCGCTCGCTGCGCGCCGCCGAATAGAGGCGAACAGGAATCGAAATGAGGCCGAAGGTTAAGTGCCCTTTCCACACCGTGCTAGCCATGATCGATGCCTCCGCCAGACAAAGTTTTTCCACAACGGCTGGTAGGTAACACTGAGCGTAGTCCGGGCGGCGTCGGGGCGCAAGGCGAATAATAGGCGAAGAATCTTGTTGGTTATGGGTGACGAGTCCTCGCGCCGAGGGTGGTCATCTAAGGTTCGTAGTCAGTCTCACCCATCCTCAGGAGGGCATTGTGTCCGAGAATCATGGCAACAAGCTGGCGGGAAAGGTAGCGATCGTGACAGGAGCGTCGAAAGGAATCGGCGCGGCGATCGCGGAGCATCTTGCATCGGAAGGCGCGTCGGTGGTGGTGAATTATTCGTCGAGCAAGGCGGAAGCGGATAAGGTGGTTTCCGGAATCACCGCGAACGGCGGAAAAGCGATCGCCGTGCAGGCCAGCCTGGCGAAACACGCGGACATTCAGCGGCTGTTCGCGGAAACGAAAAAGGCCTACGGGCGGCTGGACATTCTGGTGAACAACGCGGGGATATATGAGTTCAGCCCGCTGGAGGCGATTACGGAGGAGCATTTCCGGAAGCAGTTCGATCTGAACGTGCTGGGATTGCTATTCGCGTCGCAGGAAGCGGCGAAGCTGTTTGGACCGGAGGGCGGCAGCATCATCAACATCGGTTCGGTGGCGAGCACGATCACGGTCCCGAATAGCGCCGTGTATGCGTCAACGAAAGCGTCGGTGGATGCGATCACGCGGGTGCTGGCGAAGGAGTTGGGACCGCGGAAGATTCGAGTGAACTCGATCAATCCGGGGATGGTGGTGACTCCGGGATGGCGCGCCGGGGGATTCGAGGGGAGCCAATTCCACAAGGAACTGGAAGCGACCGCGCCACTACGACGGATCGGGAAGCCGGACGACATTGCGCCGGCGGTTGTGTTCTTGGCTTCGCCGGAGTCGTCGTGGACGACCGGGGAGACGATTGCGGTGTCGGGCGGGATTCGCTAAGGGCAAACGCTCGACGAGGCACGACGCATTGGAGATGGAAAAGGACAGGCCAGTGGGTGGCCTGTCCTTTTTTTCGAGGTGTGCTTGCTGGGCGATTCTTGTCGCTGACGCGAGGAGTTAGTGAGCGTTCGCGTCGGGCTCGAGCAGGCCGAAGACATTGCCTTCGGTGTCGCTGCAATAGGCGACGTAGCCGACGCCGGGGATGGCCATTTTGGGGACCACGTTCTTTCCGCCGTGTTTAGCGACCGTGGCGACGGAACCGTCGAGGGACGTGACGCTGATTGTGTTGCAGGTGCCGGCGCCGGGCTGCTGGCGGCGAAGCAGTCCGCCGTTGATGCCGGGCTGGGCGTCGGGGCCGGTGGAGATGAGCCAATAGTCGGTGGGGCCCTGCCACTTCTGGAATTGCCAACCGAAGACTTTCTTATAGAAGTCCACGGCGCGCTCGGGATTGTCTGCAGGAAGTTCGAAATGTATGACTCGAGACATAGCTATCCTCCGTTCATTTTCAGGCGACTCTGATTCGTGATTTTTGGAGCCGAGAGCTGCGGCTATGCGCGCGTGACGGGAGCGAGTTCGGAGCTTCCGTATTTTTGCGTGGCGTAGCCGACGATGAGGCCGACGAGACCGCCGGGCAGCATGATTTCAAAGTAGTAGTGCTGACCGGGAGGCTGCGTCGCAGCCACGAGGAACGCCAGAAGCAGACCGACGACAAGACCGAATGCGATGCCGAGGGGCAATGAGTTCACCTTCTTGGCAAACCATCCGATCAGAATGCCGGCGATAAGCCCTTTCACCGACGAGCCGATGATGATGCCGATGATCTGTGGGCGGACGGCCGGAGTGAACCATGCGGTCATGCCGTCGAAGGCGCCCAAGACACCGCCCAGGATGAGGCCGAAGAGGATCTTCTTCATGTGCTTGCCTCCCGGGCCAGCGCTTGCGGCAAGCTGTGCGCCGGGTGCGGCCCTCGAAGTTCTGTTAACCGGCGGTGGACAATCCTTTAGCGCTTCAGCCAAAAAAGAAGCAGCGCGCGAACAAGCAGGTATGTGAGGACCAAGACCAGCGCGATGCGATAACGCGATGCGAGGCGCGCCAGCCTGCGAAACAGGTTTTCGGGGTACGCCGAAACGGGCATTCCGTCCAGGAAGCGCGCCACGTCCTGGGCCAATTCTGCGGCGGAAGTATAGCGGGAGGCAGGTTCGGGCGCCATGGCTTTACGGGCGATGGCGGCGAGGGCGGGAGGAATCGGGGGAGCCGCGGAGGCTGCGGAGTTTTCTGGCGGCGGCATCTCTGATTGCGCGCGCGAGGGCTGCGCGGTGGACGTCGACGCGTCGGGAGGCGCGGTGCTAGCGGTTGAGGGCGAGCGGCCGTCGAGAAGGAATTGAAGGAGGGCGCCAAGGGAGTAGACGTCGGAGCGGGGATCGAGGCGGTCGATCTCGCCGCGCAATTGTTCGGGCGACATATAGCCGAGTGTGCCGAGGATGGCGCCGTGTGCGGTGCGAACGGTGGCGACCGGATTTGCGAGAGACGGTTGACCAGCTAGACCGGCGGCAGTCGAATCGGGAGCCGCGTGAGGCGATGTGCCAACGCCCGCGGGGGACGCGGATTCGGATGCAAGGATTTTGGCGACGCCCCAATCCATAACGAGAACTTCACCGAAAGGGCCGACCATGATGTTTTCGGGCTTGAGGTCGCGATGGAGGACGCCGTGGGCATGAGCGAAGGCGACAGCGTCGCAGATGCGCTGGAAGATGCGGAGGCGGTCAGGGAAGGATTTAGCGCCGCGCGAGGCGGAATCGGCGAGGCGGTCGAGGCGCTGGCCTTCGACGAATTTCATGGCGTAAAAGGCGCGGCCATCGGCGAACGTGCCGGCGTCGTGAACCGGGACGATGCCGGGATGCTCAAGGCGGGCGAGGATGTGGGCTTCGCGGAGAAGGCGCTGCGTGAGCTCGCCGCGGGCGTCGGGCAGATCGAGAATTTTGAGGGCAACGCGGCGGGCGAGGACGGAATCTTCGGCGAGATAAACGGCGCCCATGCCACCGCTGCCGACGCGCTCAATGATGCGGTAACGCGTGCCGGACGCGTCCGGCAGGGTGCCGGCGGCCTGGAGGCGGGCGATGGCTTCGTCGGAAAGCCAGTTCATTCGGGTTCGACTCCGAGGAGAGCGCGAGCTTCCCGGCGAAATTCCTGCTCGGACGCGGTCATTTCGCGAAGGTTCTCGAGGGCGATGCGGCGGAATTCGCGGCGGGCGAAAGAGAGATAGTTGGTGACGTCGGTGACGGCGATGTCGAATTTCTTTGCGAGGTCGGCATAACCGGCGCGGGCGGAATCGTCGTCGGCAAGGTCGTAGAGTTCGAAAAGCTGAAAATGGACCCGCTTGCCGCGGCTGGCGCAGAATTCGCGGAGAGCGGTGACGGACAGGCCGAAGAGGCTGCGAATGAATTCCTTTTCGAGGAAGTCGTCGAAGGATTCGGCGGAGGCGCCGACGGCGAGAGCGGGTTTCGCGCGCTGAAGCTCCGCTTCCGCGGCGGGAAAATCGAGCGAGAGGTGGACGGCGTCGCCGCCGCGCTTCTGGCGATGGGTGGCCTTCACAGTGTTGGCGACGAAGTGGTCCACGCAGACGCGTAGGAAGGTGCGCAGGCGCGCCTTTTGCGGATCGAAGTCGGCAAGCGTGTCTTTGTCGATTAGGCGCGCGAAGAAGTCCTGGGTAAGGTCCTTGGCGTCTTCGTTGGGCTTATTGAAGCGGAGGCGAATGTATTTATAGATGGGTTTCCAGTAGGCGGCGAGGATGGCTTCAAGTGCGCGGGAGCGCTCGGCCGGGTCGCCGCTGCGCGCGGCGAGGACGGCGGACCAGCGCGTGACGGGAAATTTTCCGCTGGAGCCGCCGATGCGCGTGTCGTCAGACATGCCGCGAACTCAGGCGAGGGCGATGACGTCGATCTCGACGCGAATGCCCTTGGGGAGGCGCGCTGCTTCGGTGGTCGTGCGGGCGGGCTGATTTTTCTGGAAGTAGCGGCCGTAAACCTCGTTCATCGCGGCGAAATCGTTCATGTCCTTAAGGAAGACGGAGACTTTTACGGCTTTATCGAGCGAGGAGCCGGCGGCTTCGAGAATGGCCTTGAGATTGTCGAGCGTGCGAGCGGTGAGACGCGCGATATCCCCTTCGACGATCTGGCCGGTGGCGGGATCGATGGGACCTTGTCCCGAAACGAAGATGAATCCGTTGGCACGAATCGCTTGCGAATACGGGCCCAGCGCCTTCGGCCCGCGCTCGGTGGAAATGACTTCTTTCACAGTGGCTCCGGAGCAAAGATTTAAAGTTCGAGGGTAGAGGTTAGACGGCAAAGGGCGGGAAAGTAAAGCGCACTTCACAGGAGAGCGCCCTTCAGCGCTCGGGCTTGGAAGGCGCGGCGGCTTCGCTGGTGGCGGGAGTTAGAGGAACGTAGCGACTGCGAAAATCTTCGGGAATGCCGGGCTGATTGAGCCACACGCGAAAGGAAGGAGGAAGATTCTGGCAACCTTCGGAGTAGAGGGCGGAGCGGAGATCGTCGTATCCGTATTCGCGTCCGCGTAGCGCGACGAGGGCGTAAGCGAGCCCCTGATGAACGCGTGAGGGAGTGCACTGGTCGTCGAGGGCGGCCAGGAAGAGGGAAGCTTTTTCGCGGGTCATTGTCGGCCGCGGCGACTTTGGAGGTGTGCCGGAGGCGGGGGACTGTTGAGGCTGCGCGTGCTCGTCGTAGGAGTGGATCAGGGCCGCGATTCTGACGTTGCGCGCTGATGTACCCTCGCGCAATTCGTGCCAGGCGTTCACGGCGTAGGTGGCGAGGGACGGCCCGAGGAAACGTTCATCGGCTCGCGGGAAGGCGCTCCAGCGGGTCCATGTTTGGGCGAGCAGCGTGAGCTCGGCGTCCGTGACCTGGCCGCGCGATATGTCTTGCGCCACCAAATCGGGAGCGAGGAGGACGACGTCCGGAAGCGTTTGCGATGCGCGATCGGACGGTGGCGCTGCTGGCGACACGGGACTTTCGACGATCCATATCGGCGGCTTTCCCTTTTTCGACCGCGCGCCGAACGTTCGGTCGAAAAAGGAGGCGGCGACGCCGATTTCCTGGGCGGCGTGTTGCGCGGCATCGGATGGGAGGTTCGCGAACGTCCAGAAAATGACGGTAGAGTCGGCGGCGTTCACGGACTGCTGGTTATAGCGACCGGAGACGAGAAAGGGATCCGGGTCACCGGTGCGAAGGCGGAAGCGGTATTCCGTTTGAGAGCCGCGCTGGCGTTTGCCGAGCGCCTGACCGGCGGAGGCAGCCGTGAAGTCGCGGGGCACGATGAGGGAGACATCGGTGGGACTGGCGCGCTCGTTGACCCTTGCGAGGAACCGCTTAGGCGCCTGAAAGCGTGGGAACCAGGCGTAATAGTCGAGCGCGAATCCGTTTTCGGCGAGCAGGACGGAGCGGCCATTCGCGGCGGCGATGTCGAAATCGACTTCGAGGGCCATACGCTGCTTTTCCGGCCAGGCCTTGGGCAAGCGAATCTCAGAAGGAACGGAGGTCCTGCCGGCGTCGTCCGCAAGGATAGGTGCTACCTCGGCCGGGGCGCCATCCACCGTGACCTGGAGATTTTCGCGGGCTACGGCGTCTGGATTCGGCAGCAGCACATCGAGCGACGAAAGCGATGCGTTACCGCTGTTGATCAAATGATAGCGCCCGTGAATGTGGAGCCGGGGCGACGCGCCAGAGACGAATTCGGCCTGCGCCTGTTCGCGTTCGACGTGGAATCCAGGGGCGAGGGGGACGGTGCAGGCGCTGGACTCGAGGATGGCAAAGACGGCCAGAACCAACGCCGAACGAAGGTGGAGCGGACAGCGCATGAGTGCGAGGCGATTTTAGCGAGGCGGGCTGACAGGGTCAAAACAAGGAATTCCAGCCGAGCTACGATCCAGACAAGGCGGAGGCACCGGAAAAATGACGGAGGATCTCAGCGTCGGTTCCGCGGTGGCGGCGCATCGCGATGATCGCGGGGGCCTGCGAATCGGGAACACCGCGGCGGACGAGCTCGAGAAGGGTGGCGTTGCCGACGCCAGCGTTTTTGATCTTGGCGAGCGAGGGGCCTGAAAGGACAGGCTGATTCGCTGCGTGATGGCGCGCGACCTCGATAACGACCGAATCGGGGAGCCCAGCGAGGCGGATGGCGAGAAGCTCGCCGGCGGAGAGGCCGAGCTGGTCGAGGCGCGCAATTTCAAGAATGGCGCTTTCCTGCAAGCGCGCCTGCGCCAAGTTTGCAACGGCGTCGGCAACGTTGAAAAGCTGGTTGCGCGAGCGGTAAATGCGGATCAGTTCGACGGCCGTGGCGTCTGACACGCCGGCATTGTGAATTTCGACGACTTGCGGGATTTCCTCCGGGGAGATGTTCATCCCCTTGAGCGCCTGGACGGAGTCGTAGGACATTCCAGCGTCGTTGAGCATCAGCGAATCGACTTTGGGCTTGTGTTCGCAGCCCGCGACGATAACCGCGACGAACGCAGTGGGCACCACGAGCCAGATGCGTGAGTGCCTGCGGCTACGTGAGAGGAATCGAGCCTTCGCCATAGTTCCATTGTACGGGGCGGCGGAGATGGCGACGGCCGCGTGTCTCGGAAGAAGCAATGGCCTGTACGAAAGAACAGGGGACAGACGTGGGGGCGAGCCGGCTAGGGCCTAAACGTTGTAAACGCGCTCGATATCGAAGACGCCGGGGATGCGCTTGACGCCGGTAACGATGCGCTCGAGCTGCTTGCGGTCGCGCACATCGAGGACCACTTCAATACGGGCGCGGAGGCCTTCACCGCCGCTTTCAAAAGTCCGGATGTTCGCTTCAGAGTCGCTGATGATGGCGGTGATGCTGGCGAGCATTCCGGGGCGGTCCTCGGTGAAGATACGCAGACGGACGGAAAAAGTGTTTTGCGTGGAACCGGCCCATTCGACGGGGATGCGGCGCTCGGCTTCGTATAGGAGATTCTCGACGTTGGGGCAATTCACGCTGTGGACCGCGATGCCGCGGCCGCGCGTGACGTAGCCGGTAATGTCGTCTCCGGGGATCGGATTGCAGCATTTGGAGCGATAAACCATCAAGTCGTCGTGACCGCGGACGAGGATCGCAGCATCGTGCATGCCGAGCATGCGCTTGACCGTGGAAACAATCTTCGGCTGCTGGTCTTCCTTCGGGTCGGCTAGAGGTAAACCGGACGCCTTGGCGAGGATCTGGCGCGCCGACCATTTCCCGTAGCCGAGACCTGCGTGGAGATCCTCGATTTTCGCGCAGCCGTATTCGGTGGCGACGCGCTGCCAATCGTCGGCAGTGATTTTTCGCAGGACGACGCCGCTGTGGCGCGCTTCTTTCTCAATCAGACGGCGGCCGACGTCGGTAGCCTGCTCGCGTTCGTGGAGATTAATCCACTGACGAATCTTGCTACGGGCGCGCGAGGTGTGGACGAAGCTGAGCCAATCGCGCGAGGGCTCGTGGCCCTTTTGAGTGAGAATTTCAACGACATCTCCATTGGCGAGGCCATGACGCAATGGAACAATGGCGTTGTTGACCTTCGCGCCGACACATTGGTGGCCGACTTCGGTGTGAATGGCGTAGGCGAAATCGATTGGCGTGGCGCCGCGCGGCAGGACAACGACGCGACCTTTTGGCGAAAAGGTGTAAACCTCTTCGGGATACAGGTCCACGCGAAGAGTGGACAGAAACTCGCTCGGCTCCTGCATCTCCTGCACCCACTCGATCAACTGGCGCATCCAGACGATGCGCTGATCGTCGGCGGTAGAGAATTCGCGGCCGTCCTTGTATTTCCAGTGAGCCGCGACGCCCTGCTCCGCGATGCGGTGCATGTCCTGCGTGCGAATCTGGACTTCGAAGGGTTGGCCGGCGTGGATGACGGTGGTATGGAGGGACTGGTAGAGATTGGGCCGCGGCATGGCGATGTAGTCCTTGAAGCGTCCGGGGACGGGCGGCCAAATCTGGTGAATGACGCCGAGGGCGGCGTAGCAGTTTTTCACAGTGTCGGTGATGACGCGGACAGCGAGCAGGTCGAACACCTGATCGAGCGTACGCTGCTGCTTCTGGACTTTGACATGTAGCGAATAGAGGCGCTTGATGCGCGCCTGGACTTCGGCGGGAATTCCGCTCTCGATCATTTTTTCGCGGACGGCATCCTGCACTTCGAGTAGGAACCTGTCGAAAACTTTTTGCTTGGTGCTGATTTTTTTCGTCAGATCGAGCCAAGAGCCAGGCTCGAGGTAGCGAAAGGCGAGGTCCTCGAGTTCGCCGCGAATCAAGCCCATGCCGAGGCGGTTCGCTACGGGAGCATAGATGTCGAGCGTTTCGCGGGCGATGCGTTGCTGGCGCTCCTGGTCGAGGAATTCGAGGGTGCGCATGTTGTGGAGCCGGTCGGCGAGCTTGATCATGACGACGCGCACGTCGTTGACCATGGCGAGGAGCATCTTGCGGACGTTTTCGGCCTGGCGTGCCTCCGGAGCAAGCAGATCGAGGCGGCTGATCTTAGTGACGCCTTCGACGAGGCGAGCGACGTCGCCGCCAAAGAGCTCGGTGATGGTTTCGAGTGGGATCCTCGTATCTTCGACAACATCATGAAGAAGGGCCGCGTTGAGAGTGACGACATCCAGCTTCATGTCCGCCAGCACATGCGCCACTTCCACCGGATGCGAGAGATAGGGCTCGCCCGAGAGGCGCGTCTGAGTCTTGTGTTGCTCCGCAGCGAAATCG
>Ga0126373_10002435_pt1 | contig 13751 bp, 11 predicted proteins | sample PanSoiMetPlot_11_FD_92545 | JGI IMG/M metagenome (GOLD analysis project Ga0126373, IMG submission 92545) | Tropical forest soil microbial communities from Panama - MetaG Plot_11 | ecosystem: Environmental > Terrestrial > Soil > Tropical forest > Bulk soil | place: Panama | collected 2016-02-17 | reverse complement strand
GATGGCGAGCGCGTCGTCGTAGCTGGCCGCTCGGACGATGGACAGCACGGGTCCGAAGATCTCGTCCTGGTAGGCACGCATCTCTGGCCTGACGTGGTCGAGCACCGTCGGGCCAAGCCAGAAGCCATCGGCGGCGTCACCAGTGATCGGGTGGTCGCGACCATCCACGGCCAGCGTCGCGCCGTCCTGGACACCGCTGTCCAGGTAGCTGGCCACCTTGTCGCGGTGCTGCCTGGTCACGAGCGGACCCATCTCAGAGCCCTCAGTATCGCCCGGGCCGACCTTCAGGCCGCCGATCCTGTCCTTGATCTTGCCGACGAGCTCATCGCCTATCGGGTCGACAGCCACCAGTACCGAGATGGCCATGCACCGCTCGCCGGCCGAGCCAAAGCCGGCGTTGACGGCGGCGTCGGCAGCGAGGTCCAGGTCGGCATCGGGCAGCACGACCATGTGATTCTTAGCACCGCCCAGGGCCTGAACGCGCTTGCCGTGGTTGGTCGCCGTCTCGGCGACATACCTGGCGATCGGGGTCGAGCCGACGAAGCTGACAGCCCGCACGTCCGGGTGGGTAAGCAGCGCGTCGACCGCCGGTTTGGCGCCGTGCACGACGTTGAAAGCCCCGTCTGGCAGCCCAGCCTCGGCTAGCAGCTCGGCGAGCAGGAGCGATGCCGACGGATCTTTCTCCGACGGCTTAAGAACGAACGTGTTCCCGCAGGCCAGCGCGATCGGGAACATCCACATTGGCACCATAGCCGGGAAGTTGAACGGTGTTATGCCGACGACCACGCCGACCGGCTGGCGGATCGAGTAGGCGTCGACGCCAGTCGAGACGTTTTCGGAGAAGCCGCCTTTCAGCAGATGCGGGATACCGCACGCGAAGTCGACGACCTCCAGGCCCCTGGCGACCTCGCCAGACGCATCCGAAGCCACTTTCCCGTGCTCGGCGGTGATCAATGCGGCCACGTCGGCCTGGCGGCTGCGGACCAGCTCCCGGAAGGCGAACATCACACTGGCGCGCTTCACCAGTGAGGTGTCGCGCCAGCCTGGCAACGCCGCCTTCGCGGCCCCGACCGCAGCGTCGACCTCGGCCGCCGTGGCGTAGTCGACCGTGCCGCTCACCTTGCCCGTGGCCGGGTTGTAGATGTCGCCGCGGGTCGTCGCGTCGCCCGTCCACGGCTTGCCGTTGATCCAGTGCGTCCGGTGTGTCCGCGCGTCATCCATGGCCTTCCGACCGCCTTCCTTCGTTGAAGGTAGTTCCATGCTGTCCCCTGGTCTCAGTCTGTCGCCAGCCCGGCGACGTGCCAAGTTACGTTTCGTTAGGGAACGAGGCCGGTGGCATACAGTGTGTTGTCCACGTGAAGTCGCAGGGAGGGGAGCCGGGACGCCATGTCGCTGCGGTCAGCCAGCGTCCGGCCAACAGTTGCCGACGTACTCGCCCTCGACCCGGTTCGCAGCGGCGCGCCGCGGGTGCTGGCTGGAGCCGACCGTCTCGATACTCCCGTTCGCTGGGTGCACGTGATCGAGCTTGCGCAGGCCGCGCACCTGCTTCGCGGCGGCGAACTTGTCCTGTCGACCGGTATCGCACTGCCAGATGATGCGGCCGGACTTTGCCGTTACGTAGCGGAGCTCGCATCCGTTGGGGTGAGCGCGCTTGCCGTCGAGCTGGGCTCCCGCTACGCCCGGAGCCTGCCGCCAGCCCTGGTGGCAGCGGCCACTGAGCAGCAGCTTCCGCTGATCGTGTTCGAGCGCGAGACCCAGTTCATCGAGATTACTGAAGCCGTCCACGCCCGCATCATCGATACCCAGCTGACCGAGCTGCGCTCGGTCGACCGGCTGCATCAGGTCTTCACCGAGCTGGCGGTGTCGGGCGCTTCGGCCGATGAGGTCGTAGCCCAGACTGCCACGCTGGCCGGCTGTCCGGTGATCATGGCCAACCTGGCTCATCAGGTGCTCGCTTGTGCCCCCTTCGGACGTGACCCTGCCAGCCTGCTCGCCGGTTTCACCGGCCGGTCGCGTGGTGTCCGCATCGCGGGCCGGACCGGGTTCGACGCAACGTCTGGCTGGCTGGTGACCAGCGTCGGAGCCCGGGGCCAAGACTGGGGCCGCCTAGTCCTCGTCCGCGGGGACCAGCCTGCGCCCGGTGACGAGGCTCTGATCGAGCGGGCGGCCACCACGCTGGCGCTCGGTCGCCTGCTCGACCATCAGCGCGAGAGCCTGGAACGGCAGGCCCACCGGACCATCCTGGGCACGTTCCTCGGCCCTGGATATGGGGATCATGCCGAAGCAGAGGCCAGGGCACGGGCACTTGGCGTGCCTGTTTCCGGCCGCGTGCTGGTCGCTATGGTGGTGCGCGTTCGCGGAGATCGCGTCGCCTCGCCGTACCTCTGGCCGGCCGAACCGACGGCGTCCGGCGAACCGACGATGCACGCGGCTGCCGCCGGGATCGCCGATGCGCTGGCTGAGGTGTGCCGCCTGCAACGGGTCCCGGCGCTCGTCAGCTCACTCGACGACGACCGGGTTGCAGCACTGCTAGCGCTGCCGCCGCGCGCTGATCCGGATGCGGTCCTGACACGCGTCGCTGTCGAGCTACGCCCGCGGCTGCACGATGAGGACGCCATCGGCGCGGGTTCTGCCGTCGACTCCGTGAGCGCAGCGCAGCGCTCACTGCTCGAAGCCGACCACGTCGCCGCGGCCGCACCGGCGGGAGGCCAGCGCCAGGCCTATTACCGCCTTCCTGATCTGCGGCTGCGCGGCCTGCTGCATCTGCTGCGTGATGATCCGCGGCTGCAGGCGTTCGCCGAGCGGGAGCTAGGCCCGCTGCTCGCCCACGACGAAGCGGGCGGCCCTCCGCTCATGCCCGCCCTAATCGCGTACCTGGAGGCGGGCGGGAATAAGGCCGAGGCGGCCAAACAGGCCCACCTGGCGCGGCCAACGATGTACGAGCGGATCCGGCAAATCGAGGATGTTCTTGGTGTCAGCCTCGAGCCGGCCGAGTCGCGTCTATCTCTGCATGTTGCCCACCTCGCGCTCGGCTCGGCGCGACCGAGCTGACGCCCGTCCTTGACGCCAGGGGTGGATTAGATGCAAGGGTGGCTTATGCCTGCCGTAGAACCGAGCCGCGATCGCTGGCGCCGCAACTGGGATAAGAGTTCAGCGTCCTACGACAAGCAGATGAGGGTGTTTGAGCGACTGCTCGCGCCCCACAGCCGGGAGTGGGTCTGCGGCCAGGCCACAGGCGAGACTCTCGAAGTAGCGATCGGCACTGGCCTCAATCTGCCGCACTACGCCGCAGACGTACGGCTCACCGGCGTCGACTTCAGCCCGGCGATGCTCGACGTCGCCCGTCGACGGGCGGAGCAGCTCAGCAGGCCGGTAGACCTGCGCGAGGCTGATGCGAGCGCCCTGCCGTTCGAGCGTGCCGCCTTCGACACCGTCGTGTGCACGTACGGGCTTTGTGCCATTCCCGACGACAGCCGCGCTGTGAGTGAGATGAACCGTGTGCTCAGGCCCGGCGGGCTCCTACTGCTGGCGGACCACATTGCCGGTGGCGCGTGGCCGACGCGGGCGGTGCAACGACTCTTCGAAGTCTTCACAGTGCCGCTCCAGGGGGAGCATTTCCTGCGGCGTCCGCTCTATCTTGTCCAAGCTGAAGGATTGGACATCGAGCAACGCGAGCGTTCCAAGCTCGGAATGATGGAGCGCCTCGCCGCCCGCAAGCCCAGGGCCGCTTAGCGCTATTCAGCGCAGCGATGGGTCGGTCAGGCCTCCCCGCGGATTATAGTCCGGCGGCCATGGGTACCCAGATGCCGTCGTGGCAGACGATGACAAGGGGGAACCATGAGCTACGCCATGCAACTGCTCGACAGCTATCCGCGTACTTTCAGCCTCGACGCCAGCCTGCTGGCTTCCACGATCGACGCGCTGAACGACTGCGCCCAGGCCTGCACGGCCGACGCGGATGACGACCTCAGCGAGCAAGACGTCGCCGAGATGGTGAAGTGCATCCGCCTTTGCCTTGATTGCGCCGACATCTGCACGACGACGGCTGCGGTCACCAGCCGTCGGACGGACTACGACGCCGACGTCACGCGGCCGCTGCTGGATGCATGCATAGCGGCGTGCAAGAGCTGCGCCGCCGAGTGCGACCTGCACGCGATGATGCACGCCCACTGCGGAGTGTGCACGGAAGCCTGCCGGCGCTGCCAGCGAGCTTGTCAGGACTTGCTAGCGACCATCGCCTAGTAGCTCGGTCACCAAGCCGCGCGTTAGGCGTGCGATCTGGTCACGGATCGGCCGGACCTCGTCGAGGCTCAGCCCGGCTGGATCGGGCAGGTCCCAGTCGAGGTAGCGCTTACCGGGATAGACGGGACAGGCATCGCCGCAGCCCATATCCGATCTCCGCCATTGCCTTCACCACCGAGGGATTGAGCTGGGTAGCTGGTTCCGATCCGGCTGACGTGACGAGCGGTGACAACCCGCAGCCATCGCGGCGAACCCAGTGCGGGTGCACGCGGAGGCGTGACTTAATCTGCAGCACGTGGGATCGCTGCTGATCGCAGGGACATCGTCGGACGCCGGCAAGTCCGCCGTCACCGCCGGGGTATGCCGCTGGCTGGCGAGACAAGGATTCTCAGTGGCGCCATTCAAGGCGCAGAACATGTCCCTCAACTCGTTCGTCACACGCAGCGGGGAAGAAATCGGCCGCGCGCAGGCAGCCCAGGCGCGCGCGTGCGGCATCGAACCGACGGCGGCGATGAACCCAGTGCTGCTGAAGCCCGGCGCCAGCGACCGCAGCCAGCTGATCGTCTTGGGCAAGGCGGTCAGCGAGACCGACGCCGCTGACTACTGGGGCAACGGTCATCAAGCCAGGCTCCTTGACATCGTCGTCGGTACGTACCTGGACCTCGCAGCTCGCTTTGAGATGGTGATCTGTGAGGGCGCGGGCAGCCCGGCCGAGATCAATCTGCGTGACCACGACATCGTGAACATGGGCTTTGCGAGAGCTGCGAGCGTCCCGGCGGTGCTGGTCGGCGACATCGACCGCGGCGGTGTGTTCGCCTCGTTCGTCGGTACACTCGCCGTGCTCGAACCCGCCGACCAGGCGCTGATCGCCGGGTTCCTCGTCAACAAGTTCCGCGGTGATCTGAACTTGCTGAAGCCAGGGCTCGAAATGCTCGAGCGGCTCACAGGCCGGCCGACGGTGGGTGTCCTGCCGTTCGCTGAGAGCCTCGGGGTTGATGCCGAGGACGCGATCGACTGGGCGCTGTTGCGCTCGGCCGGGCCGCCACTCGGGGTTGATGTGCTTCGCGTCATCGTCGTCGCGCTGCCCCGGATGAGTAATCACACAGATATGGACGCGCTGGCGTGCGAGCCCGGCGTCGTCGTCCGGTTCGCGCGCCTGGCCGCCGAGCTCGCCGACGCGGACCTCATCGTTCTGCCGGGCACGCGTGCCACGGTTACTGATCTAGCCTGGCTTCGTGAGCGCGGAATCGACGTGGCGATAGCGCGGCACGTTGCCCGCGGTCTGCCGGTCCTCGGCATCTGCGGCGGCTACCAGATGCTCGGCACCGTCATCGATGACGACGTGGAAAGTGATGCAGGCCAGGTGTCCGGACTCGGCCTGCTGCCAGTCCAGACCACATTCGGCCGCGAGAAAGTGCTGGCTCGGCCGTCGCGCACGCTGGCCGACGGGGTCGAGGTGCACGGCTACGAGATCCATCTCGGCGAAGTCATCCGGGAAGGGGGCGAGCCGTTCTTCGCCGACGAGGGATGCCGAGTCGACGCCGTCGCCGGGACGGTGTGGCACGGCCTGCTGGAGAATGATGGCTTCCGGCGCGAGTACCTCAGCTACGTCGCCCGGGTTGCGGGGCGCAGCTTCTCAGGCGCGCAAGACGTTTGCTTTGAGGCTATCCGTGACGCCCAGTTCGACCGCCTGGCTGACCTCATAGCCGATCACGCCGATCAAGACCATCTGCTCGCGCTCTTGACCGGCGTTTACCAGCCTGGCCCGGTTGTGCAGATGTCGCTCGTGCCCGTCCGCACCTAGGCACACATCATCGCCGGAGAACCTCAGCAGCCGTCGTACGGTGCCCACGGAGATGTGCCGAGCTCAGCGTACAGCCGCTGGAAAGCTATCTTTTGCAGGGCAACGGAGGCCTGGCCTGCCGTTCCTGAGTAGCCGAGCTGAGCCCAGGTGGCGGGCAGGATGCCGAACAAGCCGGCCGACGAAGCGGCCGGGTTATCGCCGCTCTCGTGCCACGCGACGCACTGCTCGAACGACGACATGCCGGCGGTGAGCGGCTGGCTCGCCGTGGCGGGCTGGGTTGGGGCTGGAGCCGGCTGTGGAGCGTGAGCAGGAATCTCCGGTGCGGCCTGGCCGGTACTGGCGGCGTGCTGCGTCGCGGCTGGGTGCACGCTGGCAGCCGGCTTGGCCGGCTCAGCGACCTTGGTCGGCTTCACGCCCCGGCTCGCCAGGCTGGCGTGATCCACAGTGTGATGCGCGACGCGATGCTGGCCCCGGGCTGGCGCTGCATTGGCGAAAGGCATTACCGCAAAGAGGACGCCGGCCACGGTGGCGGGAACGATCGTGGCCGCAGCTAGCTGCGAGATCTTCATCGGGGGTGGCTCCTGCGTCCGCCCTCAGCGCTTCGCGGCTAGCCGCGATTAACAGTCTTGGGCGTGGCTCGGTTCGGACACGGCGGGGTCAGCACTAGCGCAGGTACAACGGACCGGCCGCCATGGGGCCATCCGGCCGGCCGCCCAAGGTGGGACTTCTCACTCTCGGACGGACCGGGAATAACGCCGCTGACCTGCAGGCTCGCCGACGTTGCCGCCCGCTGCCCCAGCCGATGCCACGCCCAGCTGTGCGAGCGAGGTCAGCTATCTGACGACGGCGGCCGAGCTCGCCTATCCGGCGGCGATCGGAACGAACAGCCTGTTCCACTCGGCCAGTTCCGCGGCGTTCTGGTACTGGTAGTAGTTCTTCGACCTGGCTTGGTACTGCGGCGTCGGGAACACCAGCGGCGACTCAGCGGTGTAGGACGGCAGCTTCCCGATCTCAGAGCGCATGGCCGCGAGCGTCGTCGCGGCCCAGCCCGTCGGGTGCAGCAGCTGCTGCTGGGCGCCAGGGACCGGGCAGACATAGTCGTTGTAGTACTCCACGACTGCCTCGATGCCAGGCTGGTAGAAGTAGTCCATCAGCACCATGGCATCCTTCGGGTTCTGCGCGTGCATCGGGATGCACATGTTGTCGGTCCAGAACATCGCGCCTTCGACCGGCATGAGGAGCTGCAGGGTCTGGTACTGCTGCTGAAGGTCGGCCTGGAAGATGTCACCGGAGAACGCCTGCGTGACGACGATCTCACCGCTCTTGAGCTTGTCGATATAACTCTGGTCGTAGTATCCGCGGACGATTCCGTCGCTCTTTTGCTTCTGCAAGAACGCGGCCGCCCTCCGCCAGTCGGCTTCGGTTGACGTGGCCGGGTCTACGCCAATCGCGAGCAAGCCGATGCTGCCGAGTTCCTCAGGGTCGGCCATCATGCCCACTCTCCCGGCGTACCTCTTATCGAACAGAATCCCCACGCTATTGCCAGGGTTAGGAATCACCTTTGAGTCGTATCCGATTGCCGTCCAGCCCGACTGCCACGTCATCGTGTAGACGTTGCCGGGATCCCACGGCGGGTTTTCAGCGAGCCGGCTCGCGTATTTGCGGAAGTTGGTCATCATGCTCTGGTCGAGTGGAGTTAGCCACCCGTTGGCGATGAGCTCACCGAGCGCCGGGCTGTTGGTGGCCGTGACGAAAATGTCGTAACCGGTGTTCTGCTTCCGCTCGAGTGATGGCTTGATCGTGTTGTAGAACGTGATGTTGTCGCTCACGGGCTCGGTGTAATTCACCGTGATGCCGGTGAGCGCCGTGAAGTGCTCCAGGGTTGGGTGCTTGCCGTTCAGGACATCGATGTAGTCGGGCCAGTTGCCGAAGTTCACCGTGTGATGCAGCCGCTGCTTGGTCCACCAGGCGGGGCTGCCGACCGTCTCAGTCTCCGCCGCCGCGGGTGCCCCGGTTCCGCACCCAGCCAGCAGGCTTGCCAGTCCGGCGCTACCGGCCACGGCGGCAGTGCCGACGGCCAGGCCGCCGGCCCGCAGGACGCCTCGTCGCGAGACGCGCCCGCTTGTCAGCCCACGCCAGAGCGCCGGATCGGTGCCGGTCTGGTCCGTCGCGCGGTCGGGCGGGACTTCACGGCGCCGTCGCTGCGGCATGGCGGCCTCCTGTTCGGCACCGACCTCGTTTCCGCAGGTCGGCTACCCGATCGTTGCAGAAGTCAGCACCGCCGCACCCGGACTTTGCGCCGAAATTCCACCGATGTAGCACTCAAGCTTCGAGATTGCTCATCACGTGCTTGATACGGGTGTAATCATCGAAGCCGTAGCCCGAAAGGTCCTTGCCGTAACCCGAGTGCTTGAAGCCGCCGTGGGGCATCTCGGAAACGAACGGGATATGGGTGTTGATCCACACCGCGCCAAAGTCGAGCAGGCGCGCCGCCCGCATCGCCCGGCCGTGATCGCGGGTCCACACGCTCGCCGCGAGCCCGTATTTGACCCCGTTCGCAAACCGCAGCGCCTCGTCTTCGGAACTGAACCGCTGCACGGTGATGACCGGCCCGAATACCTCGTCCTGAATCATCTCGTCGTCTTGCCGCAGGCCAGTCACGACCGTCGGGGCGAAGCAGTATCCGCGCTGGCCGACCTGGTGACCGCCGGTCGCGATCGTGGCGTGATCGGGAACCCGCTCGAGGAAGCCCTGAACGCGGGCCAGCTGGACGGGGTTGTTCAGCGGCCCGTAGTACGCCTCGGCGTCATCCCGGCCGCCCGTCCGGACGGCGGCGGCGCGCTCCACCAGGGCGTCGGTGAGGTCAGCGCAGATCCCGGGCCCGGCTAGCACTCGGGTGGCGGCGGTGCAGTCCTGCCCTGCGTTGTAGTAGCCGGCGTCGGTGATGCCCTGGACGGCGCGCTCGACGTCCGCGTCATCGAACACGACAACCGGGGCCTTCCCGCCGAGCTCGAGGTGTACGCGCTTCAGTCCGGCTGCGGCCGCCTCGGCCACCTCCTTGCCGGCCCGGACCGAGCCGGTGATGGACACCATCTGCGGGATCTCATGCGCGACTAGCTCCCGCCCGGTGTCCCGATCACCGCAGATCACGTTCAGCACGCCAGGCGGAAAGAACTCGGACGCGATCTCGGCCAGCAGCAGCGTCGAAACCGGCGTCGTGTCCGATGGCTTCAGCACGACGGTGTTCCCGGCAGCCAGCGCCGGAGCGAACTTCCAGACCGCCATCATCATCGGATAGTTCCATGGGGCAACCTGCGCGCAGACTCCTACTGGTTCGCGCCGGACCATCGACATGTGACCGCGCATGTACTCGCCAGCCGACTTGCCCTCGAGCAGCCGGGCAGCGCCCGCGAAGAACCTGAGCTCATCGGCGAGCGGCGGCACCTCGTCGGTCCTCGTCATGGCGACCGGCTTGCCGGTATTGCGTGACTCGGCCTCAACCAGGTCCTCGGCCCTGGCCTCGATCGCGTCGGCGAACCTCAGCAGAGCGAGGCTCCGCTCTGCCGGGGTGGTGTCACGCCATGTCTCAAACGCGGCAGCGGCGGTCCGCAGCGCTGCGTCCACATCGCCGGGACCTGACACCGGCGCTCGCAGGTACGCCTCGCCGTTGCTGGGATCGACGACTTCGCTCGTCCGCTCGTCGTGGGCGGGCACGTACTTGCCGCCCACGAAGTTAGCGAGCACCTGCCTGATGGACGGATGCCCTAGGCCCGCTCGGCCGACGGCGGCCACGCCTGCGTCAGCCACGTTCCCTCCCGTTGACCTGACGGCACGTCAGGTACGACCCTGACAGAGAAGGGCAGCCTGCACAAGTGAATCAGTAAAATATGGCGCTAAGACCTACGGATTCAGTTGACAGGGCGATAAGATAACGACATGGGTGTCGAGACGGCGGAAGGAGGCTGACGCATGGCACATACACCCGTGACTCCGATCACCGCAGGATCCCGCAGCCGGGGCGCGGCCGGTGGCCGCGAGGTAGATAGCCGGATCATCCTGGACGACCTGTCAAAGCAGATCATCGAGCAGCTCCAGCAGGACGGCAGGCGCTCGTACGCGGCTATCGGGAAGGCCGTCGGCCTCTCCGAGGCAGCCGTGCGGCAGCGCGTGCAACGGCTGATCGACGCTGGCGCGATGCAGATCGTCGCCGTCACCGATCCTATGTCGCTTGGCTTCCCGCGTCAGACCATGGTCGGCATCCGCTGCGGTGGCGACCTGGAGCGAGTTGCCGGACATTTGGCGGGTCTGGAGGAAATCGACTACGTCGTCATCACCGCGGGATCGTTTGACATCCTGATCGAAGTGGTGTGCGAGGACGACGACCACTTGCTGGACATACTCAGCCGGATCCGCGCGATCCCGAGTGTCACGGCAACCGAGACGTTTGTTTACCTGAAACTCTGCAAGCAGACCTACAGCTGGGGGACCAGATGAGTCCGGCATACGGCAAAGAGGAGATCGCGGCCCTCCAGGAGAAGGCCAAGCGCCACCTGTGGCTGCACTTCACGAGGATGTCGTCCTACGCCGACAGCGAGGTCCCTGTCATCGTCCGTGGCGAGGGCCAGTACGTCTATGACCAGCACGGCAAGCGATACCTCGACGGCCTGGCCGGGCTATTCGTCAGTCAGATCGGCCACGGCCGTACCGAGGTCGCCGAGGCCGCTAGCCGCCAGGCGAAGGAACTGGCGTATTTCCCGCTTTGGTCATACGCGCACCCGCAAGCCATCGAGCTCGCCGACCGGCTAGCTGCCATGGCCCCGGGCGACCTGAACCGGGTCTTCTTCACGACCAGCGGCTCGGAGGCCGTGGAGTCGGCGTGGAAGCTGGCCAAGCAGTACTTCAAAGTCCTCGGGCAGCCGTCCCGCTACAAGGTATTGAGCCGGACCATTGCGTATCACGGCACGTCGATGGGCGCGCTTGCGATCACCGGGCTGCCCGGCATCAAAGAGCCGTTTGAGCCCCTTCCGCCCGGCGGCGTCCGCGTGCCTAATACCAACTTCTACCGGGCTCCGTCGTTCGTGGCAGACGACGAGACCGCATTCGGCGTGTGGGCCGCGGACGAGATCGAGCGGGCCATTCAGCGCGAAGGCGAAGACTCAGTCGCCGCCGTGTTCCTCGAGCCGGTGCAAAACTCCGGTGGCTGCTTCCCGCCACCGCCTGGATACTTCCAGCGGGTGCGCGAGATCTGCGACAGGTATGGCGTCCTGCTGGTGTCGGACGAGGTGATCTGCGCCTTCGGTCGCCTTGGCCACTACTTCGGCTCGGACCGGTACGGATACAAGCCAGACATCATCACGTTCGCCAAAGGCATTACCTCTGGCTACGCACCGCTCGGCGGCATGCTGGTCACCGACCGGCTGATGGAGCCCTTCACCCACCGCGCGCACGGCGGACACCACGATCACCACGTCACCGAGCCTGGGGTAGGCGAGCGCCTCGGTCCGAACACCTTCCTGCACGGCGTCACATTCGCGGGCCATCCGGTGTCCTGTGCTGTGGCGATGGCAAACCTCGATGTGTTCGAGAAGGAGGACCTGCTCGGCAACGTGCGAGCCAACGAGGGCGCCTTCCGTGCGACCCTCGAGAAGCTCAATGACCTTCCGATCGTCGGGGATGTCCGGGGCGACGGCTACTTCTACGGCATCGAGCTGGTCAAGGATAAGGCGTCCAGGGAGACGTTCGACGACGATGAGTCCGAGCGGCTGCTGCGTGGCTTCCTCTCACACGCGCTGTTCGATGCCGGCTTGATCTGCCGCGCTGACGACCGAGGCGACCCGGTGATCCAGCTCTCGCCGCCACTGACGTGCACGCAGGAACACTTCGACGAGATGGAGCAGATCCTGCGAAGCGTCCTCACGGAAGCCTGGACAAAGGTCTAGGACCCGCCGTTGCCAGGGTGTTATGCACTTGTAACCCTTCCTCGCTAACTAAATGGCCGCCCAGACGTGTCTAACAAGTGAGGGCCAGGCGGTGTCGCAGGGGCGATCGTCAGGCGCGGGCAGACGGGAGGACGAATGTCGAGCAGCGACGGTAGGTGGGCCGAGCTGTCCAGCCAGAATGAGCGCATCATTCAGGCCGGTTGTAGCTCGACAGATGATCTCGGCGCGGCTGCCCATACTCAGTGGGCCGAGCTGGCCAGCCAGAGCGAACGGCTCGTTAGCGCTGGTGATCCGTCGTCCCGGCTGGCCAGCTCACGCCGGGACGCGACGGCCATGCGCAAGGTTGCGAGCGCAGCTTAGGGGCGAGCGCGCGCCGAGCCGACTCAGCGCGCGGACGGTGGGAGCAGATCCTGCACGTGCTTGACCACCTGGTCTACTGGCACACGCTCGCGCTCGTCGGTCTCGCGGCTGACGACCTCGACCAATCCCTCAGCCAGATCGCGGCTTCCGACGCTGACCCGGAATGGGATCCCGATCAGCTCGGCGTCCTTGAATTTGACGCCTGGCCGCTCGTCCCTGTCATCGAGCATCACATCGTGACCGGCGGCCTGCAGTGCGGCGTAAATGGCCTCCGCGGCCGTCCGCACCGCCTCATCCTTGGCCGCCACCATGACCACGTTGACCTCGGCGGGCGCTACCTGGATCGGCCACTTCAGGCCAGCGTCATCGTGATGCACCTCGGCGATCGCAGCCACCGCGCGCTCAACCCCGATGCCGTAGCTGCCCATGATCGGGGTAATCGCCGAGCCGTCAGGTCCGAGTACCGACGCGCCGAGCGCCGTGGTGAACTTGCGGCCAAGCTTGAAGATGTGGCCAACTTCGATGCCCTGGATCAGCTCAAGCGGCGCGCCGCAGCGCGGGCACGGCTCGCCCGCCGATACCTCGCGCAAGTCCGCCCACGCTCCCACTGCGATGTCGCGGTCGACGTCGACACCGGTCAGGTGCACATCGTCGATGTTGGCCCCGGTTGCCATGTTGCGGCGACCGCGCAGCGCGAGGTCCGCAATCACGGGTAGCGTGGTGACCCCAACCGCGCCGAGGCTGCCTGGCAGCGCGCCGAGCGCGGCCTGTATCTCGTCGGGCTGCGCCGGCCGGATGTTGGGCTCGCCGGTCGCGTCCACCAGTTTCTGATCGGCCAGTGGGTGATCGCCCCGCAGCAGCACAAGGGTCAGCTCGCCGTTGATGACGTAGACGAGCGTCTTGATCTGCCGGTCTGCGGCGAGGCCGTACCCAACGGCGAGGTCCTCGATCGTGCGCACGCCAGGAGTGTCCAGCTGCTCAGGTGCTGCCGGCCCAGGCTCGTCGGTGATCGCAGCGAGCTGAGACGTGGCCCGTTCCAGGTTGGCTGCGTAGTCGCACTGGGGACACGTCGCCACTAGGTCCTCGCCGGCATTCGATGGGCACATGAACTCGATGGAGTCGCTGCCACCCATCGTGCCGTTTGATGCCTCAGCGGCGATCGCCGGAATACCCAGACGGGCGAAGATCCGCTCATAGGCGCCGCGGTGCGCGTCGAAAGACTTATCAAGACCGGTCTCGTCGACGTCAAAACTGTACGAGTCCTTCATCGTGAATTCGCGGACGCGGATCAGGCCGCTTTTCGGGCGCGGCTCGTCGCGAAATTTCGTCTGGATCTGGTACCAGTACTGCGGGAGCTGGCGGTAGGACGACAGCTCCTGCGCGAGCGTCGTGAAGATCTCCTCATG
>Ga0126373_10002434_pt1 | contig 13751 bp, 12 predicted proteins | sample PanSoiMetPlot_11_FD_92545 | JGI IMG/M metagenome (GOLD analysis project Ga0126373, IMG submission 92545) | Tropical forest soil microbial communities from Panama - MetaG Plot_11 | ecosystem: Environmental > Terrestrial > Soil > Tropical forest > Bulk soil | place: Panama | collected 2016-02-17 | reverse complement strand
TGCTGCGGGGCGGGGCGCCGCCCGGCCGGCCGAGGCCGCACCGATGCGGCGCACCAGCGCCTAGGCCCTATGCAGCTCGACGCAGCACTCCCCCGGACGTGCCTCGAGCCGCGCGTTCACGGCGCTGGCACCGAGGCCGGCCAGCATCCCGGACAGGAATTCGCGATTGATCGCGCACACCAGTTCAGGAGCCCGCGCGGCCAGGGGATGGAAGGGGCAGTTGCGCAGTCGCACCGAGTCCGGCCCGGTACGCACCGGTTCGTACCCGTACCGCTCGCAGACTGCGCTCGCAAGCCCGAGCCCTCGTTCGGCGCCGAGCCGCCCGGGGCGTACCCGCTCGCGTTCGGCCGCGCCGAGGCGCTCGCCGTGGCCGCGCGCGATGCGGCGCGCAGTCCGGTCGAGTCGATCAGAGGTCTTGGCCGCGAGAACCGCCTCCAGCAGGAGTTCGGCCAGCAGATCCGGGCGGCGAGCCGGCACGGCGACCGCGACGTCATGCCCCGACGGCTCGTAGACCTTGGGTGCCCGACCTACCCGCGGAGTGCCACCCGACGCGTATGTGGCACGCAGCAAACCGACTGCGACCAGCTTGTCGAGATGGAACGCAGCCAGCTTCCGGGAGATCCCGACCGCTGCTGCAGCATCCTCTCGGGTAACGGGCGCAAGCGCCTCACGAACGCATCGGTACAGCGCGCGCCGTACGTCGTCGTCGAGCGCTGCGACGGCGGCGATGCCCGGGTACTCCGCGTCCACGCAGCCACTATAACGGCAACGGAGAAGATTGATGCCAAGAATCTATTGTCATTGACAGGGCAGTAGTAATAAGACCAAGCTTGGTTTGCGATATTCGACGACCTTGGAGTTGACGTTCGATGCCAGTCCAACTTGTCCACCGCGACGTCGACACACCGGCACCCGCGCTGCACGTGGTCGACCCTCAACCCGACATCGACCTTGCTGCTGCGACACGCGCTGCCGCGGACTTCCTCAAGGCGCTCAATCTGCCCGTCGACAGCGACGGCATGCGTGCCACGCCTGCCAGAATGGCGCGCGCCTACGCCGAGTTCTTCGCGCCGCGTCCCTTCGAGCCCACGACGTTCCCGAACGACGAGGGCTATGACGAGCTCGTGCTGGCGCGCCGCATCCCGTTTCGGGCGATCTGCGAACATCACCTGCTCCCATTCGTCGGCGTCGCGCATGTCGGCTACCTGCCCAGCACGCGCATCATCGGGCTGTCCAAGCTGGCCCGCATCGTTGAGCACTTCGCATCCCGCCCGCAGGTGCAGGAACGCCTTACCAAGCAGGTCGCGGACTGGTTACAGGCCAGCCTCGCCGCGGTCGGCGTCGGTGTCGTGCTCGAGGCCGAGCACACTTGCATGACGCTGCGAGGCGCTGCCGCGAATGGTTCGATGACCACGACGTCGACATTGCTGGGCACGCTACGCAGCGACGCGCGGGCCAGGGCAGAATTCTTCGCACTGGCCCGATCAGCCGACGAGGGAGGACACAGATGACGACGTTTGTGATCGTCGGTGCGGGACTGGCCGGCGCCAAGGCGGCCGAAGCACTGCGCGAGCAGGGGTACGACGGCGAGCTGATCCTGTTCGGGGACGAGCAACTCCCCCCGTACGAACGGCCGCCACTGTCCAAGAGCTACCTCATGGGGGACTCGCCATGGGAGGAGGCGGTGGTCCACCCCGAGTCGTGGTATGCGGACCACGGGATCGATCTGCGGCTGGGCACCAGGGTCAGCGCGCTGCGCGCGGACGAGCACGTGATCGAGGCGGGTGAGCGGGTCAGCTATGACAAGCTCCTGCTCGCCACCGGCTCGGCGCCCCGGCGACTCCCGGACGACGAAGCGTTGTTGCACATGCGCCGGCGCGGCGACTCGGACGCGATCAAGGCGACGTTCGGTGACGGCCGACTGGTGATCGTCGGCGGTGGCTGGATCGGCCTGGAGGTCGCCGCCGCGGCACGTCAGGCCGGCACCGAAGTCACGATCCTGGAGGCCCTGCAGGTGCCGTTGCAGACGGCGATCGGCCCGGAGCTCGGGCAGGTGTTCGCCGACCTGCACATCGAGCACGGCGTCGACCTGCGCACCGGCGTGAAGGTGGCCGAGGTCCATCCCGACGGGGTACGCCTGAGCGACGGCACCCGCATCGACGCGCGCGCAGTGCTGATCGCCATCGGCGCGCGTCCCAACACGGATCTGGCCGAGGCGGCGGGCGTTGCGGTCGACAACGGGGTGCTCGTCGACGCAGCGCTTCGTAGCAGTGACCCGGACATCTACGCCACCGGCGACATCGCCAACGCAGAGCATCCGTTCCTGGGCCGCCGAGTACGCGTCGAGCACTGGGCCAACGCCCTCAACCAGCCGGCCACCGCCGCGGCCGCCATGCTCGGCAAACCGGCGAGCTACGCCGAACTGCCGTACTTCTACACCGACCAGTACGACCTCGGCATGGAGTACGTCGGCCTCGCCGAGGACTACGCCGAGGTGGTGTTCCGCGGCGACACGGCGACGCGCGAGTTCATCGCGTTCTGGCTCGACGGCGACCAGCGCGTCCTCGCCGGCATGAACGTCAACGTCTGGGATGTCGTCGAGCCGGTCAAGGCCCTGATCAGCTCGCGGGCGCCCGTCGACCCGAAGTGGCTCGCCGACCCGGACATCCCCCTCGATCGGGTAGCCGACCTTTCCGCGTGATCTTGGACTTGTGGTCGCTCTGCGACCGTAAGTCCAAGATCATCGGACCTGGGACACTGAGACGTATGGCCACCCACGAGGTCTTCAACGTGCCGCCGCCGCTCACCGGCAACGCCTTCACGTCGGACCCATCATTGCGCCTGGCCGATCTCGGCGAGACGGACATCAAGTCGCTCGTGGCGCTCGGGGAGCTGGCCGGCAGCGAGCAGGCAGCGGAGTGGGGGCGCCTCGCGAACAGCTACCCGCCGGTGCTGCACACGCATGACCGCTACGGGCACCGCATCGACGAGGTGGAGTTTCACCCAGCCTGGCATTCGCTGATGACGGTGGCCGTCGAGAACGGCATGCACGGGACGCCGTGGCGAGACGGCGGCCACCTGGCGCGAGCCGCGAAGTTCTACGTGTGGGCGCAGGTCGAAGCCGGGCACGGGTGTCCGGTGTCCATGACGTACGCGGTGGTTCCGGCGCTGCGCCACACGCCGCAACTGGCGGCACTGTACGAGTCATTGCTCGCGGCCACGTCCTACGACTTCGGCTTGCGCGCGCCGCTCTCCAAGGCGGGGCTGCTCGCCGGCATGGCCATGACCGAGAAGCAGGGCGGCTCGGACGTGCGGGCCAATACGACTCGCGCCGTTCCGGCAGGCGACCACCACCTGATCACCGGGCACAAATGGTTCTGCTCGGCCCCCATGTGCGACCTGTTCCTGGTGCTCGCGCAGGCACCGGAGGGGTTGTCGTGCTTCCTCGTACCGCGCGTATTGCCCGACGGCGCGCGCAACCCGTTCCTGATCCAGCGGCTCAAGGACAAGCTGGGTAATCGCTCGAACGCGTCGTCCGAGGTCGAATTCGACGGCACGGCCGGTTGGCTGATCGGGGGTGAAGGGGCCGGCGTCCGCACGATCATCGACATGGTCACGATGACCCGACTGGACTGCGTGATCGGCAGTGCGGCCGGTCAGCGCGCAGCGCTGCGCCAGGCGCTCCACCACGCGCGGCACCGGTCGGTGTTCGGGCGCCCCCTGATCACGCAGCCGCTGATGCGCGAGGTGCTGGCCGACCTCGCCGTCGACCAAGCCGCGTCGACAGCGTTGTGGACGCGCATCGCCCGCGGCGTGGACGCCGGCGAGACACCGCTTGTGCGGCTGGCAGTCGCGGCGGCGAAGTTCTGGGTATGCAAGCGCACTCCGGCACTCGTTGCGGAGGCCCTGGAATGCCTCGGCGGCAACGGCTACGTCGAGGACAGCCAGATGCCGCGGCTGTTCCGGGAGTCCCCGCTGAATGGCATCTGGGAGGGCTCGGGCAACGTCATCGCGCTGGACGTGCTGCGCGCCGTGCGTCGCGACCCGGACAGCACGGCAGCCGTGCTCGCGGAGCTGGAAACCGGCGCTGACTCGAGACTGGGCGCTGCCGTCACGCGGCTACGGGCGACCCTCGACGGCACGGACGAGCGGGGTGCCCGGTCGCTCGCGAGCGGGCTCGCCCGCTGCCTCGCGGCCTCGCTGCTGATACAGCACGCTCCGGGCGCGGTGGCCGACCGGTTCCTGGCCCAACGGCTTGCCGAGCCTGCGAGCAGCGGGTACGGCGAATCGCCCGGACCTGCGACCGATGCCGTGCTCGCGGGATTCGCGGACTGACGTAGCGCCGAACGTTGGGGCTTGACGTTGGCAAGATCGACTGTATTGTCCTCATGTAACCGGCCCGGTTACGCATGGGATGCAGTACGAAACTCAGAGCGTGCACCCGCACGACTCTGCGGCGGCCCATACGCAACCGGCAGCGCGGAGGAACCCCCGACCCTGCGCGCCGCACCGCCGGCCCACGGATCCCCGGCGCGCGTCGCCGGGGATCCGTCAATGGTTACGCGTCTTCGCCTTCGTCGCTCTCGTCCTCAGCCTTGGCTGACGGCCGCGTGATCACAACCTTGCCCGACTCGAGGTCGATGCGCTTGCCGCCGGACGAGTCGCCGATCTCCTCGCGGGTCGACTGGAGTCGCCGTTTCTCCTCGTCCATGTGGCGCTTGGCCGGGTTGAAGAGCGTGTCCAGCCCCCACTGCGTCATGACGCGCCCCTCACTTCCGGTGTCATATTTCGAGGTTACGTCGTGCGAGCACATCCTGCCGCACCGGCTTGGCCGATCGTGCCAGACTATGGCCCATATACGCACGGTAAGCAATGATTCGCCCCGCTGCCACCATGCCCCCTTGCCAGCAACCTTGCATGGGGCCGAGACGGCAAGATGGGCGCATGTCAGATCGCGTCTCGCGACTCGTTGAGGTCCGTGCCTCCACGTCCGCGCTGCTCGCCGGTCTCGACGCCGAACGCTGGGCCGACGCCGACCTGCGAGCGCCGTCGGCGCTTCCGGGATGGACGCGCGGGCACGTGCTCACCCACATCGCGCGCAACGCCGATGGTATCGCCGCCACGTTGGCGGGCGCGCTGCGTGGCGAGGTTGTGCCGCGCTATCCGAACGGCAGCGCTGGGCGTGATGCCGACATCGAGGCAGGGTCGGGGCGTGGCGCGGTCGAGCTGATCATCGACGTTCGTGACTCGGCCGACCGCCTGGATCGCCTGTTCGGTGCCGTGACGGACGCATCCGGCTGGGATCTCACGACCGAGAACGACCGCCCGGCCCACAGCTGGCTGGCTGCCCGCTGGGGCGAGGTCGAGATCCATCGTGCCGACCTGCGCGGAGCCTACGGCCCGGCCGGCTGGCCGGCGACGTTCGTCGGCTACCTGCTCCCCCGGCTGGCCGCCGAAGTCGGCACCCGGACGAGCCGGCCGCTTCGGGTCGAGGTTGCGCACGAGGGCTCGACAACGACCGATCTCGGCGGCACCTCCTGGGCGTCGGGCAGTGCTGGGGTCACGGTTCGCGGTCCGGACTGGGCGCTGCTCGCGTGGCTCACCGGCCGCGCGTCGCTTGCCGACGGACAGCTCAGCGCGATGCCAGAGCTTTCGCCCTGGAACTAGGGGTGCTGGGACAATCCACTTCGTGGCGGACGACCCAGAGCTCGGCGAGGTCGAGTGGCTGGACGCGGGCCCGCCGGGCCGGCCGGAGGCGCGCGGCCCACGCGGACCCTTGCGCTGGTACGCCTTGGGCTTCGTCGCGCTGGCCGTCCTGGTGCTCGTAGTCGCGCTCAACCGCCGCTCCTCCCACAAAGCAGCGCCGGCCACACCCACCTCGTCGCCGGCGCCGACGACGACCGCGTCGAGCGCCCAGCCGTCGAGCACCCCGCCGTCAGAGAGTCGCGCATCGGTCACGACGACGAATCTTGGCGGGCCACTGCTCGCTGTGCCGCACGGCTGGGAGCTCTTCGCCCGTGACCCCGAGGCAGTACTGCGCATTCAGCTGGCCACCGGCCGCGTCGTCCGCACCAGGATGCCGGCCGTGCTCAGCGACGGACCGATGTCGTTCGTCGCCGGCCCGCGCCAGGTGCTCGTCAAGTCCTGGCAGGGCGGCGGCGTCGTCATCCGCGATGGCCAGCCTGCCCAGGCACTTTCCGCGGCGTTGGCCGGTTACGGGCCGGTCCTGCCCGGGCCCGAGCCGGGGCAGCTCTGGGCTCCGCCGCCCGGCAGCGCGGACGACGCCCAGCGCATGGACCTCGTCGATTTCGACGGCCGGCGCAACGAACAGATCAGCGTCGCGGTCAGCGGCATGCCGAGTTCGGACGGTGCGGGCTACCTGCTGAGCTACCTCACCGGCGGCATCTATGACGTTCGGCTCGGGTCGGTAAACCGAGTCACGACCGGCGCCCTGCTTGCGATCGGCCCCACCCACTGGCTGACAGAGGAGTGCGACGAGCAGCACCGCTGCACAACAGATGTCATCGACCGCAGCACAGGTGCCCATCGCGTGCTCGGCCCGGGCGCGGACTCCGACGCTCCGACCGGCAGCATCGCCCCGGGCGGCCACAGCGCAGCGGTGCTCCACCAGGAGCAGCCGCTGATGCTTTCCATGCTCGACCTTGCCACTGGCATCAACCACGACACCGGCGTGAAAATCGATCGGGACGACGCGTATTCCGGCGCGTCGATGGTCTGGACGCCGGACGGCCGCTGGCTCATCGTCGCCGACGTCACCGGGCGCCTCGTGGTCGTCGACCGCATCGGCCATTCGCGGCTCCTGACGAACCGCATCACCGGCATCAGCCAGCTCGCACTACGCGCCAGTTTGTAGGACGTCACAGGCTTCCGCGTCGCTGACCTGACGGAAGTCGTCGTAATACATGCCGACGGCGCCGAGGCGTTTGGGGACGTACACAACCACCACGTCGTCCGCCTCCAGCTCCAACTGTGCGACCGCCTGCCACGACGCGACCGGTGCGGCAACGATGACCTTGCCGGCCGACCTTCGTGCGGCGGCCACCGCCGCACGCATCGTCGCACCGGTCGCCAGCCCGTCATCGACCAGGATGGCGGTACGGTCCGAGAGATCGGGAAGGGGCCGGTCCCCTCGGTAGGCCTGCTCGCGACGGCGCAGCTCCTCGAGCTCCTGCTGGGTGATGGCTTCGAGCTCGTCCGCGCTGATGTGGGGCGCGCTTGCCAGTACGTCCTTGTTGAGAACTCGCACCCCGCCGGTCGCGACGGCACCCATAGCCAGCTCGGGGTATCCAGGGACGCCGAGCTTGCGGACCGAGAACATGTCCAGCGGCGCCTTGATCGCGGCGGCCACCTGGGCGGCAACGGGCAAGCCACCGCGGGGCAGTCCGAGCACGACGGCGTCTGGGCCGGCGTCCCGCTCGGCGAGCAGCGCACCGAGCTCGCGGCCGGCCGCGGCACGATCCGCGAATCGGGCCGTAGCGTCGCCTCCTTCGCTCACCTCTATGTTGGTCGCGGCTGATCTGCACCGCAACGACGAGCCAGTGACGCTACTCCGGGATTAGCCGGTGCGGTCGATTACGCGCTCGGTGAGTGCCTCGAATCCACTGCGGGCCGGGATGTCCGGCAGGTCGGCCAGCATGTCGCGTGCCGCGTCGGCGTAACGCGAAAGCGTGGCCCGCGCCTCATCGAGGGCGCTCGACGAGCGCAGCAGGGACAGCGCTTCGGCATGCTCGGCATCGTCCAGCAGCGGGTGCGACACGAGCGTCCGCAGCCGTGACGACGATGCCGACGAACGCAGCGCGTACAGCACGGGAAGTGTCGGGACACCCTCGCGCAGGTCGGTGCCCGGAGTCTTGCCGGATTCCGCAGAGTCGGACGCGATGTCGAGGATGTCGTCGGAGATCTGGAATGCCACGCCGATCCGTTCTCCGAAGCGGCGCAACGTGTCCACAGTGGACGGTTCGACGCCGGCGAAGCGAGCCCCGAACTCAGCCGACGTCGCGATCAGCGAGCCCGTCTTCTCGGCGAGGACGCCCAGGTAGTGCTCGATCGGGTCTTCTTCCGGGCCGGGACCAACGGTCTCGCGGATCTGCCCGGTGACCAACCGCTCGAACGTCCGCGCCTGCAACCGGACCGCGGCGGGGCCGAGGTCGGCGAGGATGTCCGATGCGCGGGCGAACAGGAAGTCGCCGGTGAGGATCGCGATCGTGTTGTCCCACCGGGCATTTGGCGACGGGGCGCCTCGCCTTACGCGCGCCTCGTCCATCACGTCGTCGTGGTACAGCGTGGCGAGATGAGTCAGTTCGACGACGACCGCAGCGGAGAGAACCTCGGGTGCCGAGGCGTCCCCGAAGTGCGCCGCCAGCACGGTCAGCAGCGGCCGGAATCGCTTGCCGCCCGCGTCGACCAGATAGCGCGCCGCCTCGGCGATGAACGCATCGTCGGTCCGCACCGCGTCCCGCAGCATGACCTCGACGGCATCGAGGCGGGCTCTGACCGACGCCTCCAGGCGGGCGTCGGCGAACGCGACCCCGATCGACGATGTCACCCGCGAAGTCTCGCCGCGTGCGACGCCAGGTCGAGGACCGGTTGCGGGAAAATGCCGAGCACGATCGTCACGAGCGTGCCGAGTGTCAGTGCGATGGTCGTGGCGGGCGACGGGATGGCGACTGTCGGCGCATTCTCGGGCGGCTCGGAGAAGTACATCAGCACGACGATACGCAAGTAGTAGAACGCTGCTACCGCCGAGGCAATCAGTGCGATGACAACGAGCGGCCCGGAGTCGTGGTACGCGGCCCGGAACACGGTGAACTTTCCGACGAAGCCTGCCGTGAGCGGGATGCCGGCCATCGACATCAGCAGGATGGTCATGACGAGGGCGACGATCGGGCTCTTGCGCGCCAGCCCGGACCATTGCGAGAGATGTGTCGCCTCGCCGTCCGGGTCCCGCACCAGCGTCACCAGCCCGAACGCGGCGACGGTCGCGAAGCCGTAGGTGACCAGGTAGAACAGCGTGCTGGACACGCCGTCTTTCGTCAGCGCGATCAAGCCGACGAGGATGAAACCCGCGTGCGCGATCGACGAGTACGCCAAGATGCGCTTCACGTCCGTTTGGGTGAGGCCGAAGATCGCGCCGACCGCCATGGTCGTGATCGCGACCGCCCACATGAGCGGGCGCCAGTCCCAGTGCGTGTTCGAGAAGCCGACGTAGAGCACGCGCAGGATCGCGCCGAACGCGGCGACCTTCGTGCACGAGGCCATGAACGCGGTGACGGCGGTCGGCGAGCCTTGATACACGTCCGGGGTCCAGCTGTGGAACGGCGCGACGCCCGCCTTGAACAGCAGGCCGACCACGAGCAACGCCAGGCCGAGGAAGAGCAGCACGTCCGATCGGGTCGACGTCTGCGCGGCGGTCAGGATTGCGGGCAGGTCGACGGAATTGGCGTAGCCGTACAGCAAAGCCAGTCCGTACAGGAAGAATGCCGACGCGAATGCCCCGAGCAGGAAGTACTTGAGCGCCGCCTCCTGCGACAGCAGCCGGCGCCGCCGGGCCATGCCGGCCATCATGTAGAGCGGCAGCGACAGCACCTCGAGCGCTACGAACATCAGCAGCAGGTTGTTGGCGATCGGGAAGACCAGCATGCCGGCCACGGCGAACAGCGCAAGCGGGAAGATCTCGGTCTGGACGCGGTTGCTGCGCTGTAGCTGACGGTCGCGCGGCGAGCCGACGACGAGGGCTGCCTCCGCCACGATCGGGCTGCCCTCGACGGCACGTTCGGCGATGAGCAGTACGGACGGGACCGCGAGCAAGAGGATCGTGCCCTGAATGAAGAGCCCCACGCCGTCCACGGCGAGTGCTCCGCCCACAGTGGTTTCCGACGTGCCGTGCAAAAGGAACACTGCGAGAAGTGCGCCGAGCAAGCTCGCGATGGTGAGCGGCACCTGCACCGCGAACCGGTCGTCGCGCGGCACGAACGCCTCGACCAGCACGCCCAGGCACGCCGCTCCGAGCACGATGAAGATCGGCCACAGCGCGTGGTATGAGATCGACGGCGCCTGTACCGCAGCCGCCGCCTGAGCGGCAACCATCATCGGCTGCCTCCACTCGCCGTGCCGGACGCCGGTGTCGGGTCGGTCTGGTGGACGTCCTGGAGGGTGGCCTTGACGGCCGGGTTGATCACATCGATCACCGGTTTGGGGTAGATGCCGAGGAAGAGGATGATCGCGATGAGGGGTCCGATCGCGAATGCCTCGCGAACGTTCAGGTCGCGGAACCTGCGGACCTTGTCGATGACCGTGCCGGTCATGGTGCGCTGGTACAGCCACAAGACGTAGATCGCCGCGAGGATGATGCCCGCGGTGGCGAGGACCGCCAGCCCCTTGTGCCGGGTGAACGTTCCGACGAGAACGAGGAACTCGCTCACGAACGTCGAAAGGCCGGGCAGCGCGAGCGAGGACATGACCGCAACGAGGAACACGCCGGCGAGCAGCGGGGTGACCTTGGACGTGCCGCCGTAGTCCGCGACGTTGCGGCTCTTGCCCCGGGCGATGAGCAACCCGACGATCAGGAACAGCATGCCTGTGGAGAAACCGTGGTTGACCATGTACAGCACGGAGCCGGTTCCGGCCTGGGTTGTGAATGCGAAGATGCCCAGCCCGATGAAGCCGAAGTGGGCCACCGACGTGTACGCGACGAGCCGCTTCATGTCGCGCTGGCCGATTGCCAGGAATGCTGCGTAGAGGATGCCTATAACCGACAGGATCAGAACGGTCGGAGCGAAGTAGCGAGACGCGTCCGGGAAGAGCGGCAGGCAATAGCGCAGGAATCCGAACGTGCCGACCTTGTCGAGTACGCCCACGAGCAGCGCCGCGCCGCCGGCCGGCGCCTCGGCCCCCGCGTCGGGCAGCCAGGTGTGGAACGGCACGAGCGGCGCCTTGATCGCGAACGCGATGAAGAAGCCGAGGAACAACCACTTCTGCGTCGCGTTGTCAGGGATCGAGCCGATCAGCTCCGTGAAGGAGAACGTCCCCTTGCCGGAACTCACGTATAGGCCGATCACCGCGGCAAGCATCAGCAGCCCGCCGAACAGCGAGTACAAGAAGAACTTCATCGCGGCGTACTGCCGGCGCGGCCCGCCGAAGCTGCCGATGATGAAGTACATCGGCACGAGCATCGCCTCGAAGAAGACGTAGAACAGGAACACGTCCAGCGCGGTGAACACGCCGATCATGAAGAACTCGAGAAGCAGGACGAGAGCGAAATACGTCTTGACGCTGCGTCGCGGCTGCAGCGTGTCCTCGGCGTCGCGGCGGCTGTCGAAGGAGTTCCACGACGCGAGCACGACCGCGGGCACGAGGATCACCGACATCAGCAGCAGGACGAGCGCGATGCCATCGACGCCGAAGGCAAGGTGCACGCCGAGTGCCTTGATCCACGTCCAGCTGCCGACGAACTGGAACCGGGCGCCGTTCGTGTCGAAATTGAAGGCAAGCACGATGGTGTAGATCGCGATGCCCAATGACATCGCCAAGGTGATCTGCTTGGCCAGCTTCGCGTCCTGCTTCGGCAGGCTGAACACCGCGAGCGAACCGATCAGCGGTAGCAGCACGAGAATGACGAGTGCGGGATTGTGCATGTCAGCACACCCCCCACGCCGAGGTCACGGCACTCATCCGAACCTCACCGCGAGCAGGACGGCAACCACAGCAACGGCGCCGGCCATCATCGATAGCGCGTAACTGCGCACGAACCCGGTTTGCAGCTTGCGCAATCGGCCCGATGCGCCGCCCAACGCAGCGGCCAGTCCGTTGACGACACCGTCAACTCCCTTGCTGTCGAGGAACACCAGCGCCCGGGTCAGCCACAGACCGGGGCGCTCGAAGGCGGCCTCGTTGAACTCGTCCTCGTAGAGGTTGTGGCGCGCGGCCGTCGTAATCGGCGACACCCCCACCGGCTGCGTTATCGGGATCGGACGCCTGCCGAAGGCCACCCAGGCACCGCCCACCCCGAGCGCGACGACGATGAGGGTGAGCGCGGTCAGTACAGCCGGATCGACGGTATGCACGCCCTCCTCGATGCTGGGACCCACCGAGGGAGTCAGCCAGTGCTGCAGCCCGCCGCCGTAGATAAGCAGGTAGCCGCCGACCAACGAGAGCACGCCGAGCACGATCATCGGCCAGGTCATGATCCGCGGGGACTCGTGCGGGTGGGCGTCTTCCTCCCAGCGCCGTTCGCCGTGGAACGTCATGACCAGCGCCCGCGTCATGTAGAACGCGGTGATGCCTGCGCCGAGCAGTGCGGTCAGGCCGAGGATCCACCCGGACGTCCCGCCCTTGTCGAGCGCCGCCTCGATGATCTTGTCCTTGGTCCAGAACCCGGTGGCCAGCGGGAACCCGATGATCGCCAGGTATCCGGCGACGAACACCAGATACGTGATCGGCATGACTCTGGCCAGCCCGCCCAAGCGTCTCATGTTGATGCGGTCGTTCATGGCGTGCATGACCGACCCCGCGGAAAGGAACAACGCTGCCTTGAAGAAGCCGTGACCGAGCAGGTGCATGATGCCTATCGCGTATACGCCGGGGCCGAGGCCGACCGCGAGGAACATGTACCCGATCTGGCTGACTGTCGACCAGGCGAGCACACGTTTCAGGTCGTCCTGCGCGCATCCGCAGATGCACCCGTACAGCAACGTGATGGCCCCGACGATCACGACCGCCGTGCGTGCCGCCTGCGTGTGGTTGAAGATCGGCGCGGACCGGGCGATCAGGTACACACCGGCGGTGACCATGGTCGCCGCGTGGATGAGCGCCGACACGGGCGTCGGGCCCTCCATGGCGTCGGGCAACCACGCCTGCAGCGGGAACTGACCGGATTTGCCGCAGGCGCCCAGCAGCAACATCAAGCCCAGCGCCGCCGCCACTCCGGAGCTCGCGTGTCCCATGCTTGCGAACACACCGCTGAACGACGTCGTTCCGAAGTACGCGAACATCGTGAAGATCGCGATCAACAGGCCGACGTCGCCGACCCGGTTCATGATGAACGCTTTCTTCGCGGCGGTGGCTGCCGACTCGCGGTTGTAATACCCGATGAGCAGGTAGGACGCGAGGCCCACACCCTCCCATCCGACGTACAGCGACAGGTAGTTGTTGCCCAGGACGAGCAGCAGCATCGCCGCGATGAACAGGTTGAACCAGCCGAAGAAACGCCGCCGCCCCGGGTCGCCCGCCATATAGCCGACCGCATAGATGTGGATCAAGCCGCCCACGCCCGTGATCAGCAGCGCGAAGACAAGCGACAGCGGATCAAGCAGGATGCCGAAGTTCACGTGGAGCCCGCCGACCGCGATCCAGGTGTAGTAGTCCTTGGTGACCTCTCGGTCGGACTGGCCCTTCACCGAGAAGAACAGCACGACTGTATAGACGAACAGCACCGCCGGGACGAGTGCGCCGAGCCAGTGTCCCCACTTGTCGGCGCGTTTGCCGGCCAGCAGCAGCACCGCAGCCGACAGCGCCGGCAGCGCGACCAGCAGCCATGCCCCCGACTGGACGCCTTGAGCGGTAGTCACAGCCCCGCCCTTCGAAGTTGTCCGTGTGTCGCGACGCTATGACGACGCGACACGCGGACAACTCCGGTGGAGGTGCCGGCAGGCACGATCACTCGGTGCTCCTCAGTATTTGAGAAGGTTGGCGTCGTCCACGGACGCCGACCGCCGGGTTCGGAAGATGGACAT
>Ga0126373_10002433_pt1 | contig 13753 bp, 13 predicted proteins | sample PanSoiMetPlot_11_FD_92545 | JGI IMG/M metagenome (GOLD analysis project Ga0126373, IMG submission 92545) | Tropical forest soil microbial communities from Panama - MetaG Plot_11 | ecosystem: Environmental > Terrestrial > Soil > Tropical forest > Bulk soil | place: Panama | collected 2016-02-17 | reverse complement strand
GCCTGCGCCTAGGAAGAGTAGCGCTTTGAAGAAGGCATGCGTCATCAGATGCCAGATGCCGGCAGAGAATGCGCCAACGCCCGCGCCTAGAAACATGTAGCCGAGCTGCGAGACAGTGGAGTAGGCGAACACCTTCTTGATGTCGGTTTGAGCGAGGCCGATGGTTGCTGCGATGAACGCGGTCGCCAAGCCGATGACGGCTTCGGTATCCATCGCGATGGGTGCGTGCGTGAAGAGCGCCGCCGAGCGAGCGGTCATGTAGACGCCGGCGGTGACCATGGTTGCGGCATGGATCAAAGCGGACACGGGCGTTGGTCCAGCCATGGCGTCCGGCAGCCAGACGTACAGCGGGATCTGTGCCGATTTTCCAGTGGCGCCGACCAGAAGGAGCAGGCAGATCGTAGTGAGAATGCCAGCCGCGGCTTCAGTCGGCATGCCTTTGGCGGCGTCGAAGACTTTCGTGAAATCGAGCGTGCCGAACTGGCGGACGATCAGGAAGATTGCCAGTGAAAATCCAAAGTCGCCGATGCGGTTTACGATGAACGCTTTGTTTCCGGCGTTGGTGGCGAACTGCTCCGTGAAATAGAAACCGATCAGCAAATAGCTGCACAACCCGACGCCTTCCCATCCGACGAAGAGCAGCAGGAAGTTCTCAGCCAACACCAGCACCAGCATGAAGAACATGAACAGGTTGAGGTACGAGAAGAAGCGGTAGTATCCGCCTTCGTGCTCCATGTAACCGATGGCATAAATATGGATTAGAGTGCCGACGCCGGTGACCACCATGAGCATGACAGCAGTGAGCCGGTCGACTGCGAAGTCGACGTTGATGGTGACGCGGCCGCTTTGGATCCAGGTGTAGTAGTGCTCGACATATTTGGTTTCGATCGGGCCGAGCGCCAGCAGAGTCTTGACCACCCAGACAAACGCGAAAGTCACCGAGCCGATCGCAAAAGCGTTGATGAGTGCTTTCGAGAGTTTACGACCTAAGAGGCCGTTGACCAGGAACCCGATGAAGGGAAGGATTGGGATGAGCCAGAGGTTCATTTCAGTATTTCATCGAGTTGATCTCGTCGATCATTAACGTTTCGCGGTTTTTGAATACGGTGAGAATTATGGCGAGGCCTACGGCGGCTTCGGCCGCTGCCACCACCATCACGAAGAAGCTGAAAATGTGGCCGTCCACTTGTTTCAACTGATACGAGAATGCGATAAAGCTGAGGTTGACCGCGTTGAGCATCAGCTCGATGGACATAAACACCGTGATGATGTTGCGGCGGTAGATGAAGCCAGCGACGCCGAGTCCGAACAGGATCGCGCTGAGGATCAGGTACCAACTGAGAGGCACGGCATTGTGCATGGTCAGATTTCCTTCCTGGCGAGGACGATGGCGCCGACGATAGCGATCAGGATCAGAACCGAGGTGACTTCGAACGGCAGCAAATATTGCGTGAACAGCTTGCGGCCGATTCCGAGCGCTGTGCCGCCCTGGAACGCGCCGAAAACGACTCCCTCGGTTTTCGGCAGCATCGATTGGATAATGAAGCTGATCAGACCGAGGAACGCGGCGAGCAGGAAAATCCCTAGATATTTGGCGAAATTCGACACCTGCAGCGATGTGCCTTCGGCGCCCGCGTTCAGCAGCATGATCACGAAGACAAACAACACCATGATGGCTCCAGCGTAAACGATTACCTGCGCCGCAGCGATGAATTCTCCACCGAGCTGCAAATAGAGGATGGCGAGCGATCCCATCACACCGATCAGCGACAGTGCGCTCGCGATCGGATGAGTCTGCGCGACCAGATTGATGGCGCAGAAGACCGCGAAGCCGGCGAAGATGAAGAAAATCAGCGCAGTCATGTTATTTGGAAGTCAGCGCAACGACGAGGCCGGTGACGAGCAGGTTCAGCATCGCCAGCGGGAACATAAATGTCCAGGCGAAGCGCATGAGCTGGTCATAGCGGAACCGCGGCGAAGTGGCGCGCACCCAGATGAAGATGAACAGCAAGATTCCGACCTTCGCGCAGAACCAGAACAGGGCCATCAAGATTGTTTTGAGCACCGGGACGAACAGCGACAGGCCAAAAAGCGCCGCGATGGCCAGAAAAACGAGTCCGGTCACGGGCAAGGTGTATTTGTCCATCCGGCGCGCTGGATTCAAGCCGTGATAGATCGCGATCAATCCGCCGACGACAAAAACAATGATGGGCACGAAGTCCGAGTAGGGTTCAGGAAACGGCGGCAGCCAGCCGCCCAAGAATAGCAGCGTCGCGACTGCCGTGACCGTCACCATGTTGGCGTACTCGGCCATGAAGAACGCCGCGAACTTCATGCTGCTGTATTCGGTGTGGAAGCCGGCGACGAGCTCGTTCTCGGCTTCCGGCAGATCGAAGGGGACGCGATTGGTCTCGGCGAAGCCAGCAATTAGAAAAACGACGAAGCCGATGATCTGAGGCAACACGTTCCAGTGCGGGATGAATCCCAGCCAGTAGCCGGCCTGGTAGTTCACCATGTCGCGGAAGCTGAGGGTGTTGGCGAGCAGCAGTGGCGCGGCGACGGCGAGGGCCAGCGGAAGCTCATAGCTGATCATCTGCGCTGAGCTGCGCAGTCCGCCGAGCAATGAGTATTTGTTGTTGGACGCCCAGCCGCCGAGCGCGACTCCGTAAACGCCGATCGAGGAGACGGCGAGCACGAACAGGATGCCGATTCGGAGATCGGTAAGCTGCATCCAAGTAGTGATCGGCCCAACGGTGATCTGCGGTCCAAAGGGAATCACCGCGATCGAGATGAGCGCGAGCACCACAGCCATCCACGGAGCCATCAGGTAAAACAGCTTGTTCACATGAGAGGGAATCACGCCCTCCTTGGTGATCAGCTTGACGACATCGGCGAGTGGCTGCAGCAGTCCATGCGGGCCGACGCGATACGGGCCCACGCGAAGCTGGATGTGCGCGATCACTTTGCGTTCGATCCATTGCAAATACGCGAGCGCGGTAAGAAGTATGAAGGCGACCAGCGCCGCCTTGATCAGGCTAAGGACTATAAAATCCATGAAAGACTAAGGCCGTTCTTCGGAATACAAACCGCCCGGCGACTCCAGCACAGAGCTCAGCGTTTTGGAATATCGTCCCAAGGTGCCCGATGTGAACAGACTGTCGCGGGCGGACTGAATCAGCTCCGTGCGCGCGCTAACGGTGACGCGTCCATTCACCGGCGAGGTTGGGGCCGCGCCTCCCGTGACGAGGTTAAGCAAAGGAACATTATAGCCGTGGACGTTGGCGCGAATCTCGTTGAAAACTCTGTCAGGCGACCAGATGCCAACCTCGACGCCCATTTCCTTTCCGATCAGGCCGATGATTTCGAGATCGGGCTTGGTGCCCATCACCTGGAGGCCGGCCTTTAGGCGCTGAACGTCGCCGCAAACGTTGGTTACGGTTCCATTCTTTTCGTAGGCCGAGGCGGCCGGAAGGACAACGTCGGCGTGCTGAGCGGTCTCAGTGAGGAACATCTCGTTTACGACGACGAAGGCCTTGCTTGACGCCAGCGCTGCGTTTTTCAGTGGGTTCGCGCCCGCCACCCAGAGCACGTCGAGATCTGGCGCGGCGAGAATTTCATCGTAAGCGAGGCCGGGAGACTCAACCGGTCGATAACCTGCGCTGTGGTTTGGCGAAAGTCCCATATCGGATGCGCCGCGCGAGTTCGAGTAATCAACCAGGCAGACATAGCGCACCGGAATGCCGAGCGATGATCCGAAAGCGACCAGTTTACGAACGGTGTCGCCTTTGATCGCGTCGCCGAAGATGATGACCAGCTCCGGTTCGGCTTTGAGCTCATCACGCAGCGATTCCACGTCGGGGATCTCGTGGCCGGGGGGCGTGATCACGCTTTTCACTGCGTACTGTTGCTCGCGTACTGGGCCGGGCGTGACCGTGTACACGTGCGCGGCATGATGACGGAAGTTGGCGCGAAGCTGGAATGCAATAAAAGGATGCTGTTGCGCAAGATCGGCCGAAACCACTAGGAAGGCCTTGCGCTCGTACAGATCGGCACTGGTGGCTAGCGCACCTGTCTGCCCGCTGAGCGCGTCGAGCAACGTTGCGACATCGCCCGTGCGGTGATGATCGATGTTGTTGGTGCCCAGGACTTCACGCGCGAAGCTCTGCAGATAGTAATTTTCTTCGTTAGTTGTGTGGTTCGAGCCGATCACGGCGAACTTGCCACCGCGCGACTGGACGTCCTTGAACTTCTTCGCCACTACCGCTAGCGCCTCCGACCAGGACGCAGCTTCGAATTTGCCGTTTTTCTTGATCAGCGGCGTTTGCAGGCGCTCGGCGTGGTGCACGAAATCGAATGCGTAGCGCCCCTTGATGCAAAGAAACTCGCCGTTGATCCCCGAATGATCCCGATTGTTGCCGCGGATGATCTGGTTATTACGCACGCCGAGCGTCGTCTTGCAGCCATCGGCGCAGTGCGTGCAGATGGTGCCGACGTGTTTCATCTCCCAGGGCCGTGTTTTATAGCGATACATGCCGCTGGTGAGCGCACCCACCGGGCAGATGTCGATGCACATGCCGCACTCGTCGCACTTGAGATGATCGAACTGGTTCGGAGCGATCTCGGAAATCGCGCCGCGATTCACGACCCCGAGAGCCTTCACGCCCATGCCTTCGTCGCAAATACGGACACAGCGAAAACAAAGGATGCAGCGCGGCTTATCGTAGAAGACCACGGGCGACCATTGCTGCTCGTCGACATGCAACTTTTGCTCGAGGAAGCGGCTTTCGCCCATCCCGTAGCGGAAGGTCATGTCCTGCAGCTCACACTCTCCGCCCTTGTCGCACACCGGGCAGTCGAGCGGATGATTGGTTAACAAAAATTCGAGCGTGCCCTTGCGCGCTTCGTGGACTTGAGGAGAATTGGTGTGGACTACCATGCCTTCTGCTACCGGCAGTGTGCAGCCGACTTGCAGTTTGGGAGTCTTCTCGACCTCAACGAGACACATGCGGCAGGCTGCCTGGAGCGTGAGGCCGTCGTAGTAACAGAAGGACGGAATCTCGATCCCGGCTTGTTTGGCGGCGTTGATCACCAGCGTGCCAGGCGTCGCTTGGACCGGCTTGCCGTCGATGGTGAGATTGATTAGATCGGCCATGGGTAGTTGATTAAGCCAGCGCCATCTCGTTCGCGTGTGCGTAGGGGCAGGGCTGGCCATTCAGGTGCGCTTCAAAATCTTCGGGGAACTTTTCGACGATCGAGATGGTCGGCATCGCCGCCGCGTCGCCCAGCGCGCAGAACGTCCGCCCGAGCATATTCTTCGACAGCTCGCCGATTAAGGGGATGTCCGATTTCTGTCCCATCCCGGCGTGGAAGCGATCCAGCATGCGCTTGAGCCAGGTCGTGCCTTCACGGCAGGGAATGCACCAACCGCAGCTTTCATGCGCATAGAATTTCATGATCCGCAGCGCGAACTTCACCATGCAGGTTGTTTCGTCCAGAATGACCGTGCCACCCGAGCCGAGCATGCTTTTCACTTTCGCGAGCGTGTCGAAATCCATCGAGATGTCGCACTCGTCGGCTTTGAGAATCGGGCAGGAGGAGCCGCCGGGGACCACAGCCTTGAGGTTCCTGCCGTTCGGTATCCCGTCGCCGACTTCGTAGATCATACGCAGCAGGTTGAAGCCGACCGGCAACTCATACACGCCGGGCTTATTGACATGACCCGACAAGCAGATCATACGGGTCCCGCCGTTCTTGGGCGGCCCAAGCGCCGCGAACGCCGCTGCGCCGTCGCGGATGATCGCCGGAATGGCAGAAAGTGTTTCGACGTTATTCAGCAACGTCGGAGACTGCCACGCGCCGACCACCGCTGGAAACGGAGGCTTCATCCGAGGAATACCCCGCTTGCCTTCAATCGAATCGAGGAGTGCAGTCTCTTCGCCGCATTCGTACGCGCCCGCGCCGCTGTGCGTGTAAAGATCGAAATCGAAGCCAGTGCCTTGGATGTTTTTACCGAGATAACCCCGCGCGTACGCTTCGGCGATGGCCTTGTCCATCGCCTCGATCAGATAGCGATACTCACCGCGTATATAAATGTAGCCTTTGTGTGCGTCGACAGCCCGCCCGGAGATGAGAATCCCCTCGATCAACTGATGCGGGTCGTTCTCCATCAGGAGGCGATCCTTGCATGTGCCCGGTTCACTCTCGTCGGCGTTGATGATGATGTATTTCGGCTTGGGCGAGTTCCGCGGCACGAAGCTCCACTTCATTCCAGTTGGGAACCCCGCGCCCCCGCGCCCGCGCAGCGCCGACGCTTTCACTTCCTCGATGATCTGCTCGGGCGACATCTCCATAGCCTTGAAAAAGGCCTTGAAGCCGTCTGTGGCGAGATAGGCGTCGAGAGATTCAGAGTTGGGGAGGCCGAAGCGCTTGGTGACAACTTTGACTTCAAGTGGACTTGGTTCGTTGTAGAGCATCGTTTATTGCGCTTTCCTCAAATCGGCGATCAGCGCGTCCAACTTCTCCGGCGTGACAAAATGATGAAAATCGTAGTTGATCTCCACCGCCGGCGCCCACGAGCATGCGCCCATGCACTCCACCTCTTCCAACGAAAATTGCCCGTCCGAAGTTACTTCCTTGTTGCCGATACTGAGGGTCTGCGAAGCGTGTTCGTAGAGTTCCTCGCCCCCGCGCAACAGGCAGCTGATATTCGTGCAGACCTGCACGTGATATTTCCCGAGCGGCTTGCGGTGCAGCATCGAGTAGTAGCCGACCACTTCATCCACCTGGAGAGGCTGAACCTTGCACCGCTTGGCTACTTCTTCGATCAGCTCGTTCGAAATATGTCCGACTTCGTCTTGCGCGTACAACAGCATTGGCACCACTGCCGAGCGCGTGCGTCCCGGCGGATAGCTCTCAAGCAGCTTGGCGAACTTCGCTTCCAGTTCCTTCGAAAAGGTCATTTAACGGTCCGTATCTCCAAGCACGAAATCCATGCTGCCGAGTGAGGCGATCGAGTCGGCCAGCAGACGCCCTTCGAGCAGCGCAGGCAGAGCTTGCAGATTACCGAAGCTGGGAGTGCGCATGTAAACGCGATACGGTTTCGACGTGCCGTTGCTTACCACGTAATAACCGATCTCGCCGCGCGGCGATTCCACTGCCTGATACGCTTCGCCGGCTGGCACACGGAACCCTTCGGTCACGATCTTGAAGTGATGGATGAGCGCTTCCATCTGAGTTTTCATTTTCTCGCGCTCGGGGAGAACGATCTTCGGCGCATCGGCCTGCCAAGCGCCCTCGGGCATGCCCTCGAGAGCTTGTTTGATGATGCGGGCGCTCTGCCGCATTTCTCCCAATCGCACACGGTATCGCGCGTACACATCATTTTCCGTGCGCGTCGAGATCTCGAAATCGAATTTCTCGTAGCTGGAATAGGGCTCATTCTTGCGAACGTCCCAGGCTACGCCAGCCGCGCGGATCATCGGTCCTGTGACCCCGAGATCGAGCAGATTTTCGAGCGGACAGAAGCCGACGCCTTGCGTGCGCCGCTTCCAGATTGGATTCGCGTCGAGCAGTTCTTCGTATTCGTCCACCTTGCTCGGGAAAGCGCTAATGAATTTTCCGACGCGTTCCTGCCAGCCGCGCGGCGGCTCCAGCGCGAGCCCGCCGATCCGGATGTAGCTGGTCATCATGCGCTGGCCGGAGAACATTTCGAAGATGCGCAGAATGTCTTCACGCTCGCGGAAGCAATAGAAGAAGACTGTCATCGCGCCGATGTCGAGTGCGTGAGTGCCGAGCCACACCAGGTGGCTGTTCAGCCGGGAAAACTCCGCCAGCATAACGCGCATCCACTGTGCCTTGGGCGGAATCTCGATGTCGCCGATCAGCTTTTCCACCACCAGCGCGTAGACCAAGTTGTTCGAGAGGTTCGCCAAATAGTCGACACGGTCGGTGAGCGTCACCGCCTGCTGCCAAGTCTTGACCTCGCACTCTTTTTCAATTCCGGTATGGAGAAATCCGATGTCGGGAATCGCGGTGACGATCGTCTCGCCGTCCAATTCCAAAACAACGCGCAGCACGCCATGTGTGGACGGATGCTGCGGTCCCATGTTCAGGGTCATGCGCCGCGTGCTCGCGGCAGGAGCCGGCGGTTCGTGTATGGTTTGTTCGGCAGCTTCGGCGGTGATGGTGTCGGTATGAAGTTCGGTCTCGCGCATTATGATTCCTCGCCGTAACTATATTTATAGCCGTGCACGGGATAGTCTTTGCGCAGCGGATGCCCCTCCCAGTCGGTGGGCATCAAGATGCGACGCAGATCGGGATGATTGCGGAAACGGATGCCGAACAAATCGAAAACTTCGCGTTCGTACCAATTGGCTCCGCGCCAAATTTCGCAAACCGAATCGATCTCCGCATCGGATTGAGGCAGCCAGCACTTAAGGCGCAGCCGAATATTTCGTTCGAGCGAGTGCAGCAGGTACACTACTTCGAAGCGCGGATCGGCCGGATACCAGTCCACTGCGGTAACAGCGCTCAAACGAACGAAGCCCTGCTCGTTTTTAAGGAAACGGCAGACCGCAACGATTTGCGCCGGCGCGATAAATAACGTTGGCTCGTCTTGCTCCGAGTGACCGCCGGTGATGGCATCAGGCAAAGACGCGTCCAGTGCCGCTGTTACTGGATGGTCTTTCAATGCCTCGGGGATCATTGTTCTTCCACGGTCACGGACGCCGAAGTTCCTTCCGGAGCGCTCGGCTGACTTAGCGACCAATCGAGTGCGCCTTTTTTCCAAACGTAGAAGAACCCAGCCAGGATCAGAACCACGAACAGAAGCATCTCCACAAAAGCGAACATTTTCAGCTCGCGATACACCACGGCCCACGGATAGAGGAACACTGCTTCGATATCGAACAGGATGAAAACGATCGCGACCAGATAAAACTTGACGCTAAATCGCTCGCGCGCCGAGCCGGTAGGAGCAATGCCGCACTCGTAGGGCGAATCCTTAACGCGATCGTAGACGCGCTTCCCAATCAGAGCCGAGATGGCGATCAAACCGCTCGCCACCAGCAAAGCGATGGCGATTTGAACCAGGACGGGGAAGTACGTGTCGGGATAAGAAGTCGGCATTGAGGAAGCAGAATTCGGACTGTGAACCCTACATTGACTATAATGAGATCCGGCCTCAGCCCGCAAGTCGGCTGACCGTGTCCAAACGCCGGCCTGCGGCATAAACTTCCGAAGTATGGAAACCGAAAGAACAGAAACAATACAAATTGTTGTTAACGGGCAGGTTCGCCAGGTCCCGGCCGGAAGGCCGCTGTTACAGATCCTGAAGTTGCTCGATGTCGACCCCGCGCGTGTGGCGGTCGAACTCAACCGCGCCATAGTGAGCCGCCCGTCTTGGCCCCATGTCACCGTGAACTCGGGTGCAACGTTAGAGATCGTACAATTCGTCGGCGGGGGATAAGGTTCCGGGCTGCGGATTACCTATTGACTCCCGCTGCAGGTTAGGTAGAATCTTAGATGCGTTCAACAAGCTCTAAAACGTCGGCGGGGGAACATGTTCAAAACAAAGAAGACTCGTTCTGAGAATGACGGCGAAGCCCGGACCTTTGCATCCAGTGACGTATCCCGCATCGCGGCCGTGAGCTTGCGCCAGTTACAGTGGTGGGACGAACGCAAGGTCGTTTCCCCGAAACACGAGGGACACAAGCGCCTCTACCAAGCCGAGGAAGTGATCGAAATCACTGTGATCGCCGAACTGAGGCGCAAGGGTTTCTCACTTCAAAAAATCCGCCGCGTGCTCCGGTTCCTTCAACGCGAAATGGGAAAACGGTTGAGCGATGTACTCCAGTCCGACTCCGATCTTCACCTGGTTACCGATGGCAAATCCATCTTCCTCGAAGACAAGCAGGAGCGCATTATCGACATTCTAAAAAACGCCAAGCAGCCCATGTTCCTGGTATGTGTCAGCGATCAGGTGCGGCGCTTGGAAGAGTCCCCCCGAAAGCCGATGAAGGCGGAAGCTGCTGCGGCGAGCGGCGTTCGGCGCGCGGCTCGGATGGGCTAGCCCTGCGGTCTAGCGAAAGCCGGCCGAGCCAAGTTCGATATACTGAAAGAGCGAGGTGCCGATGGCACGTTCACTGCGACCGCTTCTCCCTGCTATCTTCATTGTGGTTCTCTGCTCTGTCGTCGCGGGTGTTCTCGGACCCGGTCTGACGCGGGTCTCGGCAGCGACTTCCGGTCCCGAAGAGGACCTCAAAGCGAGCATCCACCAGTTCACAAAGATTTATGAGGTCGTCGAAAATAACTTCGCCGACAAGGTAACCTCCGACAAAGGCGTTTATAAGGGTGCTATTCCCGGCATGCTGCGCACGCTGGACCCGCACTCGAATTTCTTTGATCCCAAGGACTTTCAGTCGCTGAAGGATGATCAAAGCGGTCACTACTACGGCGTCGGCATGACCGTGGCTCCGCGAAACGGCAAGACAATTGTGGTTGCGCCGTTCGGCGGTTCACCGGCGTACAAAGCCGGTCTCCGGGCGGGGGACGCCATCCTCGAAGTCAATGACAAGAAAACCGACAATTTGACGACGCCCGAAGTGGCGGATTTGCTGAAAGGCCCCCGCGGCACCAAAGTTGCGGTGACAGTGGCGCGCGAAGGCGCCGACAAGCCAATCACATTCAATATCACTCGTGACGAGATCCCGCGCTACAGCGTAGAAGAGGCTTTCTGGTTGAAACCGGGAATCGCATTCCTCAAGATTACTGCTTTCAACGAGAACACGAGCCAGGAAATGGAAGAGAACCTCAAGCGGCTGGGCGAGACTAACATCAAAGGTTTGGTTCTGGATCTTCGCGAGAATCCGGGCGGGCTGCTGAATGAGGGCGTTGCTGTAGCCGGTCACTTTCTGCGGAAGGGCGAGGTCGTAGTTTCGCATCGCGGCCGTGCATCGGCCGAGAAACCGTACCTCGCGCGTGGCAGCGCGAACGGCCAGAGTTATCCGATCGTTGTTTTGGTGAATCAGTTCTCAGCTTCGGCTGCCGAGATCGTCTCCGGCGCACTGCAAGATCACGACCGCGGCTGGATTCTTGGTGAGACCACGTTCGGCAAAGGCCTGGTTCAAACCGTCTATCCGCTGGACGACAACACCGGTCTGGCACTCACCACTGCCCATTACTACACGCCTAGCGGACGCCTGATCCAACGCGACTATTCCAACATTTCGTTTCTCGACTACTATTACGGCAAGCGCACCGACACCAAGAATCTCCAGGACGTCAAGAGCACCGATGGCGGCCGGACGGTTTACGGCGGCGGTGGAATCACACCGGACGAGAAGTACACACCTGCGAAGTACAACAAGTTCCAGCAGGACGTGCTGCGTAAGTTCGCATTTTTCAATTTCTCCGCCAAGTGGTTCGGAGCGCGGGGCGAGGCGAAACTTCCGAAAGGCTGGGAGCCCGACGCCAGCGTAGTCAACGAATTCCGCGATTACCTCAAGACACAGGATATCGCGTTCAAGGACGCCGATTGGAATGACAACCGCGCCTGGATCGCACAGCAATTGAAACGCGAAATGTACGCCACCGGCTTCAGTTTTGAGGAGTCGCAGAAGGTCGCGATTGAAACCGATCCCGAAGTCGCCAAGGCGATCGACGCGATGCCGCAAGCCCGATCGCTGCTCGATTCATCCAAAAAGCTCATCGTTCAGCGATTGAGCCGGGATCCGCGGCAATAGGTTTGAATAGTCCAAAATCCGTCCCTCAGATCACCGTCCTAGACGCGGGTGGGCAGTACTGTCATTTAATCGCTAGAAAGATTCGCGACCTTGGTGTTTACGCCGAAGTGCGCGCCAGTGATACACCTGCCGGCGAATTGCGGGGTCGCAGAGGGCTGATCATTTCGGGTGGACCGGACAGCGTGTATGAGGCGGATAGCTCGCGCATCGATCCGGTGATTCTTTCCTCCGGCAGCGCCGTTCTCGGTATCTGTTACGGCCAACAATTGATGGCGTATGAGCTCGGCGGCCGTGTGCGCAAAGGCGATAAAGGCGAGTACGGTCTCGCGCTTTTGGAACCAACCAAGCCACATGCTCTGTTCGCGAGCCTCAACGGCGGCCGGCAGCAGATCTGGATGAATCATCGAGATCAGGTGGAAGCGGTGCCGCCGGGGTTCGACGTGCTCGCCAGCACAGCTACTTGCGCGGTCGCGGCGATGGCGCATCAAAACCTGCCGCTGATGGCGGTGCAGTTTCATCCTGAAGTCGTCCACACCACGGCAGGCTCTCAGATTCTCGCGAACTTTGTGTTCGGTGTGTGCGGCTGCACAAAGGACTGGGACCCCAAGGATCGCATCCGGCCGATCGAGGCTGAGATTCGCGCTGTCGCCGGAGATCGCAACATCTTCTTTTTTGTAAGCGGTGGCGTGGATTCGACCGTCGCGTATACCTTGTGCTTGCGCACGCTCGGGCCGGAGCGTGTCTACGGCTTCTACGTCGACACGGGCCTGATGCGGGAAGGCGAGACCGACTACGTGCAACGCCTCTTCGGACAGCTTGGCGCGACGGCGTTTCATGTCGAGCGCGCGGAGTCTGAATTCCTCAGTGCGCTAGCCGCTGTGTGCGATCCCGAGAAGAAGCGCCACATCATCGGCGAGCAGTTCGTCTCGGTGCAGGAGCGGGTCCTCAGCACGGGCCACTTTCTCGACGGACATTGGATTTTGGGGCAGGGAACCATCTACCCTGACACCATCGAATCCGGCGGAACGGCACGCGCCGACGTGATCAAAACGCATCACAATCGAGTCGCTGGGGTCCAAAAGTTGATCGAATCCGGCCGGATCATCGAGCCCATGGCTTCGTTCTATAAAGACGAGGTTCGCGAAATAGGCGCGGAGCTTGGTATCCCAGCGGAGTTTCTCGACCGGCATCCTTTTCCGGGGCCCGGTCTCGCGATCCGCTGCCTGTGCTCGGAAACCGAAGCGCCGGTGGAGCGCATGGATCCCGGCTGGGTCCTTCCGATCCGATCTGTCGGAGTTAAGGGCGACTCGCGTAGCTACCACGCCGTGCTCGCGCTGACTTGGGACTGCCTGCCCGATGAACAAGCCGCGGCCGAACTCGTAAATCGCAGCGGTGACATTAACCGTGTCGTTGCGCTGGTCAGCGGACGAGTAACGATCCCGGAGATGCGTTCTACTAAAGGCATGCTTACGCCCGGACGCCTGCAACGTTTGCGCCGTGCGGACGCGATTGTGCGGCGGCTATCCATGGAAAGTGGCTTCGAGCGGCAAGTCTGGCAGTTCCCCGTCGTTCTGATTCCGCTCGGAATCGCGGGCGCACCGGATTCCGTGGTGCTGCGTCCGATTCACTCGGTCGACGGAATGACCGCGCAGGCAGTTCTCATGCCGGACGATTTACTGCGCCGCATCGCCGCTGCGCTCATACAGGTGGAGGGAATCTGCGCGGTTTTCTACGATCTAACCCACAAGCCGCCCGGCACAATCGAGTGGGAGTGAGCCGCTCTAGCGTACGCTTCAGCGTGGCGCGTTCACACTCGTGTGAACGTCTGCCTAGAAATGTGCGCCAGACTTTAGATTCGGTGAAAGCTCTTAAGAATATCCCGCGTTGAGTAACGCAACGCGATCGGCCGGCCATGCGGGCCGCTCATCGGGCAATCGGTAGCTTCGAGCTCGCGGAGCAACCACGACATCTTGGTTTGATCGAGCCGCATGTTGAACTTGATCGCTGCCCGG
>Ga0126373_10002430_pt1 | contig 13756 bp, 15 predicted proteins | sample PanSoiMetPlot_11_FD_92545 | JGI IMG/M metagenome (GOLD analysis project Ga0126373, IMG submission 92545) | Tropical forest soil microbial communities from Panama - MetaG Plot_11 | ecosystem: Environmental > Terrestrial > Soil > Tropical forest > Bulk soil | place: Panama | collected 2016-02-17 | reverse complement strand
GGTACTGGGCACGGCGCCGAGCAGCCCTTGTTGGCAAGCAGGCAATGCTGTCGGCAAATCGGTCGTCCTCCGACTCCTGTATTTGAGCGGTCCGCTGAAATCCGACTCGCTAACGCTCGAAACGAGGCTGACCTGCGCGAGGCAATCCGAGGTTCCGATGCGGTCAACGTTATTGGTGGTGGAACGTTGCATAAGAATGATGTCGAATCTACGACAAGCAGGATCGCTGTTGCCGCTGCCATGAAATAACAAAGCCCGCACGGGAGCACTTGAGAGCGCAACTGAAAATAGACGATTTAGTCTGTAGGAGTTCGGAGTAAAGGGGGACGCTGATTCGCCGGGACGAACTCTCGAGATCTCCGAGGCTGAGGCTAAATTCACTTCCACCCGTGAGACCCTGGTTGTCTGCTACCAACTCCACTAGCCAAGGCGGCCCTGGGCGAACTACCATTCGCATTGTTACGAAAGGTATTGTGCGCAGATGATGGGCAGATCTCTGAGATTGTGAGACTGCATACTCAGGAGATTCAGGACCTTTTGCATCGTCGCCACGCGGCCGGCGTGTGGGAACTAGCGCCCGACTGCCCAAATTTTCGGCTTACGAAGGAGGGTGGGGAGCGTCTCAAGGTTGACATCGTTGACGGAGTTCCGCCACCCGATTTACGGGAATGGTACCGAGAGCACAAGCACTGAGCCCGTCACCATCAGCTTGGCACCTGTCAGTTCTGACAGTTTTACGTCGTAACTCGCATAACGTATATACCCAGCGTGGTCGGGCCGAGCTCCTAGCCTCGCATGTGTGTTCTTTCCCCTTGAGACACGGCAATCGGGTCGCACTCGGCCCGAGCATAGCTTTTTCGGCTAAGCAGACCATCCTGCCTAAGCCGAAGAACGGCTCACGTCAGCGACTCCTGCAGATCAGTTCATCGACGCTGGCGTGAGCCGACTTTCTCAGCGTGACCAAAACCGCGAAGATAAGAGCAGAGCGGAGATTTTGGGACAAAGTGAAAAGAGGAAGACCTCGGAAGCTCACACCCGAGCAAGTCGAGGAAATCCTTCGGCTCCATCTTACTGAAAAGGCCCCGATCGACTTTACCTATGACGACCAAGGGCTGAAGACCGGTATTCGCAGCGTGACTCACTTATGGCGGTTTTCGGGATCTACTTCTTCACAGTTGTCATCTCGTCAGCCCACAAAGATAGCTCATCAAAAGTAAGGCCATTAGTGCCACTTTATTTCTCCAGTTTTTGATAACCACAACCTTTGGTCAGCACGGCACTGATCCACCGTAGGCGCAGGCTTCTACCATCGTCGTGACGAGAATCACGAATAGGCAAGAAGCAGAAGGCGAAGGAAGACGCGGCCAAAGCATGGCTACTCTCCAAGAAGCTTCGGTTTCAGAGGCCGATATTCTCGTTTTAGGGGGTGCTGTGTCCCCTGGGGGGACTGATCTTTGGGGGAGGCGACGTGATACCGACGGATTGTCCTACTCTTCTGCTCTGCCGGGCAAGGGAAATCGATTAAAATGGCCGAAATTCAGCCGTGATGGGTTACTAAAAACCCATTCGGAAGAAATTGGGTGAATGAACCCCATGCACCGCGAGAAGGCACATCGATTTTACAGCCGATTAAGGAATTCCAGATTACGCCTTCAGCAGATCTCGAGTATATCGGGTTTCAAATGATCGCCTTTATGGGGTGCTCCGCTTTTGCTTCGACGGAATAAAATCCGTGTTTCCATCGAGCATGTTTTGATCGTTGCAGACCTTCCGCTGTCCGAGGCCCGGCACTAGTCCCCCCATGCGTGGCTGCCGTAGAAGCTTCCGCTTGCCACCGTGGTTAGATTGACCCTGAGCACGCTTACTAAAATGCTATCTCCATTGCGCCAACTTTTGGCGAGCAATGACCTCAGACCCTATGTCTACCCCGCCCTCGATTGCAAATTCCATGGTGAGATCCGAACCGCGGTTCCAGGTATCAGTGGACAGTTACCTGCCATGACCATTTGTCACGTGGATTCCGAGTTCACACTCCTTGGTCGCGGTGGCTCCAAGAGATCTCCGCGTTGGGAAAACTGCTCATTTATTCTTGTTAAACCCACGGCAGCACAGACCGCGGCTCAGACAGCGTGACTGAAAGTTTGCCACACATCTGCGTACAAATCTTCGCGTTCACTGAAAAACGCGATTGAGGCCTGCGCGCAAAGAATTTAATTATCGGTTTCTGCCTGAAGAAGGTGATATGCCGCCGTCTGATCGCCAATGTTTTTCAATGCGACGTTCCACTGGAATGTGTGCTGCAGGTTCTGCCCCGGTACTGCCGGAGCCGTCCAGACGGTATTCCAGACTCTTGTTATTTGTAGGTCTACTTTTCCGGGCGCAAACTCAGCAGTATATCCACCCCCTAATGGTATCGCCGGGTCAGGGGCAACCGAAAAACAGCTCGCACGTTTGCGGTGGGTGTCGTAATCGGTATCCCACCTATAAAGCTCGATCTCGACGCCAGGATCAAGTGTTCCATAGAATGTTTCCTGGACATTCAGTTCGTTCGACATGCTGTACATCCTTTCCAGCTTGTAGACATCTAGGTGCCTGTCAGGACTTCTTTCGAGGTCTTTGTACTACCCGCGACTTGCCTGAGGTAGTCTCAACTTTGAAATTTTTGTGCAAGTCGATGACATAACGGCGCCGCTCGGCGGATTCTAAGTCCTCCTTTTCCATCGTGTGGACCTTCATACCGCGAGCTGCCTTTACTCCCACGTTGTCCATCAGAGAGGTCACAACGCCCCTAATCTTGCCTTTGTTATCGTGTATGACGAAAACCTTCATTGACAGTCGTCCTCCCAATACAGATTATCGTTGTTTCGATTCGACTGTTTCCCAAAATAGAGGTAAACCAGGACGCGAGAGGAAACAGGTCGCTAGTACCGCAGGGCGAGGCTCCGTTCCTCAAGTTCACGTGGGTTAGCAGCGCCGAGTATCATCTCCGTTCTGAGTCTGCGTGTCAATTCCGAAATCCTTCCCCTCCCCAACTGGTCCCGGCAGACCTCAATCGAACGCTGAGGCCAATCGATCTGCTTAAGAAAATCGGTCAGTTAACAACCCCAATCTCGTTGAATATGGCGAAGTTCTCGGCGAGTTGGGCCACTCGAAGGTATTTTTGGGCAATAGAACCCGGCAATGGTGCGTTTCGGCACGTTCTCGGCTTCCTTGCAGTTCTTCACCTGCTCGATGATGGTGTCGATGTGCTGCGCCACATTGCGGAGTCGAACGGACTCGCGGATACAATGATCCCGATCGCGCGTCAGGGACGAGATGAAAGTCTCGTTCTGGATTGCACCGCCGATCATCTGCGCATCCGCCAGCTGCGCTTCCAAGTGCGCTTCCGACATTAACTCTGCTGAATTGATTTCTGTCACTTAAGTCCTTAACTAACTCGTTCTCCTGGTCGCCTAACTGCTACTCTGGTCAGTAGTTACCGGCCAGAGTAGCGAGTCAGTATCACCGCTCCTTGCTTCTCGTCAACTATCCTTTTGTATAGGGCCTTCCCCACCCGGCGAGAGCGGCCCCCGGTTGCCAATTAAACAATCCATCCTTGAGGTACGCCTGTGACACGCGAGCCAGTTCCTCTAACTGGGATCTGGGTGGCTCCGGAGTCAAGCCTCAGGTAAGTAGGTATGTTGCTAGCAAATTAAAATGTCCGCTTTTCTATGCAAGTGAAATGTCCGGTTTAGGTTAATCGCCAGCCGCAGCCAAAAGTTTTCAGTCGTTTTCAGGTGACAGGAAAGCGGATGTAATTCTCCCTTACCCTCAGGACCGCCTAAATGAATGGAGAGATCAGTACTCGTTAGCGCACACGCCGTAGGTATCCAGCGCCAGGCGGAGGCATTCCAGGGTTTCCGCGCTGGTCAATGGGCGCGCGGATGTGGTCGGTACGGTAAGTAGGAATTCAGGAGGACGAGACGGCGCATTACCGCTGTAGTGCCACGCAAAATTGGTGAAGCCTAGAAGTGCCAGCTGCTCGTTCGCTTTCCATCTGCCTACTATTTCGCGCTGCCATCCCGCGACACCATCAGCTGTGGTGTTTGGCGGAAGGTTCACGTCAAGGAAGACAGCGAATGGACGGTTCCCAGGGTCTTGCTGCAGCGCATCGCGGTAAAGGCGATCAACATCAGCGCGCAGCTCTTCTACAGGCCGCGTTGTTCCGGGGTGATGGAGTACGCCACGCCGGCGGCGGCTCTTCGTCTCGACGGCCACTTCTTCGCGAGTGTGTGGATGGCGCGCGATAAACTCAGGGTGTTTGGCGGATAGGTCTTCGATCCACTCAATCTCGAAGCAGCACTTTACGAAAGCAGCAGCAACCGCGATCTCATAGCGAGCACCCTGAAATCCGTCGTAGTTGTGAAGGCGATTCATGAGTCCGCCTGGCAGGCGGTTCACCTTCTGCAGCAAATACATGTCATGGGCGAGCGCGATCAGCTCGGTGGTTTCACCAGTTGCCGGCGCTGAATACACCTCGCCCTTTTGGTGATTCGCTGGCCTGTGCTTCTGCCCTTGTTCGCGATATGCTGCCAGCCAACGCACGACGATGTGGCGATCTGCCTCAAGCTTCGCCATCTCGGCCTTGTACCACTCCTCGCCGAAGTACGTCTTCAGTGGCACCTCGATCAAGAATTCGTGGAAGGTTTCAGTCGGCTGCCTGAAGATCAGGGTATTCCAGATGGCGACGGCACGAACGTTCTTTGCCTTCCACAACATTTGAATGGTTGGCGGCCCTGGTGTACTAGGCGGAGCGTTAATCGCTGCGATCACCCCATCGACAAGTGCACTCGGCAGCGGATTCCGCACTCCTGCTGCGGGCTGCTGGTCAATGATCACCATCACGTCAACGCCGTTCCGCTTCGCGCCATCGGCCTTCACAACACCGACGACGATGCCCTCGTTGCCGTTCTTCACGCCCATGCTGTCGCCCACTTTGTAAGTGTCTGGCGTCGGACCCCAATCGTTTCCGGCAGCAAAAAGCCTGCCGTCATGCAGCAGCACGAAATAGCCGTAATGGAGGTACATTGACCTATAAACCTAGCACACAGCGTCGAAGTTCAAATGCAATAGGTGCATATCGACACACTTATGACAAATTCCTTACTCACAGATGACAAATGTCGGCGAGTATTTGGTTAAGTTGCTTACCGCAGTTGGCGGTCGCATTCCCAGCACTGCTCCTCTCGTGCAAAGAAGGAGGGAATCATGCCAGCTACGCTCGCGTTCAGAAGGCTGCCGATCTTAACTTTGCTCTTGATTCTAGTTCCAACCGCCCTGGCCAGCACGTGGTATGTCGATGGAGTGAACGGCAGTGATAACAACGACTGCCGGTCGCGTCAGCATGCCTGTAAAACCATCTCCAATGCTATTTCGTTCACCTTGCCCTTTGATTCCATCTTGGTCGCCCCCGCGACCCATCACGAGGGTCTCTTCATCCCGTTCGAGTTAAAGATTATGTTCCGGTGCGAATACAACGATCGTTGATTGGCGGAGGCGTCAGCCAGGCCGCGGTCATTGGCTCCGAACCCAGAGTCCGGGTCACGCTTTCCAGGATGATCTTCCGCGGTGCCGCTGGACTGATCGACAGCGGCGGTGGCATCTACAACTGCTTCGGCCGCCTGACGGTTATCGACAGCATCATCACGGGGAATCGAATTCTTGGCGGGAATGGCATCTTTGGTTACGGCGGCGGTATCTATAACTGCCCTAGCAGCACCCCGACCCTCATCAATACAACAGCGCGGAAATCGGTGGCGCCATCTGCAACGGCGGCGCCCTGACCATCATCAACAGCACTTTCAGCGGGAACGTCGCGCGCCAGCGGGGCGGCGCTATCGGCAACTATGGCTTCCTGGTCATCACCAACAGTACGTTCAGCGGTAACAGCAGCGGTTCCAGCGGCCATGCCGGAGGCATCCTGAATGGCGGATTATTTCAGTCGTCGGGAACGCTCGTGGTCAACAACGGCACGCTCAGCGGCAATACCGCTGGCGAAGGCAGGGGCGGTGCCATCTTCAACGTGAAGGGGAGCACGGTGGTACTCCGCAACACCATCGTCGCCAACAACACGGGAGGAAATTGTCACGGTACCATCATCTCCCGCGGCTACAACCTGAGCAGCGACGCTACTTGCCTCCTCAATCTAGAAGGACAGGAACGGCCTTGATCCTTTGCTCGGACCCCTCAGTGACAACAGTGGGCCGACGCAAACTCAAGCTCTGCTCCCTGGCAGCCCCGCGATCGACGCCGGCAACCCAACGGGCTGCAGGGACGTCAACAGGCATCTACTGAAGACCGATCAGCGCGGCGAGCCGCGTCCCAACAGGGAGGATTCCAGTGGCTGCGACATCGGAGCGTTTGAGAGGCAGCGCGACTAGTCTTGCACGCGAGCGACCTCAATCGCGTTTTTCAGTGAACCTGAAGATTTGTAGGCAGACGTGAAAATTCGGCGGGTCGGAGGGTTGGACAGAAGCCATGTCTTCGAGGTCAAGCCGGATCTGGCAAACAGTCAAACGCGGCCAAAGTATATACCGCCGTCGCCCAGAGGATGTGGATTTGTGATGCACCGGAGCGCAGCACAATAGCGTAAGCTTTTTGATGTGTCTGCTTGAGACTACAACCCATCTCATAAATGCCCACACTCAGTGGAACGCTAACACTGCAGCCCTTCTTGGCTCCTTCCGTTGACTCGGTGTCGAGGTCAGGAGATAATGCGTCGCGATATCACTTTGAGAGAGCTGTGCTGAAGTACTGGTTCGACTCTCCCCAGGGCTGATCGGCCGATCCCTTGGACAATTTCTACATCGCACACCACAAGCAAAAGGTGCATTCCGAAGGGGACACTGCTGCATATAGCCTTTTGCCTCATTGTTGCGCGAAGTCGCAAATTGGTCGCCGCAAAATCCGCAATGAAAAGGAGTGGTGATATGGCAACTGGTGATCCGTTGATTCTCGGTGAGACGAATCAGTCTAGCAGTATCACGGAATTGGACGATTCGAGCGGCCGGGGTTTGAATGTCTATAGTACTGGCTGGGGGGTCGCTGGACTTGGAGGAACGCAGGGAGTCGGTCTTTATGGAACTGCAGGAACTGGGGGAGTCGGTGTCTACGGTTTCGGGACGGTAGATGATCCAAACAGCTACGCCGGTTTATTCTTTGGTGGCAAGGTAGACGTTCTTTTCGGTAATTTCACGGTTTGGTTTGGAAGTAAGAGTGCCGCCGTTCGGCACCCCGATGGCTCGAACCGCTTGCTCTATTCAATGGAGAGCCCAGAGTGTTGGTTCGAGGACTTCGGTAGGGGCAGGTTGGTGCGAGGGAGCACCAAGGTGAGGCTTGATCGCGATTTCGCTGCTGTCGTGCGAACGGGTGACTATCACGTTTTCCTTACACCTGAAGGTGATTCCCAGGGACTGTATGTCAGCGGAAGGAGCAAAACGGGGTTCGAGGTACGAGAACAGCAGAACGGCAAGAGTGGCGTTCGATTTAGTTATCGAATAGTTGCCAAGCGAAAGGATGTACCCGGGCCTCGTTTGCCGAGGGTAAAGCTGCCTAAACTGGCAAACTTGCCTAAGCCTTCGCGAAGGAAAGCTTCCCGGGTCGCTGCCTAGCAACCCGTGACTGGGCATTTATGAGATGGGTTGTAGATTGGGGGTGATGAGCTTGGCTGAAGTTCGATTGCAAGAGGGCGAGTCGTTGGAGAATGCCCTCCGCCGCTTCAAGCGCAAGGTTCAGACGGAGGACATCATTAGGAACGTAAAGCGTCACTCTTATTACTTGAAGCCCGGCGATAGGCGGCGAGCGAAGCAGGCTTTGGCGCGCAAGCGTGCTCGAAAACGGAGTCGCACAGAGCCGGATTAGGATATCCAGATACGTCTGCTTGGTGAACTGAAAGCGACAACTCGCAAAGTACTGGACACATGCGCTGATCGTTCTGGTGATCCTGGGGCTGCGTGGCTGTATTTCGCTTTCGCTCCTGGGGCAAATTGACTAGCGCCCTACTATCCTCCGCGCTTGCTCCGGTTCAGTCGGACTCCGTTCCCATGCGAAACACGGTCTTATTTCCCGGACGGTCTGGTGGTTTCTGATATGAGCCGACCTCGCTTCAGGAGATATTGAGCCGTCTCATACGCTACCTTTGCCGCTTCTAGGATTGCGCTAGCCACATGATCATTATCCAATCTGAACTTGCGCTTCTCGTGACCAGGTCGGTCAATCGTCAAAAGGAGAGCCAATTCAGTTCTGTTTGAGGCGCCGAGCTTCTCCAATGCTCGGGAGATGTGCTTCTTGACGGTGTTTACGCTGATTCGAAGGCCATCAGCGATGTACTTGTTTGATTGTCCTTGGGCCAAAAATTCTGCCACCTCGCGCTCTCTCTTTGTGAGCCTTCTTGCTTGTCGGGGAGGAAATCCTGCGCTCGGCATAAGCCGGCTAACACTAGACCGCGCTTTCTTTTTCGCCCATTTAGCTTGGGCTGCCTTACGAGCCTTTGCTGTGCGCTGTGCGGCGGTCAGTTTTCTGGCAGAGGCTTTGCCGCCCTTACGACCCAGCTCTACTGCCGCGGCATCCTTCTTCTTGATCATGTGCGTAGTTATTACAGCAATGTAGGCTGACCGTGCCCAATGGCCTAAGAGTGCCGGAAGCGAGCTCAACAATAGGCAAGCTTGAGTAGCAAATAACAAGCAATTAACTTTGACCATCTGCCTAGCGCTGGGCATAATGTTGCTTTGGGCTGTGGGCAACTGCTAACTGCTTCGGATTGCGTTGTCGAACCCGGTTGCGGCCCTCCCCCAATCGCTCACGCCCGGACCCGCCACGGTTGGCATCATTGCTGAATCCTAGTAGCGCGTCACCTGAAACGACTGAGGACCTCTTCGAGACGCGAGACAGCCCGCGTGGGCGATCAATCGTAGCTGGAGCAGTGCAGTGGGCGGAGAGGATGATGCAGAAGGTCGATAACGTGACTGTGGTGCCCGAAAGTATCAAAAGATCGAAGAAAATCACAGGAACGTCACAGACGTTTTTAAAGGTGAGCCTTGACACTGCCCAGCGCTGAGGATAAGTTTGTGCGCGGGGTGTGAGTCCCGAAGGTAGGAATGTGTTGCCGGACGCGGTATGCACCTCCCCTCCCTCAAACTCACGCCCTTCTCGCAGTTCGCGGATGTCGGTTCCATAAATTTTGGCCCGCCTAATTCCGGAAAATCTGGCCCGCCTAAGAAGCCCCACAAACGGTAAAAAGTCTCCTTTACTCCGGCCTAGGCAGGAGTCGAGGAGAGGAGGATGTGGGGAATGCTGAAACGACACGAAGTCGAAGTTCTACTGAAGGCGGGCCACCGGAAGACCGAAGTGGCCCGCATGAGTGGGGTTTCGTTGCGCTCAGTGAAACGCATCGCGCAAGAGGAGCCGGTGGTGCATGTGGATGACCAGGCCGAACGAAACAAACGACAGGTCGGGAGACCCAGCACAATACAGAATTTCCGGAAACAGGTGGTCGGGATTCTCGCTGAGAGTCCCGACTTGCCGTCGCTCGAGATCCTACGACGTGTGCGAGAGGCGGGGTATCAGGGAGGCAAGAGCGCGCTCTACGATTTGGTGGCCTTGCTTCGCCCCAAGCCGGCCAAGCCGATGGTCCGTTTTGAAGGGCTTCCGGGAGAGTTCAGCCAGCACGATTTCGGGGAAGTAGACGTGCAGTTCCTGAATGGCACGCGGCAGCGCATCCATTTCTTCGCTTCGCGTCTGAAGTATTCGCGCTGGGTACGCGTCAGTTTGGTGCAGGATGAAAAAGTGGAAGCGTTGGTGCGCACTCTGGCCGAGCATCTGGCCAGCTGGGGCGGGCGCCCGTTGCTGTGTGTGTTCGATCGACCGAAGACCATTGCTCTCCAGTGGCGCAAGAGGGGCGAGGTGACGGAATGGAATCCGGTATTTGCCTACGCCACGCTGGAGATGGGAGTCGGGGTGGAGTTGTGCTGGCCATATCAAGCGCGGCAAAAGGGCAGTGTGGAAAATCTGGTGGGGTTCGTAAAGTCCTCGTTTTTCAAAGTCCGTCGTTTTTACGACCTGGAAGATCTTGAGCAACAACGGCGGGATTGGGAGTGGGAAGTGAATGAGCAACGTCGGTGCCGCGCGACAGGAATCATTCCCGCGGTGCGTCTGGCGGAAGAAGCGCCGCGATTGCGTCCATTGCAAGTGCAGCCGGAAGACTTGGCCCTGCGCATTCCGGTTTACGTAGGTCCAACCGGAACGGTATTACACGATGGCCACGCCTATTCCATGCCGCCCGAAGCTATCAGCATGCCGGGAACCTTGTTCTTATATGCGCAGCGAGTGCGCATCGTGGCCGGTCGCTATGAAGCGGAGCATCCCAGGAAGTTCGCTACAGAGGAGAACTCCTGGTTGGCCGAGCATCGTGCCGCGATGATCTCGGCTGTCTCCGGTAAACGCGGCAAACGCTACTTGAAGCGACAGCAGTTGCTGGAACTGGGCGAGCCGGCTCTGCTCTATCTGACCGAGATTGTGCATCGTCGGCCGGGGGAATGGTTCGCTGACGTCGATCGTTTGCACCAACTGCTGCAGAACTTTGGCCCGAAGGTGCTGCGGCGCGCGATCGAGGAAGGGCTGAAGCAGCAGATCTACGGCGCCTTTTTTATCGAGAGAGAATTGCAAGCCGAGTTGAGCTTTCCGCAGGTGGTGCAATGAAACCGAAGAAGGGGGGTGCTATGGGTCGACCGGGTTGGCGAGTGTCGTTCCTAGGGCATCCTGGCGCAAAGTTTTTGTGGAAAAAGAGCGAGCACAGGGCACAACCACGACCAGCCACGGCAGCGGGGGGAGGAGGAGGTCTTTTGTTTTTGCTTTTCCTCCCTAGGCGGAGCGCGTGTTTGCAGCGGCCCGGAGCGGTCAAGGGCGCGCTGTTTTTGGGCGCGGCGAAGCGCACCCTTTACCGCGAGGACGGCTGCGACAGAATCGACCGGGGAGGAAAAGACCTAGTTTCATCTATTCCAGGGAGGACAACGGTGAACCATGATCGATAACAATCACAAAGCAGCATCGAACCTGAACCCACCCAAGTTGTCGGAAGGACAACTGGAATCATTATTCCGACGCTTGAACCTGGCGCACACGCGTCGTATCTACCAGGAGGTCGCCGATCGGGCAGAAAAAGAGAACTGGACCTATCGGGACTTCCTGGCGGTTTTGCTGGCCGAGGAGGTGGCGCATCGCAAGCAAACCCGTCTGCAGCGCTGTACGCGCAGCGCTCACTTTCCGTTCTTTAAGACCATTGATGAGTTTGACTTCAGTCTGCAAGCCAGTCTGCGTCCGCCCCTGTTCGCTTCCTATTTGGGCCCAGATTTCGTCACGGAGGGGCGGTCGTTGATTCTCTACGGCAAAGAGGGCCGAGGGAAAACGCACCTGGCGGTTGCCATCGGCTATCGCGCCATCCAGAATGGCTTCGAGACGCGGTGTGCCACGGCAGCGGAACTCATTGAAGATCTTTCTAACGCCAGCCAGCGAGGACAGCTGCAGGAGGCGCTATTGACCTACACCCGTCCTCACGTCTTGGTCATCGACGAAATTGGCTATCTGTCCTACGGACCGGATGCCGCCAATGTCCTGTTTCACGTGGTCAATCATCGCCACTTGAAAAAACGGCCGATGATCTTTAAAACCAACAAGCCTCTTAATGAATGGGGGAAGGTCTTACATGACGAAGATTTAGCCGCCGCTATCCTGGATCGCGTCCTAGAGCGGGGACGATTCATCCAACTCGATGGGGTCTCGGGCCGCACGCGTCATCTAAGGTTGGACGAGGTTTGGCCTGCGGCGGCAGACCGTGCCAGAATTTCCGGAAAAAGCGTGCCAGAATTTCCGGAACCCACAGCGGAAAATGTGAATTGATCGACTCGACAGCCGTGGATGAAAGGTCCTGGCTGCGTTGGGCCCGTTTCCACGGAATGGAAAGGACATTCTCCCCGCAATCGACACACGGTAGACGCACGATTGATACGATACGTTTACTAAGGCCAGATCTCGATGCTTTGGTCGAACTTGACCGAATGGAAGGATTCGACGCAGAGGACGCGGATGGAATAATACTTTTGCCCGGGGTCAAAACTCTATTCTCCACGCTCCCTCCGAATAGCTGGACCATAGTCACGTCCGCCTCAGAGCAAGTGATGATAGCCCGTCTAAGGCGCGTCGGATTAGAGTTGCCGCCAAATGTCGTTACGGCAGATAGTGTGAGCAGAGGAAAACCCGACCCAGAGCGTTATCTGATCGCCGCCAATCTTCTCAACCTTAAACCGGCCGAATGCCTAGTGATCGAGGATTCTCCGACGGGCATAAGAGCCCGCAAAGAGGCAGGTTGCAAAGTGCTCGGGGTGCCGTACTCGCACGGTGCAACACAGCTAGCGGATGCGGATTGGGTTGTATCGTCTCTTGAACAAGTAGCAGTTCGCCTGGGAAGTGACTGCATTATTGCCATAGATCTATCTGAGTAACCGCGAAACGGACTTTTTATCGCGTTAATGCACTAGGATCTCGATTTGACCGCATCCGCGTCGCGTATTTTCAGTTAATTGCGAGTTGACCGGGTTCTTTCACTGCGATGTCAAGACTGACACCAGAGCAATCGTCGCTGAGCCTACAATTTCTCTCGGGATGGGAAAGACGGCAACTAGGCCAGATGGCATCCGCGTAAGTGCAACGAGGCTCCGTTGAGCGCTCTCTCTAACGACGGAATGTAAACGGCATGGAGACCACGTTATGGAAACTCAGAGTTGTGGGAAACGCGACTACTACTGGGGTTGCAAAAACTGTTGTAGGAAACTCACCTACTCTTCCCGCTCGATGAGATTAGCTTCATTTGATACCGTTTTGTTCATTTTGTTTCGCTTGGGCGTACATGCCGTTTTACATGCCGTTCCCGCTGAATTACATCGAAAACAGGGTAAATCATGCCGTCTGCTGCGCTGTAAGTTGTTGAAATTACGCTGACAAGGGGATTCGAGTCCTACTTGAGGAGCCATTCTTTTGTGCGGCTTACGGACGTTTGCCTGCCTTCGATTGTCCGGCAATATTCAGCAAAACCGCAAGACATTTTCTGCACTTCCCAACCAGCAATCAGGTGCAGCAGTCGTGTGTTCGCCGACCCGCGGTTCCAGCCGTGACCTTCTCTGGCCGTTCGTAGGTAATGACCCCGGAAGCCATCTCGTGTTCTTGAGAAAATTCTTCAGATCGTACACCGCTAGATCCAGAGTTTTGGAACTGCCTTTAGGTAGTTAATATAGCTAGTATAGATGCGACCCACTGACGGAGACGCATCTGTTCTTGCGGGTGCCTGTGCGGCAAATCTCGGTATGACTCGAATGCCTAAGGCTCAAGGCACAAAGACCAAAGTTGAGGAACTTAAGCGAGCGAAGAGAGATGCTTCAGAACGTCTGCTAGTTCATGCATCCGCCTGGAATCGGCCGGGCTCTTCGCCGATGTGGCACTCTTTTCCAGCCAGGGTGCCATCTTCTTTAACCTCGCGACTGTCTTCTTGTCCATATGAGAAGTTTCAGCGCTTTGAATCGCTTTCTGCAGCTTTGTGATTTGGCTAACAGACAACGCCTGTGATCGCGTTAGCTGGTCTAGGTAGGCTTTCGCCACGACTAGGTTTGCCGGCCACTCGATCTTTGGTTGGTTCTGCACATTTAGTTCATCAAACTGGACAGCCTTGGCG